>Ga0206934_1032_pt1 | contig 41486 bp, 43 predicted proteins | sample Alteio_BWOrgHeat_16_FD_152932 | JGI IMG/M metagenome (GOLD analysis project Ga0206934, IMG submission 152932) | Enriched cells from forest soil in Barre Woods Harvard Forest LTER site, Petersham, Massachusetts, United States -... | ecosystem: Environmental > Terrestrial > Soil > Temperate forest >...
GAAATTTGAGATTGAGCATAAAAGGAAATTCCCAATGCTACAATGAACGTAAAGATTTTTAACATAGGCTTTTGGTTTCGCGTAAAAGTAAAACCAGCCTACAGAGAGGTATCTAAAATTGTAGTGATGAAATCAACAAAAAGGTATTATCGAATCGTTAAGCAATCTTTATAAGATCCACAATTTCAGCGTTTAATAAAGAAATAGTAATCGAAAGAAAACATCGGCCAAGCAGGTGCTTACTGAAGGAATTTCATTTGCCCGTGAGGTTGGGCTAAGGTATCTTTTTGATTAAAGTTAAAGAACCAACAAAGTTTTGAATTTCCTCTCTGTGCTTGACTTCAACAAAGAAAAAGTCTAATGTAATCTTAGAATGATCCAAAACTGTGAGATTGGCCAGGTTCTTTCGACTTGCGTTTGGCATATGTACTACCCCATCTATATACGAGTATTCATTCGCCTTGACGAGGTGAGTTACGAAATCAAAACCCTTCCATTTAGTTCGCTTCGGAACGAATTCGAGTCCACAGAAAAACGAAATTCTCTCCAAGACTACATGGTCATTCACACTTGTGATTTTAATACGTGTATGGTGGGCGGTTGGCGCAATCTTTAATTCTATCGTGTTGGATGAATCCGACCAAAAGCCATAAATAGAGTCATTGACAATTCTGAAGCGCTGCCTTTGCTGGGCAAATTTTGCCTTACTAGTCATGGACGGAACAACTATCATGGAGTCTCTCGTTAATCAACCGATAACACTTATAAGCGCTAATAAATAGTTAAGGATTAGAACGGGATTAGAATGACATTAGAAGAGTATTAGAAAATAGATACGGCAGCAAGAGTTCACGTCTTAGAGGAATTGGTGACAAGAAAATGCGGCGCTTTATTTCTAATTTTAGATTTTTAAAGGCTCAAATGAATTTGCTACTTGCTGAAGACGAAACCAGTGTTTCAAATTTTATTAAAAAAGGGTTTGAGAGCGAGGGTTACATTCTGGATATAGCTTTTGATGGAGCAATGGCCAAAAGCTTATTTGATAAGAAAGACTATGATTTAGTGATTCTGGATGTAAACCTTCCGCTGTTCAATGGATTTCAACTTTGCAGAGAATTCAAGGAAGAACAGCCGCAGTTGCCGATAATTTTCCTAACCGCTCTTGATGGGCTTGATGATAAAACAACAGGATTTGAATCCGGTGCAGACGACTATTTAGTGAAGCCGTTTGAATTTCAGGAATTGCTGCTTCGAACAAAAGCGTTAATCAGGAGATCAGGCATGAGAACCAGCATTGAAAAAAGAATGATCATCGCTGATTTAGAAATGGAGTCTCATGGCAAAGTAGTAACGAGGGCGGGCAAAAGAATTGAATTGACGGCTCGTGAATTCTCATTGTTGGAGTACCTTATGCTCAATAAAGGCCGGATCGTGAGCCGGGTTGATATTGCTGAAAAAGTGTGGGACTTGAACTTCGATACATCAACCAACATCATTGACGTGTACATCAATTATCTTCGAAAGAAGATCGACAAGGATCATAAAATAAAATTATTGCATACTGTCGTCGGGATGGGATATACTATCCGTGAAGATTAGATTATGCTTATCCGTCACAAGATCACTCTCTGGTTCATCGGCTTATCAGGCTTATTGCTCTGCCTGTTCTCATTCTATATTTATTTGGCTTCTGAAAATTCTCGTAAAGAATTATTTTATGAACGTCTCAAAAATAAAGCATTAGCCACCAAAGAAATTTATGATCAACATAATATTGTCGCCGAAAAGATCATCACCAGCATTCCTGAGCAATCGGAATACGTGTTTGATGAAAATAATAAGCTGATTTTTGCCATTAATGATTTGCGTGATTTTGATTTTAACGCAGCTTTCTTTGAAAGCATGAGCGACAAGAAAGAGAAGTTCTTTGAATATCAGGGTGGCGCTAAAGTAGGACATAAAGAGGGCTATGCTTTTGTGTTTGGCGAAGGATTGTCAAAGCGTTTAATCGCCATCACAGCCTACAACAAGACAAGTTTTGAACAGTTGCAAAGTTTACGATCAATTCTATTGTACGGCAATCTGTTTTTCCTCCTTGTGGTTGGCCTTACGGCACTATTCCTTTCCAAATCTGCCTTCAAACCTATAAATGATTTGGTAAAACAAGCTGAATCGGTGCAAGGCAATGATATGAGTTTTCGCCTTCATTACGCTAATCCAACCGATGAGATCGGTATTGTGGCTTCTTCATTCAACAAGGTATTGGACAAAATGCAGTCTCTGGCCGATTCTCAAAAGTCTTTCATTTCCTATGCTTCACATGAGTTGCGCACACCATTAGCTGCTATAAACGGGATTTTGGAGACCTCTTCCCTATATGATAAAGATTTGGGTGCTGCCTTAAAAAGTCAGCAAGCTGCGCTGAAAGAAATTCAAAAGGCAACCGATTTGGTCAATAGTTTGTTGCAATTGGCAAATATTGAATCAATCAAAAATAAAGTAGAGCGGCAACGCTTAAACATTGTTGACGTACTGCTTGATGCAATCAGTTTTTTCAAACTAAAAAAAGCGGAACAAGAATTTCATTTTGAGGTAAGTGAAAAATTTTCAAAAGAAACAATTGAATTAGACGGCAATTCCCAACTGCTTCGTACGGCATTCATTAATCTAATCGATAACGCATCTAAGTATTCCAACAAACAGAAAATCAGAATCTCGGTTTCATTTACATCAAATTCAAAAATACAGATTCAGGTTACAGACTCTGGAATCGGTTTGATGAAGGAGGATATAAATTATATTCTCAACCCGCTTTTTCGCGGAAAAAATACACAGGGCATTGAGGGTTTTGGCTTAGGGCTCTCCCTCACTCAACGGATCATCGCGTTACACGAAGGTGAACTTCGATTTCTACCCAATGTACTGACCGGAACTATTGTTGAGGTTTTATTACCACCCAGTTCGGTAACCACCACCTGACACTCATTCTTTCCAGTTGGCCTTGGAAAAGCCGCTCTTAGCCTTCGGTTTCCAAACCATGAAAAACATTATCGATTTTTCCTTTTCTGGCCGGAGAAGAGCCAAAGGAAAGTTGCCAGGATTACTAGGAAAATACACAACCACCACAACGGATTTATGTTTCTGAAATTGTCCATCACAAGTGGAGTGATTAGGTTTTGAAAACGCGTTGCCACATTTAATGGCCTATCCCACACATGGCTAAATAATCCTTTGGGGATTAGAATGCAATTAGAAGGAGATTAGATTTCAATTAGAAGGCCAATATCGACTGCTCATTTGAGTAAGTTTGATTTATGAAAATGCTATTCGTTCTACTATTGTTGATGAGCATCCGTGTAGCCGGACAAGAGATTAAAGTTGAATACGACAAGAACCACGATTTCTCGAAATACAAAACCTTTTCCTTTGGTGAAAACGTAGTGGTTACGCCTACCAATCAAAGGCGGGTTAGTGATGCCACATTTGATAATTGGATTAAAAATGGGATATCACGTGAACTTCAATTTAAAGGCATGAAGCGAATGGATTCTCTGGCCGATTTGATCGTGACTTATGCGTTCGTCAGGACCCCACAGTTAGACGTTGAACCGATTGGTCCACTCGGCATGACACCTGGGTCAAGCGATAGAAGTTGGTCGCGCACCTACACAGAGAGCACTTTAATAATTGACCTTAACAACCAAAGCAATCTTTTGATTTGGCGTGTGAAGGGAACCTTCGATGTGGCTAGCAGTAATGTAGAGAGCGTGATTGATATGATCATCGCTCGTGGATTTAAAAAGTATGGGAAGGGTAAGAAGAAAAAGCACTAATGTGAAAATCCTTTAAGGCCGACTTCTTAAGACTTTCCACTTACGTATGAGGTAGAGGTTTCGTTTAATAACATTTAGCGAAATATCAAATGCCTACTGTACTGCTTCTCCTTTCGAGGAGAACAGTATCGCGCCAGGTACCCTTCATCTTCCCGATCTTTTCTCGGCAGCCTACTTGGCGAAAGCCGAGTCTTTCATGAAGTTTAATACTCGCCACGTTTTCTGGAAAGATTCCTGCTTGCAAAGTCCAGATATTTTTTGATTCGCTTTCCTCAATTAGTTTTTCCAACAACAGCTTGCCAATTCCTTTTCCTCTGTGATCAGCGCCTACATATACACTTACTTCTGCAACGCCAGCATAGACGCATCGCCCTGAAACCGGTGTGAGCGCTGCCCACCCGGTGATTAAATTGTTTTCAATGGTAACAAAACGGCAATGAGCAATGTGGCCTTTGTCCCATTCACTCCATTCTGGCGATTCAGTTTGAAAAGTTGCATTGCCAGTAGCAATTCCTTCTTCATATATACTTTTAACTGAAGGAAAATGTTCCTCTGTCAGGTTCTGAATTTTCATATCCAAATTTAAAATTTCTAAATATCGGTAACAAATAACTCGGTTTCATCGACCCTTAAAATCCTCCCTCGCCTTCGCTGCCCATTCCTCTTTCACTTTCTGAAAGTCTTTTTGAAACTTTTCATTTTGAAAGAGCATGTTGACGAACTGCCTGGCAAATATTCGTGAAGCTTCCGAATCACTTGGATAATGAACTCCGATAATCTCGCGTGAGTGAGCCATATCATATGCGTCCTTGATAAAAAAATCAGTGAACTCAGGGGCAAGCTCTTGGTAAATGAATGCATTGATATAAGAATTGGCTGCATGGCCGCTCGGATAAGCCGCCCAATCGGTGTCTTGAAGATTTTTTAGTGTGGGATCGATAACATAAGGACGGATCCGGGCATACTTGAACTTTAACGACCAGATGAAGAAACTTGCATCACGCCATACACCGGCCATGAAATCGGCAGTGATAGGAAGCGTTTCGGGGTTGAACCAAGATCCGATTGATCTGCCGATATGGAAAAGATTTATTCTGTAACGTGCATAAGTTGAGTCACCAGGTGTAACACGAAGGTTATAGTACACATCGGCCATATAAAGACTTGACCTTACGTCTTCGGCCGTTCTATATTTTTGAAGCGAGAGAAGATAATTTATTTCCATTCTGGTTTGCTCTGAACTGTTGGCTGGCACGTCAGGTATTTTGAAATCATCCGCGCCGACATTTTGAAGATAGGTCGGTTTAAGGCTTAGCCTTCGTTCGATTGTTTCTCTATCTGTAGGGAACTTCTGTTTGTCAATTTCCTCATTTGTAGATTTTGGTCTTGGATTAATTGCAGAGAGTTGCTTGTAGTGCCCACGAGATGGGGTGAGTTTCCTTACTTTGTCCTTTTGGGCACTGGAGGTAACTGAACTTAAAGTCAGAAGGAATACAATGAATAAAATGTGGTTTTTCATGCTGGTTATTTTTCATTGATATGACGGCTCGAGGGGGAAAAAGACGCAAAATAAATTGTGCGTCTTTCCAAACGACGTAGCGTCAATAAGGTAAGTGATTCAACGATCACGAGTGTCCTTATGTCGAACTTAAAAATCAAAACCAATGAAAAATCAATTTGATCCAGGCTGTTGCGATGGCGATGGCGACTGCTGCGGTGGTGTCACTGGATGCTGCTAATCTCTTTGTAGGAAGGCGGGTCACCCTGCCTTCCTTTTTTATTCGACAAAGGAATCTTGGTTGCAATTACAAGGCACACGATTTTCACAGACAATTACATTTCCGTAAGAATCCATTTTGATCCGGTAACTCTCATCCATTTTCTCTTTCAACATTTGTCGCGCACGTTGAACCCTTGATTTCGCGCCTGAATAAGAAATGTCCAGTCGTTGAGCAAGCTCCGTCTGAGAGAGATTCTTTAGCTCCGTAAGTTCCAAAGCTTCGCGGTATTTTTCAGGGAGGGTGAGCAGCATTTCTTGTAAGCAAGTAGAAACGCAATCATTAAGCCTTTGATGATCGCTTTCCCAATCGAGATCCATGGCGGAAATGATTTTTGATTTGCTTCTGAAATGATCCGTGATAGCATTTCGAGTGATTTGATATATCCAACCGGTGATCTTTTCGGTGTCCTTTAGCTGCCCAAGCTTGGTATGGACTTTTAGAAACACGTCCTGCACGATATCATCGGCCAAAGCCTTGTCTTTTACCCTGCGGTAAACAAAGCTCTTTAACTCATATTGAGTCTTACTCCAAATTATACCTTCGATTGCTTCCATTGGGAATTATGATTTTATTTCTTTCACTAGGTTTTCACTCAAAAATTCATTGAACAGGTGGTGAATGGTGAACACTTTATCTTTTTCGAGAAGATCAGATACATACTGATTTGCGGACCTTATAATATTCTGTTCGGTTCGTTCGACAAAACTTTCCCATTCAACTGTACTCATTTCAAATTTCTTGTGCAGCAGCATTTCAAAAATCGGCCTGATTTCATTTCTGAGTTTCTGACTAATAACTTCTGTAGTATTCATACAGTAAACTTTCAATTCTCTTTCTTCACTTCACTTCCAATAAAGCGCCAGATACCTACCGCCAGGATTGCACCAAGTGTCGGTGCTGTCAGGTAAATCCAGAGATGTTCTGTATGCCCCGAAATCAAAGCGGGAGTAAGTGATCTCACTGGGTTCATCGATGCCCCACAAATTGGCCCGGCAAACATCGCCTCCAGCAACACCGTGCTACCAATGGCGAGCCCGGCAAACATACCTTGCTCTTTGGAGCCGGTGGCGACTTGAATAATTACCAGCATCAAAAAGAAGGTGAGTATCAACTCAAGAACAAATGATTGCATTTCCGACCCAGCCGGAAGAGTGGCGCCTAAAAACTGATTGGCCGGAAATAATAAATGAAGCGTCATGCTAGCCAACAATGCGCCACCAAACTGACTTAATAAATAAGGCACGACTTCCTTTAACGGAAATCTCTTTGCAACAGCAAAGGCAATCGTCACAGCCGGGTTTAAATGTGCTCCTGATACTGGGCCAAGGGAATAGATCATCACCATTACGATCAAGCCAAAAGTGAAGGCAATCCCCGGATGCGTGATTACTCCAGCTGTTTCCTGATTAATGATGATTGCACCCGTTCCGCAAAAGACCAATGCGAATGTTCCTAGTACTTCAGCAATGTATTTTTTCATGAATTAATTTTTCCGTTTTCTAAAGTCGAGATGTGTTATCCAGGTAAGTTGTAGGTAATTGAAGTTAAGTAAGTCTCTGGATCTGTCGGCCACCCAAAAGATGTAGAGGGGACCAAGTTCCCACGATCCGAACGACTTTGTGTGAATACCCAAACCGGCATAAGCCCAATTCTCAGCATATACCGCGGTTGGGTTCGGATAAGTGTTGAAGAACATTTCATTGTACGCGCTGAAATAGATTTTCTCACTCAGAGGATAAGATATCCCGAGTTGATAACGAATGCGAGAAGTATAGGGCCACGTATGCGATACATTGTCCTCGATGAACCTTCCATCATATCTCAACCGATTTTTGAGTTGCCCATTGCCAATAGGAGATTTGTAAGTAGCCTGCAGGTAAAAACGATTTTCACTTACGTAATTCTGTTTGTCCAGCGGTTCTTGTCTTTGGTACACGTAACTGCCTGTCACGCTTAAATTTTTATTAAGCTGATATGAAATAGCTTGTTCTGCGTAAAACAGAAAATAGCCTGGATTGTTGGCCACGTTGTCCACTTCATCATTCACCAGGTTAAAAGCATTGAAATAATACAAACTGTAAGACCACTTATCGGATAAAGTACCGCTGTGATCTATGGTTGGGAACAAGCCATAGTGATTTATGTTTTGACTTTTGGACTGAATCACCAATGACACCAGGAGTGTCACCAAAATAAATCTCAACATCAGGAGTATTGAGGAACAATGGGCTTTCATCGAGTTATCCTCCAGTACTCAATTTATAATCAACTGCCGACTGAAGCGTTTTGGTCTCATTTTTGTCTAAGATTTTAATGACAATCATCCAACCGTCAACGAAGGGAGAACTATTGATAAGTGTGGCTTCATCCTTTAACCTGAGGTTGATCTCAATGACTTCACCTGACACTGGCATAAACAGGTCGCTTGTCGTTTTGACGGCTTCGACCGACCCAAACACTTCGTCCTGTTTAAACGTTTGGCCAACCCGGGGTAAATCAACGTAAACCATTTCTCCCAATTCACTTTGGGCAAATTCAGTTATCCCAATCTTTGCAGTTTCTCCATTCACCAATAACCAGGTATGCTCCTTGGAGTATTTCAGATTTTCCGGAAATTCCATTTTTTTCTTTTTAATGGTTAGTAAGCCTTCCTTAACATGTCGCCATATTCGCTTGGTAAAGTACTGCTCTCAACAGCCTTTGCGGCCTTCTCAACATCGTACTCAAATCGAATAAATTCTACTTTAACCGAATCAGAAGATTTTAAGGAAAAGCTTTCATCCAGGTTAATGATGACATAGCCACCACGAATGTCCCCATCTTTTGGCTTGCCTACGGAGCCAATATTAATGGCATGCCGGTAGTTTCCGTTTTCGTCTTTCAATATCCGGTGATAGGGCTTATGCGTGTGGCCAAAGAACATCAAGTGAGCATCAGCCTGCTCCATAATGCGTAAAAGGCTTTTCTCATCGCGGTCAACGAATAAGTATTCATTGACTTTGCGGGGGCTGCCATGCACCATCAACAAATTAAATTTCTCATCGTTCAGTTGATATTCAAGCCTTATATGCGAAGGCAACGAACGCAAGTATTTTCGTTCCTCTTGTTTAACAACCTGATTCGTATATGAAATAGAAACGGCACCGTTGGCTTTTTCGTGATCGGTCTTGTAGGCACACCCGCAATCATCGCTGGTACGGCCAATGCCAAAGTCATAGTTTCCGGCGATCGTTGGTATTTTTCTCCTGCGGATCTCGTTGATCACTTCATTGGGCCAAATATTGTAGCCTACCAAGTCCCCCAGGCAGTAGGACGCATCTACATTTTGACTATCAATACTTGCAAGACATGACTCCAATGCCGGGAGGTTAGCATGAATGTCGCTGAACAAGGCAATTCTCATTTTCCAATTCGTTTTAGTGTATACATGACATGACTTAATTCCATGGCAATTTTCTCAAACTCCTTTTGAAATTCTTGCTCGTCTTTGATCTGACTTAGTTCCTTGAGAGGGATTTTACAGTGTTCGGAAGTCTCATTTGTATCCATAGATAGAGAGGTTACATCGTTATATTACGATTGCTATAGGCAAAAAAATCAACAGCAATCAGGCCCTTCATAACTTTCAAATAATTCCCCAACCGCTTTTCTTGCCTTAGCCCAAACTTTTTGATCGATGCAATAGCAAACATTTGGTCCTTCAATATCTCCTTTGATCAAGCCTACTTTTTTCAATTCCTTGAGATGCTGGGAGACCGTTGACTGGGCCAGGGGTAGCTCATCAACAATGTCACTGCATACGCACGACTTACTTTTTACTAGAAACTGAATGATGGCAATACGTGCAGGGTGACCCAGGGCCTTGGTAATTGAAGCCAGGTCATTTTGAACTTTTGTGAATTCTTCTGTTTTAGTGAGTCCCATATTAAATCGTAATATTACGATTCAATTATTAACTGTCCAATACTTTGGCATAAAATTTTACTCCTACTCGCTTATTTATGACGTCGCTAATTAATGGTAAGAAATCAAAATGGATGCGGAAAAATCGATCCGTTAAAGTGTCGTTTTAATCAGCCCTTAGCGACATAATTGTTAAAATGAGTCACCAAGTTTGGATCAATCAACCCTAAAGCGAAAAAACATTTTTTGCTGTTTCAGAAATGATTATGACTTAGTTTCCTTTTTCAGTTCCTCTTTAGATTTCCTCGTCAGTTCTTCTTCTTTTTTACCTATCGGCGGAAAAGAAAGATTCATTTCTCCCAATTTCTCTAAAATTATCCTGCTAATGAGTAGGTGTGCATATAGTTTATCATCAGCCGGGATGATATACCAAGGAGCAATTTTAGTGCTGGTATGGTTCAAAGCTTGTTCGTACGCACTCTGATAATCATCCCAGAATTTACGTTCTTTTATATCACTGGAAGAAAACTTCCAATGTTTTTCCCTATTCTCGATTCTCTCTAAAAACCTTTTGCATTGTTCTTGTTTAGATAAATGAAGAAAAAATTTCAAGATTTGTGTTCCGTTCTGTGTCGTGCTCTTTTCAAAAGAGTTGATTTGCTTATAACGAGTTCTCCAAAAATCCTTGTCTACTTTTTTGAGACTATCAATACCCGTGATACGTTCGGCCAAAACAATTTCCGGATGTACTTTTGAAATCAGTACATTTTCGTAATGTGAGCGGTTGAATATAGTAATTTGTCCGTGTTCCGGTAATTTCTGAGCGTGGCGCCACAAATAATCGTGTTCTAACTCTTGCCCTGAAGGATGTTTAAAACTATGGACCAAAACCCCTTGAGGATTCACTCCACTCATAATATGCATGATAGTTCCGTCTTTACCGGAACTATCCATCCCTTGTAATATAATTAATAACGACTGACGGTTCTCGGCAAATAATTTATACTGAAGCTTTGCGATTTCTTCTATATCGTTGGCCAACTTCTCTTTTAATCTTTCCTTGTCTGGCAGCTTTACAGAAGGCCGAGTATCAATTTTTGAGAGCTTTACACCCTTATTAGGTTTCACCTTGCATTTTTTCAAATCCATAGAGTTGTTATTACACAATAAGGTTTATAATTCCGATTACAGGTCTTTTGAAGATGCGCTTGTCATTTTTTGTATTCATGCTTTTGTCTCAGAAATATTTTCCCTCCATTTCTTCAGTAGGACAAACTTGACCAAATCATTTATCACAAATGAAAAAAGCAAGGTATAGACAAGGACAGTCATGGTTTGCGACAAAGGGATCGCCTTAAAGCCCAGTAAACCGAATGTTGAAAAGATCACACCTAAAATCAGGTCCGCAATCAGAATGAACAAAAGTGTTTTGCTTGGAGAGGAGCTCCAAAAATGACTCTTCTCTCGGACAACAAAGATTGAAAACAAAGCGAAGAAAAGTAATAGCTCAAAGCAAAATGTGTTGAGCGCTCCATTATCGGTATTTAGATGAAAATAATTTAATCCAATAAAAAGAAGTCCGAAAGCTTCAACGGTCATAATTAATCCTATCACCGTTCCTATTTTTGCTAAACCGTTGATGTTCCATCTTGCCGGTTTTGCCGAGGGCTTTACATTATCAGTAGACAGGGATATTTTCACGAAATCCGTCATGAAAATCATGATTAGCATTGCTGATGCCGAAACAATAAACTTACCAAGTATCAGGAATGCAATAACAACAAAGCAGGTTTTCAAAATCGTTCGGGCGATCTTATTAAGTATCCACGTGTTGATGCGTTCAAACATCATTCTTCCTACTTTAATCGGGCTGAGAATGTTTGCCAATCCTTCCTGGGTTAATACAATACTCGAGGCGCCTTTGGCAACATCGGTAGCGTTACTCACAGCAATGCCTACTTCAGCTTGTTTTAAGGCAGGTGCATCATTCACACCATCTCCAGTCATACCAACAATGTGCCCTTTTCCCTGAAACGCTTTTACGATATCATATTTATCTTCCGGGAAAACTTCCGCCACCCCGCCGCTTTTTTCCAAGGTTTCAACAAAATTTGCTTTCTCTGTTTTCTTTAATTCGGACGCATTTGTCATTGCGTTCTTCAAACCTACTGCGTTTGAAATTTCAATTGCAATAGGGAGAGCGTCGCCTGTAAGCATTTTCACAGTTACCCCCAATTTCTCAATTTCGCTGATCAGTTCTTTGGAATCTGCCCTGGGTGGATCATGCAACGCAACTAATCCTACAAAACCCGGCTTATCATTCCCACTGGACTTGGCGACAGCCAAGGTTCTAAAACCTTGTTTGGCAAATTCATTTATGCTTGTCCCGAAATCAGCTTTTGATTTATCATCCAAACCACAAGCGGCTGCGATAACATTAAACGAGCCTTTCATTACATGAAACTCTTCGTTGCCTTTATTGATTATGGCTTCTGTTTTTCGGTTCTTGGGGTCAAACGGAATGAACGTTTTTTGTCTAAAAGTATCGTTTACAATATTTTTTTGTTTCGCTGCATTTATGAAAGCCATATCGATCGAATCGTGATTGGCCTCCTGGGAAGCCAATGCTCCATAAAGTAAAACTTCATCTTCCGTGTGGTCTTTTCCGGCCATTACTTTTGCTACAGACAATTTGTTCATTGTTAGTGTGCCGGTTTTATCTACGTATAAAATATCCATACTTGCTGCGTCATCGGGCGCATTTAATCGGGTAACCAAAACTCCTTGTTTAACCAACTCTTTTGATCCCAAAGCCATACAAACCGTGAACATTGCGGTCAGTGCTACAGGAATGGCACCGAGCAATAACACCAACATCAGAGGCAGAATTTCTAATAAATTAATACCCTTAATAAATGAGACGATGAGTGCTACCACTAATAAAGTGCCAACAATGAGGAGTAACCATTTCACAACTTTTGCGATAACCTCGTCAATATGTGATTTTGGTTTGGCCGTCTTAACTAATTCAATTGTCTTGCCAAACTTGGTATTGGCTCCGGTCAAGGTTACTATTCCGGTGGCTTCTCCTTTTGTAATTATTGAGCCGGAATAAATAACTTCGTCGGCTTTTCTTTCAATTTCAAGAGACTCTCCGGTTAATGCGGACTGATCGATGCTTATTTGACCCTGAATAATTTTCACGTCGGCTGGAACAAAATCTCCGATCCTGATTCGGATAATGTCGCCGGGAACCAGTTCACGTGCTGCTAATGTTTTCCAAACGGCATCTCGCAACAATTTTACGTTTATCTGCAATTTCTTTTTTAATGCTTCGACTGCATTGGCAGCATTGTATTCCTGAACAAAACCAATTATCGCATTAAACACTAGTAACCCCAAAACGATATACGCATCAGAGCGTTTGTGTAAAAACCATGAAAGAATAATTATCAATTCCAACATCCATGCGCTGAGCCCCCAAAACTTTTTTAAAAAGAAAAATAATGGATTTGGTTTTTCTCCTAGCACTTCATTGTAGCCAACTTCCTTGATTTGAGCTTCAACTTCAGTTTGATTTAGTCCTTTTGCGGGATCAGTCTTAGATTGTGTCATACTCCTTTCGTCATTCTACTGTTTTTACTTAATGGAAAATCGGGGATAAAGATGACAACCGTTTCTCCTTAGCGTGTTACATAAGTAGCTAAAGAAATTTGCATATTTCACACCTCTCAATTGACATTAGATCGATTCTAATTTCATTCTAATCTCATTTTAATCTTGACCCCGTTGCTTTGCACAAACACGTTGCGAAATGGGAAGAACAATAAATGGACTCTTTACTTTTCTGTTGGTAATTCACTCTTGCCTTTTATTCAGTCAATCCTCTGATACGACAAGAATTGTTTCCCTTAAGGATGCGTTAGAAATCGCTAGAGAAAACTACCCTTCAATTAAATTGAAGCGGGCGGAAAAAGAAGCTTCGGGCTATGAACTAAAAGCAATTCAAAATAACTACCTGCCCAACTTCATTGTACAAAGCCAGGTGTTGAACGCAACTTCCAACACTGTACGTGGAATGTTCTATCCAAACGATGGAACAGCGATACCAGTATCGGGTGGCATTAAACTGGCGGGTTACACCAACGATGCTGTCTGGACAAGCTTTGCCACTGGTTTGGTGAATTGGAATTTTTTCAATTTTGGAAAATTTAAAACTGCCGTAGAGGCAGCAAAGTCTGGCATGGCTGCTGCGGAAGCAGATTATCAAAACGAAGTCTTTCAGCAACAAATTAAAGTCGGTGATGCTTACTTGCTTTCTCTAATTGCCAACGACATGCTCAAAAGTCAACGAGCTAATTTAGTACGGGTGAAAGCTTTATTGGATGTGACTTTAGCTTACACCGGATCGGGCTTAAGGCCTGGCGTCGACAGTTCGCTCGTAAAGGCTGAATACTCGAAAGCCACGCTTCAATTTTTAGAAGCGCGAAGATTAGCAGAAGAGCAATCAGTTTATCTTAAGGAACTGATGGGCATTAAATCAGATCGCCCCCTGGAACTGGATACAATCATTTATCAAGTTAAGCAACCACAACCTTTTGAAATTTTAGATGAGTATGCTAACAACCCACGTCTCATTTATTTTAAAAGCATTGTTGAAGTAAATGAGGCAAAAATCAAAGCGATCAGACGCAGTGAATATCCTTCGATTTCTTTTTTAGGAAGTGGTTGGGCGCGGGGTTCGGGAATTTCCAATCAACTATTAGCGGACGGAAGTTTTCAATATAATAAATCGTTTACCTCGGGTATAGGATTCAAAGCTTATGACTGGATGCTTGGCGTAAGTACTGTCTGGAATTTTACGAGTTTGTTCCGAACAGGAAATCAAGCGAAGGCTCAAAGGCAAGTCGCAATCATGTCACAGGAGCGTTATAACGAAGAAACGCTTCGTGTTGAAAGTGAGTTGCAACGAGCTAAGCTCAGGTATCGTGCGGCGCTTGAAGTAGCTCGACAGGCGCCTATTCAACTCAAAGCGGCGCAGGATGCGTATAGTCAGGCAAAATCTCGATATGAATCCGGACTGACTTCCATTCTGGAACTGACGCAAACTTTTTCGTTGCTCAATCGTGCCGAGGTAGATGCCTCGATGGCAAAAGGAAATGTGTGGCGTGCAGTGATCACGTATGCTGCTGCTACCGGTAATTTATCTGTATTCACCAACAACCTAAATTAAGATGATCTCTTTTGCGCTTCGAAATCCAATTACGATTATCGTCATCATTCTTGGTGTTGTTATTTTTTCTGTGTTGGCTTTGTTTACTATACCGGTTGATATTTTCCCTACGCTGAATTTACCAACCATTTACATTGCTCAACCATACGGAGGTATGGCTCCCGACCAAATGGAAGGTTTTATTGCCACACGTTATCAAAATCAATTGCTATACGTGTCGGGTATCAAAGACATAGAAGTAAAAAATGTGCAGGGTTTGTGCCTTGTGAAATGTACATTTTATGAAGATGTAAACATGGCACAGGTCTCTGGGGAGGTTGCAAATCAGGTGAACCGCGTGATGAGCTACATGCCCCCTGGAACTGTGCCGCCAACAGTGGTACGTTTTGACGCGTCAAGTCTGCCTGTGGGTGAGTTGGTGTTTAGCAGCAAAAGAGCGACGCTTAACGAAATGCAGGATTTGGCTTCAACTCTCATCCGGCCAATGTTTTCTCAAATACCGGGAGCATCAGCACCACCGCCATTTGGAGGTAATGAGAGAACGATTGTAATCAAAGTAAATCCGGAGTTAATGGTTGGGTACAAGTTGACGCCCGATGATGTTGTGAACGCCGTAGTTGAAGGCAACCAGATATCTCCTGCAGGTAATGTCCGTATTGGTAATTATAACGTAATCACACCGAATAACACCGTCATCGACAAGCCTGAAGAGTTCTTGCAAATACCGTTAAAAAAAGGTGCTGGCCCCACTGTTTTATTAAGGGACATCGCAACAGTAGAAGATGCTGCGGATGTCACAGTAGGATTTGCGTTGGTGAATGGGAAGCGATCTGTCTATATCCCCGTTACTAAAACCGCCGATGCTTCGACCATGAACGTTGTGAACGCATTGAAGGCAAAATTGCCTGAGATGCAAGCCCTGCTTCCCGATTACGTGGAACTCACCTACGAATTTGACCAATCCGTTTACGTCATACAGGCCGTTAAAAGCTTAGCTGTAGAAGGAGCGTTGGGAGCTTTACTTACCGGATTGATGATCTTTTTGTTTTTGCGTGACATCCGAGGTTCAGCAATAGTTGTACTCAACATACCCATCGCGATCCTTACTTCCATCTTATTGCTCAGCCTTTGCGGACAGACCATTAACATCATGACGTTAAGCGGCCTGGCTTTAGCGGTTGGGATTTTGGTAGACGAGGCAACGGTATCCATCGAAAATATTCATCAGCATTTGGAAATGGGCAAGACGAGAGCACGCGCTATCCTGGATGCGTCTCTCGAAATATCATTTGCCAAATTATTGATACTGGTTTGTATTCTTTCTGTTTTTGCACCCGCCTTTTTAATGAAGGGCGTTCCAAAAGGAATGTTTTTGCCATTGTCGTTGGCCGTCGGTTTTTCAATGGTTGCATCCTTTTTGCAGTCGCAAACTTTTGTACCGGTGATGGCCAACTGGTGGATGAAATTTGATGAGCACAAGAATCCTCATGCCAAGAAAATTTTATCAGACCTTCACAGGGATGAAGAAGAGAGTCTAGAAGAATACGAACTCAGCCATAAAAATGAAGTAACGGGTTTCGAAAAATTCAAGCTTAGCTATTTGAATTTACTTGATAAGATCATCGCAAATAAAAGAAAGGTCATTATTATTTATCTGGCAGGTTCGTTCTCGATTATCGCGGTTTGTTTCTTTTTTATTGGAAAAGATATCATGCCCAAGATCGAGCATGCCCGCCAATTTCAATTGCGACTCACTGGGCCTGATGGCCTCCGTATTGAACGAACCGAAGAAGCAGTAATCGAGACCATAAAGCAAATTCAAAATATTGTTGGTGAGGAAAATGTAGACATAACATCTTCGTTCGTTGGCATGACGCCTTCCAGCTATGGCACCAATGCCTTATATATTTTTACTAGTGGACCGCAAGAAGCCATTCTACAGGTAAACCTTAGTGAAGAATATAAAGTATCGTCACTGGATGAACTCAAAGACGAGATACGAAAACGTGTAAAAGAAAATTTGCCGGGTATTCATGTTTCCTTTGAGCCCATCGAATTGACTGATAAGATCATGAGCCAGGGAGCTAACACACCCATTGAAATATTGGTCGGCTCGAAAAACATCAATGAGGCCGAGGATTTTTCTCTAAACCTTGAAAAGAAATTAAAGAAGATTCCTTTTCTCCGTGATGTCAGGATTAATCAGCCTCTTAACTATCCATCCATTTACATCAACATAGATCGGGAGAAAGCGGCACAGTTCGGCTTGACGGCAAATGATATTGCCAAATCTCTTGCCGCTGCCACTTCATCAAGTCGGTTCACGGCAAAGAACCTATGGCTGGACAAGCTAAAGGGATTTGCTTATCAGGTGCAAGTGCAAGTACCGGAATACGAAATGAATTCAATGAAAAGCATTGAGAATATTCCTTTGCTTCACGGTCAACTTCATCCCACCCTGACAGATGTGGCGACATTAACAGAAGTAAAAATCCCAGCCGAGTATGATCGCATCGGCCCGCGAAGAATTGTTACAGTCTCAGCCAACGTCTATAAAAAAGATTTGGGATCTGCTTCGGAAGTTGTAAGGAAAACAATCCTTGAAATCGGTGCGCAACCTAAAGGAATGGTTGTTGAAGTTAGGGGATTAGTAAAGTTACTGGAAGAAACGCTGAGCAGTTTACAATCCGGGTTACTTTTGGCAATTGTTGTAATCTTCTTATTACTCTCTGCCAATTATCAATCGTTCAAGGTGTCATTTGTAGTGTTGGTAACAATACCAGCGGTACTGGCAGGCTCTATGGTACTTTTGATAATTACCGGCGGTACTCTCAATCTACAGTCCTACATGGGAATAATCATGAGTGTGGGGGTGTCAGTTGCCAATGCGGTCTTGTTGGTGACAAATGCTGAGAAGCTTCGAATAGATTATAAAGATGCCGAAAAGGCCGCGAGGGTTTCCGGGTCAGTTCGCTTGCGACCAATATTAATGACATCCATTGCGATGGTTGCAGGAATGTTGCCCATGGCTAGTGGCTTGAGCGAAAGTGGAGAACAAGCAGCCCCACTTGGAAGAGCGGTTATTGGCGGGCTTGTCTCGTCCACGTTTGCTGCATTACTGATCTTACCGGCGGTGTTTGCAGCCGTTCAAAAAACAACTTCATTAAATTCTGTTTCGCTCAATCCCGATGATCCCGAAAGCATCTACTTTGATAAAAACAAATAAGACTAAATGAATCTATCTATCATGAAAATATATAATGTAAAAAGCTTCGTAGTTACTACGATCACCATGACTGTTTCTTGTTGTGCTCTGATGAGCTGTAGTACTTCAAAAGCAAAATCTGATGAGAAAACAGATACCGAAATAGTTCATGAAGCGTCCATATTGAGAAAAGAAAAAGTTACTACGCAAATTACATTACCCGGTGAATTGGAGGGTTATTTCGAAACTGGAATCATGGCCAAAGTAAATGGCTACATAAAAAAAATACTGGTGGATATCGGCGACAAAGTACAAGAAGGGCAATTGCTTGTAGAGCTTGAAGCTCCCGAACTGGTGAGTCAATTAATTAGTGCCTATTCAGAATTTCAGGCAAGCAATGCCATCTTCTTAAATACGAAAGGAAAGTTTGCGAGGTTAAAACAAACCAATAAAACCCCAGGCGCTGTCTCACCTTATGATATGGACCTAGCTAAGACTAATCTCACTTCCGACAGCCTCACTTACCTTGCTTCAAAGGCAAAATATGAATCGATAAGGCAATTGGCGGACTACTTGAAAATCACCGCTCCGTTTGACGGCATTATTACAGAACGTGCGCTGGCCCCAGGCGCGTTTGTAGGACCAAACGATAAACAAGGAATACCAATTCTGAGGTTGAAGAAAGAATCCAAGCTGCGTCTGCATATAGCCGTACCTGAGAAGCATTTGGCTGAGGTATCCGTTGGCGAGTCAGTGAAGTTTTCTGTCAAAAGTTTTCCCGACGAGTTGTTCGAAGGGAAAGTTACCCGACTTTCTAAAAGCCTTAATGTGATGACCCGTTCTGAAATAGTGGAAATTGAAATTGACAATCGTAACGGAAAATTACTACCAGGAATGTATGCAATTGCTTCACTGCCAATGAAACGAATTGGACTCTCTATAATAGTGCCAAAAACCGCAGTAGTCACCAACATGGAAAAACAGTTTGTAATAAAAATTAAAAACGGAAATGAAGTGACTTATGTTGACATAGAGAAGGGGGAGGATCAAATTGAAGATGTTGAAGTATTTGGAGAATTAAATCCCGGAGACACGCTTCTCAATACAGCTTCAGACGAGATTCGGCAAAAATCTAAAATTAAAATTATTGTTGTGAATAACCTTGCTAAAAAGTAGGACTTATCTGTACGCGTGATCTTGGATTAATTTGTATCGTATGAAACAGACAATTGTTCTTATTCTAATTGGATATGTAGCCGGTTTGTTAAGCGGGTTGATCGGTATTGGCGGGGGTATAATACTTATCCCTGCTCTGATCTTCCTTCTAGGATTTACTCAACATATGGCCGAAGGAACAACCCTTGCGGCCTTAGTGCCACCTATCGGGATTTTGGCCGCCTACGTCTACTATCAAAATGGACAAGTAGACCTAAAGGCCGCAGGGTTTATTGCCTTAGGGTTCTTGGCTGGAGGATTCTTCGGAGCAAAGGTCGCACTGCAAATCAACAGTGAATCGCTTCAAAAGATATTTGCAGTCACGTTGATTCTAGTCGGAATAAAAATGCTTTGGCCCAAATGAACCACTGATAAAAATGCCATGTAATGAGAGAGACTAACCCCTCATTGTGTTATGGATGAGACCACATATTTTGGCAGTGTAAGCGAGTTGTGGTGGCTTGGCATTTTTCTCGTTATCATGATTACCTGCAATTGGTTCTTTTTACGGTCACAGAAAGAGAAATAATCATGAGGATTCTGATCGTTGAGGATGACAAAGATCTATTAAATGCCATTAAGGAATATTTAGTACCAATTGGATATATCTGTGATGAAGCGCCCACATACAGGCAAGCATTTGAAAGAATAAGCGTCTGTGAATACGACTTTTGAGATTCTCCTTTTCTGTTTATCACCTTTCACCTATTAATAACTAGCTTCCTCCTTTTTATCGATGCAGCATTCACCTGAACTCGTGATGAATTTCCTTTCATTGAAATATTCATAGCTCGAAACCGTAATTTCTTCTTTAAATTTTCCAGAAAAGCATTTCGGACATTTTTCAAATACCATTCGATGTGATCTCTTACAAAGAACTTCACATTCTATTTCATCCAATGATCCAATGTACATCCCGCTGCAGCGACTACAGTTAAAACCTGCAAGCTCTACAAAACCACCCTCGCCGGCATAGCCGTATTCCGTATTGCAATTGGCACATGTTCTAACTTCAACTTGGTGAAAAGAGCTCCGTAGGTCAAGCAGTTGCTGCCAGTATTCGGTGTAGAATATATGGTTGTCTTTCTTACCATGATTTTCTTTCAGCCATTTGGTCAAACCAATTAAAGGTTCAATTCCCAGGACTTGTCCTGGCTCGAACGAAAACATTAGTTTAAATTCCTCAAGGATAATTCGGAGATAAAAACTGACGTTGTCTTTCGGGCTATAGTCAATGTGAAGGGTTATTAATGTCATTCGGGCCGATAAATCCCCCTGCTTGACTCCTGTCAACAATTTGATTATTTCGTCTGGGCCCATTGTCTACTTCTTTTCTGTGAGTTAAAATTTCATTTTCCCTATGGAATCTACCCAAACGCGAGCTGAAAAAGCTCGTCCTGTTCAGTCTTAGAATTTAACATCAAAGAAAACTTAACGAAAAATTGATATTTTGTTGATAGCGGTTCCCCGGATTCTTTAATGGCGTCTAAATAACATACAACCCTTCGCATTTTAAACTCAAAAAATGTCTCAATATTTTCTGCGATGAACTTAAACGACTTTGGGAGCCTTTCCTTTGCTGGCCTTAAATCTGACCCTATTAAGGAAAATAAAGAATTACAGGTAACTCTTCGATCGGATTGCAAAAGAGTTGCCTTCGCATTTTTCAATCTGTCTAAAATTTCGTCGTCAGATTTGCTGCTATATTTTTGAATTCTTGCTGCGACCCTTCTATACGTCTTGTTTGTCTCAATAATCCAAGGTCTGTCAAATGTCATAAGCCAAAGGTATACTTTATGTATTTTTCTGCTTGACTCTTGGATCGATCTAAATTGCTTTGATTTTATCTCCTTCAACCACAACTCGCGCTTTGATTCAAGGTCTGTTCGAATGCTCTCTTTTGATAAATTGAATCGATTTGTATATGTGGAGTCAAACATCCTTTTTAATACAGGATAACTGATATTAAGGTGTCTAGCTATCTTTTCGAAGCTCATGCCTTCACCCTTCAATCTCTTAACTTTTTGCTGCGTGAGTGCTCCCCAATAAAGCACCTTAGTTATAATATTTTGTTCGCGATCCACTACTGAATAAACCATCCCGCAACATTTACACGTGACCTGCAATGAATTTGAGATCGTGGTAAATGTTGAAATATTAGGGGATTGCCTTCTTTCGAAGTCTGGACAAATTTTATTTATACATGAATAAGATCGGGTTCTTATTTCCAGTCTTCCCCTTCTATTTTTTCTCTGCTTCTCGGCGCATTCAATCTTACCAGCTCTTGTCTCGAGAAATGCTGCAAGTAAGATCTGTAATTCCAGCTCACCTGCACAGCAACGATTATTAAAAACACCGTAGATTTTCTTCTTACGGGCCAACCGTTCCGTTAATGAAGGGTCAATATTTGAGGTCCATTGGGAAAATTGAGTGAATTCATTTTCATCAATGAAGAAACGTGAATTTGCCTTTCGCACAAAACCTTTGTCGATCCCAATTGTAATAATGTCGGAAATCTGATACGGCTTTCTCATATTCAAGACATCGACTAATCTTCGATCAAATACGCTCAAAAATTCGTTGGAATTATGTTTGACTTCATAATTACCAATCAAATTTCTTTGTGCAGAATGCACTTTGCCGTCAACATTCTCCTCAATAGGTGGATTCCATTTTTCTAAAAAACAATTGTGAATTGTGCACGTGGAGACTGCGGGTAAATTATGCTCACGGTGCCAATATGTTTCTCCAAAAGTTTGAATGTCATACTCTATACATAAAGGGCAAAACCGCAAAATTTTATAATTTGTGGTTGGCTTCTTAAATACTCTATTGGCATTTAAGCTATTGGTTAACATGTAGTCCCTCAGTCTCCCTGAGTCTTCACTTTTCATGATTTGTTCGAAAAAGGGGAATAAAGTGTGGTATTGTATAATTGTCTCGGCCGGCAGATTATTCAACTCGTCAAACCGAATTCGCGGAAAAAACCAATGTGTTTTATTATACGCAGATTGTAAGTAAGCTTCTATGACTGGCTCCTGTTTACTAAGTGAGTGATCTATCATCCGGGCGACAGCACTAAAAAATAATTCCCCTGGGTATATTTTTGGGAAATACGAAATTGGAGGTGACTTCAACTTAGCTTCCATAAAGAATAGTTTCATTTAAAAGATTCAGTGCTGACTCAGAAATCTTCCTTCCAAGACCAGCCCTTCTCATTACCTTCCAGCCCTTAAGCTGATTAATTGTCCTAAGCTCTACTATCGTTTCCAAAATCCGCCGCTGATGAAATTGATCCTTTGACTCGATTTGAGAATTTAATGAAGCTATGCTCTTCGGGAATTTCCCGGCGTTTTTTCCAAGCAAATAGTGCTGGCCTCGTATTATTTTGGAGATAAGGGATTTAGTGATTCGGCATCTATATTTTTCTTTCTTAAGCCTATCGACCGTTTCAATAATTAGATCGACGACCTTCTTGTCCAAGTTCGTCCAGTCGAGCCGAAGCTCAGAAGTTGGTTGATCAACATGATTAGCTTTATTCGTTTCCGCAAACCATGCGTTGTCATGGCGATACAACCATATATAGAGAGAGGTGTTTTTTTTTCTTGCCGAAAGGATTCTATTCATTGTAAATTTGGCAAGAAGTCTCTGCCACTTTCTTCTGTTGACTTGGGTGATCTTATCCACTGAGATATTTTGCTGGGTATCTTCCTTTTTCCCTTCTGAGGTATATTTTGAAATGGTCTTAGCATCAGTACCCAATTTTCTGGCAATAGTTCGATAGGATTGTTTTTCTGACAATTCCCTTTTTAAAGCGTTGAGCCAAACATCACCCCATGCAATAATCCTTGTGAACTCTTTTCGTTCTGCACCTTTCTCATTTAAATAGCTTTTCGTATAGATCATTCCGCAAGAACAACTCAACCGAGCAATCTGCCTTTTTGTTTTTCGATCAAAATGGACGGCTATGTCGGTTACAACATTCTCAGCGAAATGATTGGCGGCTTTATTTAAGCATGGCCAAGGCCCATCACCAAATAATGCTGGCTCTTTTTCCTTTTTAGGAACTTGAGATAAAAACGTCGTCACCATGAGATGTCTGACCGGATGAAAGAAATGAAATGGACGGTTAATAATTCCCTTTAACCAGTGTGTACTTATCCCTGGTAAAATCATCTCAATCAAATCATTCCCGTAAAAGTTTATAAAGGATTCTATGAATGCATTTTCAATTTTCTTTGAACCCTTATTGAAAATGCTATTTTCAACTATTGCTTTGTAGTTGACAGTGTTAATATCGAAAGATGACTCCCCTCTCAATATTGAAGCCATAAACATTGAAAGATCAATCAACCTCTCATTTGATTCTGCTTGAATGGGAGGAAGTTCCATGATAACTTCATTTGCATCGGTGTAAACAGATCTTCTTAAATCATTGGCACTTGCAACATGGGTAATCAATTGGCACTTGTGATCTGGGCAGAGGTGTAAATCCGGGATTTGATGGACGCGATGCCAATAATAAATTCCTTCCGTCGTTTTATCCTCGTTTGCGCAAGCGGGGCAATATTTTAGCCCTCTGTTTTTAACCATCGCTGATGCGTTAATTCCGATCAGGTTATGAAGACCGCTCCCGTTATTTCCTCTAATTAATTCCAAGGCTTTTCTTTTTTTTTTATCAACTATAAATCTGGAATAGTAGGGCCATAACGTGAACTGCTCGATAATTTGATCCTCGGAGAAAGGAAAAACGCCTTTGACCCTCTCGGAGAAAAAATGCAAGTGCGACGGCAAGTCTACGGTGGCGGGGATATTCCTTTCACCAAATAAATCAAGGCTCAACTGTCCCGGGCTCTCAATGAGAGCCCGGGTTTGAAGTCTCGCAATAATGCTATGAAGAATTTCGTCTTTTAATGGTTCAGGCATAAACCCCAAGTCCCCTATAGCAATCAATTTTTCGGCCATTAACAGCTGATTCATAACTCTATTATTTCCGACAATTCTGGAATGATTCCGTTTTCCGACAGGAGATTGTAATAATCCTGACTTGTCTTGGCGTTAACGCACATTTCGACGAGATCTCCTTTTGGTTCACCGAGCTTCGGCTTGGCCTCGGTTTTGCCCTGAACCTCAAGATTAGCGACCCCATCACTCAGTGCCTCGAACTTTTCATCGATGGAAAGATCAACTGAGCCCTTCAGAATTGTATTGATGATTTCATCAAGCTGTGCATAACTCAATTTGGCCATTGCTTCTTTGCAAAATTGAAAAGCTCCTTTGACTCTTTGCTTTCCTTTTCCGTGATTTCCCTTCCTCCAAACTCGTCTCTGTACAAATAGGCGGCCGTCATGGACAAATCACTGAAGTGTCGTTTTATTGCCCGATCATTATTTCTTAATCCCTTCATCGCTACAGATGTAGCGTTTAGCATCTGTGCGGTTGATCGGACATGGTCAGCCGTCACCAAATCCAATCCATTAAAGAGGGCTATCTCTTGCGCATTACAATGCACCTGCATTACTTCACGGAGTACTCCCTGCGATTGACAGTAATACATTTTTCGGACCTCTTCGGGAATTTCCCCTGGCTCCGGAAATATCTGGCAGTTCCATAATTTATCTACAAAATATTTCCACTCGGGATCTTCTTCCTGGAATCGTTCAAGCACAGGCATCCCAATGCCCTGAGTTCTGCTTGCCGTTTGATAATTCCCAAATAAGATAGGTGCTGCCTCAGCTGTACCAACATAGATGATGGGAACTCCAATGCGATTCGTTAACTCTTTAAAAAAGTTAAGTAGCGATTCCCGGTTACTCTTGGTAGCCGTAGCCAGATTATGGACTTCATCAATTACCAAAACGCCTAGCTGGTGAAGGACTGCTTTGTTGGCCATTTGGATCATCAACTTCTCTTCTGAATCCTTCTGATATTTTCGTGAGTAATTTTCACCAGTTACTCGATCAAGTTCATCAAAAAAAGACCTGCATATCTGTTTCGTAGAGCCTTTCGTGGTACAATCGATCTTTAGATAGACCACTTGCTTTACCCCAAGTTCTTTATGAATGATCACTTGAGGAAATAGTCTGAGGATTTTATCAAGCATGGTCGATTTTCCCATACCACTGACGCCTAAGACACTTAACCCCAGGATTGGGTGCCTGATAAAAGGCGGTAGTTGATTCGGGTGATCATACCACCTTTTTATCTCATTGAGGGTTTTTATCCATTCAACAGGGGTTCGCATCCGGTAATTCTCGCGGATGATGTTGCAAATTTTTAGATACAGAAAGTAGTGATATGACAATGGAATAAAAAGGCTGTTCCTAATCTGGTGGATAACTGAAATAAGAACTTCAATGGCTTTGCTATATACCAGACTTGGCTTTTCGGCAATCGTTGAAAAGAATGAATCCTTGTCCATAACCGGAGGAAGTGACTCGATAAATGGGTTTCCTTTGTAGCAGTCCATAATTTTAGATTTTAATTTTTTGTAAATCGTTTATAAGAGATGGTAGCGGAGAATTCGGTTTATGTGTTTCCTGGAATCTTGATTTTTCGCCTGCATGCTGAGCTTTATCTTCAGGTGACTGCATCTCACTCATCACCTTTTCCTTTTGTTTGTCAATCTCTTCCGTTCTGGATTCCTGCGTTCTGTTGAGAACCACTTTCTTTGCTCTGCGCTTTTGAGCGCTCTCGATGATTTTTCTTTGGTGTCTTCTTTTTTTCACTTCATCATTTTCCTTCTCCCGGTTATGTAGTGCTTCTCTTTCGGAGAGGTCTTGAACGAAATCCTCGAATTCAAAATAATTCAGGTATTCAATTTCACCGCGCAGTTTGAGTGGGTAGAAATTATCCTCATGCAGAAGGTAGGTGTCCTTAAAGTAGGAAGGGTGAAAAGCGACTTCACATTCATTGTTTCCGCTGAAACGGATTTGATTAATTAACTTCTCATCTTCACGATTGGCAACGATGTAATGATGGGGCTTAACTGTTATCCCTTCTTTCGACGCAACACCATTTCTGCGGGGCATACAATTCCTCCAGATCACATGCTTTTCTAACCTTCTGAGATTTCCAAGGCCTTTGGAAACTCCGTAATTAAAAATATTGATTGGAGTTGGCTCGCTGATCGCCGCCCTCATTTCCGGAGTCATTGGATAGTCTGCCATCCAGTGATTCTTGTTATAGAAAAGGATTTCATGGATAATAAGCTTGGTCAGGTCATTCATATTCAAGACAGCCTTCTTCCTAGAATCTTGGGTGATGCGTGGCTCATCATTTTTGTCAACAAGTCCGTTGTTTGCTCCGATCAGGCCCTTTAGCCTAGACTGCAATAAATGAAATTGTTTTTCTACGTAAGATTTCCGGTCGCCGCGAAACGGCTCAGTGTTGGACAGGTCAATCCCCAAATTTGACGTGAGCGACGAAGACATATTACTAAGGAGGTCTCCACGATCGGCAAGAAGCCTGCCTGGCAAAAAACTACAAGGCCACTCTTCCGGTGAAATGTCGATGCCAAACCTCTTGCAGAACTCAACTTTATCCTCTGCCATATTTATTATGCATAAACTTGCTGTGGAATACGCGGCATGCTCGGGAGTGATATAAAATCCGGTGGCCATTGCCGAGTAGACATCGAGGCACAGGTATAGCGTTAGCCTTCCAATGTATCTTTCCGGGTTACTGACTTGAACAACTCTTACGTTGTCTATGGTAGAGTCTATCATTACTTCTGAACACGGGCCAAAAACATTGTCTCTACCAGTGCCGTGAAGCGGGCGCAGATCCTTCTGCTCCTTAATATCCCCTGCTCTTCCAGTGATAATTGAGTAAGCATCGTTCATTAGCCGTCCCCAATAGATGAATTGCTTTAGTGTTGGCGCCTCCCCTTCCGCATATTTTTCTTCCTCTATAAAATCAATTCGGGCTGACCGCAAAGAGTTCTTTGAATTTTTGATATAATGCTTTTTAAAACCTTTCTGGATTTTCTCAATATCAGTGGTGGTTAACGCTGATCTATTCTTTGGCACATTATCGACAGGTCCAATAGCTGCACCATTCATTTTTTTTCCTTTACCTGAGCCACCACATTTTTCGTAAGTTGGAAGCAATGCGTTATCATCAGGGCCGAAAGCCCATGCGTTTCGGATCAAGCTGAAAATTGTAGTTCGCTTTAAACTGTCCGTTTTTCTCGAGATAAAATTGATTTCTTTATTTCGCCAAACCGGATCAAATATCCTTGGATCCTCAAGAAGCGGTTTTATCGCGATAACCCTGGCGTCACGGATTCTTCGTTCTGCCGTTGTTATATCCTCTTCACGCCTGTCAACCTTGAATGGATCGAAATCCCGTTGACGGAAATTTTGCGGATTGGAAAAATGATCAGGCTCAAACTTCTTTGGCATGCCGATTGGTTTTCTGTTCTTTATCGGGATGGCAAAAATACTTTCACATTTTTCGCTGTGGCCAACGATCTTATAATCGACGTCAGAGGAAATTTCACGAAAGACTTGGCTGATGGATGGTTTCATATTGGGTTAGGGTTAATTCGTTTACCATTAAATTGAAATTGAAGCTCTTGGTGTAGTCAAAGCGCACTTGCTTGGTAGCGAGCAAGTGATAAAAACATTTCCGTCCGACGCCTTCGGTAATCTTAAGTTTGCGAGAAACATCTGAAATGAAAGCATCAATGCTCAGGTCGGTGGCATGAATTCGCGCCTGAAGTTCGCTCAGAATTTGGGGTGAGTGGTCACTTTCAATACTTTCCTTCTTAAAGAAATCTCGCAAAAACACTATGTTGTTATTCTGGATTTTGTTGATCTGCCTTTCGGTCAGTAACACCCACTTTACATCATGATCATTCCAGTATCTCTTTTCAATTTGCATTTTCTCTATCGTGCGTTTATTCAGTTTGGATGATGGCTTCACGGAAACAGCAACTGTCTCCTCCCGGTCGTGTCGCTGGATCGTTAGAATCATATCAGTAGTCATTATAACATCTTCACCTTTCTTGTTATGAGGATGTTTGATCTGACATTCTGCTGCAATGGACTGTGTTTGGGTAAGGGGCAAGCAAGGATATTGCTCCTTGATGTCGGTCACCACATCGTCATTGCCACCGAAACAGAAATCAAAATAGAAGAAAAATGACCGTTCCAAATCCGAGAGTAAAACATATAGCCTGGCAATGATCTGTCCCATGATTCTGTGCACTCTTGAATCGGCACTAAAATCCCTGGGGTTGATAAAACTTTTGTACGATAGGCCCTGACCAACGCCCAGCTTGCGGGCCATCCTTGTTCGGTCTGATATTCTGTTTCTCATAGTAATATGTATTTGTTTAGGAAATTGATGTTTCGCTCAAGGGATGAAGTCAGTACCTGCGGTCGGTAATCTTCTTCCAGCTGACTATAAGAGAGATCAGCTCGATAACACTTTTGGCCTTTGGCTTTAGCCGATGGGTTTTGGTCACCAGTCTTTAGTTGACCATTCTGCGGCGGACGAACAGTTTTTGTTTTCATGGTTTAGAAATTTGAGTTTGTGGTTTGTATTAAATGTCTTAAGGCCTTAAATCTCCTTCTTTGAATCACGGGGCGGATTTGAATCATGCGTTTGTCATGCACCCAAAACAAGCTCTTTGAATTTCGCTGACTGGAATAGATTGTTACTGTTACGTGAAATTTTTCCTTGGCAAGTTTTTTCAAAAGGAATAAATCCCTGTCTTCTGTCGGTATGTAATGTTGGCCTTTATAACAGATGCCATGTTTATTGGCGATTACTTCTTTCGAGAACAGATTTATCCACCAAAAACTCTTCCGGTATATAAGTGAACACAAGAACATCGACCCAACTAGGTCTTGGATCTGATTAGTGGAAACGCCCTGATCCATTTGGCATTCTCTTGGAATAAACTTCACGGTCCGTTCCTTATTGAGGAGCTCTGCTTCTACTACGGTTGCTTGAAAAAGTTCAAGAAAAGTTATCTGTGCCGGAAGCCCACGCGTCGTGTCCGTTGTGAAGGCTTTCAAAATTCTGGCCTCTATTCTCTTTGCCAGCTGTATGGCAATTGACTCTGATATGTTGTTGGTCGAATTACATGACGACCCATTTGGATAATTCGGTCCATCATCAATTTTATCAATCAATATTGAATCTGGTTCTTGTTTAGATGTCTGATCGGTTTCTTTTATAAACTTAATATTATCTGGTTGTTTGCTTGAAAAAAGTCCATACGGGTGAAAGTCGGTTTTGATCTTTGCCTTATAAAAGCTGTTCGTCGTCCCCACAATTTTTTCGCTGCTTAAGGACACATATATAATTGGCTTACCAATAATTTTCACTTTATCGATGGAAGTGACTTCGATATTCTCGATGACCGAACTTTCGATTCTGAACTCTTTTTCTTTTTGATCGGCGAGCGGTTGTGATTGATGTTTGGCTCGCTGAATTGGATTTCTGTCTTTCATATTTAGTGCGGTTAACAGTTATCAGTTAATGCTTATTAGCTTATTGAGGGGGTGGTGAGTTTGAGTGTCTTATTGTAATTATCAATGCACATCGACAATTCGTTATATATTTCTTCGACAGGCAAACGTTCCTTGGCCTTCACCTCGTAGTTTGATTTGCATGATGCAAAATTCATTGGAGCTCGAATCGTTCTTTTTTCAAGATCCGGTCGTTGAGCTTTGACCATGTAATCGACTTCAATTATTTTCTTTGAGGGAGCGTCAAAAGTTAATTCCAAGCTTAGCCTTTTAGGTCCGTCGCAGGTGACGATTAGGAAATCATGAATCATTGTTTCGCGCTGAACTGCTATTTCATTTTGGTCAACAGCAGAATTGATTTGCGGTTGGGTTGGAGTCAAATTGTCTGATTGTTTCATATTCTTAATTTTGGTTGGGTTAGGTTGGACATTGAGTATGGGTGGTTATCCAAAATGTTTTAACTTTATGCTAATTCCAAAATTGACAACGATGAGGCTTCCATACGAACCGCTTTATGGAGTGACCTTCCAACATCCATTTTATTTCGACCTGCTTCGAAAGGAAGAGTTCTTGATGCCATACTCTATTGTTCTGACATTCAATGCGTTAAATATAGTTCACGGTCAACATAGGATTATTTTGTCATATTATTTATATAATTATAACTTATAAATCATATTTTAATCATGAACAAATATGATATATATGACTTTTAAATCCTAATTATTAGATTAATTTATTTATCACCTTTGTAGAATCTACACATGGACATCGGAAAACGGGTAAGAAAAATCAGGGAATCGAAGGGCTTAACTCAGACCGAAGTGGCAGATAAAATAGATATGGATCAGAGCCAGTATTCTAGGTTGGAGAAAAATACGACAGACCCTTCAGTATCAACATTGAATAGGATCGCATCCGCGCTCGGAATTAATTTGACGGATCTTTTCGCTGAAGATTTACTTACAGATAAGAATTCTGTTGACAAGTCGGTGCAAGAAAAAATGATTGAGGCTGAGCAGCTAGATGAAGAAGATAAAAAAATGGTATTTCATCTTATAGACCGTTTAAATTCTCGGCGGAAGATGAAGGAGGCTCTCTCTAGTACCCTTGCACTATAGAGCTTAACCTGCGGGGTAATTAATAGTTATTCTGCCTTGATCTGTCCCCAGCAAAGGAAATGTTGGTACTGAATGTTGCGAAGGCAAAACGAAACGATGATGTCAGTCGCAAAAATATTAGGCAGACCGGAATAGACCCTGAGACTGACAACTCGGTCGTTTTCCTCCGGGGCTTGATAAAAAAGCTGTGGGTAAATGGAATAAAGCAAGAGGCCATAAGCTTGATTATTGGGGATGATAGAGTCCCAGTTCCTAAGGAACTCAGGTTTCAAACAGTCGCTTCATTTTTGCTCCGCCTTGAAAGGCTGACCAAAGAGCGAAAGCTGGCTGCTCGTGAGCAAATGAAATTAATCAGGAAACAATTGTTCATGGCGGTCGAACAAAGTGTGGGTCAATATATTCAATCACTAAATCTTAATCCGACTGACCATCGGATTTCCGTAGCAACATCGTTCATTACCACAATTGTACTTATGGCGGCAGGCTACCTACAAACAGTTGATGACTACAAGCCAGGCAATAAGATAGCACACAAGAAAAAGTATTATTCTTACCAGGAAATCAGGGCGCTGAAGCATGCATACACAAAAACGAAATGTACGTGTGACATCCGATTGCCCGATTTGCAGGTCAACTAACACACTTCGCCTTGAGTGTCTTCGGTTTGTTGGCCAGCCAATCATTCTCGCTTGGGAAATTTGGATTATGCCCAAGATAAGAGCCTACAACTTCTTCGGCTGTGTAGAATGGATACTCTCTGTACAGAGCTTCTCGATACTTTTTATTGATTTCGTACTGCCCGAATTTTAATACGTCCCCTGGTGGTACGCAGTTAAGCGCCTCTTCTTTCTCGAAGCCGTGCGCGTCCTTACCACATGTCGGACATTTGTCTCGCTTCGTCTGTTTCATACTTTAACTGTTTATTGTTGTAAAATGCCGCTATCGTCTAAACTACCCAGTGGCAAGGATAAGGAGTGCTAAAAAATGGAGATTGAAATGTTGAGTGCAACTTGCTGCGACCTGTCCCACACACACCTTACGCTTGAACGAAGGTAAAAATTTTCACCCACACTTCACCAGGCCGCTACGAAAACGCAATGTTACGTGGTTGACCCCATTATTGTAAGCATTGTGTGCCGTTTTTTGCCTCAGCCTAACTATCAATATACTCGCCTTCGCATTTTTCACATAGGTCGCTGTCGCTACCATCATTTTCAAATTCCAAACCACACTTTGAGCAAATTTTTGTCTCCACGAGGATTTTGTAGGAATGCCCTTCGTCTATTCCATCCTTATCATAGGTTCGATCTACAAGAAACGGAAGTCCGCAGCCGTCACATTCTTTCCTCACATTGTATTCATTGTCCAATAGTGCATTTATAGCTCCGCAGCTTGGACATTTAAAGTGTTCTGTATTGCACCAACTGCAATAACCAACCTTGATAGAGTCAAAATATTTTTCTGGCTGAGCTTTTGGTAAGTGTTTAGAGAATTCAAACTGTTCTTGATTTGGATTTTCATTTCTGAGTTCCGCGCGTTCGTCAACCAAATCTATCTTGTAGTTAAAGTAAACCTCATTGCCAAAATTGTATTTGTTCCCATCACACACTTGACAATACTCAATCAATTTTTCCCACTCCGCCTCTTCCTGCATTTGCTTTATCCATTCAAGCTCTTCTTTTGAGACTATATCTGTTTTAATGGTATTTATGGCTTTACCAACGATCGTGTAGAATTTTGTTTTCGTTTCTTCAAAGTCGGGTTTTAGGTCAGGATGCAAATCGTGCTTGCCATCCTTTTTGTTACAAAAGTCATTGGTATTATATGTGATGAACAAAGCTCCTTCAATTTGCTTTTGTTTTACGTAATCCAGCAGGCTAAAAACAATTAGCGCGTCAGCGAAACTATTTTTATTTCTAAAAGGAGCTTTTTTTTCAAGGGCGTATTGCCCAGCTTTAACATATTCCTTTTCATTTACTTTGATAATTTCGGTTGTCTTATGCCTAAATAAATCATCAATAAGTTTTATATTGTCTGAAATAGCCTCTTCAATTTCATTTCGTTTCTTTTTGTAAGTTTCCACAAAGTCCGTGAAGTAGGCTTTGTCTTCCCTTTCGTCCAATAGGAAGTTTATGATGTTTCGTTCAGCTTTGTCACCCAGCAATTTTACAATTCTGTCCAATGCTTGTGTTATATCCTTGAAGTGCTTGATGCTTCCTTGCTTGACTGCTTTATCCTTGTTTTTATCCCACTCCTTAATAATTAAGTCGGGCACAAGAATTTTAATGTTGCCCTTGTCAACTTCCTGTCTTACAAAAGTCAACAGCCTCGCGGGTTCTGTCCCGTTCGCTAGGTAAATCCACGTGTTAGTGTCAAGTGTTAAATAATACATATTTCTGTAGTCGGGGATATCCATTTATAAAATGACATCCAGTTACTTGCGTTTATGAACGGCTTCCGAAGCCACGTTTGCCCCGGCATTGTCCGTTTATACGAAGATAAACTTTTCCTTACACGGAACTCATGCCATTGCTAAAGCATTTTGTTGTAGGAAGGTCGAAATCCTTTATTCTCCTCAATGTTGTGCCGTTGCTTCGTTTATACTTTTTTTGTAGGAGTCCTATTAAACGATGAATATCTTCTCCTCATATCCTCAATTAGCCAGCTGTAAGAAATTGCATGGGTGCGTTTTGTGAACTCAATCTTATTAACATACTTGTCGTAATTTGTTTCAAACTTATTTTTGGACGCAATCAAGAACTCAACTAGACTGGAAAAGTTTGTTGCAATATTTTTTAATGTTAAACAGTCTTTCTTGGTCAATGTCCACAACTTTGTCGTCACGTCTTGAACTTTGTCTGTCCCTTCATTATTCAGTGCGATTGCCCATTGTCCATGGGCAAGCTTATTTCTTATTCCGATAAATGTCGTAATGTCGTTGTCAAGAATCTCTATTAAATATTTGTACCTGTTGAAAGTCGAGTGTCCAAGTCCAACTATATCTAGTTCCCTCGATGTTTTTTTGTGGAGATATTGACTTCTGAATGAAACCTCAATCAACTTTCTCCATCTGCCTTCTTGACTTGATTCACTTAAAATTGTTTCTCTTTCTGAATCATTAATCTGTTTAAAATAATGATGAATTAAGAAGCTTAAAGTAGTTTCCAGCCAAGCAGTGTGAATTATCAAGTAAATCCGAATGCTTAAGTATTCCTGAAGCTTATTTTGTGTCTTAATTGCATTGTTCAGAATTAGATTCTGCTGGTTTATAGCTTTTTTTAATTGCTCTTTGTTCCGAGCATGAATCTTAGCTAATTCTTTTCTGTCCATGGTCTATAATTTTGTTTTGCAATGGCACACAATCGGTCTGTGCAGTCAAAGTCTTTTATTTTTCATCGTGTCTCATGTTCGGCATGATACGTTTTGAAATTACAGAAACTCCGGGGTAGGCAATTGTTTTATTTCCGTCTTAATTAAATTTTTGTTCAATGGAATTCCGTTTACAATGTTCTTTGTCGCTATTTGTAAATGACTCGTGTTTCCGTGAATCCCTTTGTAATGATGAATTCTTTTCTCCCACATTTTCTTATGCTCTTTATATTCGGCAATCAATAGCTTTGCTAGTTCTTGTGTTCTGTAAATAGTGCTCTCAATAGAATTCTTAAAGTCATTACCTTTGATAAATTCCATAAGATTCTGAGCCCGAGATTCAAGCTCTTTATGATTTAGTCTAAGCGAGTGCATTTCGAGTATTGAGTTTCTCAAAACTTGAGCAATGTGAACTGTCCCATATGGATGAACCACAATTATGTCATTCTCCACGTAAAATCCTTGCGAGTTCTTTTTGGATACAAATGTCACCAGAACGCCATATGTTGCATTCCTTGTTGAAACTGCTCGTTTAGTCTGATGAATATAATCAGGGTTAAACTTTGCTGTCTTCTTACACTCATAAAGTATGCTGCCAATTTCTTTAGATTTGTAAATCACTTTTTGAAGAATGTCACCGCCTTGTCCGTGATGCTCAATTCTGTCGTGAGGAAATTCTTTTTCCAATTGCCTGACGAGTTCTTTTTCAAAGTCCCGCCCTGCGTCCTGTGGTGTTGTTCCGGCCTTTAAATGTTTTTCAAGTTCCTTTATTTTGCTATTTGCATTTTGTAGATCAGATGTCTGTCGTTGTACCATTTGAGCAAGTCTATTTGCCCTGGCCATTTCCTTTTGTTTCCCTTTTTCAACTCCCTCTTTTATCTCAATTTTCTTTTGCCTTTCTAATCGCTTTAATGCATCCCTTTGTTTTTCAATTATTTCTTTTTTTTGTCTTTCGGCTTCTTTTAATTTTTCCTTTATCTCCTTCTCTGCTTTTGCTCTTTGATCCCAAGCACCAATTATTTCGTAGTACTTCATCTCTGACAGTGGTGATCCGCAAAGTGGACAAGTCGTTCTTTTATTCTTTTGTGTCATGGTCGTCTCTTTTTAGAAAAAATGGCGAATAACGGCCGTTGCTTATTGGGTGCTGGGATTTCGAGCCGCGCCTTGTTCCCGGCACGAAACGAAATTAAGAAAACAAAACTTTGAATCAACTGCTCGCCCCAGCATGCAATAACACCTTGCTTCATTTTCCATTCCACAAGTCGGTCTCCAAGTCGCTGAGGTAAATGATAAATATTTTATAGTCCTCGATGTTTACCCCTTTCGATTTCTTGTCACGCAGAAAGTCAAAAGAAGTCACAGCTTCGTTCTCAATGTCAGTTTTTGCTATTAAGTCATTAAATTTGTTTTTGACTTCGGCAGCAGTTCGGTTGCAGTAATTAATCCAATCTTCTCCCTCATATCTGTCAGACGGGTCGTAACAGAGCCAATAGAGTTCACATGTCCCGTCTGGTAAGACATATTGAACTTGCCCACCGAGAATTCCCATCTTAAGATTTCTTGCAGTTTCGACAGTCTCAACGAAGTCCGCTTGCTTCCAGCCAAATTCGTGTCCACTCCGAATAGCTTTATTGAGAACTCTTTCAGGCAATCTTTTTTCTTCAGTCTCTGTTGTCATTGTCTCGAAGCATTTGCTGCCAACCCGTGCTTATGACGGTTTCTTATTTTTTCAACGCATCCCGTCCTGGCATTGTACGTTTGAACGAAGATAAAACCTTTCAAATTGAACTGAACCCACCATTCGCGAAGGTTGTTAGCAAAAGGCCAACGCCCCATCTCACTTTGAAATTACAATTCTGTCAACTCGTCTAATAGTATCAAATGGCACCGATATGTTGATTTCATTTGTATAGCGCCCGATTCTGGTTGAGTCATTCGAAACAAACTCAAAGTATATCCTAGTCTTTGGTTCTCTGAAAAATTCAAGCCCTTCGCAAAGCATGTCGTTCACAAGAGTTAGACTGGGATAGTGTTTGATAAGTTGTCCGACCGATGTTGTCGGCCCAAGCCCTTCTTTAGTTTGAAAATGTTTATTAAGACCTGTGATTGAATGAATTGAATCATTGCCTTGCATGGTCCAGACAAATAGTAGCTTTTCTTTCCCCCTCGATACCAGTATGCCATTCCCTCCTCCATCAACGCAATAATTCCAAACAGGAACGGTGGTTAAGTCACAATTCTTATATGCTTGTTTGAAGTCCGCCATTGTTTCCCCAAGTCGAGCAAATCCAATTGATTTTGGTGTAATTAGGAACTCCTTTACTTCAAAAGTTTTTTCTGTCACTACTTCCTTCTTTTGCTCCTCATTTTTCTTATTTGCCTTTGAACAGAATTGAAACAGCAAAGCTGTCGCGATAAGTATTAGTGGTTGTCTCATTTCTGATTTGTTTCTATTCCCATACGAATTTATCCAATCCCACCGTTGCCGAAGCTTCCGTGCAAAGTAGGCTGCACAATGAATCGCGCCAATCGCTTGAACCCTTATCTATTGCCGGAAGTCCTTTACTTCCTCAGTTTACTCAGAATCACTAACTCCTCGATTGTAAGCCTTAGTTCCTTCTTTACATTATCAAGGTCTGTCTTTCGGGCTATATACCTTCGTCCATGAGCGGATTGATTCCCAATTTCTCTCAAATTTGGGAGTCCTTTTTTTACGTTTCGTCCAAGTGTCCACGTGGTTTCATTCAGTGTCAACGTTACTAAATCTTGTAAATAATAAAATGTGCCATCCGGTTTTTGAATCCTTCCAGTCAGCCCGTGAGATTCAAAAGATTCAATTATTAAAATTTCAAGTAGTCGTCTAATCATTACTGCTGCTGAATCGTACCAACCTTGATCATATGAACCACAAGCTTGTTCTGCTATTCGTTCAACATAACCCCTTGTCTCCCGCACCAATTCAAGAGGGAATAAGTCGTCTGTTGGAGTATGCGTTGGAGAAATTGTAATTGCTGGATTTATTATTGTCTGAAACAAGAAGTTAATTTCCTTTTTTGCTTCTCCCTTTTCTTTAGTCTTGCCTTTTGGATTAAAGTATACTTCAATATTCGCCTTAATTTTGGCCAACGCATCTTTGATTGCTTTGTCGTCAAAGTTTTGCAATTGTAGACTAAGCTTCTTAAATGCAACCACTGTCTCGGCATGCAATTCAGAAAATTTAGCTGCATAAAATCCCGTCCCGGATAATGTATGGTTGTTTCTGCTTGCAGTCTTAACTATTTTCTCAGAATCAGAAAGTATATCTAAAATGCTGTCTCTCATTACCAATTAACCCAATGTAAAACTGCTTTTTCGCCCTCTTTTGGAGACATTTTCTTTCTCCTTAAAATTTTGTCATTGCACATGATTCTAAGAGGAGCAGTTAAGTCAGTTGCTTTTAGATGATGGTCTCTTGTCACAAGTTCCTCTCGTATATTGCTTGATGATTTTGGTTTCTTGAAAAAACTCTCGGTAGCTAATTCTCTTAGCCATGCTAAAGGCCCATCCGTTTTTGCCTTTGAATTTCCCCCTTCTTTTTTCTTTGCTTTCCTTGCCTTTTTTGTTTTCCCTTTTCCTGATTTTTCCCTGCCCTTTTCTTCTTCGTCATCATCATCTCCGTCAGCTTTTAATAAATGATTGAGAAGTTTCTCAAAAGCCATTTCTTTGAATTTCTCATTCTTAATTCCTGAGACCGCTTTCTCGGCGTCTTCGAATAGTTTTGAGTAGTCCTTGCTCATACAGTTATTTTTTAGTTAAACGATATCCTGTCCGTAAAAGATTGTCGGCAACAGGTGACTATATGCAGTTCATTGCATATTGCCCATTATTACTTCTCGAATTTAGATTGAAGCACGGCATTATCCAAAAGACTTACCGTCTCGTCTCAAGTAGGATATCTTGTCTTGTTCACTTCCCCTTTTTTTCTTTGTAGCAATGCGCTCCTTTTACACTTTGTTGACACAAACTGCCGAAACCCGTGCCGTACTCATGGAAAGCGGCTCGAATGCCCTTTCGTTTCCGCACCGTTTCCGCAAGGAAACTTTTAGAAGCAAAAAACCCTCAAAAAAGGCCAGAAAAGGCACTTTTGAGGGTCATGTTGTAGCGGGGACAAGACTCGAGCTATTCATTCTAACTTTTACTAAATTTTTTAGTGCTAAAATCCGGGACATTTTGGAACTAGTTCGGGAGTTTTTGGAACTAGTTCAGGACATTTTTGGTCGTGGACAAATGAATGACGCTTAAAATTTGGTCCTACTCGACAGTTACTGATTTTGCCAAATTCCTTGGTTGATCAACGTTGCATCCACGCATTACTGCGATATGATACGAAAGTAGTTGCAATGGTATAACTGAAATCAAAGGCATCAATGGATCAAGTGTAGCAGGTACTTCGATCACAAATTCAGACATCTTGGGGATGTGAGTATCTCCTTCGGTTACAATAGCAATCACTCTGCCCTTGCGCGCCTTTACCTCCTGAATGTTTGAAACGACTTTTTCGTATGAAGCATCTTTGGTTGCAATAAACACAACTGGCATCTCTTCATCGATAAGTGCAATTGGGCCATGCTTCATTTCGGCAGCCGGATAACCTTCGGCATGGATGTATGATATCTCTTTTAGTTTTAACGCTCCCTCGAGCGCCACCGGAAAATTGTAGCCGCGGCCGAGATAAATAAAATTACGCGCATTTTTAAACTCATCGGCAATGACCTGTATCTGCGAATTAAGTTTCAATGCCTTTTCAACCTTAGCGGGAATGTTCTCCATTTCAACCAGCAGCTCATGAAATTTCTGTTCGGTGATCGTACCTTTCTTCTGGGCAACAATCAACGCAATCATATTCAGAACGGTGAGCTGTGCTGTAAATGCTTTTGTGCTTGCAACCCCAATCTCCGGGCCAGCGTGAGTGTACGCTCCGGCATGCGTAGAGCGGGGAATAGAAGAGCCCACTACATTACAAACACCAAAAATAATTGCTCCTTTGCTCTTGGCCAATTCAATAGCCGCCAACGTATCTGCTGTCTCACCAGATTGAGATATAGCAATCACTACATCGCCTTCGCGAATAACTGGATTGCGGTACCTGAATTCAGAAGCATATTCAACTTCCACGGGTGTGCGGCAAAATTCTTCGAAAAAATATTCAGCTACTAAACCAGCATGCCAAGAGGTACCGCATGCCACAATCAATATTCGATCCGCGTTCACCAGCTTGTTCACATATTCGCGCAAGCCACCAAGTGTCAATCGTCCGGCATTCGAATCAAGACGGCCTCGCATACAATCTTTAATAGATCGTGACTGCTCAAAAATTTCTTTCAACATGAAATGCTCGTAACCACTTTTTTCAATGGCTTCCAATTCCATGTCTACAGTTTGCACGTACGGAGTAAGCGGCAGGTTAGCAGTGTTCTTGATTGTAAGCTTTCCATTATTAACTACTGCAATTTCCTGATCGTTGAGGTAAACCACTTCGTTGGTATACTCAATTATCGGAGTGGCGTCTGAAGCCATAAAAAATTCTCCTTTGCCAACACCCAATACCAGCGGACTGCCTTTGCGTGCTGCAATCAACAAATTTGGGTCTTCGAGTGACATTACCACGATGGCATAAGCGCCAATCACTTTTGTTAGTGCAAGTCTGACAGCTTCATCAAGCGAGCAGCCCTCATTGTCTTTAATGTCTTCGATAAAATGGATGAAAACCTCAGTATCAGTTTCACTGTCAAACTCGTGACCTTTGCGAAGAAGATCTTGTTTCAGCGAGTTATAATTTTCAATAATGCCATTATGTATTATCGCCAATTTTTTAGTGGCCGAATAATGAGGATGCGCATTTTCATCGTTGGGCTCACCATGAGTAGCCCAGCGTGTGTGGCCCATACCAATTTGGCTGTTTAGGTCTTGGCCTTTAATGAAAGTCTCTAGTTCAGAAACCTTGCCTTTCTTTTTATAAACATTAAGGCCGCCATTGAGCAACGCAATACCAGCACTATCGTAGCCGCGGTATTCCAGACGCTTCAATCCTTTGATAATAATATCACTCGCTTGGCGGTGGCCAACATACGCAACAATTCCGCACATAATTATTCAGTTTATAAATTTTGCCTTACTGTTCTAAAAACAAAATTAAAAAAGTCAGGGTGAATTAATTCACTCCTGACTCTATGCCTTTTTTGGAATTAAAGTAATCAACCCACTAAATCAGTGTATAGGTTGTAGAATGACTCTGCATAATCATCATCTTTCTCGATGGCTCCTACTTTTTTCTCCTTGATTTTTTTCACAAGGCCTTCCAATTTTTTACCATCACCTGCCACGTTTACGACATCGGCCCACTGTGCGCCCAATTTAATGAACCCCTCATAGTCAGCTGTCTTCAAATGGCCCAGCATGTTATCTTCGATATCCAGCATACGCACTTTGCCCATCAAGTCACCTTTGAATTTATGCGAAAAGCTGTTGTTGTATATGGTAAACACGCTTTTCGAATTCTTGAACAGCGGATCATTTTTATAAGTCGTCTTTAAATACAAAGGAATGAAACTGGTAATCCAGTCATTGCAATGCACGATATCTGGTCCCCAGCCCAGTTTACGTACCGTTTCAATTACACCTTTACAGAAGAAAATTGCGCGCTCATCATTGTCTTCAAAGAACTTGTTCTCTTTATCGTGAAACATTGATTTGCGGTGAAAATAGTCCTCGTTGTCGATAAAATACACCTGCAATTTGGCATTGGGAATCGATGCCACCTTAATAATCAGCGGTTTCTCTTCATCGCCCACTGCAATGTTAATACCTGAGAGGCGCACTACTTCGTGCAATCTATTCTTGCGCTCATTAATCAAACCAAATCGTGGTACCAGAATTCGAATCTCCATTCCGCGTTCCTGCATCGCTTGCGGCAATTTGCGCACAAAGTCGGCCACCTCCGTGGTTTGAAGAAATGGATTGATCTCACTGGCAACATACAGAATGCGGATTTTTGACATATCAGTTGAATTTTGTTTCAGACAAGAAATCGGGAGCACAAAAGTACGGAAAATTAGCCCCTTATTCAACTTAGGTTTAAACATAAGGGCTATATTTGCGGGCTTTTTTAAAGAGGCCTAAAATGGAAATTTTCAAGGAAATCAAGCCACTAAAGGCCTTTTTGAGCCAAAAATGGGGGTTAGTCTCCATTGGTTTGGTACCCACGATGGGTGCACTCCATGCCGGTCACCTGTCGTTGATTGGGGCCTCAAAGCTCGAGAACCAGCTCACCATCTGCAGTATTTTCGTAAACCCTGCTCAGTTT
>Ga0206934_1034_pt1 | contig 41065 bp, 29 predicted proteins | sample Alteio_BWOrgHeat_16_FD_152932 | JGI IMG/M metagenome (GOLD analysis project Ga0206934, IMG submission 152932) | Enriched cells from forest soil in Barre Woods Harvard Forest LTER site, Petersham, Massachusetts, United States -... | ecosystem: Environmental > Terrestrial > Soil > Temperate forest >...
GCCGGATAGCTTCGCTCAATTGTAAAACTTCGTGATCCATCCAAACTGTGTACACTCGCTTTAAGACGAATGGCGTTGTTTTCTAAAATTGCGATCGCACTGATAGGAACTGAACACCCGCCATGCAAGTGGCGCAAAAAACTTCGTTCTAAAGTTACACAATGATGAGTTGGCTCGTGGTGAAGAGTTTTTAACATGCCCTTTGCTTCGTCATCATTTTCACGGCATACTACTGCAATTGCCCCTTGCGCCGGTGACGGCAACATCCACGGAAGTGAAAGTGTATTTGTTAAATCAATGCCTAGCCTTTCAACACCTGCTTTAGCCATGATCATCCCATCCCAATCGGCCTCGTTGAATTTTTTTAGTCGTGTGTCTACATTGCCACGCACATTTACGACCTGATGATGGGGGAAACGCTCAAGCCACTGAGCCTTTCGGCGAATGCTGCTGGTGGCGACCGTCGCTTGTTTTTCTTTGGTAGGAATAAATCCCGGTTTGATGAATAGAATATCTTCAACTGCTCCGCGCTCCAGTATGGCGGCTATCTCCAATCCTTTTGCCAAGACTGTGGGAATGTCTTTAAGCGAATGGACAGCAACGTCGGCTTGACCTTGTAATAATGCAGCATCCAATTCTTTCGTGAAAACCCCCTGAACCCCGATTTCATAAATGGGATTGACGAGATCAATGTCGCCAGTACTTTTAATTGGAAGGGTGGTGCACGAATAACCCTTTTGCTCCAACCTCGCTGTGACAGCATTGGTTTGCCATAAAGCAAGACGGCTTTCTCTCGTTATTATTTTTAAAGTGCGAGGCATAGTCTTCGTGTTGAATGGAAGCGATGGCCTCCCGTACAGTTACTTCTACAGTTTTATCGCGGAAAGCATCGATACAAACTGCTTCCAATATTTTTCTTCTATTAGTCGGCTCGGCCACATACTTAGATGCGTAAGAATGATAAGCATGGCTTATTACTTTGTCGGCCACCGGATTGAGCTCTAACTTTTTTTGAACTCGTGTAGCCAACGAAACATAATCGCGCTTGCCCGACCATTCTACAAACTCATGAGCTTTTTGCTTTACAATCTCTTTTACTTTTGGAATTTCTGCCATCCGGCTACTTACTGTATTCGCGATGTCTTGCGAGATGCGATCAATGTCTTTGACTGTATAATTCGGATTTGTATAAACTTCGGCAGCTACATTCTGAGGAACAGACAAATCATAAATATAACGCACGGCACTTCCTTCAAGCAGTTGCTGATTCAAAATCGGTTGAGCAGCGCCTGTGCACATGATCACAATTTCACTTTTGGCAAGCGCTTTGTCAATTGATGTAAGCGAAAAAGCCTCTGCACCATTGGCCGCAGCTACTTCATTTAATTTCTCTTCACTGCGGTTGACCAGCACTATATTCGCTTCTGGCAGATATGCCTTTATGTTTTTCAATGTGAGCAGTCCGATTTCCCCAAGGCCCGCCACACAAATGATGGGCTGCTTTAGTTTCAGATTTTTTATTTCCTGCATTACGGCATACGAAACCGACAACGTGCCATCAGAAAACGAAGTAGTATTTTTTACTGCCTTTGAAACTTGCAATGCCTGATTGACGAGGCGTTCCAAATATCCGTTGCCTCTGCCGTTTTCTTTGGAAACCTGAAATGCACTTTTTATCTGTGAAATGATTTCATAATCGCCAGGAATCTGAGAATCAAGCCCCGAGGCAACTGTGAGGAAATGTTCAATCGCTTCATCTCCTTCTTTCACATAACAATATTGATTGATTTCCTCCATCGTGCCCAAACTGTACGCTTTCAGAAAGTGAAGCAGGATATAATGGCAAGGAACTAAGCCATAAATCTCAGTACGGTTGCAAGTGGATAAAATGAAAAAATTTTGAAGACAAGAGTCTTCAGAGCTTTGATAAGCTGCCTTTGACTGTTCAAGGGTAATGGCAAACTTATTGCGATGGGCGACATCAGCTTTTTTGAAGTTGACACCAACCACGGTGAGTTTATTATAATGTGACCACGCAGAGTCTGCCATAGCGTATAATCATGCAAAGTAGCCTACATGAAAATTCAAAAAATACCTGTATCGGTATAAAAAGTACCAACTGATAAATATCCCGAAATTATGTCAAAAGTATGGCGAAAATAGCCAATTTTGGCCCAATGAATGACAAAGGACTGATTTTGGTCAACCTTGGCTCACCCGATAGTCTGGCTGTGTCCGATGTTAAAAAATACCTGCGGCAGTTTTTAATGGATGAGCGGGTAATCGATGCGCCGTACCTCATCCGGATGATGATTGTGGAAGGCTTTGTGCTCCCATTTCGGCCAAAAAAATCGGCTGAAGCTTATGCTTCCGTTTGGACAGAAAAGGGCTCGCCTCTGCGTGTGCTCACCGAAGATTTTAGACAAGCATTGAAGCCTCTTGTGAAATTACCTGTCGCGGTAGCAATGCGTTATGGCAATCCTACTCCGCAAAAAGCCCTCGCCGATCTGTTGGAAGAAGTTCCATTTCTAAATGAACTGTGGATTGCTCCAATGTATCCGCATTATGCCATGTCATCGTATGAGACGGCTCTGGTTTATGTGCAGGAAGAAATAGAGAAAGTCACCCCGGGCATGAAGGTTAAGGTATTGCAGCCATTTTATAACGAAACGAATTATGTTGATGCTTTGGTGAAGTCGATTCGACCTTATTTGAATGAGCCGTTTGATCATTTGCTTTTCAGTTATCACGGATTACCCGTACGGCATTTAAAAAAGACAGATCCAACCAAAAGTCATTGCTATAGTAATTCGGATTGTTGTAATGTAAAGTCCTCAGCGTGGTCGTTTTGCTATAAACATCAGGTGATTGAAACGACCAAACTTACGGCTGCTGCACTTCAGCTTGACGAAAAGAAATTCAGCTATAGTTTTCAGTCAAGACTTGGGCGCGATGAATGGATCAAACCTTTTACCGTCGAAAGGTTGCAGAACTTACCTAAAGAAGGTGTTAAGAAATTGCTGGTAGTATGCCCTGCTTTCGTATCGGATTGCCTGGAAACATTGGAGGAAATGGCGATCCGCGGGCGAGAAACTTTTCTGGAAGCCGGCGGGGAATCCTTTCAGTTAATTCCCTGCCTCAACTCATCACCCGTGTGGGTCGAAACATTCGCAAAGTATTGCAACCAGTCGGAAGACAAATATCAGGAGCTTTGGAAGGCTTAGACTTGTAACTACCTCCGTTCGCGATATTTTTTATAGAATCGGATTCCCAGCATTAGAAGTACCGCCAAAACCAAAAGGCCCAACACACCAGCCAGCATATTGAGGCTGTCTTTTAATTCAACCATAAAAATTATGCTGAATAATAGAAGCGTAGCCACTTCATTCCAGGCACGCATCTGACTCGAAGTATATTTAACAACACCTTTGGACAACTGCTTTTTTATTAGCCCGCATAAAAAGTGATAAGTCAAAAGGAAAATCACTAAGCCAAGTTTTACCAACATCCACGTTTGGTGATAGTAGCTGCTGACTATCATTAGATAGGATCCAAGCACAACGGTGAGCACCATGGATGGAACTGTGATGATAGACCAAAGCCGCGAGATCATCACATTGTATTGACTTTGCAAAACAGATTTTTCGGTAACCGGTCGGTCGTTGGCCTCTACGAAATAGATAAACAGGCGCACGACGTAGAATAACCCCGCAAACCATGTTACGATGAAGATAATGTGCAGTGCTTTTATATAGAGGTAAAGCATCTAAACAAAAAAGGCATCAATTTATTTTGATGCCATTTGTACCAAAGGCGGGAATCGAACCCGCACATCCGAGGATACACGATTTTGAGTCGTGCGCGTCTACCAGTTCCGCCACTTTGGCCTAAAAAATCCGGGGTGCAAATATGAAAAAACTTTAGATGTGGGCAAAATTCATTTTTGCGTTCGTCATTGAATATTAGAAATTTGTGCCCTAATCCGATTTATGATCTACAACTCAATCATTGACACTATTGGCAATACGCCCATGGTACGCCTTAATAAATTAAACAAAGGCATTGCGGGTACGTTGCTCGCCAAAGTGGAATATTTCAACCCGGGCAATTCCACCAAAGACCGGATGGCGCTAAAGATGATTGAAGATGCCGAGAAAGCAGGAAAACTGAAACCCGGTGGCACCATAATAGAAGGTACTTCTGGCAACACAGGTATGGGCCTGGCACTTACGGCTGTAGCCAAAGGCTACAAATGTATTTTTACTATGGCCGATAAGCAGTCGCAAGAGAAAATCAACATTCTACGCGCTGTTGGTGCAGAAGTTATCGTATGCCCGACTAATGTAGAGCCTGAAGATCCACGCTCTTATTATTCCGTAGCGCGGAAACTCAATCAGGAAATTCCTAATTCGATCTATCCAAACCAATACGACAATCCATCGAATGCTCAGGCGCATTACGAAACCACTGGCCCGGAAATCTGGACTCAGACTGCGGGAAAAATTACGCACTACGTTGCTACAGTAGGCACGGGCGGATCGATGTGCGGCACAGCAAAATTCTTAAAAGAACAAAAATCAGATATGATCGCTGTTGGTATAGATACTTATGGGTCAGTTTTTAAAAAGTATAAGGAAACAGGAATCTTCGACCGTAATGAAATTTATCCTTATCTCACCGAAGGCTTTGGTGAAGACATTTTGCCAAAGAATGTGAATTTTGATGTGATCGACACTTTCATCAAAGTAACTGACAAAGATGGAGCGATCATGGCGCGCCGGCTATCACGCGAAGAGGGATTATTTGTAGGCTGGAGCAGCGGCTCTGCTGTGCATGGTGCTCTTGAGTATGCGCAAAATAATTTGAAGAAAGGTGACACTATGGTGATTCTATTACCTGATCATGGCACTCGTTATCTTAATAAGGTGTATAATGATATGTGGATGAAAGACCACGGGTTTACCGAGGAGCGGACTTTTGTAACCGCACGCGAAATCATTTTGCATAGAAATGGAAAGGATACGCTATTCACCGTGACTAAAAAGTCTACCATTGGTGAAACTATCCGGTTGATGAATAAAGAAGGTGTAGACCAAGTGCCTGTTATCGACGGAAATGAATTTGTGGGAAGTGTATCTACAGCAAGTTTAGTTGAAAAAATAATTTATGATCCGGCTCTGAAGGATAAATCGGTGGGCGAAATTATGGATCCGCCAATGCAGGTAGTGGCCCTTGATAGTACGCTTGATGTGCTTTCGTCAATGCTTAACAGAACCAACAAGGCATTACTTGTTCGTGATGAAGCGGAACGCGCCCACATCATTACCCAACATGATATCTTGAAGGCGATGACTTCGTAACAGAAAGAATACCAGGCTTCAAGATTTTAATTCTTCACGAACTCTATTTCGACCCGATCATTGTATTGACCCAGCGTACCGCCTTCAGGATAGAGCGGCACACTGCCACCTTCGCCTTTGGTGCTGATGCGTTTGGGGTCAATTTCATGTTGCACCAGATACGCTTTCACCGTTTCGGCTCGTGCCAATGAAAGCGCTTTAGATGAAATTGTTTCTTTCCTGTTGCCTTTAGGATCCATGGCAAAAAAGTTGGTACTCGTGCCCATGGTATAAGACTCTCGCTTTTGCTTGCCATTGCAATAGCCATAAATTTTGATCTTATATTTTGGCCTTTCTTTCATAAGATTTACAAGGCCGTCAAGTTCATTTTGAGACTCTGCCTGCATCACCGATGTGTTTTTAAAGAAGTGCACATTCTTAAAATCGATGTAATCTCCTTTCTTTGCTTTGGCCAGCTTAAGCGTAATAACATCTTCGTTGTTCGAACCCTTTTCTCCTGTTGGGCTGGCATATACAAAGGTGAGGTTGCTCTGCTTGTAGCCCGCTACTTGGGCAATGACATTATAGGATCCCTTTTTGTTTTTTGGGGCTTCGAGGTAAACGACCTCACCGCTTTTCACGGTTTGATATTGCGATGCACCCACCGCTTCCTGTAGTTGCAGGTCGCCAGATAGTTCCTTGCCATCATCGGCGCTTACTACATGGAAATAGAAAGGTTTCCCTTTGGGTTTCTTTACCTCAACAGGCTTTGGAGGTTCTACCGGTTTAATTAATGCGGAATCAATTTTTGGCGGCTGGGTCTTGATGGTATCTTTTGGTACTTCTATAACCGGAGCTATAACTGGTTCAATTTTGGGTTCGGGCTTTACTACAGGCTCAGGCTCTTCATTACCCAACTTTCCGGTGTAAACCCAAGCGTCTTTGTATTCTGTTTCTACTCTTATTTTGATCAATAAATTGTAGGCCTTCCTCATGTCGTCACTACTCAGAACATATACATAATAGAGTTTGCGTGAAGGATTGATGGCGTATAGTGCTGTGAATCCTTCCTTATTTGCCTTGACAGTAAAGTGAGCAGCATTGTCGAGGAGGCGAAAGGCACCAATCACTACATAATTGGAATTGGTGGTTTGGGCATGTACACCGACGGCTGTTAAAACAAGGAGAAAGACAGGCAACAGGAATTTTGACTTCATGGCGGCAGGTTTTAATCCATTTCAATATTATATATAATTTTTGGAATAAAACGGTAACTAATGTTATGAAAGCCAGTCAATATTTCAGGCCTGACGTCAAATCTTGTTTCGGGGCTGTGCCATTCGCTCGTTGATCTCTTTGAGCATCTCTATCTGAATGTGCTGTATCTCAAAGAGCCTTTGTTGCTGGTGAAGAATCAAATGGTCAATTTTTTTCCAGAAAGATCGCTGGTGAACATTCACGAAATTTCTCCATAAAATATTAGTCTTCCAAAATCTCTATTTCCACACGCACGTTGGCATGGGCCTGCTGAGAGTCTTTGTGGTACACCGGGTGTTTGCCACCCCAGGCTTTGATCTGCATACGCTCCGCATTAATCCCCTGAGAGATCAGGTAGTTTTGAATCACGCGCGCCCGCTCTTCTGACAGTTTTTTGGCTGAGCCAAAACCGTCTTTGGTATCATTCAACGCGAAGAAATTTTTTGTGTCGCCCATTGAAATGATTTTGCCATGGGCATTGCCATTGGTGTGGCCGTGGATCTTGATTTTATATTTCGGGTTTTCCTGTAGCATTTCTAGTAAGCTTGTTACCTCATAGCGCGACTCAGGGCGCATAATGGCTGCATCTTTAAAGAAGTAAACATTGTACATCACTGCAACATCACCCTTCTTCAATCGCACTAAGTCGAAGGGTACGGTAATTTTATTTTCATCTACAATTATCCCGTCTGCACTTTTGGGTTCGTTGAAGTTGATTGCTTGTTGCACTTTGCGGTAGCCAAAGACTTCGCATTGAAGCGCGATATTTCCCGATTTGTTAAATGGCTTAAGATTGATAATCTCATTGCCACGATAAGAAGCCATTTTGCGCGGTTTGGCCTTATCAAGATCCAGTACATCTATGTCGCCACCGATTTCCTTTTCTGCACTGAAAATTCTGAATAGGAATTTTTTACTTCCCTCCGGAATTTCTTCTACAGCAACCGGCGCATTTAAATTTTGGATAGCCAGTGTGTTGTTTCCACTTTCTCTTACGGCTGGTATATTTTCATTAGAAGCCAGCAAGACTGACTTTTCCTTGACATCCGAAGGGTGAATAGTTGTAATACCTTCTCCGGTTACAGGATTGGTGTCAGTGCCTTTGCGCATATCCTCGCCCAAAGTTCCGGTAAATACCCAGGTGTCAAAGTAGGGAGTTTCTTTCCGGATTTTTCGCGCTTCTTCAAAGGCTATTTCCGTCTTCCCGGTATGCAGGACGTATACATAGAACAGCTTGCGCAACGGATTGATAGAGAACTGTGCATCGAACTTGTGTTTTTTAGCCTGCTCGGTAAATTCAATAGCATTTTTTGGAATGGAAAAGGCCCCAATCACTACGTAATTGGATTTTTCGGGAGCAGGCTGCCCAAAGCCTACCGATACTTTCAGGCCTGCTATAGAGACACAGGCCAGCATAGTTAAAGCCAATGTTTTTTTCATAGTTTTTCTGTTTGTGTGGCACAAAGGTGCAATATGTTACTTTGTGAATTTAACTAAAACTAAGCAAAACATTACATATCAAATAGTTATGAGTTATTTTATTGTGGAAATCACTGAAAATGACCTGGAAATGGACTCTCCGGCATCATCTACTACCGTTAAAGTATGGGTTCCAGCTGTTGGATTTAGTGCCAGTTTGTGAGTTTTGCGGGTAGCAGCGAGAAATTTCCCGTCAAGGTGCCAGAAAATAGTCGCGGCAGGGTTTCGGTGGGTAGCTTCAAATAAGGTATTACCAGTAGTGCCATCCAACTCTCGCGGAACCAATACTTTTGAATTGATTTTAGGGTAAATCAAATCCATGGAAGCGACGGAATTAGGGTTTTCACAGTCCTTTCTTAATGGCGGCAGCGGACGGTAGCCAAAAGTCTTCTGTTTGAAATAGAATTCCTGAATAGGTGGTAAAACAAACCAAGTGGCTTCTGTCATTTTTGTCAATGACTCGCAAAGCGCGTGTACCCTGAATTTTTTATCGGCTGAAAGGAATACCTTTTTATGATAAGGACATGGCAACGTTTCTAAGCCGGCCTTGGGCACCCATTCCTGAGTTCTCTCTTCGCATAAGTCGGTTGCACGGTGGCCGCTTTTTTGGCAGACTTCAATTTTTTCCATTTCTGAAACTGGCATCTGAAACCAGCCGCTGGCCGGCAGCACCGAAAACAGGTCGAATAAAATCGGAGCCGCAGTTTCGGTTCCGGTGAGGCCGGGCCTTCCTTCGCCATCGGCATTGCCCACCCAAACACCTATAGCATACTCCGGATTTACTCCGACAGCCCAGCCATCGCGAAAGCCAAAACTTGTCCCCGTTTTCCAGGCAATTTTTTTCGTGCTGCTAAAATTTCTCCAACCTGTATTTTCACCAGGACGATAAACTTCCTTGAGGGCATCGAAGGTAAGATAGACTGAGGCAGCATTTAACCAGGACGACTCTTCGATGATCTTATTTTTGTCGTCTTCAGTTTGCTGATATCGTGGAGGATGAAAGTCACTTTTGCTGTAGCGATTTTTCCCGGGCAATTCAAAATAGTTATTAAGCGTGCGTGCCATCGAAGCAAACGCTCCGGTGATGTCCCACAAGGTTCCTTCGGCTCCACCCAAAACCAACGTCAGTCCGTAATGATCGGCGGGCTGCTTCAAAGTGGTAAGGCCGATGGTTTTTAGCTTGTCGTAAAATTTTTCGTAGCGGTACTCACGAAGTTCATATACAGCGGGTATGTTGAGCGAACGGATAAGCCCTGCGCTGGCCGGTACGGCTCCGTCAAATTCTTTTGAGAAATTCTCGGGCGAATATCCATTGATGAATGTTGGCACATCTGGCCAAAGCGTATGTGGAAGCATCTTTCCTTCCTGAAGCATGGCAGCATACAAGAAGGGTTTCAAAATGCTCCCCGTACTTCGTGGTGCCATTACTACATCTACGTCTTCATTATTTTTGGAGCCGGATGCCGTGTTGCCCACGTAAGCCAATACATTTCCGGTTTTTATTTCAAGGATAATGGCGGCAGCATTAAATATTTGATTGGCCTTGAGCTGCTGGTGATGATCGTTGATAATTTGAGTGACTCTTTGCTGCAATCCCAAATCGATGGTAGTTATTACTTTATTCTCTCCTTTGCCTTCGCGAATGGCGCGCGTCAATAAATGAGGAGCCAGGCGCGGCAGGGTGAGCAGAGTTTCGGGCACGGGTTCGGCTTGTGCCAGATGCAATTCAAGCTGATCCATTTTTCCGGCTTGTGCCAAGCGTTCCAGTAACCTGTCTCGCTTTAGTTTTAGTTTTATCCGGTTTTTATTTAGATGAATCAGGGAAGGATTATTTGGAAGCACCGCAAGCATTGCTGCCTCTGACCAGCTTAAGTCGGAAACAGTTCTTCCAAAAAAACGCCAGCAGGCGGCTTCCAATCCCACCACATTTCCGCCGAATGGCGCATGTGCAGCATAAAGTGCAAGAATTTCTTTTTTGGAATAGCGAAATTCTAGTCGGGTTGCCAGAACGACCTCAACGAGCTTTTCAGAAATACTTCTTCGCTGGTTCTTTCGGGCAAGACGAATTACCTGCATTGACAACGTGCTGCCTCCGCTAACCACTTTTCCGGCTTTCCAATTTTGTTGCGCGGCACGTCCCAGAGAAAGCAAGTCTACGCCTGGATGCCGGTAAAACCTTTTGTCCTCAGCCAAAACAAGAGCTTCTTGAAACTTTTGGGGGACTTCCATTGAAAACGGAAAGCGCCATTGTCCGTCGCCGGCAATTGACGCGCTCAGCAGATTTCCGTTCCGGTCATTCAATACTGTTGAATACGGATCTTTAAAAAGTTTATCCGGTAATACGAAATAATAACCTGTGACTAAAGCACTCGCAGCCAAAATGTAAACCCGATATTTTCTGATATAATTTTTCAAGAAGGAACTTAACTGCCGTCTGTTCGTTATTTAGGGATCAAATTTAACAATCAAGTCCGCAAGAAACCGTATTGTAATCATTAACCGATTTCCAATCTTTGAACTTTCAATTTCACCATGCCTGATAACAAGAGATTTACCGCAGTCATTTTGCTCATTACCCTTTCGCTCATTTGGGGTACCTCGTTCATCCTGATCAAGCAGGGTCTAAAAGTGTTTTCGCCCGACGAAGTAGGAGCACTGCGTGTAGCGGCTGCTTTTATTTTTATGTTACCAATAGCTTTGCAGCGGTTAAAAGAACTTAAAAGTACAGACTACGGAAAACTTTTTTTCTCCGGAATGCTGGCAGTCTTCATTCCGGCTTTTCTATTTGCTATAGCACAGACTCACCTTAATAGTTCATTGGCCGGAATACTAAATACGCTTTCACCGATTTGGACCATGATCATCGGAGCGGCATTGTTCAGTCAGCGCTTTCGTGGATGGGCAATCTTTGGCAGTGCTATCAGCTTTGGAGGATGTATTGTACTCGCGATGGCCCGTGCCGATGGCGGACTGGGTGCATTCAACTCATACGCTTTATTGATTGTGCTGGCATGTGCCTGTTACGGATTGAACTTAAACTTCCTCAAGTTTAAAGTGCCAAGTCTTCCGCCAATGACAATTATCAGCGTGTCCTTGATGTTGATTGCGCCGCTCGCCTATATTTATTTATTCGGATTCACGGAGTTTACATTTAAAATGGCAAATACCGAAGGTGCTTGGCGTGCCTTTGGGTTTGTCATCATCCTGGCGCTGATGAGCACAGCTGTGGCAAACTTGCTTTTCTATAAACTCCTGCGAATTTCGTCCCCGTTGTTTGCCAGCTCTGTTACTTATGTAATGCCGTTGGTCTCAGTGATGTGGGGCGTGATCGATGGTGAAATTTTACTTGTGGGCCACTTCATTGGCATGGCGCTGATATTGGGGGGTGTTTACTTGGCCAATAGAAAAAAGTCTGAAACTAAAGCCTAGCCAGGGTCACTTAATTATTTCCACCCAGCCCTTGCATGAACTTTCACCGATAAGGGTTACTTCGTAAAAGTAAACCCCTCCATCCAGATTGGTTGCCGTCCAGTCGTTTTTGTAGTCATCATTTTTGTAGACCAATTTCCCCCAGCGGTTGGATACAGTTATAGAAATTTGAACCGGCGGATCAGCACCCGGCACAACTTTCTGATCTCCATATTGAATCATGAATGTGTCATTAAACCCTGGTGAACCATCGGGGGTAAATACGTTGGGCACTTTGCGGTAATAAAAGGGGAGGGTCACGGATTTTTCATAAATGCAAAATTCATTTTTCCCCACTAGTCGAATGGTATATTTTCCATCGGTTGCGTATTGGTGACTGATTTGCTGCTGATCGGAAGTTGTACCATCACCGAAATCAAAAAAAACATCTTCGTTGGGATCAGTCAGGTTATTCACCTTCAGTGTAGGTCTATCCTCGCAACTAAAGACCTGCTGAGATTTAAATTGTAGATCGATACCAGGAACAACTTGGATATTTATTGTGTCTTTTACGATACAACCATTTGAATCCATAATTGTAATAAAGTAGCTGGTATTCTTTTGAGGATTTACAGAAGGATCGGCATTGGAGGATGTAAAGGAATTATCAGTAGTTGTCCATTGATAATTGACTCCACCCGAAGAGGACAAGGTGGTCCCGGCATTAAAGCATATTGTCTGGTCAGGCCCGGCCTTGCCCTGTGGTGTAACAACACTTACGTTGGCAATCGTTGAGTCTTTTACTGCACAGGTACCATTATCAATAGCTTTTAACTGGACCGTGTATTTGCCAGCGCTTTTATATTGATAGACGATTAAAGAAGTATCGGGTTTTGTAAGCTTGGTTCCGTCTCCCAAATTCCAATCGTAAGTCTGTCCGCCGATGCTCAAGTTTTGAAAAACGATTTTTTGGTTCAGGCACACCTGCGTGAGTCCAGGCATATTTAATTTGACGGAATTTGTTTGAATGTGTGCCTTCAAGGAAGCAAGGTCGAATTTAAAGGCAGCGTTATTGCAGTTGCCACTGCGGTTCAACCTACTCCATGCATTTGGGGTGGTGGGGAAATCTGAAGTGGAATGACCGGTTGCATTAAATGCTTCGCAACCTGAACAAACAGCATGATAGACTACACCACTTTTGTCAAACCGGCAAGTGCCTCCATCCAAATGCGTGCGCGAATCGCTTCCTCCTAAAAAAGTAGCGTACAGTAATTGGGTTCCGTCATTCGAAAGAACAATAAAATAAAAGTCAGAACCGCTGGTTGTCTTTTGAAGCGCGGTTGAAGTTACAGGCATTTGTTGCGTTGAGCTTGGCCAGTAACCTAAGTCACTATTGATCAATCCGCCCCAACCCGACAAATAAATGTTGTTGCATTCATTAACTAAAAAAGCCGTTGGAGAAATGTTGGGAATCCCGATCCCTGAACCAAACACAGTGGAAAATTGTAAGGTCGAAAGTGCGTTATCAAACTTTTGTACAAACTGGCCACTATTCGGATTGTTGTAAACGCCCGGGGTTATTGGAAATGTTCCTATCGTCTGACCATACACATAAACGTTTTCGTTTTTGTCGAGGTCTAAAAAGTAAACCTGATTGAAAGCAGACGTTCCGGTAAACGTAGAATTTATAATCGATGAACCGTCTCCACTTATTTTGGCCATCCAGCCATCCACCTCACCTGCGAAAGCGGGCTGGTAAGAACCTGAAGTGGTAGGGAAATCAGCACTTGCACTTCCGCCACCAACGAACAAATTTCCTGAGTTGTCAATCTGAATGGTGTGAGAAGCATCGGCTGCAGTGCCGCCCAAAAATGAGCCCCAAAGCAATTGAGTCAGGTCACTACTCAACTTCATGATGAGGGCATCAGTGTCTCCGCCTTTGTATGTTATATTAAAACCATTGGCTACAGGAAAATCGGGGGATGAGGTAACAGTACTTATAAAAATATTTCCTTGCGAATCGCTAATGATATCCCCCCGCATTTGATCACCGTAGTTGCGCACTAATAAGCTCGTTGAAGGATTTAATCCGTCATTATTTGCTCCACCCAAGTAGGTACTGGCGAGCAACTGGCTTCCGTCTTTCGATATTTTCGCGACAAAAATATCCGAACCGTTTTCATAGGGAATGGGAATTTCTTTGTTTCCAAACTCCTGAGGAATAGAAAACCCTCCGGCAAAATGTTGACGAAATGCGCCTTGTGTCGTTGGAAAATTAAATGAACTGGTTGTCCCCAACACCAGAAGATTCTCATCTTTATCAATTACTAAGCTGTGAGGTGATTCTGAATAGTTCCCGCCAAGGTAGGATGCGTAGAGTAATTGATTGCCCGTGGAATCGTATTTCAAAATAGCAACATCGTAAATGCCGCCGTAGGTTTTTTGAAACGCTCCGGCAGTAGCCGGAAAGAATCCGCCTGTGTTTAAAAGATTGGTTATGCCTGAAGAATATAATGTTCCATGTTCTCCTGGAGTAGCGGTGCTGCCCCAATTATCTGCGGTGGAACCGGAATAGGTAGAAAATATAAGCAACGGATCGATGGTCAGAGGAAAGCAAGGGTCATAATTGTCAAGGATGTTAAAAGATACCTGTCCGTCTTTTAGTTTATAATCAACACGAATAAATTTTTTCTGGTTGTCAATGACCTGATAGGCGATCGGTTTTTTTTCGACTAAGTCAGCCAATGAAGTTTTTACGACCAAATCTCCTTCGTGTATATAAATTAATTCTTCTCCTTCATATTTCCACCGAATAACTGACGGGTCGCCTCCCGGCTCAACAATAAAATCATACTTAAGATTACTCCCCTCCGAGTAGACTTTCAGGTCAATTCCGGAATAGAACGAAGTATAATAAGCTCCTTCGTATGAATGAGCAAACGATTTCCACTTTTCCTGATTATCGCCAAGAAAATAGTTGTAGTACTGCGGCATTAACCCAAATGGTTCAGGCTTACTTTGACTGTCGAAGCCAATAAACGTGGTGATAAGTAAGTGACCATTCAGCCGTGATGCATCGCGGTTTGAGGAATTGTTTTCGGCATAAGCCGATGAGTTACCCAGATGGTGCTCTTCAAGTTTTTTTTGATCGATGAACGAATAACTGAACTTACCGAGCTGCAAGCCGAAATTGCCTCCGGACGCCTTGGCAATAAAGTCAAATTGTTTTGGCCATTGCCCTTTATTTTCGATGAAGCCAATGCCGGGGCCTGCATAAATGTTTCCTATAATAGAAATCGCTGCCAGCAAACCAGATAGTCCCCTTAAAATCATGGGGCAATTTAATACTTCCATTTTTCAGAAAGTAAATCAAAGCAGTTTTTTGAGTGAAGTGAGGTTTTCTCGATGTTTCGACAGTGTTTTCCTATTTAAAATTCACAACGCTCACATCCGCACGGTTTTGCTTAGCCTCAATCTGAATTTTGTACGATATTTATTTTTTATTCCTTTTAACTTAAAATTTATGAAACACTGGTTAATCTACCCGCTGGTAATCTTAGGCTCATGTTCGCCGAAACCATCAACTGAAGAATCGAAGGCGAAAGTCATTCAGACAGAAAAAGATTTTGCACAGATGGCAAAAGAGAAAGGGATTGCTGCTGCCTTCTATACTTTTGCAGATAGCAATGCGGTAATTAAGCGAGGAAACCAATTGGTGAAAGGGAAAGAGGCCATCAAGGATTATTATTCCCGCCAAACACAACGAGGAGAACTTCAATGGTCGCCAACGTTTGCCGACGTCTCAGGTGATCTGGGATATACCTATGGTGAGTTCACCTATTCGGAAAAAGACTCTGTGGGCAATTTGAATGAGAGCAAAGGCTATTTTCATACTGTGTGGAAAAGACAAAAAGATGGTTCCTGGAAATTTGTTTGGGATTAATTTAATATAGAATAAAAAGTCATGGGGAAAGAATTTTACTACGCAATTGCATTTATATCCGGCTTACTCATTGCCGTTCAGGCCGGTGTCAACTCACAACTGAGGGTGACACTGCAGCATCCGATATTGGCCGCTCTGATTTCTTTTTTGATAGGAAGCTTTCTTCTGGTCGGGGTTTACATTTTTTCTGCGAAAAGCCAGGTTCCTCTTGCAACAGTACAATTGACGGACTGGTGGAAATTAACGGGAGGAGCCTTGGGTGCCTTTTATATTGTTTCGATAATTCTTGTGGCACCAAAAATCGGAGCTGCCAATGCTCTTTGTTTTGCAATTGCAGGATAGTTGATTTCAGCAATTGTACTTGACCATTATGGCTTGATAGGATTTCCCTTGCGGGAAATAAGTTTTGTAAGAATTTTAGGAGCGTTATTAATAATCGGTGGAGTGTACCTCGTTCAAAAGAAGTAACGCTTTTAACCCAACGCCTCTACTTCTTCGACTTCGTCGGGCATCATTTTCTTGAACAGATTTTCTATGCCGGCTTTTAAGGTAATTGTTGATGAAGGGCAGCCGCTGCATGAACCCTGCAGGGCCACTTTCACGCGCTTGTTTTCATAGGAATGAAATGTGATTGCTCCGCCATCCTGTTCTACCGCGGGGCGGATGTATTCGTCCAAAATCGTCTTAATTTTTTTAATCGTTTCGGTTTCCTCTTGTTCGGGAATGGCCTCTTCCTTTTTGTCGAGAATTAATTTTCCTGATTCAAGAAAAGCCGTGATGTGTTTTTTAATGGTATCCTGGATTTCCAACCACTCCACATCTTCTTTTTTCGTTACTGTAATAAAATTACTCATGTAAAACACCCGCTCCACAAAGGGATACATGAAAAGCTCTTGTGCTAAAGGTGCTTCTTCGGCATCGGCCGGGGTCGGGAAATCAAAACTCATCCCGTCGGGCACCAGCATTTCGTTTACCACAAATTTGAGAGAATTGGGGTTTGGGTTGCTTTCCAGATATATGTGAATGGATTTTGGGGCAGCTTTGAGCATACTAATTCGTTTTAAGAGCCAACAAAATTACTCAAATTAAGTTCATGGCTGCACATTCATTAGTAAGGCGGAATATTACCGGACTATAAACCAGATTTGGTTGAAAATTAACTTATGACAAACGTTTGCGGGTTAATAATTATCTTCACGCCCTTAACCTTTTCGTCTTGAAACAAAGAACTCTTTTCTTGCTCATTTTGGTGTGTTTCACCCTTGCGGTTTTTTTGGGTTTGGCCAATTATTATCACTGGATGCAAATTCCAGTCTTGATACTCACTGGCAGTCGATGGCTGCTTTGGTTGCTGCTGATTTATCTCGCCTACCTGAGAAAATCCTTGACGACCTGGATTGTGGTGAGCATGTTTCTCGGTTGTGAAATAGGGTTTTCATTCCAGGAGACAGCGCGACAACTGAATGTATTGAGCAACATTTTTTTGAGGCTCATCAAAACCATTATAGCGCCACTTATTTTCTCTACACTGGTCGTGGGTATTGCTGCCCACTCCAACCTGAAGCAAGTAGGGCGAATGGGAATAAAAGCGCTCCTTTATTTTGAAATTGTAACTACGCTGGCATTGTTTATAGGGCTGGCGGCCATAAATATTTCCAAAGCTGGTGTAGGTGCGCATATTGAAATTGCTCAAGCTCAAGAACAACGTGCCGAAAAATTACTGGAGCAAAAATCAACGCACGATGTGATCCTTGATATTTTTCCTGAAAATATAGCCAAAGCCATAGCCGATGGACAAGTGCTGCAGGTGGTGGTGTTCAGCATTTTATTTGCAATAGGACTGGCAATGGTAACTGAGGAGAGGAGAAAGCCAATGCTGCAATTTATGGAGAGCCTTTCCGAAGTGATGTTCAAATTTACCAACGTGGTCATGTACTTTGCGCCCTTTGCCGTATGTGGCGCACTTGCGTACTCCATCGCCTCGTTTGGTTTTGATGTGCTCAAAAATCTGGCATTGCTAGTAGCTACATTGTATGCAGCATTGTTTGTTTTTATCCTCATTATTCTGGTGCCCATTGGTTTGATTATCAAATTGAACTTCAAAAAATTTATTGAGGCAGTTTCAGAACCGGTTGTTATTGCTTTCTCAACCGCTACGAGCGAATCGGCGTTGCCGAAAGCAATGGAGAATCTGGAAAAGATGGGCATCCCGCGAAAAGTGGTTTCGTTCGTATTGCCTACAGGCTATAGTTTTAACCTCGACGGCAGTACACTTTATCTTTCACTGGCATCGGTTTTTGTGGCGCAACTCGCGGGCGTTGACCTTACTCTCGAGGCACAAATAAAAATGGTGTTTATCCTGATGCTTACCAGCAAAGGCGTGGCCGGAGTGAGAGGTGCCACATTTTTGATTTTAGTAGCAACCATGGGCGACATGGGTATTGATCCGCACAAAGCATTTGTGGTGCTTGGCGTAGATGCCATCATGGACATGGCCCGCACCGGCACCAACGTACTCGGAAATTGTTTGGCAACAGTGGTCGTAGCCAAATGGGAGGGAGAGTATAAAGATTAGGTCAATAAAGTTCTTCTCAACAATCTTACCGCTCAAATCAAATCTCATTGATTTGATAGCTCGTACCTTTTAGATTTCTAAAAAACATAATCCATGAAGCCAATACTCTACCTGTTATTAGCTGTTATTTCATTCGCTTCTTTTGCTCAGAAGAAAAAAGTACAAGCGGCAGCTCCTTCAACTCCGGTTTCTGCCATTGAATCAAAAATTACCGGACTAAAGAAATTCCCTGGCTTCATTGAATTTTATTATGATGAGAAGCAGGACAAAGTATTTCTGATCATCGACAAGTGGAATACAGAGTTGTTATATGTCGAATCACTTACTGCTGGCGTTGGTTCCAACGATATTGGCCTTGACAGAAATCAACTGGGAAGAGAGCATATAGTGAAGTTTGAACGGAAAGGGCCAAAAGCCCTTCTTACCGAACCGAACTATTTTTATCGCGCTGTTAGCAACAACTCAGCTGAAAAAAGAGCTGTGGAAGAATCCTTTGCTCAGTCGGTATTGTGGGGCTTTACGGTAGTGGCAGAAGAAAACGGCAAAGTTCTGGTCGATGCAACTGATTTTTTGATTCAGGATGCACATGATGTGATTGGGCGCCTGCGCTCGTCACAGCAAGGAAATTATTCATTAGATAAATCGCGAAGTGCATTTTATTTACAGCGCACCAAAAACTTTCCACAGAATTCAGAATTTGAAGTCACACTTACGTTTACCGGGCAGCCCTCAGGTGAATTTATTCGAAGTGTCACGCCTACACCAAGTAACGTCACTGTACGCGAACATCATTCATTCGTGCAGCTTCCCGACAATAATTATCAACCGCGCAAGTTTGATCCCCGTGCCGGCTTTTTCAATACTTCTTATTATGACTATGCAACTCCCATCGGTTCGCCTTTGGAAAAAAGATTTATAATTCGCCACCGGCTGAAGAAGAAAGATCCATCTGCGGCTATGAGCGAAGCGGTAGAACCAATTATTTATTATATGGATCCGGGGGCACCTGAACCAATCCGTTCTGCTTTGATGGATGGTGCACGTTGGTGGAATCAGGCATTTGAAGCCGCTGGCTATAAAGACGCGTTCAAAGTAGAGCTGCTCCCCGAAGATGCAGACCCTATGGATGTGCGCTACAATTTGATCAATTGGGTACATCGCTCTACGCGAGGCTGGTCGTACGGTGCCAGTGTAAGTGATCCACGCACAGGCGAAATTATCAAAGGCCATGTTACATTGGGCTCGCTTCGTGTACGTCAGGATTTTTTGATTGCGGAAGGTTTACTTGCGCCTTATGAAGATGGCAAACCTGTTTCAAAAGAAATGGAACTGATGGCTCTCAGCAGATTGCGGCAACTTGCTGCACACGAAGTTGGCCATACGTTGGGATTAGCTCACGCCTATTCATCTAGCGCAGAAAACTTCGCATCGGTGATGGACTACCCGCATCCCTATGTAAAAATTGTCAATGGCAAAATTGACTTAAGCAAAGCCTACGATGATAGAATTGGTGTATTTGACAAAGTTTCTATCGCTTTTGGGTATCAGGATTTCCCCGCCGGAACGGATGAGAACAAAGCATTAGATGACATTATCCAGAATTCTCTGAAGAACGGGCTCACATTCCTTTCAGATCAGGATGCAAGGCCAGCAGGGGGTGCTCATCCTTTCGCACACTTGTGGGATAATGGAGCTGATCCGGCAGATGAACTTAATCGCGTTATGGAGATAAGAGCTTTGGCTTTGAAAAATTTTGGAGAAAAGAATATTCAACAAGGTGCGCCTTTGGCCATGCTTGAGGAAGCGCTCGTGCCGATGTATTTTTTTCATCGCTATCAGCTGGAAGCTACTGCAAAAATGATTGGCGGTTTGAATTACCGTTATGCCATAAAGGGCGATGGTCAAGTGGCAACAGAATTACTTACTCCTCAACAGGAAACAAAAGCATTGGAGGCATTATTGAAAATAGTGGAGCCATCAGCGCTTGCGTTGCCCGAGAATTTAATCAGATTGATTCCGCCAAGGCCTATGGGTTACGATAGGCATCGCGAAGTGATTAAATTAAAAACCGAGCTTACTTTTGATCCATTGGCAGCTGCCGAAACTGCCAGTGATATGATGTATAGTATGGTGCTTCATCCGGCAAGGGCGAACCGGTTGGTAGAACATCATGCTCGCAATACAGCTTTATCTGGACTGGAAACAATTATTGATAAACTGATCTCGTCATCTTTCAAATCGCCCAATAAAACAGGATACGAGGGAGCAATACAAATGACTACTCAATATTCGCTTTTCACCAATCTGGCGAAGTTGAGTTTGAATAAAGAAGCCTCGTCAATTTCCAAGGCTATTGTGCTTGCGAAAATTGATCAGTTGAAAGGATGGCTGACGGAAAAAGCAAAACTTGCTAGCGATGAAGAATGGCGCGCGCATTATAATTATGTAATTCGGCAAATCAATTCACTTCAAAATAACCCTGAAGAATACAAGCAGGAAAGCATACTTCCACCGCCACCGGGTATGCCTATCGGAGATTATGATTTGGAGTTTTGCGGAGGATAAGCGTATTGGTTATTTGCCAAGATTGGGAAGGGTAACGACAAACTCGGTTCCCTTTCCGAACTCTGAATGCACCGAAATAGATCCTTGCATTTTTTGAATTGCCTCTTTGACGATGTATAATCCTAATCCCGAACCGGAGCTATTTCCAGATCCGCGATAAAACATGTCAAATATTTTTGGAAGTGCTTCGGGTGTTATTCCTTCACCATTGTCAGATATCCGAATCTCGGTCTGTTGAGGCAAAGATTTCACAAGCACTTGTAGAAATGGATCTTCCTTTCTCAAATCCGAATATTTGATGGCGTTTGAAATCAGGTTATTCAATACAATGTCAAGGCGGGTGGTGGAAGTATAAAAAGCATCCCTCTGTTCAATAGTAATTATCTTTCTGATTCTGCTCACATTCTCCATGAATTGCAGTTGCTCAAAGGCTCCATCAATCATTTTGCTAAAATCAATAAGCTCCGGCACGGTTTGCAGTCGTGTGTTGCGAGAGTGGTCTACAATATCTTTGATAAATCGATCCATTCTCAGCAGACTTTTTTTCTGCAAGTCGAGAAGCTGCCAGACGCTTTCAATATTTTTCTCCAATCGGGCCACTTCGATAAGGCCGAGCAAAGATGAAATTGGCGCGCGGAGATCGTGTGAGGCGCTATATACAAATCTGTCCAGTTCTGTATTTATCTTAATCAGGTCTTCATTTTTTTCTTGTAGTGTAAGTTGCAAGCGCTTATTCTCTTCTTCTGCTTTTTTGCGTTCGCTTACATCGCGTACAATCGCCTGAATTGTTACCTGACCTTCTACATCCACACGGTTGAGGGATACCTCTGCTTCAAATGGAGTTCCGTCATAACGAATGTGACGCCATTCAAAAAACTGCGGTTTGCCTGCCAGTGCTGCATTGATTTTTTCCATAGCCGACTCTTCTGAAAGCCGGCCGTCGGGTTGCAAATACGGAGAGAAACGATAGGGTGTCTGACCGACAATCTGTTCACGCGTGCATTGAAAAATACGCAATGTAGCGGGGTTACAATCCACGAATGTGCGATCATCCATTGTGAAAATGGAGTCGTGTGCAGAGTTGAATAACGTGCGTAACCGAACTTCACTTTTCCGGATATCCTCGTGTTCGTCTTCTTTAAGTACAGGCATTGTTCGTTAACCCAAGTTTGTAAATGCAAAAGTACGCTAAAAAAAATCGCAGAAAACCTTCGAAAACCAAAAGCACATTACATTCAAAACTCGGGCTGAAATACCTGAATTTTAACCTGTTGTGCTTAAACAGAACAATTGAGAAGACAGAGTTATATAATCCGGAATATTCTTACAAGTTATTTTTCTATAATCATCGTTGCGCCCTGGCCACCTGCTGCACAAATGGAAATAAACCCGCGGCCAGACCCTTTCTGATGCAAGAGTTTTGCCATGGTCGCGATAATGCGCCCACCTGTGGCAGCGAACGGGTGGGCTGCGGCAAGGCTACTTCCATTTACATTCAATTTTGATCGATCAATGCTTCCCAAGGCTTTGTCAAACCCAAAAGGTTTCATCAACTCGGCGCTCTCCCAGATTTTTAATGTTGCCAATACCTGGGCAGCAAATGCCTCATGAATTTCATAGTAATCAAAATCCTGCAAACTCAATTCTGCTTTTTTCAGCATTCGAGTTGAAGCGTAAACTGGAGCCAGCAGTAAATTTTGTTTTTGCTTTATGTATTCGATCGCTGCAACTTCAGCATGTGTGACATACGCCAATACTGGTAAGTTACGATCACGCGCCCACGCTTCGCTCGCCAGTAGCACACAAGACGCGCCATCGGTAAAAGGAGTGGAGTTGCCCGCGGTAAGAGTACCTTTTACTTTGTCAAATGCCGGTTTCAATTTTGCCAACTTTTCCATGCTTGTGTCTTTGCGCATGTTATTGTCACGGTCAAGACCGAGATAAGGTGTAAGCATATCGGCGAAAAATCCATTCTCATATGCTTTCGCCATCTTCTGATGACTTTGCAATGCAAATTGATCCTGCTCTTCGCGAGTGATACCATAATATTGAGCCGTGATTTCCGTATGGCCTCCCATCGACAAGCCCGTCCGGGGCTCATCGATGCCCGGAGCTTCTGGTTTTAAATCTTTAAACCTGATTTTAAGAAACTGACTAAGCTTACTTCCAAAGCTTTTGGCTCTGCGTGCATTAAGTAAAATCTTTCGCAGCGGTTCGCTAATCACTACAGGCACGTTGCTGGTTGAATCCGTACCGCCAGAGATACCAACTTCAATCTGACCTAATGCAATTTTGTTGGCTATATAAATGGTTGCCTCAATTCCTGTATCGCAGGCTTGCTGAAGATCGCATGCCGGTGTGGCTGGATCAAGCGATGTGCCTAGCACGCATTCGCGCATGAGATTGAATTCACGACTATGTTTGATTACGGCACCTCCTGCAACTTCGCCCAGCAGTTGTCCCTGTAAATGATACCGCTCAATCAATCCGTTGAGCGCGGCTATCATCATATCCTGATTGCTGGCGTTGGCATAACTGCTATTATGGCGAGCGAATGGAATACGATTATATCCTACAATCGCTACTTTTCGGGCTTGCTTATCGGTTTGCATAAGATCGGTTTGGTAAACTTAAATATAAGCACACTCGCTCGCATTTAGTTCCGACCTCTTTCGTGATTCCAAACGATTACTTTGCTGCACTTGTACGCTCAATCTCGCGCAAGTTCTCCATCTTCTTATTTCGCAAAAAACCGTTGATATCTTCAAAGTGTTCCTTAATACGTTTGTTACCAAATTCAAAAACTTTGGTAGCGAGACCGTCTAAAAAATCGCGATCGTGAGAGACGAGGATGAGGGTGCCATCAAATGCTTTCAAGGCATCTTTCAAAATGTCTTTGGTTCGGATATCTAAATGGTTCGTTGGCTCATCGAGAATTAAAAGATTCACTGGCTGTAGCAACAGCTTAATCATCGCCAGGCGCGTACGCTCTCCGCCCGAAAGCATTTTTACTTTCTTGTCGATAGCATCTCCACTAAACATAAACGCACCGAGAATGTCTTTGATTTTGGTACGGATATCGCCTTGCGCAATCTGGTCGATGGTTTCAAACACGGTGTAATCTTCATCCAAAAGCGAAGCTTGATTTTGGGCAAAGTATCCGATCAGGCTATTATGACCAAGTTGAAGTTTCCCATCATATTCGATTTCGCCCATGATGGCTTTTACTAGTGTGGATTTTCCTTCACCATTTTTTCCGACAAGCGCAATACGCTCACCACGAGCAATGGTTAGTGAGGCATCAGCAAAGACGACATGGTCTCCATATTTTTTTGTGAGACTGTCAATAATTACCGGATAATTCCCTGATCGGGGCGCAGGAGGGAATTTTAGATTCAATGCTGACGTATCGACTTCGTCTACTTCTACAATTTTTATTTTCTCCAGCATCTTCACTCGCGATTGTACTTGCAGCGTTTTAGAATAAGTCCCCTTGAAACGCTCAATAAAACCCACGATGTCTGCGATTTCTTTTTGCTGATCGTCAAAATGCTTTTGCTGTTGTTCTCGTCTTTCTTTTCGCAATTGCAGATAATGAGAATAATTTGTTTTGTAATCGTAAATCCTTCCCATCGTTACTTCAATTGTGCGGTTGGTGAGATTATCGACAAACGTTTTATCGTGACTGATCACAATCACTGCTTTTGCATTGGTTTTCAAAAACTCTTCAAGCCACTGCACCGATTCAATATCAAGGTGGTTGGTGGGCTCATCGAGCAAAATCAAGTCCGGTTTCTGCAATAGAATTTTAGCAAGTTCAATGCGCATGCGCCAGCCCCCGCTAAACTCAGTCGTTGGTCGGGTAAAATCGGTCCGAAGAAAACCCAAACCCATCAATGTCTTTTCCACTTCAGCATCAAAGTTGATTTCTTCGATGGAATAGTACTTCTCGCTTAGTTCCGAAACCTGCTCAATAATCTTTGCATATTCATCCGATTCATAGTCGGTGCGGGTTTCCAGTTGATGATTCAAATCATCAATCTGCTTTTTCATATCAAGGATTTTGGAAAATGCCTTAGACGCCTCCTGAAACACGTTGGAATCATCTTCGGTGAGCAAATGCTGTGGCAAATAAGCAATAATCGAATCTTTTGGTGCCGAAACTTTGCCACGCGTTGGCTTTCTTGCCCCGGCAATGATCTTTAGTAGCGTGGATTTCCCTGCGCCATTTTTGCCCATCAAAGCGATCCTGTCGTTTTCGTTGATGTTAAAGGTTATGTCGCTGAATAGAACCGAGCCGCTGAATTCTACGCCTACTGCGTCAACTGAAATCATATTTTAAAAATTGGCCGCAAAGATATTCTAATTTTGCTTTGCATGCCTAGTAAAACTTTACACTGATTTAAATGCCAAAAAATCTACTATCCCTTTCGGGAATTGCCTTTGGAGATGATGAAATTCAGGTCTTAAAGAACATTCAATTTTCACAGCAGCCTTTTCAGAAAATCGTGATTGCGGGTGAAACTGGCTCCGGCAAAAGTACCTTGTTAAAAATCATTGCTGGGCTTGAGCAGCCTGCTACCGGCGAAGTGCTTTTTGAAGATCAAATGGTAAAAGGTCCTGCCGAACAATTGGTTCCCGGCCACCCCGAGATTGCGTACCTGTCACAGCAATTTGAACTGCCGAAATTCTTGCGCGTAGAACAAGTACTTGAATACTCCAACAAGCTTACGGCGACCCGCGAGGCAAAAATTTTCTCTGTATGCCGGATCAATCATTTACTAAAAAGAAAAACAAACGAACTTTCGGGTGGCGAAAAACAACGGATTGCCATTGCAAGGTTATTGATTCAGCAGCCGAAATTATTGTTGCTTGATGAACCGTTTTCAAATTTGGATACGGTATTGAAAGGAGTATTGAAATCGGTGCTTGACGACATTGGAAGGAAACTTAAAATTACCTGCATTTTGGTTTCGCATGACCCGGATGACACCCTACCATGGGCAGATGAAATTCTTGTACTAAAAGCCGGAAGAATTGTACAGCGTGGAATGCCCAAGGAGATTTATCGAAATCCGATTAACACTTATGTAGCCGGATTATTTGGAAACTACACAGTGCTGGATGGAGTGTGGCTTAAAAAATTAGGAATTAAGACGACTACGAAAAAATTAATCTTTCGACCTGAAGATTTTAAGCTTGTGGGCAACGGAGCCAAGACGCTTTCGGGCATAATTGATAAAATTCATTTTTTGGGCGACCATGTAATAATCGAAGTATTGGTAGGAGAACAAAGGTTTGCGGTGAGTGCAATCGAAACCAGGTTAACTGTTGGCGATTCTGTTTGGCTTAAACTTAACCGCAAAATAATTTCCGTTTAACCGGATGAATGCTTTTAAAATTATTGTTGTTGGTAATCTTGTTATTATTGCGCCAATATGAATCAATCAACAATTAGCCATCGCAAAATCATTTGGATACTAGGTTCGTTAGCGACGATCAGCCCGTTTGCAATCGATCTATATCTGCCAGCATTCGCGCAGATTGCTAAAGACTTTGGGACAACATCTGCCGTGATCTCACTTTCGGTGTCTAGTTATTTTGTTGGTATGGGCATTGGACAAATACTTTATGGACCTCTTCTTGATCGTTATGGCAGGAAGAAACCTCTTTATATAGGTCTTGCCGTTTTTATCCTGGCTAGCATTGGATGTATGCAGTCGTGGAACGTGCCCTCATTGGTTGCTTTTCGTTTTTTGCAGGCACTTGGTGGTAGCGTGGCGTGGGTCGGCGCAGTAACTATGGTGCGCGATTTTTTTCCGGTAGAAGAAAGTGCCCGGATTTTTTCTCTTCTTTTTCTTGTCATTGGCGTTTCGCCGCTGCTGGCGCCAACTATTGGAGGATTTATTGTTACGTCACTGGGATGGCAGGCAATATTTATTGGTCTCGCTGTGATTGCAACTACAATTACATCCATCGCATTGGTTTATTTGCCCGAAGGGCATGCACCCGATCCGACTATTTCGCTCAAACCAAAACACATGCTCCTCACGTTTTATGAAGTTTTGAGAAATCCTCAATTCAGCAAGTATGCTTTTGCCGGAGCGTTTTCATTTTGTACACTCTTTATATATGTGGCAGGGTCGCCCATTATTTTTATGGAAGTCTTTCAGGTGAGCCCCAAAGTGTACGGAGGAATATTCGCCTTGCTTTCGGTAGGCTTTATTGGCGGCGGTCAGATAAATATTTTACTGACACGAAAGTATACCAGTGAGAGAATATTTCGCGCAGCATTGATCGGCCAGTTAATCGCCAGTTTGGTTTTTGTTTTAGGGGTTTGGAGCGGCTGGCTGGGACTCTACGGCGTCATCGTTATGTTTTTCATTTGCCTTAGCTGTATAGGATTGACCAACCCAAACGGTAATGCCCTGGCCCTTGCGCCATTTACACGTACAGTCGGAAGTGCATCGGCTTTGCTCGGCTGCACCCAAATCGGAGTCGCATCACTTGTCTCTATCGGGGTCGGGCTTTTTAATGCCGTCGACGCACTTCCTATAGTGGCGTTGATGGCATTGACTTCAATAATTGCGCTGACAATCTTATTGGCCGGTCGAGAATCAACAAGCTCCCTCGCAAGCTCTTTTAAGAGCTAAGTGCAGGCGAAACCTGAAGATTTATTCTGTAAATTAGGTTGCATAGATAAAATCAAAATTTATGGCGCTGCGAAAAAAAATAAATCCTTTTTCAAGGGTAAATAATGACACGGGGTTTGGCACAAATGCAAATAATTATGGTGGCCGATTTATCAACCGCGACGGGACTTTCAACCTCCGGCGCGAGGGGAAACCTTTTTGGGAAACGATAAATATTTATCAGGTGATGATCACCTTGCCAATCTGGAAATTCATCAGCGTGTTGGTAATTTTTTTCATTGCCGCTAATATCTTCTTTACAGGAATATATTGGTGGTTGGATTCTGAGCTGCAGGGATTAATAGCACAGACACCATGGGAACGATTAAAGGAATTGTATTTTTTCAGCTCTCAGACCTTCACCACGGTAGGCTATGGCCGCGTGAACCCGGTAGGCGATGGAGCTAACCTTATTGCTTCTTTCGAGGCGCTCGCCGGTTTTTTGTCTTTTGCGTTAGCTACCGGGCTCATCTACGGAAAGTTTTCAAGGCCAATGGCTCACTTGATTTTTAGCGAAAACGCTTTTATTTCACCTTATCAGGATAGTAAAGGTTTAATGTTCCGATTCGCATGTTATAAAGAAAGACACGCGCTTTCGGATGTGGAGATACAGGTAAACATTGGCTTACAGGTGCAGGAAAATGGCTCGCTTGTTTACAAATTTTATGATCTTCCGCTCGAGCGGAAGAGAATTGAAAATATGCCTATGAACTGGACTGTCGTTCATCATATTGATGACAAAAGCCCACTGTTGGGTTTTAGTGAAGAGGATATGAAAACGGCAGATGTGGAATTGTATGTATTGGTTCGCGGATTTGACGATGTGTACTCCAATCAAGTATTGAAACGCACCTCATATACTTATGATGAGATTAAGTTTGGCCACAAGTTTGTGCCTATGTACCGCGAAAGTGAAAATGGCAAGACTACAATTCTGGAGCTGCACAAATTGAATAAAACGGTTGTAGCTTCATAAGAATGGAGATGTTCGGAAATACTAAATCTGTAGCGTTGAATTATAAAAAATAGAATGAACTGGCCACAACTCCTTTCCTCTCACCGCCTCGGTCAAAAGCAAGATGTCTATGATCAATCACGCAGTGCTTTTGAACAAGACTACGACCGTATCATCTTTTCGCATCCCTTCCGTAGGCTGCAAGATAAAACACAAGTTCACCCGTTACCAGTAGAGGATTTTGTTCACACCCGCCTGACTCACAGTCTTGAAGTGTCAAGCGTTGGCCGATCGCTGGGTAAAAAGGTTGGCGAAGAAATCCTGAAACGCCACCCGGAACTGAACGAGAAATTTTCACTATTTGACTTTGGTGCAATTGTAGCGGCAGCTTCTCTCGCACACGACCTTGGCAATCCGCCCTTTGGCCATGCCGGCGAAGATGCCATCTCTGACTTTTTCCGACTGCACCCGAAAGGCCAGTCGTTGAAACCTTTTGTAAATGAATGTGAGTGGGCAGATCTCACACAATTTGAAGGAAACGCACAAGGCTTTCGACTGCTAAATCAAAAACAATACGGCTTGAAATTAACAGCCGCTACCCTGGGGGCGTTCACTAAATATCCATGTCCGGCGTTTTTCCCCGATAGGGATAAATCAAAAAAGAGCCAGAAGAAATTCGGATACTTCGAATCGGAGAAAGAAATGTTTCAGACGGTGGCTAGTCAGCTGGGTCTGGCAAAAGTCAATAATGACTCTTGGAGCCGACATCCGCTGGCATTTTTAGTTGAGGCAGCCGATGACATTTGTTATGGTATTATCGATCTGGAAGACGGCTGCCGGCTGGGCTTGGTGAATATCAATGAAGCCGTGGACCTGATGTCGGCTATTTTGAAAGAACAATTCAACAGGCAGAAGGCAAATAAAATCATCGGCATTACTGAGAAACTTGGAGTACTCCGCGCCATGACGATTAATAGATTGGTCGAAGAATGTACTGCTATGTTTCTGGATCAGGAGCAGGATATTCTGGCCGGGAAGTTTGACCAGGCTTTGACAGATTCCATTCCGTCTAGAGATGCGCTTAAGGAAATCTCAAAAATTTCGGTAGAGAAAATTTATCGGGCACGAACTGTGGTAGAAATTGAAGCCAGCGGTCATGCGGTGCTGCCCGGCTTATTGGAAGAATTTGTGACTACCGGTCAATCACTTCAGGGCATCAATGCTTCAAGGAAATATGAAAACCTGCAATTAATGCTGCCGGAAGAAATCCGTTGGCAACTTACACAGCAGCCTGAGAATACGTATTCAATGATTCGCTTGATTGTAGATTTTATCTCCGGCCTCACCGACCGTCACGCGCTTTCGCTTTACAGAAAAATAAAAGGAATCGCCGTGTGATCTAGGCTACTCCGTCGGCCAACACGATCACTTTGTTTTTTAGCACTTCCACCACGCCTCCGGTAATCATTACCTCCTCAGTTGAGTCTTTTGATTTGTAGACAACAGCGCCATCCTTGAGCAGAGAAACCAGCGGTGCGTGATCGTTCATCACCTGAAAAGAACCGTCAGCGCCCGGAAACGTAACAATCGTTACATCTCCTTCAAATATTTTCTTTTCTGGTGTGATTATTTCTAAATGCATAATTGATTCGGTAATGTGACGATTTGGTGATTCGTTAATCCAATTGCCGAATTAACGAATCACCAAATTATCGAATTATTTATCTGTTCGCTTCGGCCATCATCTTCTCGCCTTTAGCGATGGCTTCTTCAATGTTACCTACAAGGTTAAACGCCATTTCAGGTAAGTGATCCACTTCACCATCCATAATCATATTGAAACCTTTGATTGTGTCTTTAATATCCACCAAGGCGCCTTTCAAGCCAGTGAAGGCTTCGGCCACGTGGAAAGGCTGTGACAAGAAACGTTGCACACGTCTGGCGCGAGTCACCGTCAGCTTATCTTCGTCACTCAATTCGTCCATACCCAAAATCGCGATGATGTCTTGCAATTCTTTGTAGCGTTGCAAAATCAATTTCACACGCTGCGCGCAATTATAATGCTCTTCGCCAACGATGTCGGCGCGAAGAATACGCGAAGTTGAGTCCAAGGGGTCTACCGCAGGGTAAATTCCCAACTCGGCAATCTTACGGCTCAATACCGTGGTTGCATCCAAGTGAGCAAATGTTGTAGCCGGAGCCGGGTCAGTCAAGTCATCGGCAGGCACGTAAACCGCCTGTACCGAAGTGATCGAACCATTTTTAGTTGACGTGATGCGCTCTTGCATCGCACCCATTTCAGTAGCCAGCGTAGGTTGATAACCTACAGCCGACGGCATACGACCCAACAAAGCAGATACTTCAGAACCAGCTTGTGTGAAACGGAAAATGTTATCAATAAAGAAAAGAATGTCTTTGCCTTTGTCTTGTCCATCGCCATCGCGGAAATATTCAGCCACAGTCAGTCCGCTAAGCGCCACACGTGCACGCGCACCGGGCGGTTCATTCATTTGACCAAATACAAAGGTCGCTTTTGAGTCTTTCAATTTCTCGGCACTCACTTTAGACAAATCCCAGCCGCCTTCGTGCAGCGATTTCATAAATTCCGGACCATAGTCCACGATGCCTGCTTCGATCATTTCGCGAAGCAAATCATTCCCTTCACGTGTACGCTCGCCTACACCCGCAAACACCGAAAGCCCGGCGTATGCCTTTGCAATGTTATTGATCAATTCCTGAATCAATACTGTCTTACCCACACCGGCACCACCAAACAAACCGATTTTACCACCTTTTGAATACGGTTCGATCAGGTCAATTACCTTAATCCCTGTAAAAAGAACTTCTTGTGAAGTGGAAAGATCTTCATAACGAGGCGCAGAACGGTGAATAGGAAGTGATTGCGTGCCTTTTGGCTGAGGAATGCCGTCAATAGCCTGGCCTACTACATTGAACAAGCGTCCTTTAATGTCATCTCCAATCGGCATTTTGATTGGCGAGCCAGTGTCGGTCACTTTCATGCCGCGCACAAGTCCTTCCGTTCCATCCATCGCTATTGTGCGCACCCGGTCTTCGCCCAAATGCTGCTGGCACTCTAAAACGATGACAGTGCCGTCATTTTTGGTTACTTCCAATGAATCGAGGATACTCGGCACATGCGCGCCTGCATCGTCAAATGCCACGTCCACTACCGGACCGATTACTTGTGTGATTTTACCGTAGTTCGCCATTAGGTTCTGGAGTTTATATAGTTAATGCGTTGATTTTTAGCTTTTTGGAGATCGTTAGCCCCGATTGTTACCGGGCCAAAAAATCCAGCCGCAAAAGTATGTTTTTCGCGGGTTTGAACAAATCGCGCAAGCAGAAATTCGTAAAGTTTCTGACGTGCCCAACGAATGCTCTGCAAAGCTTGGCGGCCTGGCCCGAGGCGGGCCACCCGGCTATGCGCTGCAATCTTTTGCCCTCCACCCTCAGGCCGCAGCGCGCAAAAGGATTTCCGCTTCTATCCGTGGCCGGAGTTTCGTTCATCTGCAAGGTTCATCTCTTTTCCTATTTTTGCGGCATGGGCATCCGTTCTGTTTTAGCCAAACCATTTGCTGCGTACATCGCCAAAGAGACCAAAAGCTGGTCGCTGAATCCCATTCAGTCTCAGCAAAAAGTTTTTCATTCCCTTATTGCAAACGGAAAAAATACCCTTTTTGGTAAAGACCACGGCTTCGAGGCAATTCAAGCGCACAGTGATTTTATTAAACAAGTTCCTGTTCGCGATTATGAAATGCTGAAACCTTATGTTGAAAGGGTTTTGCATGGCGAAGAAAATATTTTGTGGAAAGGCAAGCCTGAGTACTTTGCTAAAACATCGGGCACTACATCGGGCACTAAATACATTCCAATTACTAAGGATTCCGTTCCCAATCACATCAACAGCGCCCGAAACGCACTGCTTAGCTATGTTCATGAAACCGGCAATGCTAAATTTTTGGATGGCGGCTTGATTTTCTTGTCCGGCAGCCCCGAATTGACGGAGAAAGCCGGAATAAAAACCGGAAGACTCTCAGGCATTGTCAATCATCACGTGCCTGGATATTTGCGCAGTAATCAAAAACCAAGTTACACTACCAATTGCATCGAAGACTGGGAAGAAAAACTGGACAAAATCATTGACGAGACGATTCATGAAAACATGACGTTGATCTCCGGCATTCCGCCGTGGGCACAAATGTATTTCGATCGCATCGTGGCCAAAACCGGAAAGAAGATAAAAGATGTATTCCCTAATTTTTCGATGTTCGTTTACGGTGGCGTAAATTTCGAGCCCTATCGTGCCAAGCTTTTTGAAACGATTGGCAAAGAGATTGACTCTGTAGAAACCTATCCTGCATCCGAAGGCTTCATTGCCTATCAGGATTCTCAAAAGGAAGAAGGATTGCTTTTACTTTTGAACTCCGGAATTTTCTTTGAGTTTATTCCGTCAGAAGAATATTTTAATGATAAGCCGCGTCGGTTGAGTATTGAAGAGGTGGAGCTGGGAAGAAATTACGCGGTAGTCATCAATAGTAATGCGGGACTGTGGGGCTACTCGATTGGCGATACAGTGAAATTCGTTTCTAAAAACCCGTACCGGATTATCGTCAGCGGGCGTATCAAACATTTTATTTCTGCTTTTGGCGAGCACGTGATTGGCGAAGAAGTGGAGAAAGCCATGAAACAGACGATGGAAAAATTCCCGGAAGTAAAACTGGCTGAATTTACTGTGGCGCCCAATGTAGCACCATCAGAAGGAATGCCGCATCACGAATGGCTTATCGAGTTTGCGCACGAACCAAACGATGAGATTTTCTTTGCAATGGAGTTGGACAATCAACTGCGCAAGCTCAATGTTTATTATGACGACCTTATCACCGGAAACATTTTGCGAACGCTGAGAATTACTTCCCTTAAAAAGAATGCATTTATTGATTACATGAAGTCGCAGGGCAAGTTGGGTGGACAAAACAAAGTACCCCGATTGAGTAACGACAGAAAGATTGCAGATGAATTGGTTAAATTTGCGTCATGATTAGCGAGGCCCAAAAGGAAATAATTATAAAAAGCATTTCTCCCTATAAGCCAAAAAAGCTTGGGGTTTTTGGCTCCTATGCGCGTGGCGAAAATAACTCTGCCAGTGATTTAGATATTCTTGTTGAGTTTGGTCTTCAAATAAGTTTATTGGATCTCATTGGAATCGAACAGGACTTGTCAGAGAGTTTAGGTATTAAAGTTGATTTGGTTACAGAAAGGGCGTTAAGCAAGTACGTGAGACCCTATGTGGAGAAAGATTACAAGCGGATTCTCCCATGAGAGAAAATATTTAAAGGAAATCCACTCCAAACTTTAGCTCGTTGAAAAAACGCATCGCCATTCTCGGCTCCACTGGCTCTATTGGAAAGCAAACGCTGGAAGTAATCCAATCGCATCCAGACTATTTTGAAGTTGAGGTTCTCACCGCACAAAATAATGCTGACTTATTGATTGAACAGGCAAAAAAATTCAAACCCAATGCTGTTGTCATTGCCAATGAAGATCGCTATATCAAAGTAAAAGAGGCTTTACTTCCACTTGATATAAAAGTATTTGCAGGAGAAAACGCACTAGCTTCTGTTGTGCAAATGGATTCAATCGATCTTGTCCTCACGGCATTGGTTGGATTCTCCGGATTGAGGCCAACAATGAGGGCAATTGAAGCTGGAAAAAGTATTGCACTTGCAAATAAAGAGACTCTGGTTGTTGCCGGAGAGTTGGTTACAAAACTCGCTGCCGAAAAAGGAGCGAATATCTACCCCGTCGACTCCGAGCACTCGGCTATTTTTCAATGTATTATAGGGGAGTTTCATAATCCTCTTGAAAAAATAATTCTGACAGCTTCGGGTGGACCATTTTTGGGAAAGAGAAAAGAAGAACTCGCAAAAGTTACAAGAGCGCAGGCGCTAAAGCATCCCAACTGGACAATGGGATCAAAAGTTACCATCGACTCAGCTACGTTGATGAACAAAGGCCTTGAAGTAATTGAAGCCAAATGGCTTTTTGGATTAAAAGCTGAACAAATTGAAGTCGTAGTGCATCCTCAGTCTATTATCCATTCAATGGTGCAGTTTCGTGATGGTTCAATTAAGGCGCAACTCGGGCTCCCTGATATGCGTTTACCGATCCAATTCGCTATGACGTACCCGCAACGGCTGGTTTCGGATTTTCCGCGGTTTGATTTTGCAAAATACCCGGCCCTCACCTTTCAAAAGCCGGATACGGAAAGTTTTCGTAATCTTGCGCTCGCTTTTGAAGCCTTGAGCAAGGGTGGAAATATGCCTTGCGTACTTAATGCGGCGAACGAAGTGGCTGTAGCGGAATTTTTAAACGAAAAATTGGGTTTTCTTGAAATGACTGGGGTAGTTGAAAAGTGTTTGGAGAAAATGAGTTTCATCGCCAGCCCATCCCTTGAAGACTATCTGGAAACAGACAAAGAAACCCGCGCGAAGGCATTTGAAATGATTCGATAATTAGAATAATGAATTGGTTCGTTGATATTGGCAAACGAATCTGTAATTATAAGCCAATGCTTAAATGAAGATAATCGGAAGATGAAAATGTTGATCATAGCTGTAACTACCGAATCAACGAATTATTAAATCAACAAATTAATTTATGGAAGGATTGATTATGACGGCCCAGCTTTTGTTGAGCCTTTCAATTTTGATAGTAGTACACGAGTGGGGTCATTTTTTTGCTGCCCGCAAATTCAATATTAAAGTAGAGAAATTTTACCTCTTCTTCGATTTCCTTTTTCCCATGGCCAACGTGCTCAATTTCTCCTTATTCAAATTGAAAAAAGGCGACACTGAATATGGCATTGGATGGTTTCCGCTGGGCGGCTATGTAAAAATTGCCGGCATGGTAGATGAGAGCATGGATAAAGAGCAACTGAAACTGCCACCACAGCCGTGGGAATTTCGCGCAAAGCCAGCATGGCAGAGATTAATTGTTATGCTCGGTGGAATCATCGTAAATGTGATCGTAGGCGTGCTCATTTTTATCGGCATGACTTATTTTATCGGTGACCGCTTTATTCTTAATGATTACGTAAACAAAAACGGTGGAGTTCAGGCGATGGAGCTTGCTCAAAAGCTTGGAATCAAAACCGGCGATAAGATTGTAAAGATCAACGGAAAGGATTTTGATTACTTCGATGACTTGACAAAAACTGATGTATTACTCTCTCAAAATTCTTCGTACACAGTTTTGCGCGGAGATCAACAGTTGCAAATTCCAATTCCCGCTAACTTCATTGAGAATTTCGGAAAGAAAGAAGCAATGCTTAATTTCTTGCTGCCACGCCGGCTACCGGTTATTGAATATGTTTCAAAAGATTCAATTGCCGATAAGATTGGTTTGAAACAAGGAGATCAGATTGTAGAAGTCGGTGGCAAGTCCATTTTGTATTACGATGAATTGCGTACAGAACTTGCACGGCTCAAAGGTGCCGATTCGCTTTCATTCAAAGTAAAACGAGGCAGCGAAGTTCTTTCGTTCAACGAATATTTCAAAGGTCATACCAACATCGGTTTTGGATTGCCACTTTACATTGTTCCTCCGGATGGCGAAAAAAACATTAAGTACTCCCTGGGCCAGTCTGTCGTGTTGGGCCCGGCCAGAGCGTTTGATGTAATCGGTGTACAACTTAAAGCATTTGGAAAGATTTTCAGGCGCGAGATCAGTGTTAAAAATTCATTGTCGGGCCCTATCGGAATGGCCAAGGCGTATGGTGGCACATGGGATTGGGAACGCTTCTGGCGAATGACCGGATTACTTTCAATGGTACTTGCATTCATGAACCTGCTGCCTATCCCCGCACTCGATGGCGGCTATGTAATGTTCCTGCTCTATGAAATGATCACCGGCCGCGAAGCTTCAGAGAAATTCTTTGAAAACGCAATCAAGGTTGGTATGGCTATTCTCCTGGCGTTGATGGTATTCGTTTTCTATAACGATATCGCCAAGTTGATTATGGGAAGCTGAGCTTGATTTAGCAAAATCAACTCGTTCATATTCTCGGAGCCGTATATTTACGCTTGAATTATTATGAACGATGCTGCCCAATGAATCACAAACGTCCACCGATATTATTTCGGCCACGGTACGATTTATAAACAGCACGGCTAGTCATATTTTTCTTACCGGCAAAGCGGGCACCGGCAAAACCACGTTTCTTAAAAACCTTGCTGGCAAAACACACAAGCAATTCGCTGTTGTAGCGCCCACAGGAATCGCGGCACTTAATGCCGGAGGTGCCACCGTTCACTCACAGTTCCTGCTTCCGTTTGGTATGTTTATTCCAGACAGTGCTGCATATTCTGATTTTGTAACTGACGGAAATTACTACACACAAACTACGCTGGCGAAAAAACACCCGATGAACAGCGCACGGAAGCAAGTACTACGAGCTATCGACTTGCTCGTGATTGATGAGGTGAGTATGCTGCGTGCAGATTTGCTCGACGCGATAGACTACCGGATGAAAGCCGCACGTGGAAATTTCCGTCAAAGTTTTGGCGGAGTCCAATTGTTGCTGATTGGCGACTTGTACCAGCTTCCGCCGGTGGTCAGGCGCGATGAGGAAACACAACTTAAAAAATATTATAGAAGTCCTTGGTTCTTTGAAGCGAACGCCTTGCATCAGGATGGCTTTGTGTATATCGAACTGGATAAGATTTTTCGCCAGACCGATGATACATTTATCAATTTACTGAACAACCTGCGCAACAATAAAACGACTCAGGACGATATTGATTTATTAAATAAACATTACAAACCATCAGATGAAATTCAAAACCTTCGCGAAGTAATTACACTGACAACTCACAATAGAATTGCTGACGAGTTGAACCAGAATGCATTGAATGAATTGAAAGCAAGCTCTCATATTTTAAAGGCGACCATCGAAGGGGATTTCCCTGAGAATCTGTACCCTGTGCTGCAACATATTGAATTGAAAGAGGGAGCACAGATCATGTTCACCAAGAACGACAGCGAAAGTAAAAGGTATTTTAATGGGAAGCTGGCTACAGTTACTTCAATCAAGGACAATAAAGTGGAAGTCTCGATGGCTGAAACTCACGAATCATACACTTTGAAAAAAGAAGTTTGGGAGAATAAGAAATACACGATCAACACCGCTAGTCAGGAGTTGGATGATGAAGTAATGGGTACGTTCGAACAATATCCGATCAAGCTGGCATGGGCTATCACCGTACACAAAAGTCAAGGGCTCACATTTGATAAGGCGATAATTGATGTTGGCCAGGCTTTTGCCGATGGTCAGGTGTATGTGGCACTTTCGCGGTTGCGATCACTGGACGGTTTGATTTTACGCACGCACATCAGCCCGAGTGTGATCAGTACCGATAAACTGATTGTAAACTTTTCAGAACAAAACAATCATCCGGCAGAACTGCCCGAAAAAACCGAAACCAGTCAGCGGCAATTTATCCGTCAACTCGCTACCAAAACATTTGATTTTGAAAACCTGGTGAAGGAGATCAGTTACATTCAGCATTCGCAAAAAGAGTCTGCAGGTTTTGAAGAGAAGTCTATGAAACCTGTGCTTGAACAAATAACAAACTCCCTTCTCAATGAGAAAGAGAACAGCGAGAGGTTCAGGAGACAGATGACCGACTTATTAAGCTCCAATGATAATTTGAGATTTCTGGAAAGGATAAAAAAGGGAAGTGCATATTACAGAGCTTTTATTGTGCAGCAACTTCAGCGAATACTTCAACATATCGAGGACGTGCGTCAGGGCAAACGGGTGAAGACTTACCTCAATCACCTGACAGAACTCGATCAATTATTTTCAAAGAAGTGGGAAGAACTCGATAAAGCTATTTATCTGACTGAAGCCATTCTGAAACAGAATGACCAAATTGACTTTTCAGAACTTAACAGGCAGCGCGCGTTGGAGCGATCCAATCTCCTAAGTGAAATTCAGTCTCAACGAAAAGGAACCTCAAAAGCGACTAAAGAGAAGCGGCCAAAGAAAAAATCGAAAACGAGTGATGGCAAAAGCACTTATGACGTCACTTTACAAATGCTGGAAAGCGGATTATCCATTGAAAAGATAGCTGAAGAAAGAGATTTGGTGATTAGTACTATCGAAGGACATTTGGCAAAAGCAGTCGCAGCCGGAAAACTTAGTGTTTTTAAATTCTTACCCGAACCGGAAGTTGAATCAATCGTGGTTGCAATTAAGGAAATGCCAGAAGGGTTTACATCCAAAGACTTATACAATCACTTTCTGGGGAAATTTGGCTATGGAAAACTTCGAGCAGTTGTAGCGCATTTGAAAACTGACTCTAAATCTTCCGAATAATAATATTCAAAGTCACTTATAAACCTCGAAGCAATATTCCTTCAGATAGTCAGCTGCGTCATCTTCACCGGCAGCAAAAGCTTTGCGCAGGCAACTGCAACCTTCATTAGTTCTTTTTAATTCAACTAGTGAAACGCCTTTATAAAATAGAGCCGACCGGTTAGTTGGTTCGATGCGAAGAGCCAAGTTGAGGTAAGTCAATGCTAACCCAAAATTTTCTTCCTGTAAACAGAATGAGCCGGCATACAGATACGAAGCCGCATAATTCACATCGAGAACAATGGCCTTGTTAAAGCAAACGAATGCGCTGTCCGCGCTGCCGAGCGAATAATAAATGAAACCCAGGTTGGTTTCCAGTTCGGCATCATCCATGAAAAGCTTTACTTCTTCCAAATCTTTTTTGGCTGCTTTGAATTCTCCCTTGTCGGCAAGCAGGGCGCCACGCCAACGCAATAGCTCAGGAGTACTGCCTCGCAGTTCTATTGCTTTTTGTAAATCAGCAAGTTGATTTTCAGCATCACCTTTCTGTCGACTGATCAGTGCACGCAAAATTCTTGCCTGCGGGTTTTCCGGAAACTCCGGCACAAAACGATTCATGTCGGCCAGTGCATTATCAAAATCGCCAGCGCTGTAATAGCTCACAGCTCGTTTGTACAAAGCTTTGTAGTCGGCTTTTTCTTTGAGCTTGGTTTCGTTGAGGATTTTAGTATACAGCAGAGCAGCTCCGGCGTAATCCTGCCGGCCCATCAGCGTATCAGCTTCGGTTTCCCACTGAGCCAATTGATCTGCAGGGCTTTGCGCAAACGTTGCAAAGCTTAGAACTACGAAGACCGAAAGAAGAACTATTTTATTAGTTACTTCCCGACTTGTTGCGCTCGCGTTTGCGGTCGTTTTCATTCAGGTAGATTTTTCTCAACCGGATAGACTTGGGAGTAACTTCAACATATTCATCCGATTGGATGTATTCGAGAGCTTCTTCGAGTGAAAATTTCACAGCTGGCGCAATACGCATTTTCTCATCGGCACCCGATGCGCGCATGTTCGTAAGCTTTTTGGTTTTCGTAACGTTGATTACCAAATCGCCAGAGCGGCTGTGCTCACCAATTACCTGACCTTCGTATATTGGCTCACTTGGGTCGATGAAAAACTTCCCACGGTCTTGCAAATTGTGTAAGCTATAAGGGATTGCCTCACCAACTTCCATACTGATCAACGATCCGTTGATACGTCCGGGAATATCGCCTTTGTAAGGTTGGTAATCTTTGAAACGGTGTGTTACTACAGCCTCACCTGCCGTTACGTTCATCAAATAATTCCTCAAACCAATAATTCCGCGCGCAGGCATCATGAATTTCAAAATCATGCGGTCGCCTTTCGGTTCCATGTTGGTCATTTCGCCGCGGCGCATAGAAACTGTTTCGATTGCTTTGCCCGCCACCACTTCCGGCAAGTCGATAGTCAGGTCTTCAATAGGCTCACATTTCACACCGTCAATTTCTCTGATGATCACCTGCGGCTGACCGATTTGCAATTCGTAACCTTCCCTACGCATTGTTTCAATCAACACAGACAAGTGAAGTACACCACGGCCAAACACCATGAAACTATCTGCAGAACCGGTCTCGCCAACGCGAAGTGCTAAATTCTTTTCTAATTCCTTATCAAGACGATCTTTAATGTGGCGCGAGGTATCAAACTTTCCTTCTTTTCCATAAAAAGGCGAAGTGTTGATTGTGAAAAGCATGCTCATCGTTGGCTCATCGATAGAGATCGACTTCAATGCTTCCGGCTTGTCAATGTCCGCTACCGTATCACCAATCTCAAAACCTTCAAGGCCTACCAGTGCACAAATCTCACCGGCTTTCACTTCTTCTACTTTCTTTTTGTCGAAGCCTTCAAACACATAAACTTCTTTTATACGTGTCTTCACAATGGCTCCGGTATCGCGTTTCACCAATGCCACAAACTGACCAGCTTTCACAGAACCACGCTGAATCCGTCCGATAGCAACACGGCCGATGTACGAAGAATATTCCAGCGAAGTGATCATCAACTGTGTTGGTCCTTCAGAAACTTTTGGTGCGGGAATATGCTCAATCACCCCTTCAATAAGGGCGTTGATGTCTGTGGTGGGCGTTTTCCAGTCTTTGCTCATCCAGCCCTGCTTGGCCGAACCATAAAATGTAGGGAAATTCAATTGATCTTCAGTCGCATCAAGCGCAAACATCAATTCGAATACTTGTTCATGCACTTCATCAGGTGTGCAATTCTTTTTATCTACTTTATTGATTACCACAATTGGTTTCAGGCCAAGTTGTAATGCTTTTTGCAGTACAAAACGGGTTTGAGGCATCGGACCTTCAAAAGCATCCACCAACAATAAACAGCCGTCGGCCATATTGAGCACGCGCTCTACTTCTCCGCCAAAGTCACTGTGGCCTGGAGTATCAATC
>Ga0206934_1035_pt1 | contig 40959 bp, 31 predicted proteins | sample Alteio_BWOrgHeat_16_FD_152932 | JGI IMG/M metagenome (GOLD analysis project Ga0206934, IMG submission 152932) | Enriched cells from forest soil in Barre Woods Harvard Forest LTER site, Petersham, Massachusetts, United States -... | ecosystem: Environmental > Terrestrial > Soil > Temperate forest >...
GACGGACTGGCTGATGAAGAGAAAGCTTTAGTTGCCGCCAATATTTTTTCGATACTTTAAAAGAGTTCCCTTCACCTGCTGACCCTTTTGGTATCTGGTTTTAGATCCGAATATTCCTAAGAAACCCCTGCTTCCGGCTGCTCCGGCAGCTGCTCCCCCAGTTTTGGATCCTGTGTTTGTCAGAGTGATATCATCAAAGATAATTGCATCCGCGCCTTTGCGTTTCCCCTCATTCATCAGTTTCTTTTGGACTTTCTCAGACCGCTTTTTGGCCGATACCTCATACACCAGTTTGCCCATAATTTCATTGGCTTCGGCTACGTCATTTTCTCTGAAGTAAATGTCAACGTTATATGTTGGATTGTATGAGCGACCATAATAAATGATCCGGTTGCCACACGATGTAAGCACAAAGGTCAGACACGCTAAAATGATTTTTGTTTTCCCCATAAGCTATTCAATAGTACGGGAAAGATGCACGGTTATTGTGGTAAAGGCAAACCAATAAAATTATTTTTATAAGCTGAATCGCTCGTTTCTTTTTTGAAAAATCGGCCGGAGGATTGTGCGATCGAGAAGTACAAAGGCGATTACGAGGTTTATCATAAGAAATACTTTTACCGCCCATTTCAAATCAAACGGGAGTGAAGAGGGGATTTTTATTAAATCATTTTTCATCGGAATTGTGCCTACGTTTAAAAATGTGTGGAGTTGATCAAAAGTACCGGATGAGAGTAACATTAGCGCCAGTCCTGAGGCAACAATTAATCCGAGCAGTAGTAATAGTCCGTTTTTTGGAGAGAAAAAAGTAAGTACAGGCTGTGTATGTAAGCGGCTCATTACACGGGCGGTGAAATTCTTTGAAGGCGTGAGGAGCGTATTTTTCTTTTGCAGAAAAGCATGAATAGTCTGTAACTCCTCCAGTCGTCTCATGGCTTCTGAATCTTTTGCGAGTTTATTCTTCAATATTTCCATCTCGGCTTCTGTGCCAATCCCATCGAGGAGATTGAGCAATTCGTCATCGTTGATCTTTTCCATAATTACAAAGTTAAAGCTTCGTGTTTCAAAATCCGTTTTAGCTCGTCGGCCAATCGCTGACGTGCCCGATGAAGGCGTACCTTCAATGTGTTGATATTCTGCCCTGACAATTCGGCTATTTCATCCAGCGAATACTCTTTAATATAATAGAGTTGAACTGCCAGGCGATCAGCCTCAGAGAGTTTTTCCATTGCCTGAGCTATAAAAACCTGCTTGTCATCTTTTTCCAGGTCGTGATCGGCTCGTTCTGTGTATTCGAGGATGCTATTCTCGATGCTCTGTAATGGCTGTTTAGTTTTCCTTTTATAACTGATGGCGGTGTTAAATACTATCCTGTAAAGCCAGGTACTGAACTTTGCTTCGCGATTAAATTTCTTTAGATGCTGAAACGCCTTAATGAACCCATCCTGAGCTACTTCTTCCGCTTCGGGTTTGTTTTCGACAATCTTAAGAGCGATAGTGTAAGCATAGCTTTTGTACTTGTCCACTAAAGTTGCGTACAAAGCCTCTTCGCCCGCCACGATGCGGTCGATCAATGAATATTCCTCCTGTACTGTGATCACTGTGCTTGGACGCCTGCTTTAAATATCAAGTTACATAAAGAGACCTATAATTTTTTAACCAACCTGTAACCAGGATCAAAACGCCTGCGTCAAAGGGTCAGATTAAACAAAAAAAACTATGGACGTTGCAATTATGGGGATTATGATCCCGATTATTTCGATCATCGGTTCGATTATAGTGATCATTTACATACGCAAGTTTCAGAACATGGAACGTATGGCTATTATCGACAAAGGTCTTGACCCTGGCATTTTTAAAAGAGAAAGCAGCTCAGCTGGTACTTTGCGCGGCGCTCTCTTGCTGATGGGAGCGGGCTTGGGCTTACTAATGGGCTATTGGCTTGACCGCTCGTTTGATATGGAAGAGGTTGGCTACTTTTCGATGCTGCTGATCTTTGGTGGCCTCGGCCTGGGGATTGCTTATATAATTGAAGAGAAGAAAGCTAAGGAGAGGAAGTAAGTGGTTAGAGGTTATTCGTTAATCGTCATACAACTCAGGCGATTAACGAATAATCAACTTCTTTTCAATTCGATGATTGTCAATTCTGGTGGCATTCCAATTCTTCCGGGATAACCTAAGTATCCAAACCCGCGATTTACATACAAGTACTGTTCTCCTTCCTGATAAAGCCCGGCCCACTGCTTGTAAACATACTGGCAAGGGCTCCATTGAAAACCTCCAATCTCTACACCAAACTGAAAGCCATGTGTGTGGCCTGATAATGTGAGGTCAATGTCTTTATGATTCGGCCTTACAATAGCATCCCAGCTGGTTGGATCATGCGAGAGAAGAATTTTTGTGACTGCTTCATCGGTGTTGGCATAAGCCTCATCCAGTTTTCCGTATTTTGAAAACCTTCCGGCACCCCAGTTTTCTATTCCTATGATGGCAAGCTTGTCGCCATTTTGTTCAATCATGCGATGTTCATTCATCAGCAGGTCGTAGCCGAGCAGCTTATGTGCACTAATTAAATCAGAAAAATTCTTTCGTTTAGCTTCCTGTGTTTGCCACGCTCTATAATCCCCGTAGTCGTGGTTTCCGGTAATCGAAAAGACACCAAGAGGAGCCTTCAACTTCTCAAAAATAGGAATGTAGTCTTTGACCTCAGCGGATTCGTTGTTGACCAAGTCACCAGTAAAAAATAATAAATCCGGTTTTTCCTTCATCATCATTTCTACTCCGCCTTTTACTGCAGTCTTATTCCAGAAACTCCCTGAATGAATATCCGATACCTGGCCGATCTTAATTCCATTGAAGGATTTTGGAAGGTTAGGAAGCTTTAACGTGACGTGCTTTACACGATAGTCATGGGCTCCTGAAATAACTCCGTACACAGAAAGACCCAGAGGAACTGCCGAAGCTACCAGTGCGGCTTGCGAAAGAAATTCGGAACGCGTAATAGCTGATCCGGGCAAGTTGGTCGGGCTCTTTGAGAAATATTTTGCTACCCAGCGAACCCCGCGCTGCAGGTCGTCGACAAACAAAAAGAGAACAGCAAAAATTTTGGAGATATATAAAATAGCAGACCCAGCCAGAATATAAATGCGCAAATAATCTGTGCCGCGATACGGATCGCTGAAACTCCACCAAATCAGCCCCAGAATGCTAATGGCTGTAGGGATCCAATAACCATAACGAAATACCTGTTTCCACAACGGTGACCAATTTTTACTAACGTTGATTACGGCCTGAAAGACATAGATATCAATCAGGAAGAAAACAAGAATGAAAATAAATACGGCCATGATCCTATTCATAAAAAAAGTGATCGTCTTGAATTACCAAGACGATCACTGCAGAAATTTATTTTAGTTCAGTGCTACAGCAGGTTCCGAATCCAGCGAAACGATTTTTGGTTTTATTTTGAAGACACGTTCCTTCAATTTTGCTACCAAAAGATACAACACCGGGACAAGCACCAAGGTAAGGAATGTTCCGAAGGTCAAGCCAAAGATCATAGTCCAGGCCAAGGGCCCCCAGAAGGCAACGTTATCACCACCAAAGAAAATATGCGGATTCAATTCAGTGAATAATTTCACAAAATCGATGTTAAGCCCAACGCCTAACGGAATCAATCCGATACTTGCTGCAGTAGTCGTTAACATTACAGGAGTCATCCTGGTTTTGGCAGCTTCTGTGATAGCCTCTTTCAACTCAATTCCCTGTGATCGGAGAAGATCGGTAAATTCTACCAGCAAGATTCCGTTACGTACCACCAATCCGGCAAGAGCCATGACACCGATACCCGTCATAACAATTGAAATTTCCATTTTGAAGAAAGAGAAACCTATAAGAACGCCAATGAAACTGAACCCGATTTCGGATATAATAATCAGGGGTTTGCTTACCGAATTGAATTGCAGAACCAGGATCATAAATATCATTCCGAATGCTAAAGCGAATGCAAGTAATAGAAAACTTGATGTTTCTGCCTGATCTTCCTGAGCACCTGTCATTTTAATAGAGACCTCATCACTTACAGGGAACGATTTTATTTTTTCGGTAATTTGGGAAACTACCTCATTCTCATTGAATCCGCCAAGCACATTTGACTGCAAAGTGATTACGCGCTTCTGGTTGATTCGTTTGATCCCCGCGTAGCTATTTGAATATTCGACAGTAGCAACGGATGAAAGTGGTACTTGTCGTACCTGGCCTCCATGTGCCATGTCGCGGAAAATAATTGGTAAACTCAACAAGGTATTTGCATCGTTGCGCTGACGTTCAAGTATTCTGAGTTGGATTGGATAATCATCGTTTTCATCGCGGAACCTTGAAACCTCCACACCAAAAACCGCCGTACCCAGCGCACGCCCAATATCAGTAGTTGAGATTCCTTCACGATTCGATTTTTCGCGGTCGATTGAAATTACAATTTCAGGTTTGTCGCTCTGGAAATCTGACTTCAACTCCTCCACACCGGGAATCTGTAAAGAATCGAGGTAACGATTTAGTTTCGTTCCTGCATTTACCAATACATCAAAGTCATCGGCAGCAATCTCAATGTTTATGGCTTTGCCGGTAGGAGGGCCACCTTGTTCCTGATCCACAGAAATCTCAGCACCCACAATACCTTTGGTAGCCTCACGGATTTTATCCATGAAAACAGCAGTTGATTGGCCATGGCGCAGAGCATACTTTACAAATGCTACGCCTACTTTTCCCAAGTGCGGACTTACACCACTTTGAGTCTGATCTTCAGATGCGCCGATGGCAACATTAGAAATTACTGACTCTACTATCGGATTGTCCTTTCCTAAAACGGCCATGATCTTATTTTCCACCACATTGGTAACTGAATCAGTCACTCGCTGATCTGTTCCGATTGGCATACGTATGTAGGTGTAAACAAAATTAGGATCTCCTTTAGGGAAAAATACAACCGGAGGTTTACGTATGGCTGTAAATACAATAGAGAAAAAGAAAAGTAAGATCACGCCTGCCACAATCCACAATGGCCTGAAACGATGTAAGCACCAGGTTACCATTCTTTTGTAACCCGCCTGAACTGAGGGCCAAGCCTTGGTTTGAAATTTTTTGATTACACTTTCGATGAAGAAATGGTGAAGCGCATATACCAGGAAGATGGTTACGGCAAAGTTTCCTAATCCTATAGCACCGATGATATAAGACACCAATGCAAATGCTCCAAATCCTACTGCTGATATTTTAAATCCTTTCGAAAATTTTGGTTTTTGCTCGTCCTCATGGTCGGTATGGGGGTGCATAAAATCAGCAGCAAACACCGGGTTGAAAATATAAGCAACCACCAGCGAAGCAAGCAATGCGATGATCAACGTGATGGGAAGGTACATCATGAACTTACCAATGACTCCTGGCCAGAATGCCAAGGGAACGAATGGTGCCAATACGACCATTGTGCCTGAGAACACCGGAAGGAAAACTTCACCTGCTGCAATCTTTGCAGCTTTGCGAATTGGTACTTTGCCATTGTCAAACACGCGATGGGTGTTTTCAATCACTACAATTGCATCATCTACCACAATGCCCAGTGCAAGCAGAAATGAGAACAGCGTCATCATATTCAGCGTAAAACCAATAGGCCCGAAAAACAAGAAAGCGATGAAGCTCGAAAGTGGAACAGACAACCCTACAAAAATTGCATTTGTCGCCCCCATGAAAAACATCAAAATAATTGTCACCAGTATAAATCCGATGATAATGGTATTGATAAGGTCATCAATAGTTGTGCGTGTGTTTTCGGACTGATCAGCAGTGATTGTTACGTCCAGGCCTTCGGGTAAAACATTGGCTTTGTATTCATCAATGATTTTGTTGATTTCGTCAGATGCGAGAATGAGATTTTCTCCACTGCGCTTTACAATATTCAGCGTCACCACATTCTTTTTGTCCAAACGTGCAAAGCTTTCCTGTTCCTTATGAGTATCTACCACTTCTGCGATATCTTTCAGATAGACTTTTCCGCCGCGGATAGATCCTATTACCGTATTTGCCATTTGTTCTGCACTGGAATATTCGCCACGTACACTAAGCGAACGTTTCATTCCACCTACAGAAAGCTGGCCTCCCGGAACGATCACATTCTCGGCAGAAATTGAAGTAAATATGTCGTTCATGCTTACCCCGGCGAGTGCCGCTTTGTACAAGTCAACATTGATTTGTATTTCACGGTCAAGTGCTCCTACAATATCAGCCCTGCGAATCTGCTTCAGTGTTTCAATTCTGTCTTGCATTAATTCGGCATAGCGCTTCAGTGTCTTTAAATCATAATCACCGGAGAGATTGACGAACATGATTGGAAATTCAGAAATGTCGATGTCAATAACCTGCGGATCGTCAGGCAAATCTTTAGGTAGATCTGGCTTGGCACGATCCACGGCATCTTTTACTTCGCGTTTTGCCTCCGGAATGGAAACATCAGTTCTAAACTCAATGATCACATTAGAGAAATCCTGTACGGAGTTACTTGTAATTTTCTTAACGCCGGAGATTGACTTCATCTGCTTCTCCAATTGTTTGGTGATCAGATTCTCAATGTCTTTAGGGCCTGCGCCCGGATATGGAGTAGAGACATAAATCTGAGGGAACACGACTTCAGGGAAGCTTTCTTTAGGCAGGGTGTTGAAGGTAACGATCCCTGCGATAGTGATAATAACAGCGGCTACATAAATAGCCACTTTATTGTCGATGGCCCAACTTGTGGGTTTAAATTCTTTTTCGATGTCTTTCATCTTGATGACGTTTATAGATTAATCGTTATCATTTATTTATAGGCTACAATTTTATTAGCTCACCATCGCTCAATCCCTGATAGCCAACGGTGATGATCTGATCACCGACTTTCAAACCTTTCTTGATTTGAGCGGTGCTTCCATAAACGCCATCTACCTCAACCACATGTTTGCGAGCTACCAGCTTGTTCCCGTCTGACTCAGCAGTGTAAACTACTTTTTCGCCATTTATTTCTTGAACAACATTCACCGGAACACAAAGTGCATTTGGCTCAGTGCGGAAAACAATTCGGAGAACAGCGGTCATGTTAGGGCGAAGGAATTGAGCGGAAGGAAGTTTTATTTCCAACGGGAATGAGCGCGTAAGAGGATCAATGCTGCGCCCGACAAAAGAGACGTTTGCAGTTATGGTCTTGTCAAGGTCAGGGAATGTAACAATAGCTTTATTGCCCTTTTGCACATTGGTAACAAAAGCTTCTGAAATTGCGGCCGAGGCTTTCAGATTGTTAGTGTTTACCAGACGGAACACCGGCATTCCCGGAGCTACGTTTTCACCTACTTTAATATTTACTGCGTCGATAGTTCCACTGATTGGAGCCTTAATTTTAGTCATCTCATTTTGCTCTTGCATGGTAGCCAATCTGCGTTCAAGACTTTCCTTGCTATTTTTCGCTTGCAGATATTGGATTTCAGTTCCGATTTTCTGCTCCCAAAGATTCTTCTGACGTTCATAAACGGTGTTAGCAAGACTGAGGTTTGCCTTCAATTCATCAATACCACGAGCAATCAACGAGTTGTCGATTTGCGCCATGATCTGCCCCTGGCCAACAGATTCACCTTCGCGGGTGTAAACAAATGTTACTACGCCGGCACTCTTGGCGCTCATTTGAATATTGTCAATGGCTACAATGCTGCCCTGAGTTTGTATGTAATGATCGAAGGAGCGGGAAGCAAGGCTAACCACGTTCACGTCTTTCATCTTTTCTTTTTTTACAGCTCCGGGATTTTCTTTGGCCACTTCTTTTTCGAGGCTTTCAATTTTCCTTGAGAGCTCAGCTTGCTCTTTTTTCATTGTTTCAAGCTGGGCGGTTTTACTTTCAGGCTTACTGCTGCACGCGGCGAATATGGCCACTAAAATTACAGCACTTGTGTTTCGGATGTTGAGTATTGATTTCATGTATAGTTATCGTTGGGATTGTTTAATTTTTTGTTGTGTACATAGGCAAAAGCTGCCCGTAGGCTTTATCCAAATCTACTTTGGCAACCATTGCATCAAAAAGAGCACCATAGTAATTGGTCTGAGACTGACGGAGGCTATTTTCGGCATCGACTACCTCGAGATTAGACCCAATTCCCTGCTCATATTTAATTTTGGTTACTCTGGCAACCTTGCTTGCGAGTTCCATGTTTTGCTTTTGAGAGGTCAATGTTTTTACAGCATTATCAAAACTGATCGATGACTGCTTAACTTCAAGATCGATTCCCTGCTTCAAGCTCTTAAAGTTGTTTTCGATTTTATTCAGCTTTAGCTTTTCTTGTTGGATTCTATATGACCTTTGAAAACCAGTGAAAATGGGCATATTCATAGTGACACCTACAGTTTGATAGTTGTACCAATTATTGCCACCGAGCCCTTGAGCAGGAACTCCATTAAGAGTAGCTCCAGAGACGTCTGTTGTATTGTTTCGAAATAGCCCACCAAAAGTTGCGGCTTGAGTATAGATGCCTGTACTTGCGTTAGCAGAAATAACTGGTAATGCGCTGGCATATTGATTTTTTAGATTCAATTCCTGAAGCCTCTTGTTTGCTTCCAGAACTTTGTAATCCGGACGGATTTTATAGTCCCAATCCTTCGGATAATCTGTCAAGTCAGCTACTTGCATGTCCTGAATACTTCCAAGTACATTGATGGGCTGATCCTGAGGATAGTTCATTTGAAACTTAAGCAGAGCAAGGCTCAGTTCATCCATATTCAAAAACTTGTCGCGCTCTACAATAAGATTGTTCAACGTTACCTGAATCCTGTCTACATCAATGCTTTCTGCAAACCCATTTTTATTTAATGCGGTGGTATTTTTCAGAAGTGAATCAACCCGCCCAATATTGCTTGTAAATAATTGAGTTCTTTCTTTATTTATTAAAACCGCATAATATGCTTTAGTGACTAATTGAATAATCTGTTCCTTGGTTTGATTGGTTGTTTTAACTGCAACTTCCTGAAATGTCCGCGCAGCCTGCAGTCCAACAATATAAGAACCGTTAAAGATCAATTGATTAACAGAAAGGCCAGCATCACCGCTATTTTTCAATGTGAAAAAACTTTGCTCTGACGCCACATCTGTTGCGTTTGCATGTGGAATTTGAAGTAATGGTTGCTGGGTTTTGGTATCAACTCCGCCAAAACCCTGTAAGGTTTGAACCTGTCCGAAAAACCTGCGCAGTATGGGGTTGCTTGTCAACGAAACATTTCCATTGATTTGAGGCAAACCCAAACCTACAGTCTCCTTAACTCTTGCTGTCGCAATTTTTTGATCAAGGATCGAATTTTGTGCAGCAATCGAGTTTTCTAAAGCATAATCAATACATTGTTGCAATGTGAACGACTGACCTTGAGTGTTCTGCAGAGACTGTGCCTTTGCTGATTGCATTGCAAACATCCAGCAGGGAACGACTAGTAATAACTTGTAAACTGACTTCATAAAACTGAATTTAAGTGTGGTTGTTGGTTGTGTTCTTTGTATTTCTGATATAACTTTTTTCCCTTTTCGGTACACAGCCCGTAAACGAAATGTTCAAATGTCTGCGAGTGTACCTCCGTCATATTGAATTTGTCCTTCGGGAATATTTTTTCGTCATGCACAATTTCTATAGTAGCCAGCCGGAACAAGGCAAAGATTTCAACATTGATGTCTGATCTGAAGTAACCTTCTTTGATTCCCTGTTCAATGTTGCGGGCCACCGAGCACCGGATGTATTTATTTTTGAAGTCCACCCAAACGTTCCATGCTTTGGAATGAAACTTCTGAATATCAAACAGAAGAGAAGGATTACTTTCTGCTACATGCTTGCGTACGCAATCACCTATTTTGTGCAATTCGTCGATCGCATTTTCAGATTGCTCCGTAATAGTCTCGTAAACCTTCTTCTGATATTCCATGTGCGCTTGCATTACCATGGTCACTAGTTCGTCTTTGTCCGCAAAATGCTGGTACAGCGTTTTCTTTGATACAGACAAGTGGTGCGCTATGTCGTCCATTGAAATGCTGCGTATTCCGAATTTTGTAAAAAGAGCCTCAGCCCCTTTCAAAATCTTCTCTTTGGTGTCTAATTCTTCCATAGTGGACACAAAACTACGGAAACTTAATTCATTTTAAAAGTTTCCGTAGTTTCCTGTAACGCCTTTTTTAGGCAATGGTTGGCGTTTTTGACAAATTATTTTGCTATTTCTTCTCCGAAATGCGCTTCAATCGATTGAAGTGCCAGAATCTTTGGTTGAAGTGCTTTCGCCCCAGTTGCACCATTTGTCCTTCATCTTTTGCTTAAACCGCTCACGGTCTTCCGGGTTCATATTGTTCCATTTGTCTTTCCAGTATGGCCTCCAATGACCGCCATGGCCTTGATGCTTTTTGCCGAAAGTCCAGAACAAAATTTTGGTCAATGCCAGAAGGCCAAGCGCCTGCCAGAACGTAAGTTCGGGGCCATGAAATAAATCAGGCACAAGCCAGTTCCATAAAAGCATAGTCACAAGGCCCATGAGCGCAATCGCTACAAGTACAAAGGCCGCAATCTTCACAATCCAGTTTCCCCTTTTCATATTGTTAATGTTATAGTTATTCGTTAATAATCAGTAGTTAATGGTCAATAGTCAATGGTTCTAATCAACTAGTCACATCATCGTAAAATTTCTGTAATCGTTTTCTTAATGATTGGATTGCGTACCGCTTCCGCGAAAGCAAAGTGTTAATGGAAACCCCGGTCTCTTCGGCAATCTCACGGAAACCTTTTTCTTCAATTTCATTAAGAATAAATATTTCACGCTGGTCGGCAGGCAACTCTGCAAGTGCGTCGGTGATTTCATCCCAAATAGCTTCGCGCAATAATGTCGACTCGGGACTACTTCCCAAGTCAGGCAAAATTTCTTGCAGCGTCAGTGGAGTTTCATCATCCTTTCCGGATATTAATTCAAAATCAGCACGCTGCGGTCGCACGGCATCTCGCCTGTAGCGATCAATTATTTTGTTTCGCGCTACGCTGTAAAGCCATGACGTGGCCCTATCTATCGATTCAATTGCCTCAAAGCCTGCCACAAATTGGTAAAACACATCCTGAAGGATATCCTCCGCCTCTTCCACCGATGACACGCGGCTCCGGATAAATCCAAGCAACTTGTCCTTTTCCTTCAGGAATGTGTTTTGCTGTACTTGTGACATCGCTAAGTCCATTCGTCCGCTCATTTGATTGTAAAGACGGGCAGTGAGCAGAATTATTTTAAAAAGAATCTAAATTTCTGTAAAGTTGATCATTCTATTGAAATGAACAGTATTGGATGAATCTCTATAAATTGCTCTGACCCTGATTAACTGATGATCGCTGGTAAAATCTCCTATCTCAACAACAACCTTTATTATTATAAAGATGGGAATGGACCTAAAGCCATTTTGCTTTTCCATGGTTTCGGGCAGGATCATCTCGCATTCCAACCGTGGTTCGAGCCTTTGAGAAGGGAGTACATTGTTTTCTCTTTTGATTTGTTCTTCCATGGATCAAGTACATGGACAACCGACCGGCCTTTTGAAAAAGAAGACTGCAGGGAAATAATGGCCCGATTCTTTGAACAGGAAAAAATAGATCGTTTCGAACTAGCCGGCTTTAGTATTGGCGCAAAGTTCGTTTTGGCGATTTTGGAATTATTTCCTGACCGTGTAGCAAAAGTAACACTGCTTGCACCCGATGGAGTCAGAAACAATTTTTGGTATTCACTGGCAACGGGTTCTGCACCAATGAGAGCGATATTTAAAAGTATGGTGATCAAACCCGACAGACTAAATGCATTGTTGAAAGTGGTGAAGTTTCTTAGGATGACTGATAGTAGACTGCTTTCCTTTGTGCAATCTCAAATGGATACGGAAGAAAAAAGAAACCGTGTTTATAGCTCTTGGGTTTATTTCCGTCACCTTAAATTCAATATGAGCGGAATAATATCCTTGACTAAGACCAATAAAATTACTTTGATCGTCATCGCTGGCCGAAATGACAAGATTATTCCTTTACAAGATTTAGAATCCCTAACTAAACATATCGAACAAAAACAATTTCACATTATAGAAACCAGTCATAATAATTTGATCGACAAGGCACTTGAATTTATTCATGTTAGTGGTTGATCTACTCAAATTTGTACCTAATAAAAGACCAGCTATGAAAAAAACGCTCCTTTTCATTCTCTTGATTGTCTGTCGCATGTCGGTGGCGCAAGACTTGAACTTGTATCAGAAACACGAATTTGTGAGCCCCAAAGGCAATGTTCCTTACCGGATTCTCTTCCCCGAGAATTACGACAAGCGAAGGAAGTATCCGCTTGTACTTTTTCTTCACGGCTCCGGCGAGCGGGGAAACGACAACGAAAAACAACTGACTCATGGAGCGAAGGTCTTTCTCACAGATGAAGCCAGAAGCAAATTTCCGTGCATAGTAGTGTTTCCGCAGTGTGCTACCGAAAGCACTTGGGGCAGCGTAACTGCCGATAGGACTAAGACTCCGCTGGTTTTCGATTTTAATTACACACGTGAACTAAAAGCGCCCCTGCAAGGCGCCATTGATCTTGTAAAGAAAATAATTAAAGAAGAAGCCGTTGACAAGAAAAGAGTTTATATCGCCGGCCTTTCGATGGGAGGGATGGGAACATTTGAGGCTGTATATAAATTTCCAAAACTGTTTGCTGCCGCCATGCCTATTTGTGGTGGTGGTGATGTAAAGCGTTATAACAAACGAGTTGCAAAAATTCCGTTCTGGGTATTTCACGGAGCAGTAGATGCAGTTGTAGATGTGAGGTATTCGCGAGAGATGGTTGAGAAATTAAAGACAATTGGAGCTTCGGTAAAATATTCGGAATACCCAGGAGTGAATCACAACAGTTGGGACAATGCATTTGCTGAACCTGATTTTTTAAGCTGGATGTTTTCGAATGCCAGGAAATGATTTGAATAAAAAAAGAGGACACCTGTTAAAGTGTCCTCTTTCTCTAAGTGATCTTAGTTTTAATTATTGAACTGCTAATTTTTTTCTATTGGCAATTTTTGTAATTAATACGAACAAGACCGGAACAACGAAAATTGCAAGCGTGGTCGCCGAAAGCATTCCGCCAAACACTGTCCAGCCGATAGTCTTTCTTGCCTCAGCACCTGCACCGCTTGAGAAAGCAAGTGGCAATACACCAAAAATGAATGCGAGTGATGTCATTACGATAGGACGCAGACGAAGTTGAACTGCCTCTAATGTTGCTGCGATTAGCGCCATTCCCTGATCTACTCTTTCTTTGGCGAACTCCACAATCAAGATTGCGTTTTTAGCCGCCAGCCCGATAAGAGTAATCAAGCCAATTTGTGCGTATACATTGTTGGTGAGACTTGGAATGAATGTAAGTGTAAGAATTGAACCGAATGCTCCAATTGGTACCGCGAACAAGACCGAGAACGGTATAGACCAGCTTTCATAAAGTGCAGCAAGGAATAGAAAGACAAAGACAATGGAAATTGTAAAGATGATCACAATCATACTCCCTGCTTTGATTTCTTCACGGCTCATACCTGCAAACTCGTAACTGTAACCTGCAGGAAGTGTTTGAGCTGCAACTTCTTTCAACGCATCAATTGCCTGGCCGCTACTGAATCCGGGTTTGGGCACTCCATTTATTTCTATTGCACGATAAATGTTAAAGTGAGAAACCAGTGAAGGGGCTTCAATCAATTTGGTAGTAACCAATGACGTAAGTGGCACCATATTCCCTTGGCCATTGCGTACAAAATATTTTCCCAGGTCACTTAGCGAAGTGCGCGAAGTTGTATCGGCTTGAGCCATTACTCTAAAGTTTCGTCCGTAGAGATTAAAATCATTTACATAACTACTTCCAAGCATGGTCGACAAAGTTGTGTAGACATCAGCCACAGATATACCAAGTTTTTTCGCCTTCTCGCGATCTACGTTTACCTGATAACTTGGTGTGCGAGTTGTAAAGAAGGTATATGCCATTCCAATTTCAGGCCTTTTATTTACCTCACCCAAAAACCTTCTGGCTATTTTTTCAAATTCCTGAATGTTATCTGTGCTGGTGGTTTGCTGAAGTTCAAAAGTGAAACCCGCTGTTTGGCCGAGTCCTGGAATTGCAGGAGGTGCAATAACCAATATCCGCGCTTCCTTTATACTCGATAAGCGTTTTTGAATCTCGGCAATAATACTTTGCACGTGTCCGGCTTTCCCTTTCCGTGTATCCCACGGTTTTAAGGAAACAAACAGTGTGCCCACATTCGATTTATTAGAGAAGCTGATGATGTTCAAACTTGCAATACCCCCCACGGTATTGATGGCTGGTATTCCATCAACGCGTTTCATAATTTCCTTCATCATGTTTACGCTTCTGGTTGTAGAAGTTGCTTCGGGCATTTCATAAGTAATATAAAAGCGGCCTTCATCTTCTGTGGGAATAAAACCCGATGGTTTCGAACTGAACAAGAAATACAATCCTACGAACAGGCATATCATCATCACAATAACTAACCGCGTTCCTTTAATCCAGCGAGATACTCCGTGAGTGTAACCGTTGGTTATTTTGCCAAACCAATTGTTAAATGCACTGAAGAACTTGTCCAGGATATTCTTTTTAGAATCTTCATTTGAAGGCCTCAACATGAGGGTACACAGAGCAGGAGTTAATGACAACGCAACAAATGCTGAGATTACAACTGATACGGCAATGGTAATCGCAAATTGCTGATACAGCCTTCCCACAATTCCAGGTACAAAACCTACCGGCACAAACACAGCCGCAAGAATCAATGCAATCGCAATTACCGGGCCTGAGATATCGTTCATCGCTTTTACAGTGGCGTCTTTGGGCGACATTTTTTCGTGATCCATATTGTGTTGCACGGCTTCCACCACCACAATGGCATCGTCAACCACAATACCAATTGCCAACACAAAAGCAAAGAGTGTTAAGGTATTGATTGTGAAGCCGAACAATATAAATAGAATGAAAGTACCGATCAGCGAAACTGGAATTGCCAGTACAGGGATTAGGGTAGCACGCCAATTTTGGAGGAACAGAAACACCACAATTACTACAAGCAGCAGTGCTTCAACCAGTGTGTGAGCAACTTCATTGATAGAAGCTTTCACGACTGTAGCTGTTTCCAAAGGAATAGCATAATCAATGTCTTTTGGGAAAGACTTTTTCAGTTCATTCAATGCTGTGATTACTCCATCGTAGGTTTCAAGAGCATTTGCACCGGGAGCCTGATAAATCAAAAGAAATGCAGCGGGCTTTCCATTTACAAAAGCCGTGGCAGCACCATAATCAAACACACCCAATTCTACTCTTGCCACGTCTCTCAGATAGACAATACTTCCGGTCATTGGCTGGGTGCGTACAATAATATTTTCAAATTGATCTTTTGTGTTGATGCGGCTATTAGTAAGCACACTGTACTCGAAGCTCTGCACTCCCGGCTGCGGAGTTCCACCGATTGTACCGGCAGCAACCTGAAGATTTTGTTCCGATAAGGCATTCACAACATCTGCTGTGGAGAGACTAAGGTTTGCAAGTTTTTCGGGGTTGAGCCAAATGCGCATTCCAAAGTCTGCACCACGGGTTACAATGTCTCCCACGCCCTTCACACGTTGCAAAGCGTCCTTCAAATAAATATTGGTGTAGTTTCCTATGAAGAGTGCATCATGCGTTTCCTTAGGAGAATAAATAGCAAGCGCCACCATAATACTTGGATTACGTTTGCGTGTCACCAAGCCAAGTCTTTTCACCGCGTCGGGCAGGGGGGGCTCAGCAATACTCACGCGATTCTGCACATCGAGAGTCGCGATGTTCACGTTAGTACCCACATCAAACGTAACAGTGATAGCGCTTTGTCCGCTGCTGGTACTGTTGCTCTGCATGTAAGACATGCCGGGCGTTCCATTGATCTGTGTTTCAATCGCTGTGGTAGTTGTTTGTTCTACCGTTTGCGCATCGGCTCCCGTGTATGTACCAGTCACGTTAACAGTTGGTGGAGTGATATCAGGATATTGTGCAATTGGCAATGAAGTCATTGCAATAATTCCCACCAGTACAATTACCACGGAAGTAACTATAGCGGTTACGGGTCTTTTTATAAATACATCTGCAATCATGAGCGGATAGGATTAACGTTTAGTTTCTTTTTTAGCATCAGCGTTTGCCGAATTAACTGCGATCATAGAACCTTCGCGAAGACTTTGTACGCCTTCAGTTACGATAGTTTCTCCTTCTTGCAGTCCACTTTTAACAATAATATTGCGGTTGACTTGTTTTCCTAAAGTCACGCGCTGTTGCGAAACTTTATTACTATCAACTTTTACTTTATACACAAAGAATTCTCCCAGCTGTTCGGTCACTGCCTTGTATGGAATTAAAACAGACGACTGAGCTGAGCGGTTAAGCACTCGCAATGTTCCCGCCATTCCAACACGCAATAAATTTTCCTGATTAGGGAAAAGAACGCGTACGGTGATTGTTCCAGTTTGTGAATTAACAGCACGATCGATTAACTGTAATGTTCCGGGGAAAGGGTAGACCTCGCCATTGAATGACAACGAGAATGTTGAGTCGTTTTTTACTACACCTTTTTTCAGTAGCTGGGTAAACCGAAAGATTTCTTTTTGGTCGATCACGAAATCGGCAGCGACTGGATTATCGGAAGAAATAGTATTTAGCAAAGTCTGACCCGCAGAAACCGCAGCGCCTAATTTTACTTGTGATATTCCGATAGTTCCATCAAATGGAGCGTAGATATTGGTGTAGCGAACATTGGTTTGGACACTGCGAACGGTCGCTTTGGAGGCATCCACTTGTTTTTTAGCTGCTTCGTAGGTTGCTTCAGCATTGTCTACCTGTTGTTTTGCAACGGCATCATGTTTATTTAATTCACGATAACGTTCCACATCCTTTTGGGCTTTCACAAGATTAGCTTCCTGGACAGCCACATTGGCAAGCGATTGCTGATAAGCAGCTTCGTATTGCTGCTGGTCAATCGAATATAGTTTGTCTCCTTTTTTTACATGGTCACCCTCTTTAAATAAAAGCTCAGTGATGTAGCCATTCACTTGTGGTCGGAGCTCCACTTGATTCAACGCGTAAATTGTGGTTGGATATTCATCATAATAATTTGTACTGGCGGCAACTATTTTTTGAGTTACAACCTGCACGGGTGGTGGTCCTTGCATTCCTTGTTTTGGTTTGCTGCAGGAAAACATCATGAGCACAAGGCCTATGACTGTATAATTTCGTATTGCTGTTGACATTGGTTAAAAAGTTTGTTGTTTGGAATTAATAATTGATTTGGCCTAGGGCTTTTTGTACATCTATTTTGCTGGCGAGCACTGCGTATAAGGCATTGAAGTAGTTGATGCGCGCAGTACGGAAATCTGTTTCGGCAGTAATTACCTCCAGATAAGTTTTTACACCTGTTTTGTATTGAAGCTGAACAATATCGTAAACCTCTTTGGCGAGCTCAACATTTTGCTTGAGCGCCTGGTAAGTAACAAGATTTGATTTGTAAGCTGCCAACGTTTGGGCGTATTGAGAATTGACAGTGTTTTTCAGGTTTTTCACATCCCAGTCCAGCCTTTGGAGAACCCACTTTTGTTGTTTGATATTGGCAATGCGCTTTCCCCCCTGAAAAAGTGGAAGAGAGACTGTAAGCATCGCAAGGGAGTAAGGGTAATTATTCTTATAGATATCGCTAACACTGTTGGTTGTGCCCTGATTGGCTATGCCGAGAAAGTAATAGTTATAAGAACCACTCAAAGCTACCGTTGGCAGAAAGCTCCATTGATTATACTTAATATTTGCTTCCTGTAATTTTCTTTGGGTGGACAGCAACTTAAAATCTATTCGATTGGTATAATCCACAGGCTGCAACGTATCAAACTGAATCTCGTTCTCCATTTGCAATGTATCATAGCTGATATTTAGCTGGCCTCCAATGGGGTAGCCCATTAGCGATTTTAAATATTCAGTTTTGTACTTGAGCAACTCCTGATTGCTTTTCAAGGTCGCTTGTGTATTGCTTAGGGTAATTGTTGCTCTCTTATAATCGATTTTGTCAACAAGTCCGCCGGCATACTGATCATAGGCAGTTTTCAAGCTTTGCTTTAGCCTGACAATATCACCAAGGCCTACTTTTATTTGCTGTTGTGTTGCCAGAACATCATAAAATGCTTTGGTTACGCCAACTGCTAAATCAATTTTATTGGCACTGGTGTTTTGCAAAGCCTGAACTCTTACCTGACTAGCAGTTTTACTCGCCAGGAACACATCACGATTGAAAATGTTTTGGGTTACGGCAAATTGAGCAAGCGACGTATTGTACGTACCAAATCGGACAACGCCATTCAACAGGGCAGCGTAACTAGGTAGCAATGCAAAGTTGTGTGTAGCGTTATAATTAAAATTGATTTGTGGATACCAATCAGCAAGTTTACTTCTGATGGTAGTTTCAGTCGTTTCCTGATCGATCAGGGACTGTTGAATCAAAGGCTGGTGCTTAATGGCGTAAGCAACCACCTTCTCAAGCGACGCCTCTTGAAGAAGACTGTCGGTTTGCTGGGCGTGTGTGAGAAAAGCCACAAGCCAACACAAAATAAAAATGAGCGGGCTTATTAATTTGTACGGGTGTTTCATCATAATTTAATTTGGTCTTAAGTTGATAGGATTGGTTGTTTGTGTTTAATAATAGTGTGAGGTTTAGTTCATTGGTAAATCTTCATTGAAAAGGACTTTGTAGATCACTTGCTTTCGTTCTTTTAAGAATTTCTTATAGGCTTTGTCGTCATAGGAAAACATATTTTGGATAAAGGGCTTAGCCACCAGCGGATAACTGCACATCGACATCATATTGACAATAAAATGTTCTGGATCAACGGCCTGCATAGTTCCTTTCTCAATTTCCTTTTTCAAAGGCGGCACGATATGCTTCATCAGATGGTTACGCTTACGCGAAAAATACTCTTTCATCTTTTCAGGATCTTGCATAATTTCAGTAATGATGAAATTCTGGATATACGGGAATTCGGCATTCCGGTCGATAAACACATCAAGGTATTTGCTGATTTTACTTTTGAAAGACTCATCCGAATTAAAAATGGAGTCGATCTTATCCCTCGTTTCGTTTACAGCATCTTCCAACACGGTCTTAAACAACTGGTTACGGCTCCGGAAATAATAGTGAATAAGTGCGCGATTAACACCCGCTTCGTCGGCAATTTGTTGAGTTGTAGCATTCAAAATCCCTTTTTGAAAGAAAACGCGCTTGGCGGTCTCTTTTATCAGCAATTCAGTTTGGTGTTGTTCACCTACCATTGTCATTAATGTTTAACAATTTTGATAAACACGAAAATGATCGTTTAGTTCAGCCCTCATCAATTTTTTTTTAAAATATTTATGAAGTGATTATTGCCCCTAAAATTCTTTATCGATCAAAATCATATTAATTTTGAGCTTACCTCTGCACTCATGATCGTTTTTTTCCGCGCCAGCGGTTCAACTATTTACGCAGTAAGCGTATCACATCCATTTGATAAACAAGATATTGAGAAATTAATTTGGCTTTTTGGAGGAGCAAAGCCAAGGGATGAAAAGACCATCCGTGGTCATTTCATTGGCCCGAGAAAGGAGATGGTCACGCCATGGAGTACAAATGCTGTAGAGATTACCCAAACTATGGGGATAAAAGGTATCGACCGGATTGAGGAATTCTTTGAAGTGAAAGATTCTACTGCTCCACACGATGCCATGCTTCAGCGGATTTATACTTCGCTTGAGGCTGAAATCTTCGAAATTAATCACACGCCCGATCCGATTCTTGAAATAGAAAATATTGCCACTTACAACGAACAGGAGGGGCTGGCGCTTAGTGCCGAGGAAGTTGATTACTTAAATAAGGTAAGCCAGCAACTTGGGCGCAAACTTACTGATAGCGAGGTGTTTGGATTCTCTCAGGTGAACAGCGAACATTGCCGGCACAAAATTTTCAATGGCACTTTTGTCATCGATGGCAAGGAGAAGGACTCCACGCTTTTTCAGTTGATAAAAAAGACATCAAAAAAAAACCCCAACCTGATAGTTTCTGCTTACAAAGACAATGTTGCTTTTATTAAAGGCCCCACGGTAGAGCAGTTCGCACCGATAACACAAGACGGTCCTGATTTTTTTGAAGCCAAAGATTTTGAATCCGTTATTTCATTAAAAGCCGAGACACATAATTTCCCTACTACTGTTGAACCTTTTAATGGAGCAGCTACAGGCTCCGGCGGAGAAATTCGTGATCGCCTGGCTGGTGGTAAAGGTTCACTGCCGCTGGCTGGTACTGCCGTCTACATGACATCTTATTCCCGGTTGGAAAGTGGCAGGTCATGGGAGGATAATTTTAAGGCAAGAAAATGGCTATATCAAACGCCGCTGGAAATTCTGATCAAAGCTTCGGATGGTGCCAGTGACTTTGGAAATAAATTCGGGCAACCATTGATCTGTGGCAGTGTGCTCACCTTCGAACACTTTGAAAACGGAAAGAATTATGGTTTCGATAAAGTAATCATGCAGGCAGGCGGCATTGGTTATGGCAAAGAGAAAGACAGCAAAAAGGAAAAACTTCAGCCAGGCGATAAGATTGTAATTCTCGGTGGCGACAACTACCGAATCGGAATGGGCGGTGGCGCTGTGTCGTCGGTGGCTACCGGTGAAATGAGCAATGCGATAGAATTGAATGCGATTCAGCGGTCTAATCCCGAAATGCAAAAACGTGTGATGAATGCCATTCGTGCGATGGTAGAAGCTGACGAAAACCTGATTGTATCTATTCACGACCACGGTGCCGGCGGTCATCTCAATTGCCTTTCGGAATTGCTAGAACAAACTGGTGGCACAATTGAAATTGATAAGCTGCCTGTAGGTGATCCGACCTTATCGGATAAAGAAATCATCAGCAATGAATCGCAGGAGCGGATGGGATTGGCGATCAATAGCAAAAACATTGAGGTTTTGAAGAGAATTGCTGAACGTGAGCGAGCCCCAATATATATAGTCGGTACTGCCACAGGCGATCAGAAATTGATTTTCAAAAGCGACAAGTCGGGCAGCAAGCCCATCGATTTTAGATTAGAAAACCTTTTTGGTTCGTCTCCTAAAACTATTATTACCGATAAATCTGAAAAGCCTTCTTTCAGAGAAATTAATTATCAGGCAGAGAAATTACGCGAATACCTCGAACAGGTTTTGCAATTGGAATCGGTTGCTTGCAAGGATTGGCTTACTAATAAAGTTGATCGCTGCGTTACCGGCAAAGTTGCTACACAACAAACCTGTGGCGCCATTCAGCTTCCACTAAACGATGTGAGTGTGATGGCCTTGGATTTTACAAATCATAAAGGCATCGCAACAGCTATTGGTCATGCACCGGCTGCAGCATTGGTCGATCCGTCATGCGGAAGCAAACTTGCAATAGCCGAAGCGTTGACCAACTTGGTATGGGCTCCGCTTACCCATGGTCTGAAAGGAGTTTCACTAAGTGCCAATTGGATGTGGCCGGCAAAAAATTCGGGAGAAAATGCGCGACTTTATCAGGCCGTGGAGGCGATTAGCGATTTCGCATGCACGCTGGGCATCAATATCCCAACGGGAAAGGACTCACTGTCGATGGCACAGAAATATCCAGATGGTTCGACTGTTCTTTCTCCAGGTACTGTAATTATTTCGGCTGTAGCCGAAGTGGATGACATACGTAAAACGATTTCTCCGGATTTAAAAAATATCCCCGGATCCAAAATCATCTACATCGATTTTTCAAAAGATGAATTAAAACTTGGAGGCAGCAGTCTGGGACAGGTATTAAACTGTCTTGGTGAAAGTGCTCCTACAATTCGGGATGAAAATTATTTCAAAAAAGCATTTGAAGCTGTCCAGCAACTGATCAAGCAACAATTAATTTTAGCCGGTCACGATATTTCTGCTGGTGGGTTGATTACAACACTTTTAGAAATGTGTTTTCCAACTCCGAAGGTTGGTTTGAAATTGGATATTCCTTTAGGCACCGACTTGATAAAAACTTTTTTTAGCGAAAACCCAGGCGTAGTTATTCAAACAGAAAATGTCAAGTTGGTTATAGAGTTGCTCAACGAATGGGGAGTAGATTTTAAAATAATGGGTGAGTTAACTAATCAAAGGACATTGTCAATGACGAATAGTCTGTGGGCAAATAGTTATCAGCCATTGCGTATTGATCACTTACGCGATAAATGGTTTCATACTTCGTATCTGCTCGACAGAACACAACGCCCCAAACGTCATGCCGATAAACGAAAGAGATATATATTCAAGCATGTGCGGACATATAAATTTCAGGCAAAGTTTGATGGAAAGTTTTCAACCTATGGCATCGATCCAAAAAGAAGAAAATCTTCAGGGATTAGAGCCGCAATCATCCGCGAGAAAGGAGTAAACAGCGATCGAGAAATGGCGTATGCCCTTTACCTCGCTGGTTTCGATGTAAAAGATGTTCACATGACCGATTTGGTTGCTGGTCGTGAAGATTTAACTAACGTAAACCTGATTGTCTTTGTAGGAGGATTTTCAAACAGCGATGTGCTCGGTGCTGCCAAAGGTTGGGCCGGTGCATTTCTTTATAACCCGAAGGCAAAAGCTGCCCTTGATAATTTTTTCAAACGCGATGATACATTAAGCCTTGGTGTTTGCAACGGGTGCCAATTGATGATGGAGCTTGGATTGCTTTATCCCGAATGGAAAGAGAAAATGCATCATAACGATTCTGGAAAATTTGAATGTACATTTCTTACAATCAATATTCCTGCAAACAACTCAGTGATGCTTTCGAGTTATGCAGGCGCGCGTTTGGGCGTGTGGCTTGCTCATGGTGAGGGAAAATTTAAATTGCCAAATGATTCGTCACTCTATCAAGTGGCGGCAAACTATTCCTATGCAGAATATCCGGGAAACCCCAATGGATCTGATTTCTCTGTTGCTGCACTTTGTTCTAATAATGGAAGGCACTTGGCCATTATGCCTCATATAGAACGTAGCCTTTTTGCATGGAATTGGCCTTATTATACGCGCAATAAAAGCACAGACGAAGTAGGCCCCTGGATGGAGGCGTTCACCAATGCTTTTGTTTGGGTTAAAGAAAAAACGAAAGTGGGATGAGGTTTTTTTTGATTGGTGTGTTGATGGTTACTTATATGCTGGCGTCGGCACAGGATTCTTTGAGCCGCATAGATAGCTCATCACTCAGGGATATCAGGGACTTGTTCAGTAAAAAAAGTAAGGCCACGCAAAAAAAGAAAGTGCAGCTGGCGTTGGAGTTTACCTATCTCCCGGCTGCCGGTTACTCACTTCAAACAGGTTTTGCTGCTGTTGTTAGCGCCAATCTTGCTTTTCGATCAGCTCCGAATGCGAAATATTCTACAATCAATACCAGTTTTACTTATTCGCAGTACAACCAGACGATTCTTCCTATACTGGCAAACATCTGGAGCAAAAATGGAAAATGGAATTACTCTGTTGACTGGCGTTATATGCAATACCCTTCGCAAACTTGGGGCCTTGCCGGTCACGATGATCCTAATGACGGCTACACTATCAATTTCACCTATTTGAAAGTTCATCAAATGGTGCTGCGATCAATTTCGAAGAATCTGTTTTTAGGCACGGGATTTTTTTACGATAAATTTTGGAATATTCGTGAGCTTGACGGAAGCGGAAATGTTTTAAGCCCAAGTGCTATTACTAACTTAAGAAAGCAAGGCTTATCCGGAAAAGACGAAATAGCATCTGGCATTCCTATCCGATTGCTTTACGACTCACGTCTTAATCAGATTAACCCAAGTCAGGGGTGGTATGTTAATGTAACGTGGCGTGACAATCTGCAATCCATCGGCAGTAAAAGAAATTGGCAATCGTTAGTCATTGATGTTCGGCGATACTTGAAAGTATCTCCTGCGGGAAATACGCTGGCCTTTTGGGGTTATAGTTGGCGGAGTGGAGCCACCACTCCTTATTTACTTTTGCCAAGCACTGGATGGGACGATAGCTACAATACCGGACGTGGTTATATTCAGGGGCGGTTTCGAAGTAATATCATGAATTACTTAGAAACGGAATTTCGATTTAAGATCACCCGCAACGGGCTATTGGGCGGTGTCGCGTTTGCAAATATCCAATCTTATAAAACTAAAATAACCACAGGCTCACAGGCACTGGCTCCTGGTATTGGTACCGGCTTGCGGATTAAGCTCAATAAACAGTCAGGCGCAAACCTTTGCATCGATTATGGGATCGGGCAAAATGGATCACAGGGATTTTTTGTTAACCTAGGAGAAGTTTTTTAAATAATTAGGAAAGCCTTTTTAATAATTATAACTGAATCAGATATTTATCTGAATTGTTAATCGATCTGATATTCCGTAAATTTGAAATTAAATCACTTTATAAAATCTATGAAAAACACTTTTCACAAAACCTTGTTCTCGGCTTTATTTGTTCTGGCAATGACTCCGGCATTCTCTCAATTTTCTGGCGGCCTTGATCTAGGCATCCCTAGTGGTGACTGGTCAAGCGGATGGGGCGCTGGATTTGGTCTTTCGGCCAGATACGAAGCTCCAATCCAATCGAAATTAAATTGGACGGCATCTTTGGGTTTTCTTTCATTCAGTGGAAAGACTTACAATTTTGGTTTCGGCTCAGCAAAGTTTCCAAGTGAGACGATTGTGCCTCTTACTGGTGGTTTAAAATACTACTTTCAAAAGAGTAATAGTGGAGTTTATGGAGGTGCCGATATTGGTTTATTCTTCGGAAACAATAACGCAGGTACAAAGTTTGGATTTTCTCCTGGCTTAGGATATCGCCTACAGAAGTTTGATTTTGCTTTCCGTTATAACTTGGTTACAGACTTGAGTTATTGGGGCATAAGGGCGGCATATATTTTCCCTGGAAAATAAATTTTTTAAAAGGAATTATAAAAAAAGGCTGCTCGATGATGGGCAGCCTTTTTGCTATTACCTATTAATAATCTTCGTTTATACTCGTTTATACTCGCGAATATTAAAAATTTGAAATCTAATCTATGAAAAAAAATATTCTCCTGATTACTCTTTTCTTACTTGGCTTAAGTACAGCAAGTGCGCAGAGCGTTGGCATTGGTCTCAGAGCAGGGTTAAATTTAGCAAGCGAATACATCAGTAATAACCAATCTCCAGGTTCATCAAATAGTACTCGCACAGGCTTTTTGCTTGGCGTTTATACGAAATTCATGATCGCCAGCAAAGTTGGGATTCAACCGGAACTTTATTACTCATCCACAGGAACGACAATTACAGACCAATCTTCTTCCGGAACAATTACATCAAACTATTTGAGCTTGCCAGTTTTTTTTAGGTACAATGCTTCAAATAATTTTCATCTGCTGGTTGGTCCTCAATTTGGAATTTTAATGGCAGCTAAGACAACTGTTGGGAGTGTTTCAGTAGATATAAAAGATCAGTTCAATTCTACAGATATTGGAGGAGTGGTCGGTTTTGGCTTTGATTTTGGACCGTTCAACGCTGGCACGCGGTATAACTTCGGTTTATCTAATATTGAAAAAAACTCTTTCGGTGGAGAAAAGGTTAGAAACATGGTATTTCAAATTGTTGCTGGGTACCGGCTATTCGGAAAGTAGAGTTTGCTATGTAAACTAAAAGGCTGCTCGGTGATGGGCAGCCTTTCTTATTTATGATTATAAATGCTAAGCCAGATTGTGATATACACTTTGCACATCATCGTCTTCTTCAATAGCTTCGATACATTTGAGTACTTCGTCCTGATCTGCCTCACTTAGTTCTTTCGTTGTGGTGGGAATGTATTGCAACGATGAACTTTTGGCATCCATTTTTTTCGATTCCAAAAACTTCTGGAAATGACCGAACTCGGTAAACTTAGTATAGATGGTGATTTCTTCTTCGTCCTTTTGAATGTCTTCTGCTCCGGCATCAATCAGATCAAGTTCCAATTCGTCCAGGTTTAATTTTGCAGGGTCAAATTTGAAAACTCCCTTGCGTTCAAAAAGAAAAGCAACGGAACCTGAATTGCCCATGCTGCCACCGTTTTTTGAAAAATGAAGCCTCACGTTGGCCACGGTGCGAGTAGGGTTGTCGGTAGCGCATTCAACCACTATAGGCACACCGTGCGGAGCATAGCCTTCATAAATTACTTCCTGAAAGTCTTTTTCCTCTTTGGAGGATGCTCTCTTGATGGCGGCATCCACACGGTCTTTGGGCATGTTTACCCCTTTTGCATTTTGGATTGACATGCGCAGCTTAGGGTTGTTGTCGGGATTGGGCCCGCCTTGCTTTACGGCTATGGCTATGTCTTTGCCTATCCGAGTAAATGCTTTCGCCATCTTGTCGAAGCGAGCGAACATCTTATGTTTCCTTTTTTCAAAAATGCGTCCCATCTGATCAAATTTTGTGGTTGGCAAAAGTAAAGGAAAGTGTTGAAGTGAGAAAGTATTGGCGAACCGATGTTTGGGGAGCCATTTAGGCGTGGCACCATCGAATTTTATATCCTTGATCTTGAATCTTGAATTTTGAATCTTTACTTTTGATTTAAATTAAAACCCCTCTGTTATGTCAAAAGGTCAAGACAAAAAGAAAGAAGATAAAAAGAAAGCTACTAAAACCTTGAAAGAAAAGCGCGCTGAGAAAAAAGCTAAGCGCGATTCGAAGAGCTTTTAATGTGGTTTGATTTCCGGGGCATCCACGGAATCAGCTTAAGACACATTTAATGAAGAGTACTGTGCAGCGCCAGCTGATTTTGGTACTCTTCAATTTATTAAAACCTGATCGTCTGTTCCTGATGATCATTTTCGGAGCTTTATGGCTCGGAAGACCATGCCCTCCGTAATAAAATGAGCCTGCGATTGTTCAATAGCGGCCACATACGAAACATTAATAGTTAAAAAACGTACCCCCTGTAAATAGGCCTGTTCCGTTCACTAAACAATACCTTTATGCTCAAGAATTACCTTGTCTCTGCATTAAGAAGTTTCCTGCGTCACAAATCATTTACATTTTTAAATATCATTGGCCTCTCGCTGGGTATGGCAGCCAGCTTGCTGATATTACAGTATGTGAAATACGAACGCAGTTTTGACACGTTTCACAGTAAAGCCAATGACATCTACAGGATTCAGTACAATGGGTGGCAAAATGGAAAACTTCGGTTTGAATGTGCCGCTGCGGTTCCAGCCGTCGGCCCGGCGCTAAAAAACAATTTTCCGGAAGTGAAACAATTCACCCGGCTTTATCCAGTTAGCGGTGTGGTAAGCTATGAAACTCCTAATCACGAGTTAGTTTCTTTCCTTGAGAATAAAATGCAGATAACTGACCCTGCAGTTTTTGATGTCTTTGATTTCAAACTATTGAAAGGCAATGAGGAAACTGCATTGCTCGGACCCAATAAAGCTGTGATTTCACAGAAAGCAGCAAAAAAATATTTTGGAGAAGCAGACCCAATTGGTAAGACAATCGCATGGAACGGCCGCAGGAAGTTTGAAGTCACCGGAATCTTTGAAGACATCCCCGAGAATTCGCATATCAAGTTTGATTTTATGTTTTCATACCAGACCTTAAATAATGAAACCCATAACGACTCAGAAACAGCTTGGGGCTGGTACGATTTTAACACCTATGCTTTGCTCCAACCGGGTACTGATGTAAAGTCGTTGCAAGCCAAGTGGGACAGTTACCTTTTGAAAACACGAGGCGAAGATTGGACTAAAACCAGCCGGCGCCAGGAATTTATTTTACAGCCGCTGTTGGAGATACATCTTTATTCAAATCTTCTCCAGGAATCACAGCCCGAAGAGCGTGGTGATGGTGATTCCGTGTATGCCCTCACGATTATTGCCTTATTCATTCTGATTATTGCCTGGGTGAATTATATTAACCTGGCTACAGCCAAATCTTTTGATCGTGCTAACGAAGTAGGAGTGAGAAAAGTAATGGGTGCAGAAAAAGGGCAACTTATTAACCAGTTTTTGTCTGAATCTTTTTTAGTGAATTTTCTGGCAAGTGTCTTTGCAGTAATACTTGTTCGCCTTGCCTGGCCTGCCTTTTCTTCTTTATCGGGTAGAGCAATTCCTCTTTCCTTCATGCTGGAAAAGGATTTTTGGTTACTGGTTGTCGTACTTCTTGTAGTCGGTTCTGTATTGTCAGGTTCTTACCCGGCATTGATTCTCTCATCGTTTAAGCCGGTCACCGTATTGAAAGGAAAAGTAATGCGCACGGCGCAAGGAAGCGTTTTACGAAAGTCGCTGGTTGTGTTTCAGTTTGTTGCTTCTGTAGTCCTGATCAGCGGCTCGATTATCGTTTATCAGCAATTGAACTTTATGAAAAACCAAAGCCTCGGTGTTGATATCAACGAGACAATAGTATTGAAGGGACCAGGCGTTACGGACTCACTTTACACTCAGAAGGTTGAAAACTTAAGAGCTGCAGCTTTGCGAATAGCGGGTGTAAAAAGCATGACGGCATCAACAAATGTTCCAGGCGATGAAATATTTTGGGCGAGTGGGATAAAACGATTGGTAGGAGGACCTGAAAATTCTATCTCAGGTTATACTGTAGGCATTGATCACGACTATGTGCAGTCTTTTAATTTGAAACTGGCTGCAGGAAGAAGCTTTGATTTGCAGCACCCCAACGACCGGAAAAGTGTTGTGCTCAACCGTGCTATGGCAGAGGCTCTTGACTTCAAAGATCCCAAAATGGCTTTGGGCGAAAAAGTAATTCAGAATGATACTCTTGAAGTAGTCGGGGTTTTAGAAAACTACCATCAGATGTCCTTGAAAGAAACGGTGGCTCCGCTGGTGTTTCGGTATACGCCCAACTTCTCATCATTTTTTGCCTTTAAAATTGAAAGCAAGGATTACCATGGAATCCTGGCTTCGCTCGAAGAACCCTGGCAAGCTTATTTTCCGGGCAACCCGATGGACTATTTCTTCCTGGACAAGTTTTTCAATCGCCAGTATGAGAGCGACCGACAGTTTGGGCAGGTGTTTGGAATCTTTACAGCGTTGGCAATATTCATTGCCTGTCTGGGTTTGTTTGGGCTAGCTTCATTTATGACGATCCAGCGCACCAAGGAGATTGGGATAAGGAAGGCATTGGGATCAACGTCAACTAAAATAATCCTTTTATTGTCCAAAGGCTTTATTCAACTCGTGTTGGTAGCTAACCTTATCGCGTGGCCACTCGCCTGGTGGATTATGAATTCATGGTTGCAATCATTCCCTTATCACATTGACATCAACCCGTTTTTGTTTGTTGTGGCAGGTTTTGGAGTTGTGACTATCGCATTCCTGTCAGTGGGCTTTCAAACTTTTAAAGCTGCCCGTGTAAATCCTGCAGACACGCTGAAATACGAGTAGTATCACACCTTAAAAAAATGAATTGATATTTTGTTGTCTATTTCTTTAACAAAATACTAAGTAATACGTATGTTTGTTTGACAAAGTATAAACAAATGAACAAAGAATACCTCGGCGAATTTGAAGAACTGGTGCTTACTATGGTTGGCATCTTACAAGAGGAGGCATATGGCAATGCTATTGTTGGCGAAATTGATCAACGTGTAGGACGCAAAGTAAATCTTAGCGCTGTCCATGTAACATTATACAGACTCGAAGACAAAGGCTATGTGAAATCCTATATGGGAGGGTCAACCAATGCGCGCGGTGGAAGAAGAAAAAGGATTTTCCAGGTCACCAATGCCGGGCTGGCAATGTTGAGGGCAAGGAAAGAACAGCAGGTGCAATTGTGGAAGTTGATACCTCAACTGAAAATGTCTGCCCTGTGATGACTTTGATGCATGAATAGATTATGGCTGAGCGAAGTAATGATTCTGAGTTTAACCGATCGCCCGGAATTGCTCTTCGGTTCCTGGCTTGGTTTTGCCCATCGGCTTTATATGAAGGAATTGAAGGCGATTTACTTGAGCAGTTTGATAAGGACACTAAATTTTTTGGAATTAGAAAAGCGCAGCGAAGGCTTTTGTGGAACGTAATCAAGTTTTTTCGTTTGGAGATAATCTTCAGAAACAAAATCAAGTTTAACATGACGAATACTACACTCTTGACTAGTTACTTTAAAGTAGCCTTTAGGAATTTATGGCGGAACAAAGGTTTTTCGGCGATTACGATTGGCGGACTCGCTATTGGTATATCCTGCAGCCTTGTCATTTTTCTTTTTGTCTATGGAGAATGGAGTTACGATAAAGGCTTTTCAAAGTCAGATCGTATTTACAGAATTGGCATTTCTTTTTTTAATATTGGCCAGTTTGCCAATGGACCTGAGAAGCTCTTGGATGTGCTGCCAAAGGAATTTGACGGTGTCGAGAACGCTACTCGTATAAGGAATGAACGCAATGTTCCCATTAAAGTAAAAGATATCACTTTTCAGGAGGCTACGGTTTATTATACAGACACAGCGTACTTCAAAATATTTGATTATGATTTTCTAAGCGGGGATTCTAAGAAAGCCCTGGCTGGTACAAACGAAGCCGTAGTCACAAAAAAACTTGCAGAAAAGCTTTTTGGAAGAACTGATGTCCTTGGTCAGGTAATTGAGGTGGGAAAGAAGAACTTACCGTTTACGATTACAGGTGTCGTTAAAAATTTGGGCTTTAATTCGCACCTCAAAACTGAATTGTGGCTTTCCAATCAAAGCATGCTCACCGGAGAGGCGGCCTGGTCATCGGCGTCATTTTATAATTATGTTTTATTAAAACCGAATAACGCTGAAACCGATTTGCGCCAAGCACTGAATTTGCTTTTTGAAAATCATGTTTATCCAGAATCTGGTAAGCCAATGGGTTTTAAATCTCTTGAAGACTACAGGAACAATGACATGGCGATCAAGTTCTACGTCCATAAGTTGCCGGACATATATTTAAAATCAAAATTGAATTTTGAGATTTCACCTGGTGGTAACGAATCCAACATTTACATTTTTTCGGCAGTCTCTGTTTTCATCTTAATTCTGGCAGCTGTAAATTTTGTTAATCTCACCACTGCACGTGCTGCACGAAGAGCTAAAGAAGTTGGTATTCGTAAGGCAATGGGAACTTTGCGAAGTAAATTGGTAATCCAATTCCTGCTGGAGTCAGTTACCACAAGCCTTATATCAATGATAATGGCGCTGGTACTGGCTGAAATCTTCTTGCGAATATTTGAGATGGTGACGGGAACAGTTTTGTTAGATACTATTTGGCGGAATCCATACTCTGTAGGGCTTTTCTTTATGTTCTCATTGCTGGTGGGAATTCTTTCAGGAATTTATCCGGCATTTTATCTCACCTCTTTTGTCTCGGTAAAAGTATTGAAGGGCAACATTGCCACGGGCAGTGGATCTTTCAGAAATTTTTTGGTTGTCTTTCAGTTTACGATTTCCATTTTGCTGATCTCGTGCGCACTGGTTGTTCAAAACCAGCTTCATTTCATGGCTACCAAAAATTTGGGATTCGATCAAAAAAATGTTCTCACAGTTGATCACATTGACTTACTTAAAACTTCAGCACAAACGTTTAGAAATGAGCTTGACAATTTTCCGAGAGTTTCCAATTCCAGTTTTCATATGGGCGAACCCGGCAGTAAACGAATTATGTCATTCCGTGCATTCCAAACCCCAAAAATGGAACATCCGGCTTCGGTCTTTACCTATTATGGCGACGAAAATTTTCTGGGCCTTAATGGAATGCGGTTGATTAAGGGCAGGAGCTTCATTAAGGATTTAGCTTCGGATTCATCGTCTGTTATTCTGAATGAGGCAGCTGTTCAAATGCTTGGGCTTGGTGACGACCCGATAGGTGCGCTTGTTGATCAAAAGTCGCGCGTCATCGGTGTAGTTAATGATTTTCATTGGGAATCGTTGCGAAATAAAATTGCCCCGCTGGCAATTGCTTTGGGTAACGAACCAGCTGAATTGGGATTTAAGCTGGAGGCAACAGCCATTCCGTCATTTTTAAAACGAGCCGAAGAAAAGTGGAAACTCCTGGTACCAGATGAACCCTTTCAATATCATTTTTTGGATAGCAATTTTGGAGAATTACTTAGCAAGGAAAAAGTATTCGGCAGGGCTATTAATTTCTTCACCTTCCTGGCCATATTTATTTCTTGCCTTGGCTTGCATGGACTGTCGGCATTTACCGCTGAGCAACGAACAAAGGAAATCGGAATTCGAAAAGTTTTAGGTGCATCGGCATTACACATCGTAACGATGCTCAACAAACGATTTACATTATTAGTTGTGATCGCCTTAGTGATAAGTGTGCCGCTTTCAGTTTATGTCATTCAAAAATGGCTTTCGGAATTTGCCTATCGGGTAGAACTTACCGCCTGGATATTTATACTCACTTCACTCAGTTCTTTACTTATTGCATGGATGGCGGTAAGCTACCATTCTATAAAAGCAGCATGGATCAACCCTTCGGAGACGTTGAAATATGAATGAGGATAAATCAAACAGAGTATCAAAATTCAGCCTGCGATTCCTTCAATGGTTTTGTCCTCCTGGTTTATATGAAGGTATCGAAGGTGATTTATTGGAACAGTTTGAAATTGATGTAAGGACTTTTGGAATAAATAAGGCAAAGCGAAAATTCACTTGGGGCGTTATCAACTTTTTCAGACCGGATATCATCTTACGAAATAGATTCTCCTACACTTTAATCAATACGATCATGATTGGCAATTATTTTAAAGTGGCCTCCCGCAACATCCTTAAGCGCAAGCTTTATTCTTTTATTAACGCCTTTGGGTTGAGCATTGGAATGGCTTTCTGCATCCTGATTTTTCTCTTCATCATGGACGAGAAGAGCTTCGATCAGTTTCATACAAATAAGAATCAAATTTACAGGCTTGAGGAAAAAAGCTATGACACATGGTTGCAAAATCCAAAAGATCCCTATTCCCGATCAGCTTATCTTCCCAAAGGTGTGGCACAAGCTGTCAAGGATGAACTACCTGAAGTAATATTCGCTACCAGGTATAATCCGAGTCATAACGGAATTGTGAGGTATGGCGATAAGATTTTTACAGAGAAAGAAATAGCTTATGTCGATGCCGATTTTTTTAATATGTTCTCATTTCGCTTATTGGCTGGAAACCCCAATAAGATTTTTAAAGGAAAACTTGAGGCAGCAATTACTCCCGCCATCGCAAAAAAATATTTTGGCGATGAAAGTCCGCTGGGCAAAGCTTTGCGCGTAGATGTTGAAGGTGACAAGGAATTTATTGTAACAGGTATAATCGAGACAGCACCGAGCAACTCCAGTTTAAAATATGGCATTTTGTTGCCACAGGAAAACAGCCCGGGTTATGAACGAAACCTGAATCAATGGGGAAATTTCAACACGCCTGCCTTTGTGCAAGTGTTGCCGAATACAGATTTGAAGAATTTCAAATTGAATCTCGACAAGGTGATTCAAAAGCACATGGGAGATAAGCTGGAGAAGTGGAGAAAAAATGCAACAGTCCCTATACCGGCCGATGTGAGAATGATGGAACTGGAGTTCACTCAACTCCCGGATATGCATTTGAAAAAGGAAATCAGCTGGGATAAAGTGAGCGACCCTCAATATTCATGGATATTGGGTGGCATCGCCTTATTGATTTTATTGATCGCCTGTATCAATTATATTTCATTGGCACTGACTACCTCAGCAGCGCGCAAAACTGAAGTGGGGATACGCAAGGTTGCGGGTGCGCAAAAGCAGCAATTGGTTTGGCAATTTAGCATTGAGTCAATCGTACTGTCATTCATTTCTATGATTGTCGGGATCGGCTTAGTCTTTTTATTTCTTCCTTCCTTCAATCAGTTTACGGATAAAGCGATTGCGATAACGTTTTCAAATATTGCTCCGGTTTTATTAACGAGTACTGCACTTACAATTCTCATTGGTATAATGGCGGGCAGCTATCCGGCTTTGTTCCTCTCAGGTTTCAGGCCGGCTCTTGTTTTGAAGGGTGCATTTACTTCTAAAGTTCAGGCCGGATTTACCAAGCCATTAGTTGTTATTCAATTTGCGTTGTCTGCTTTTTTGATTATGAGCTCAGTGATCATGTACCGTCAGATGAAGTTTATTACTACTAAAGATCTCGGGTACAATAAAGAGCAGATTTTGGTAGTGCCAACACAGTCAGGTTATAATATTGAAGCGAATAAAACGGTGGAGCGGTTTCGCACACGCTTTCAGTCAGAACCATCGGTCGTGTCGCTGGCAGGCACCGGGCTTTCGTTCAATCAGGGATATTCGCGGTACGGATATAAAATTAAGGGTGAGCAAAAGGCAGCTTATGTATATGCTGTTGACCCATTCTATTTGTCGACGTTGGGCGTAAATATGGTACAGGGAAGAAATTTTGACGAACGCATAGCGGCCGACTCTGACGCAGTGGTTGTCAACGAAGCATTAGTGCGTGATATGAAATGGACTGATCCTTTAAATGAATATCTAAATTATCGCGAAGACTCTACAGGGCTAGGCGCGAAAGTGATTGGTGTAGTGAAAGACTATCATTTTCTTTCGCTTGAAAAGAATATTGACCCGATGTTCTTATCAATGAATAAAAAAGATGTTGGATACCTGGGTACCATGTTGATAAAACTTTCAGCTGGCAATTTGCCTGAAAAAATTGAAAAGATGCGGGCAATTTGGAAAGAGCTTTCTCCCGACAAACCATTTGAATATACGTTTCTGGATGAAGATGTAGCAACGCAATACAAATCCTATCAACGATGGATGAGCATTATGGGCTTGGCTACTTGCTTTGCCATCTTGATTTCATGCTTAGGGTTGTTCGGGCTTTCAGGGATCAATGCTTTAAACCGAACTAAAGAGATAGGTATTCGCAAAGTGATGGGAGCCGAGTTGAGCAATATTTTCCTGTTACTCAATAAACAATTTATCTGGTTGGCAATGATTGCGTTTGCTATAGCCACCCCGTTGTCGTGGTATGTGATGAATAAGTGGTTGAAGGACTTTCAGTTTAAGATCACGATCGGATGGGAATTATTTGCTTTAAGCATGGCTGCAGGGTTGGCAGTGGCCTTACTCACCGTTAGCTATCACGCATTGAAGGCTGCATGGATTAATCCAGCGCAAACCTTAAAGAATGAATAAGAAGCCGCCCCCACTTGCTTCGAGTTTTTTAGCCCTGTACTGTCCAGAATCTTTGATTGAAGGTATCGAAGGAGACTTGCAAGAGCAGTTTGAATTCGATGTAAAGGAAATAGGAGAAAGGGCAGCCCGAAGAAAGTATGTGTGGAATGTTATTAAATTTTTCCGGCCAGCAATTATTTTAAGAAACAAATTTAGAAACCATTTATTTCAACAGCATATGCTTCAAAACTATTTTAAGATAGCCTTCCGCTCACTGTGGCGCGCAAAAGCGCATTCATTGATTAATGTGCTTGGCCTTAGCCTGGGTATAGCGTGTTGTATCCTTATTTCGCTTTTTGTACGCGACGAACTCACCTTCGATAGGATGCATAAAAATGCAGATCGGATCTACCGAGTGTATGCGCGTGAAGATTGGGGAGAGAAGCAGCAATTCTTTAATACTGTTACACCTTTCCCTATGGGACCGGCTCTGAAAGACAATTTGCCTGAAGTTGAGCATCAGGTAAGAGTTAACAACATCAATGCCCAGGTGAAAGTGGGTGAGAGTCAGTTTAATGAAACCGTTGTTGTAGCTGGGCAGGATTTTTTTGATGTATTCGATTTTAAAACTATTGTGGGCGACCGGCAGCAGGCATTGCACGGGCAGAGTAATGTCGTGATCAGTAAACGAATGGCTGACAAATATTTTGGAACTGCCGATCCGCTTAACAAAGTGATTGCAATACAATTGGGTGAAAACTTTGAGGATTTTTCGGTGAAAGCCGTGGCAGAAAATACACCATCTAATTCAAGTATTCAATTTGATGTTCTGATTTCTGAACTCAATTACCCTAAGTTGTACAATCAGAATCTACTAACGTCATCGTGGTTTAATATCATTCCGGAAACTTACGTGATGTTGAAGCAGGGTACAGATCCCACTGCTGTGGAGAGAAAATTTCCTTCTATGTTTCGTACGATTATTGGTGAAGATAATTTCAAAAAAAGCAAGTACGCACCCGGCTTACAACCACTTACCGATATACATCTAAATACAAATTATCCTGTCGGAATTGCACCAGTAAGCAATCCGAAGTATTCATACATCCTCGCGGCGATTGCCTTGCTGATCCTTTTTGTTGCATGTATCAATTTTGTAACACTCTCGGTTGGCCGATCGATGCAAAGGGCCAAGGAAGTCGGGATACGCAAGGTTGTCGGAGCTATGAGAGTACAGCTGATCACGCAGTTTATAGGCGAAGCAATCATTGTATCGCTTATTGCAATGGTGATTGGCGCAGGATTAGCGTTTGCCAATTTACCGCTCTTCAACGATTTGGCTGGCAAGCAATTACTTTTCCCATTAAACGGATTTATGATTTTAATAATTACTTCGCTTTTGCTTGTCATCGGTTTAATCTCGGGCAGCTATCCTGCATTTGTTCTGTCCTCCTTCAAACCAATTGCTATTTTAAAGGGAGCTTTACAGGCAGGTAGCTCAAAGCAAAATGTGAGGAAGGTTTTAGTTGGTGTGCAATTAGTGCTCTCAATTTTCCTTATCTCGAGTACGCTCCTGATGCGTAAGCAATTAACGTTTTTGCAAAACAAGAATATGGGCTTTAATAAGGAACAGTTAGCCGAGATTCAACTCAATGTCCCCAGAGGTGGCACTCTGGCAACGCGGGTGAATGCAGGTTTTGAAAAAGCAGAACGGTTCAAAACTGAGCTGGAGAAATTTCCTGATATTTTAGCCGTTTGTGCCTCTGCCCACGATTTTGGAAATGGTGCATGGACTAATGTCGGCTACACCGACGATAAAAACGTTTACCGGACTTTTAACTTGAACATTGTGGATGATGAGTACTTGCCGACGCTAAAAATGGAATTGGCCAGCGGAAGGAATTTCTCAGACGCCAACCCTTCAGACAAAAGGCATTCAGTAATAGTTAATGAAGCATTCGCGAAAGAATATGGATGGACTGATGCGATTGGAAAGAGAATCCCCGGAAAGAATTTTCAAGATCACGAAGTCATTGGGGTAATAAAGGATTTTAACTATGCATCTCTTTATACAAAAGTACAGCCACTTGTAATTGTAGAAGACCCGTCAATTATTCTGAGTGGAATTGAGAACATTAACATCGACAATTCGCCCATTCCCAAGTTAATGGTCAGACTGAAGCCGGGAAATATGGCGACAGCTACAACTCAACTCAAAGAGGTATGGAACAGGGTTTCGGGTGAGGAGGAGTTTTCTTTTGCTTTTGTAGATCAGGCCATGGCAAAGCAATACCGAAATGATCAAAACCTTGGACGGATCGTGAGTATTGCTGCTATTCTGGCAATTCTAATTGGAAGTCTTGGACTTTATGCGTTGGCGTCGCTGGCGATGCAAAACAGGACCAAAGAAATAAGTATTCGCAAAGTACTGGGTGCAACGGAAAACTCGTTACTCGTTCTGCTGTCAAAGGAATACGTGGTTCTGGTTGTTGTTTGTTTGATTCTTTCTGTTCCGGCTACATGGTATTTGATGGCTAATTGGCTTTCCACTTTTGAATATCGGGTAGCGATAGGATTTGATGTGTTCTTATTAGCAGGAAGTATCTCGTTGATAATGGCACTGGGCACCATTTGTTTTCAAATGCTTAAAACTGTTTGGACAAGTCCGATGAAAAACCTGAAATACGAATGAGTTATTTTTTTCCAACCGGAAATGTATATCCTAACTCATAAGTCCACTGCCAGGAATAGAAATATTGGGTCGATTTCCCCAAATGTTCGTGGCCGAGTTTTGTATTTGTGTAGTCTGCAAGAGCGGCTTGCATATCAGTTTGAACAAAAATGTGATTGAAGAAAGTGGCCCGTACACCGAGACTGGTTGCGAATACCATTCCATGGTAATGAAAATAACCAGGATCACGGTCGCCCAATATTGTATCAATAGTATAGGATATCATGGGGCCGAGCCCAACTTTTGCAATGGCATCGACTTGAATCTTTTCTCTCTGCAACAAACTCTCTCTTTTCACCAAATTAAGTAACAGATAGTTATTACCATTAGTGTGTTGCAAATGCAGCAGCGTATCATAGAGTTGCATATTTTGGTCGTACTGATTTCCGAGAATCTGCCCTTTGATATGCACCATTTGGTTTGGCGTTACTACGTATTTCAGGTGGTTCCACCCAATTTCAATTCCCAGATTGTGTTTGCCTTTGAAAAAATATCCGGCCGTCAAATCGTATTGAGGAATAGTAAGCCTGTCAATGTACCACCACCGCCACATATCAGGCTTGTCGCTGGCCTTTGCATTATATAGTGTGAAATCGTAATTGGTATTTGATCTTGGATCGTGCCCGTAAACATGTATATCGCTCTTGGAGTACCAATCGCGATTATAGCCCCAACTAAAATAGAACTGACCTTGGTTACGAGACTTTTGCTCAGACAAATCTTGTGCTACAGAGAATCTAATCAACCCGGGAAAAGACACTGCAATCAGGAGAACAACACGGAGTTTCAACACGGCGATAAAAATAAGTCGCAAAGCTATAAAAAAACTTTTCATTGATGCCCAAGAATATAAGGCACGGCTTAAAAAATCCATTCGAGGCCCACTTTTCGTATGTTAATTGAAATTTCACGACTATGGTTTCTTTCCTCAAGATTTTCTTAAGCCTCGTCTGGCTTTTCATGGTTTATATAGTGATATCGACCAGTTTAGAGAGCAGCCTTTTTAAGGAGTGGGAGTTTCTGGGCGCTATTCCCTGGATGCGCGCCACTCTGTGGGATTTTTATGCAAATGTGCTGGTAATTTTCTTGTGGGTTGTTTATAGAGAGAAAGATTGGCGAGTAAAGGCCGTTTGGGCGGTGCTATTTTTCTGTCTTGGCAGCATCGGTACCATCGGCTATACGTTAGTTCAGCTGTTTCGGCTGAAGGAAGGGGAGAGTCTTCAGAGAATCCTGCAATCTAAACTTTGACAGATGATTCTGAATGAACTATTAGTCTTAATAGCAACAGGTGGAATTGCGTTGTTGATCGTTTTTACTATCACCTGGCTTATCCAACTTGAAACAAAGAACGCAGCCATAGTCGATAGTATCTGGTCAGCCAGCTTTCCAATGCTTGCGTTGATTTATTTTTTCCTTACAGACGGTTTTTACAAGCGCAATGCTTTGATTTTGATGATGGTTTTTATTTGGGGTATACGCCTGGCGTCCTATTTATTTATTCGAGCATCAAGTCATCCGGAAGATATTCGTTATACCGTCTTGCGTGAGCAATGGGGGACTCGACAGAATATTTTAATGCTTCGCTTTTTTTACTTTCAGGGAATCTTGGCATTAATCCTTTCGTTGCCATTTGCTCTGGTGATGCGCAACTCTTCTCATGAGCTAAAAATTGTCGAATGGATCGGCGCAGCAATTTGGGTTATTGGCGTTACGGGCGAGAGTATTGCTGATTGGCAGCTGAAAAAATTTAAGTCGGACTCCTCCAATAAAGGAAGAATATGTGAAGTAGGGTTATGGAATTACTCGCGTCACCCGAATTATTTTTTTGAATGGCTGGTTTGGGTTGCCTATTTCGTGTTCGCACTCGGTTCGCCTTATGGCTGGATCAGTGTCACCTGCCCTGCGGCAATTTTGTATTTCTTACTCAAAGTTACTGGCATTCCATACACCGAGGCGCAGATGATTAAATCGCGAGGACAGGCTTTTGCTAATTATCAAAATTCAACTTCAGCATTTATTCCATTACCTAAGAGAAAATAAAAAATTCTGTGGATTGATTCAGTAATTTATGTGGTATACCTCCCTTTTAGAAAAGAATTTGCTCCCGGATTTCTTGATACGTTACGGCATCCGCCAAAACTGCAGGCAACGACTTCGTGATGAAAGTATGGACGACATGGAAAAACAACATGAACGGCTTATGGTCTTTATTGATCGGCTAAAGCAAAGTTCTGTCGCTGTTGAAACCCAAGCTGCCAATGAACAGCATTATGAAGTGCCAACACGATTCTTTCAATTGGTGTTGGGCAAGCACTTGAAGTACAGCAGCGGTTATTGGAAACATAACAAGGTTTCGTTTGATCAATCGGAGGAAGATATGTTGCAGCTCACTTGCGCGCGAGCTGAGCTAAAGAACGGCCAAAATATCTTGGAGTGCGGTTGTGGCTGGGGATCGCTATCACTTTTTATGGCCAAGAAATATCCTGATAGTAAAGTCACTGGAGTTTCTAATTCACGGACGCAGAAATTATTTATTGACGAAGAAGCCAGAAAGCGAGGCATTACGAATCTTACAATCATTACAGCAGATATGAATGCCTTTCAGATTGAAGACCAATTTGATCGGATAATCTCGGTGGAGATGTTTGAGCACATGCGTAACTACCAGATGTTGCTTCAAAGGCTCGCTGGCTTTCTAAAGCCCGAAGGAAAGATGTTCATTCACATATTCACGCATCGATACCTTAGTTATTTCTACGAAATAAAAGATGAAAGCGACTGGATGGCAAAATATTTTTTTACAGGTGGCATTATGCCGAGCGACCATCTCCTTCTTTACTTTCCTGATCATTTTAAAATAGAGAAACACTGGCGCGTCAACGGGCAGCATTATCAAAAGACATCCGAAGCCTGGCTTACCAATATGGATAGGCACAAAACAGAGATTCTAAGATTGTTCGCTG
>Ga0206934_1033_pt1 | contig 40510 bp, 41 predicted proteins | sample Alteio_BWOrgHeat_16_FD_152932 | JGI IMG/M metagenome (GOLD analysis project Ga0206934, IMG submission 152932) | Enriched cells from forest soil in Barre Woods Harvard Forest LTER site, Petersham, Massachusetts, United States -... | ecosystem: Environmental > Terrestrial > Soil > Temperate forest >...
CTAAATCCCTTGTTGTAGTATAAACATGTGGTGTTACTCGTACTGCATTTACGTTTTCCCATTTGATGGAAACGGTATGGATTTGATATTCGCTCATCAGTTTTGAAGAAACGTCACCCACATCAAGTCCGTCAATACTAAACGTACCGAGTGCGCAGGAGTATTCGGGCTTTAAAGAGATGTGAAGTTTTACGCGAGGGTTTTTTGTAATGGCATCGCACCAATACGTTTTCAGGTAATGTAATCGTTCTTGTTTTCTTTTTCCACCAATGGCATTATGAAAATCAATTGCCTGGCCGATGGCTTGCTCAGGCGCAAATGACCTTGTGCCTAGTGCTTCAAATTTTTTGATGTCACTACTTTTGGGTTTATCCGTTGGAAATAATGGCCATGTTTTCTCAATGAGTTCTTTGCGAACGTACATCATGCCCGTACCAAAGGGAGCGCAAAGCCATTTATGTAGACTTGTTCCGAAATAATCACAATTGAAGTCAGAGATTTTATAATCTACGTGTGCAAATGAGTGAGCGGCATCCACGATAGAAATAATTCCACGCTTGCGAGCCTCAGCACAGAGTTTTGCAGCAGGAAGAATTTGGCCTGTCCATGTCATCAGGTGCGTGATGTGCCAGATTTTTGTTTTTGAAGTTGTCGCATCGATGTAAGCTTTCAAGACCAAGTCATCGTTGTCGAATGGCAATGGCAAATTGATCCAATTGATTTTCACTCCTTCACGCATCTCCCGCTGCTTCCATGCGTGAATCATGTTAGGATAATCCTGTTTGGTCATGACGATCTCGTCTCCTTTCTGCATATCAATGCCCCAAGTAAAAGTGCCGAGCGCCTCGGTTGTATTTCTATTTACGGCAATTTCTTCCGGCAAGGCTCCGGCTAGTTCGGCTAACTTTCTGCGCAAAGGTTCGCGGCCTTTATCTAAAATCTGCCACATATAATAAGTAGGCGCTTCGTTGCTCAAATGATAATACCGATCTACGGCATCTTGCACTACTTTGGGTTGAGGGCTGCAGCCTCCATTATTTAAGTTTAACATGGTAGGCGAAACTGTGTAGGCCTGAGCCATACGTGCCCAAAGGTCTTCATCATTGGCTGCAGCCAAAGGTGACAGCTTATTCAAGCTAACCAGCGCATCAGAAACGTCTTCTGCAGCTGCTTTGGCAAGGAATGGCGTGAGTGACAATGCACCAGCCACACCAAGCGATTTTTGAAAGAACGATCTGCGTGATGTCATATAATTTCAATTATCAATTAAAACAATGAACCCTTCTTTTAAAGGTAAGAAAATTCCAACCTTGTTCTAAGGCAGGTTCTGATTAGCAAAATGAAAAATTGATAATTGGCGAATGGATTACTCCACTTTGTCCAGCCCGCGTAGCTTGTTGGCTTTCCAACTGGTGACCACAACGACGGCCAACGTCATTATGCCGCCGAGTACAACCGAACGAACCGTGCCGAGCAACCTGGCTGTGACGCCTGATTCGAATGCACCGATCTCGTTTGATGATCCGATAAAAATACTATTCACTGCTGACACCCTTCCTTTCATGTTTTCGGGGGTGAGTGTGTGGATCATTGTGCTGCGTGTGATTACGCTTACACAATCAAATACTCCGCTTAAAATAAGAAGCGCCATAGAAAGCCAAAAAGAAGTTGAAAGGCCGAAGCCAATCATGCAAAACCCAAACCCTGCTACACACCACAACAAAATTTTACCAATATTTTTTTTGATGGGATTGTGTGTGATATAAACAGCCATAAGCACTGCACCAATAGAAGGTGCTGATCGCAGAAAGCCCAACCCGATTTTTCCTACATGCAAAATATCATCAGCAAAAACCGGAAGCAGAGCTACAGCTCCGCCAAAAAGCACTGCAAACAGATCGAGCGTGATAGCACCTAAAATTATCTGGTTGGTAAAAACGAATTTGATTCCGGCCTTTATTTTTTCCCAGATTCCATGCTCTTCGGTAACGGCTGGCAAGGCACGGTTGGGAATAAGAAAGTAGCAACCAAGTGCAGCAGCTGTCAACGCAGCATCACTGCAGTAGGCGGCAGTAATTCCAAAGAATCCATAAATCAAACCACCGATCATCGGACCGGCGACGGCAGCGCCTTCCCAAATGGTACTATTCCATGTAATGGCATTTTGATATAGGTCGCGGCTCACCAACTGGGGCATAAAAGAAAAATTTGCCGGTGATAAGAATCCCCGAGCCACTCCACTGATAAATATTACAGCATAGATCGGTGTGGCTCCGTTTTGTAAAATAAAAGCACCAACATTCATGGTAAAAAACAAAAGAGCAACTGAACACCCAACAAGCGTGATCACACAAAGAAGAATGATCTTCTTTCGCTCAACGATATCGGCAAGGTGACCGGCATAAAGGGAAACAGCGATAGCAGGAATTGCTTCGGCCAATCCGATCAGTCCGAGAGACAAGGGATCTTTAGTGATTTCATAAACCTGCCAACCCACCACAACGGCCTGTATCATTACGGCAAGTGTGATAAACAGTCGCGATAAAATAAACAATCGGAAATCGCGTACTTGTAATGCCGCGTATGGGCCTGTGGCAATTTTGTTCATTTAGAAAAATAAAAGATCAAATGTGAAGAATGTTGGAAATTGTATCGGTAGCTTTTTTTCTGCGGGCCTCGCGTTCACCGGAGATCTCGACAAACGGGACTCCCGTTTTGGTTACTTCGTCTTTATAGACCTCCCAGAAATGTTCGCGCTTGTCGGGATGTTCGCGTTGTGGATCATCCGTCCACGGAATATCAATGTTGGTAAGCAAATACAGATCGTATCGCCTTTCGGCTATTTTTTTCAGAATGTCCGGGTCGCAATTCCCGAATTTATGTTCGCTCCAGACTTTGATTACAATAAGATTGGTATCGCAGATCAATAGTTTATTCGATTCATAAAGCCATTCGTCTTCCATACGGATTTGGCCATGAGCAATTTTGAGCAGGTCGACTTGGTCATACGGACGGCCTAATTTATTGAGGTAAGCGCGGGCATATTCTTCCACACATGGAGTTTGATAATGCTCCGCAAGAAATTGCGATAAGTCTGTTTTTCCGGTACACTCAGGCCCGATGACGCAAACCCTTTTTATTTCATGAACTGTATCGCGGGTTACCTGCATATCAATTTTTTCTCAAAGTAATTAAATTTCACGGGGATAAACCACCTGAAAACGAGTTGAACGGCATTCAATAACCCGATAGGATTTTCTATCTTTCGGATTGAACATTTCCCTTGAAACGCAGAAAGGCACTACAACAGATCGGCTTTGGGTTGTCGGCAGGGTTGCTGGCTCCGCAATTGTTTTCTTCTTGTAAAAAAGAAAACGCAGGACCGCTCGTAAGATTTAACGGCACGGTGGCAATTATTGGCGCCGGAGCAGCCGGCTTGTATGCTGCTGATATTCTTACATCTCAGGGAATTAATGTTTTTGTATTGGAAGCTCGCAGCAGTTTGGGCGGGCGCATACGCTCGTTTAATTTTTCCGATTCGCAGTCCGACAATTCGTCTGACGCTTTTATATATGATTATAATTATCCACCGAATGCGGATTTTCCTGTAGAACTTGGTGCTGACATTGCTTATGGTTCTGATTCGGCGTGGGGAAAAATTGTCAGCGTCCTTAATATACCAACCGTTGACCTTAGTACTTCGGTCAGTCAATTTATACTTGATAATACACCCAAAGCCGGAAGCGACTGGCAAGGTGATGGGGATTATAGCGCCGTTCAGAATTTTGTTTCAGGTTTGAGTTCCTATTCGGGAGCAAACCAGTCAATAAAAGATGCCGCTGGTGTTACCACACGGGCTCAAGGTCTGCTCAATGCGCAGGCAGGAAATTTTTATGGATCCTCTGCAGACAAAATTAGCGCTTTGGGTTTGGCAGGTGAGCTTAGCCTCATTCCAAAAATCCCTCATGACACCAAACAACTTTCTGTTAAAATCAGCCCGTGGCAAGATATTCTACTTTCCAGATTTAATGATATTGTAAGTAAGGTGCAGCTTAATACGCCGGTGACCAATATTGATTATAGCGGCTCACAAATTGTTATCACCGACAAGAGCGGAAAACAGTACAAGGCTGATAAGATAATTGTGACTGTGCCTGTTTCCATTTTAAAAAATAACGGTATTGTATTTACGCCTGCCTTACCTTCTGTAAATGCTATTGCGGCAACCAAGTTTGGAATGGACAGTTGTGTGCGCGCAGTTATTGATTTTAAAACTAATTTTTGGGGAAACACAGCGGGCTTTATTTGGGGAGGCAGTATTGTGCCGCAGTATTTCAGTTCGGGTTTTGGCCGCAGTATTTATAACAGCACGCTGGCACTCACGGTTTGTGGACAGGCAGGAAGCACACTTTCATCTTTTGGAAATGCGTCTTTTGGGATCCACATGATAAATCCGATCCTTAATGAACTTGATGCCCTGTATCCTGATCCGACTGGCAAAAGCACTGGCCTTGGAACGAAGTGGGTGCGAAGGAAAATTGTTAACAATACTGAAACCGATCCGATCGCTTCAATCTACGATTGGTCGAAAGATCCATACATTCAAGGTGGGTTTTCTTATCCGCTGGTGGGAGCAACGCATCAGGACAGGATTGATTTGGCAACCAATGTGCCGGGTAAGATTTTCTTCGCTGGCGAAGCAACCGATATCACCGGCGACGCGGGTACTGTTAGTGGTGCTCTCAATTCTGCTGATCGCGCAACAAAAGAATTGATCAAATCGATCACTGGATAACTCAAACTAATTGACTCCCAACAGGAATTCCTTGAGAAGAATCCATGCGCCAACAACGAGCGTGAACCAGCCAAAGGCTTTCCGCAAATAAAGCGCGGCTATCCGGCGCGAGAAAAAATTACCGATTAATATCCCAATCACAGCAAGCGATGTTATCGTAATCAAAAAACTCCAGTCCATGCTGTGATTTAACAGATCGCCCAAAAAACCGGTAAGAGAATTGATTGAAATAATAAAAAGCGATGTGCCCACAGCAGTTTTGAAGGGAAGACCTGTAAGAAAGACCAAAGCAGGGATAATCAAAAAGCCGCCACCGGCACCAACCAATCCGGTGAGAAATCCAATTAACGTTCCTTCAACTATAACAAGAAAGACACGGAATTTTCTGTTATCAGAACTGACTTCTCTTCTATTGCGAATGAGCTGAAATGAAGCTAGTACCATCAGCATAGCAAAGATGCCCAGCAGCAATTCCCGTTTGGTCAGAATAAAATCGGGTGTTTCAAAGATGACAGGTGGAATGGCCGGTACCACCCAGTGACGTGTAAGAAATATGGCAATGATTGAAGGAATACCAAACAGAAATCCTGTCTTAAGGTTGACCAGGTGTTCACGGTATTTTGGCACGGCACCTACAAGACTTGTGGTGCCGACAATAAAGAGTGAATAAGCTTGAGCCATTACCGGCTCAACTTTAAATAGGTAAACTAAAATCGGGATCGATAAAATAGAGCCGCCGCCACCCAGTAAGCCCAATACAAAGCCCACGAACACAGAAAAAAAATAACCTAATAGTTCAAGCATGAAAATGATTATGGCCTCGAATAGTCAAGTACAAAAGCATTATTATTTCCAATTTTCAGTCAGCGCTATAATTAATTCGCAGGTATCGGAGCTGGCCCGTCGGGAATGTAAGCCTTGTAAACCTGACTTCCTTTCCGTTTATCAAATTCTGCACGCACATCTTTACGGAGCTGTTCGTTTTCAAAAAGATCAACCATCGTCATTGCGAGCGCCTTGGCAGAAAATAACATTCCTTTGTGGCCGATGCTCATGCCACCGCACGCAACTACGGCCCACCCATGCCACGCTGTATTCTTTGGCGCTGTCGTTGTCACCAGTGTAATTTCGGGCACGTTCCAGCTGATGTCTCCCACATCGGTTGAACCACCCTCAGGATCTTCCTTGGTGTCTTTCAGCGCATGAATAGCTCCATCCAATCCCGACTGCTCAACTCCCTGCACTTCTTGAATTTTTTTAGCAAAAGCAATTTCATCAGCAGTATAAGTGATTGGGCCTAGTACATCCAGATTTTTTTGAAGGGCTGTTGCTCCGTTACGGTTCACCAGAAGCTCATAGTCACCGGTTTGCACAGTTACCTTTACTTCCACGCCAGCGATTTGCGCCGCACCTTTGGCAATATCTTTGACCCGCGCAAATACATCATCAACAACGCTTCGCTTGCTGTCGCGCACCCACATCCATACTTTTGCATATTCAGGCACCACGTTGGGCACATCACCTCCTGCCTTGATAACATAATGCATTCGCACGCTGGGGCGCACATGTTCGCGAAGTAAGTTCACGCCATGAGTAAATGCTTCGGCACCATCAACCGCGCTTCTGCCGTTCCACGGGTCAGCAGCTGCGTGGGCGGCTTTGCCTTTGAACTCCACGATAAAATCTACCATGGCTTGTGAGCTTTGTGTACTCGCTGCAGTTTCAGAATCCGGATGCCAGTCGAGGCATACGTCCAAGTCATTGAACAGGCCATCGCGTGCCATATATATTTTTCCGCCAACAGCTTCTTCTGCTGGTGTTCCATAAAAACGAATCGTGCCTTTCAGTTTTCCTTGGGCAATTAATTCCTTAACAGCTACGGCCGCACCCAGACTTCCCGCGCCGAAAAGATTATGACCACAGCCATGACCAGCGGCACCAATTTCTAATGGCTCTCGTGATGGTTGCGCTTTTTGCGAAATGCCAGGCAATGCATCAAACTCGCCCATGATACCAACTATCGGTTTGCCAGAGCCAAACTCAGCGATGAATGCAGTTGGCAGACCGGCAACTCCTCGTTTGACAGTGAAACCCTGCAACTCGGCATAGTCGGCAAGTTCTTTTGCTGATTTACTTTCTTTTAAGGCTGTTTCGGCATACGCCCAAATTTTATCACTGATGGCAACCAATTCTTGTTGGTGCTTATTTACCGATTGAATGGTAGCGTCTTTGTTAGGATTAGTTTTTTTGACTTGACCAAAACTGCTCATTACGGTAAGTACAAAAAGAATAGTGCAAAGTTTTTTCATCATCAATAGTTTAAATCCATTCAAGTTTTTCTACTGTTTTTTCTGTGATCAATTCGCCGGTGTGTTTGGTTTCTTTCGGTTCGATAAGCATAAGCCAAACTTCTTCGCCCTTAGTGTAAGGCCTATGCTCAACTCCTTTTGGTACCGTCAGAATTTCACCGGGTTTTACTTCAATCGTTTTATCCCGAAAATCCATAACAAGAGTGCCGCGTTGTACAATGAAAAGCTCGTCTTCGTGATCGTCCTTATGCCAAACAAAGTCATCTTTTACTTTGGCAAGTTTTATATAGTTGTCTTTGAGCTCTCCGATTATGTACGGGTGCCAGTGCTCATTGATTTTAGAAAACTTTTCTTCCAGATTGATGGTTTCCATTTTTATTTCTTGAGTTCGAAAATTACCGAAAAATCTGGTCAGTTATCCTTAAACTGGAATCATTGAATACCGAAATTAGGGGGTTGTTAATCCTTTATGGTTATTCGTTATTCGTTGCCGCTAACCCAAATACCTCTTCCATGAAAAATGTTGTCATCGGTTTTGTTATTGCTTTGCTTGTATCGGCTTGTGCTGACCGCAAAGGCGAGATTGAAGCTGCCATGCGTCAATACGACAAGTTGATTTTTCATATCGCAGCAGATTCGCTGGCCGATAGTTACATTCCTAATGGTAAGATGGGAGGCAAGGGAATGAAATGGCAGATTGGGCGTGACTCCATTCGTAAATTTTTGAAATCATTTAACAGCGCGGGTATTCATTTGATTTCCAATGGCACAAAAGCAAAATCGATCACATTCAATGGCGATACGGCAATTGTTGATGGGTCTTATGAACAGAAAGCAAAACTGGCCCAAGGAGATACAGGCGTTTACACGGGAACATTTACAGCCAAGTGGCTCAAAAGCACAGAAGGTCGTTGGCTTCTTGCGCAGATGTACACCGTGCCGGTGAAACCTGCATCTTCGCTTAAATCTGTTTTGCTAGCGCAACTTAAAACCACACACAACGACAAGCAATGGTTTGTGCCAGCCAACGTTGCAGTGGAGGGCCTTACAGCAAAACAAGCGATGTGGAAAGACGTAAGTGGTAATCACTGCATTGGGCAGTTGGCTACACATATAACTTTTTGGAATGACCGACTGCTGAAAAAATTCAAGAATGAACCTGAGGAGAAATTCAGTGGCGACAACGAAGAAACCTTTGACTCCTTCGACGAAAAAAAGTGGAACGACACCATGAAAAAACTTGATGATGTACTTGCGGCATGGGAGCACGCGATCAAAAATGCTGACGAACAAAAACTAAATGATTGGTATGAAAATATTGCCAACATGAACACTCACAATGCCTATCACACAGGGCAAATCGTTTACATTCGAAAACTTCAGGGAACATGGGACGCAACCAAGGGCGTGAAGTAGTGCTGGTCAGCCCTCTCGTTCTTTTTTTGGCGCTTCTGAATTAATAGCAAGAGTATTTATTTTAAAAATACTGTGAAAAATGTAGGTGATTGCTAACCCAAGTACACACCCGGTGATTACTGCACCCACCCGGATTAAGGCCGAACTCCAAAGATTTACTCCTTCCTGATGGAGCAGAATTATGATTACTGCGGCTAAAGTAGAGCGCGCTGCAGTATTCAGTTTCAGGCGATCGCACAAAAATAATGCAAGTGCCGCACCTATCGCGATATTCCACGGGCTGGATATCTGAGAAAAGAGTAATGCCACACCCACACTTGCACCTACAAGGTTTGCTTTGATCCTCGCAAGTGCTAAGTCCGGTGCGTCGGTTCCTTCTGGAGATAGAACCAGCACTACGGAAATAAGACTCCATGGATAATCAATCCATTCATGAAAAAAAACGACAGTAAAGAACACAGTAAAATGCCCGATACACATTTGGCGATGTAGACAGCCAGCATTTTAGTTATGAACATATTTGAGGTGTTTTATTTATAATCTAAAGATGACTTATTCCATTGTTATATATAGAGAACAAGTCCGTGACTTTAACAGGACTAGATCAGAAAACCAAGACCTAAACCGCAGATGATAATAGCCCATGATGGGATCCTTGTAAAAGCAATCAATCCAAAAGTTCCAATGGTGAAAGTGTAATTAAGAAAATTACTTTCTAAAGGTTGAAATAAGATGATTGCTGCAGTGGCTACCAGTCCTGCATTTGCAGCGAGAATGCCTTCCAGCGAAGCACGGATTGGACGAAATGTTTTCAGGCTATCCCAAATACGGATCATAAAGAAGATGAGAAATGTACCCGGCAGAAAAATTCCAGCTGCAGACATGAGTGCACCAATTATTTCTCCTCCTGTGCCAAACTCGCGCATGGAAAGCGCGCCTATGAAAGAGCTGAATGAATATACCGGACCAGGCAATGCTTGTACTAATCCATAACCCGAAAGAAATTCTTGCGATGTCAAATATTGTTTTGGCGCGTATTGCACGAACTCAGTATAAAGCATAGGAGCCAGCACCTGGCCGCCACCAAAAACCAGGCTGCCGTTACGGTAAAAATTTTCGAACAGACGAATTGGAAGAAATTGAGGATTTGATTTTGTAAATGCGCCAAGTACTGCTGCAAAAATCAATACACCAACCCACAGAAAAAAATTAGACCACGCAACGTCAAACTTTTTTTTCGGCTCCCTTGGATGCGCCTTATAGTTGAATGCAGTAATGCATCCTGCCACTAAGAGAATAATGGGAAAGATAAATGGTGTTCTTATAAAATAGGAAAACAGGGCGGCTAAAATCATAAGAACTATGCCTCGCTGTGTAGTGATTGTTTTCAATCCAATAGAATACGCGCCATAAGCTACGAAGCCTACCGCTATTGGCTGAACAAATCGCGTGAATGCAAGCGAGATTTGCTTGGTCTCAAAACTTGCCATGATAATTGCGGCAGTCGTCATGATGGCGACAGACGGAAGCATCCAAATAATTAAAGTGAGGTAAGCCAGATTTGGTCCGCCCAAACGGTAAGCAATGGCCGTCAGTGTTTGTGTTGAAGTTGGCCCGGGCAATGCCTGACCGAGCGCATTTAATTCTACCAATTCTGCTTCGCTGATATACTTTCTTTTTTCGACGAGCAGTTTTTGGAAGTGTGCAATGTGTGCCTGCGGTCCGCCGAAGCAAGACACTGATAGCAAAAATGCATCTTTGAGAAAATCAGTATAACGAACGCGTGAAACCAAGCGCAGTTATTTTTTCAAACCGATTTCTTTCAATCGCTGGTTGAGAAACTCACCGGCAGTAATGTCGTCCCAGAGTTTGGGATGTTGAGCATCCACACAAACCGGCAGTGAGGCCAAATTCATTTCAGAACGAGGATGCATAAAGAATGGAATTGAGAAGCGAGGCTTGTTCATCAGATGGCGTGGAGGATTTACCACACGATGTATTGTTGATTTTAACTTTTTATTCGTCAGGCGTTCGAGCATATCACCCACGTTTACCACCAATTGTTCGGGCAATGCCGTTATCGGAATCCATTTACCATCACGGCGTAGCACTTGCAATCCGTCAGCGCTTGCGCCCATCAAAAGTGTTATAAGGTTAATGTCGCCATGTTCAGCGGCACGTACAGCATCGGCTGGTACAGAGTCAGGATCTTCAATGGGGAAGTAATGGATTGGTCTTAGAATGCTATTGCCGTGCTTTACCTTGTCATCAAAATAATTTTCTGGAAGATTCAGATATAATGCAAGTGCTTTGAGCATTTGAACCCCAGTGCGCTCCAGTTGTTTATAAACTTCCAATGCAATTTCTTTAAACTCAGGAAGTTCTTTCGGCCAGATGTTATCGGGATATTCTTTTTTAATTGGATCATCACCGATTACAGTTTGGCCTACATGATAAAACTCTTTCAGGTCACCGGTATTTCTTCCTTTGGCGTGCTCTTTTCCTTTGCCAATATATCCACGCTGACCGGCAAGCCCCGGAATTTCATATTGTTGTTTTATTGAATCGGAGAGAGCAAAGAATTTCTTAATGACTTCATACAATTGTGCGCTTAAAGCATCGGAAAGATAATGATTGCGGATAGCCGCAAAGCCAATGTTATTATAGGCTTCGCCCAAAGCGGCAACGAATTTTTTCTTTTTTTCGGGATCGCTTCCCGTGAAGTCGGCCAGGTCTAATGACGGAACTTCATCGTATAAAATATCAGCCATACCGTTCAAACTTTTGAGTCACGCAAGCTAATTATTTTTAGGTAAATTTACTTGTATCACTTCTCAGATTAAAAATCCAATGTTATGAAAACAATAAGCCGCAGAAAATTTGTTAAAGATTCGATCAAAGCTACGGCAGCCACCGCGTTGGTTGCTCCGCTTGCATTAAATGCAGAAACTTTTGAAAGCGTCAACGCATTTCAGTTTTCTCAAATTCAACTTCCGTATGGCTACAACGCGCTCGAGCCGCACATCGATGCCATGACGATGGAAATTCATTACACAAAGCATCATGCAGCGTATGTCAAAAATGTGAACGATGCGATCACAGCCGAAAAAATTTCGTACGAAAGCGAAAAAGATTTTTTTGCGAATGCCTCCAAGCTTTCCCCGAAAGCGAAAAACAACAGTGGTGGAGCATGGAACCATAATTTTTTCTGGCAGATAATGAAAGCCAATGGCGGAGGTGCGCCTTCTGGAAAAATCGGTGACGCGATCAATGGCGCTTTCGGATCATTTGAAAAATTCAAAGAAGAATTCACTAAAACTGCAATTGGTCGCTTTGGCTCGGGTTGGGCATGGCTTGTAAATGAGAATGGCAAGTTGAAAATAGGGAGTACTGCCAACCAGGACAATCCGATGATGGATTCATCCGAACTGAAGGGCACTCCACTACTCGGCCTTGATGTATGGGAACACGCTTACTATTTGAAATATCAAAACAAACGCAATGAGTACGTTGCCAATTGGTGGAACCTCGTGAACTGGGATGAAGCCGCAAAGAGATTAGGCTAAACCGCTCTCTTGACATTTTACATTTAACTCTGCGAACCAATCGTTTCATGAGGAAAATTCTTTGAAGTATCTCGAAACGACCGCAAGCAAAGTATAATTACCTGTGTTGGAAAAGAGTCAGCCTTTCGCATGTCTTGCATTATTTTAGAGTTCATAAATCCTAAAAAAACTCTATGAACAAAATTGTGAAGGTGCTTTTTATTGCACTGATAATCCCAGGTAGCCAAAGTTTTGCGCAAACAAAAGATCCTGTTGTGGAAGCCATTGTAAAAGAGGCAGGAGAAAATTCACAACTGGAAACACTCGCACATGAGCTATTCGATAAAATTGGTCCGCGATTAATAGGCACACCACAAATGCAGCAGGCCAACGACTGGGCAGTGGCGAAATATACAAGCTGGGGTATTTCGGCAAAAAATGAAAAGTGGGGCGAGTGGCGCGGATGGGAACGTGGCGTATCACACATTGATATGGTTTATCCAAGAGTTAAATCCTTGGAAGGGATGCAGCTGGCATGGTGCCCAAGTACGGGAGGGAAAACAGTGACTGCCGAAATAATCATCATTCCCGATGTAGCAGACTCTATTGCATTTCAAAAGTGGTTGCCCAACGTAAAAGGAAAGTTCGTATTCATTTCCATGAAACAACCAACTGGGAGACCAGACTATAACTGGGAAGAATTTGGAACTAAAGAGTCGGTTGATAAAATGAAGGCAGACCGTACCACCCAAACGGATGCGTGGACTAACCGGATTAAAAAAACAGGATACACCAATCAAACTTTACCGGTTGCTTTAGAGAAAGCGGGTGCGGCAGGAGTAGTGACATCTAATTGGTCGAGAGGTTTTGGCGTGAACAAAATCTTTGGTGCCTACACCACAAAAGTCCCGACAGTTGATATTTCCCTGGAAGATTATGGACTCTTGTATCGACTTGCCGAATCCGGAACTATTCCGAAGATCAGCGTCCTTACCGATTCAAAAGATAAAGGAGTTGTTCCCACATTCAATACGATTGCTGAAATCAAAGGCACCGAAAAACCCGATGAGTACGTGATGCTCTCGGCACACTTTGACTCATGGGATGGTGGCACTGGTGCCACAGATAATGGCACTGGTACCCTTACAATGATGGAGGCCATGCGAATTTTGAAGAAAGTATATCCCAACCCAAAGCGCACGATTCTGGTGGGCCATTGGAGTAGCGAAGAACAAGGACTCAACGGATCAAGAGCATTTGTGGAGGATCACCCTGAAATTATTCAAAACCTGCAAGCGCTGTTTAATCAGGATAATGGTACAGGCAGAGTTGTAACTATTTCCGGGCAGGGTTTTTTGCATGCCTATGATTATATAGGTCGATGGTTATCAAAAGTGCCGGACAAGTTCAAAGATAAACTTGAAACACGTTTTCCTGGAAACCCAGGTGGTGGTGGCTCTGACTTTGCTTCTTTTGTTGCGGTGGGCGCTCCGGGCTTTTCATTAAGTTCTAACAGCTGGTTGTATGGAAGCTACACGTGGCATACCAATCGCGATACGTATGATAAAGTTGTGTTCGACGATGTGCGCAACAATGCAATTTTGACAGCGATATTGGTATATGCTGCTTGTGAAGATCCTTCTAAAACATCGCGCGAAAAAAGTGTGTTGCCAATAAATACCCGAACTGGAGAACAAGGGAAGTGGCCCGAGCAGAAAAAAGCGACCCGAAGAGGCGGGCTTGATCAAAAGTAAAATTTTCAAAGACTTAACAAGACCGTTTCTGTTATAGAAGCGGTCTTTTTTTTGTCGTATTGGTACTCACTTTTGTCTTACGGTTAATTCGTTTTTTACTACATTCGATTCCTAAAATTCATTCTATGCACAAACAAAATCATTTCATTCGTCAACTTGCTTTGATCCTCGCGGCAGCTACAATAATGTATAGCTGTAATCCGAAAAAAAGCGACGAGTCGGCCAGTTCGTTTAAGGTTCCTGTAGAATATTACAAACTTAAAAACGGATTGAAAGTGGCTCTTTCGCAAGACAAAACTGCACCTACCGTTGCCGTGGCTGTTTATTATAATATAGGCTTTCGCATCGAGCCGAAAGATCGCACAGGCTTTGCGCATCTATTTGAACACATGATGTTTCAGGGCTCACAAAATTTAGGTAAAAAGGAATTTATTAAGCTTGTTCAATCCAATGGTGGTATACTTAATGGGTCTACTCGTTTTGACTTTACCAATTATTTTGAAGTAATGCCGGCTCACAAATTAGAAACAGCACTTTGGGCAGAAGGCGACCGGATGAAAGGCTTAGCGATTACGCAGGATAATTTGACTAATCAGCAAGACGTAGTTAAAAATGAAGTGAAAGTAAATGTGCTCAATCAGCCGTATGGCGGTTTCCCATGGCTTGATATGCCGCAATACGCAAACGAAAATTGGTTTAACGCGCATAATTTCTATGGCGATTTGAAAGACTTGGATTCAGCCAAACTGGAAGATGTGAGCAAATTTTTCAAAACGTATTATTCACCCAACAACGCTTCCATTGCTGTAGTCGGTGACTTTGAAATAGAAGACGCAAAGAAATGGATTGAGCAATATTTTGGAGAAATCCCGAAAGCTGACCTTCCTACAAAACCCGATATTTCTGAGCCGAAGCAGGAAAAAGAAAAACGATTCACCAAAGAAGATAAGCTAGCCGAAAAACCTGCAATTGCTTTTGCATACAAAATGCCTGAACGCAATTCGCCTGAATACTATGCCATGGGTTTGATCGATCAGATGCTCGTTCAAGGGCAGGACAGCAAATTGTTTTTGGCATTGGTGCAAAGCAAAGGATATACTGGCAGCGTGAACGGCGGTATCAACTATCTGGGCAACATGTATAATTACAGCGGCCCGATGGTGTGGATGGCCGATTTGATTTACGATGCCAATGTTTCACCAGATTCTATTCTTTCCCAAGTAGATAAAGCTGTAGCAGAACTTCAGACGAACATTACTCAGGAAGATTTGAATTTGGCTGTGGTGAAGATCCGTTCCAAATTGTATGATGATCTCGGAGGCTCCTTCGGTATTGGTCGCGCCGATATGCTGGCCTGTTTCGCGCTGTTTGATGACGACCCATCGCGAATCAATAACATTGAAGAGGAGTTCAAGAAAGTCACTCCTGAATTAATTCAAAAAACAGCGCAAGAATACCTGCGCCCCACCAACCGTACGATTATAATTGTTGATCCTAAAGCAGCAAAGCAATGAAAAAGAATATTCTATCTCTGATACTTGCCTTGGCCATCGTAGCACAAGCATTCGCTCAAAAGCAAACACCGCCGGCTGGTGGCACACCAAAAGATTTCAAACTTCCTGCCAAGGCCGGCAAGGAGCTGGCCAATGGTTTACATTCCTCACTTGTGCAGTATGGCGCACTTCCGAAAGTGGATGTGCAATTGATCATTAAGACAGGAAACATGCACTGTGCAGCAAACGAGGTTTGGCTTGCTGATCTTACTTGTCAATTGATGAAAGAAGGAACGACATCGATGAATTTTAAAGCCATTTCCAAAAAAGTGGCGGCCATGGGAGGCGAAATAAGCATCTTCAATGGCATGAGCAATGTTAATATTTCCGGTTCAGTACTTTCTGAATTTGCTCCCGAACTGATCAAAGTAATTGGCGACATTGTTATCAATCCGGCTTTTCCGGCAAGTGAAATAGAGCGATTGAAGTCAGATTTGAAAAGACAGCTTACAGTTCAAAAATCGGTGCCGCAATCGCAGGCTTCAGAAAAGTTTTTCCAGACTATTTACAAAGACCATCCCTATGGAAGATTGTATCCAACAGAGGAGATGATCAACAGCTACACGTTAGATAAGGTCAAAGAATTTTATACTAAAAATTTCGGAGCGAAACGTTCTGTCATTTATGTGGCCGGAAAATTCGACGACAAAGCAGTAGCTCAAGCGATCGATGAAACGTTTGGAAAATGGATTGCAGGCCCTGAAGTGAATTTCCCTGCAGTGACTCCGGTTCGCACCAACGAGATTGCAGTGATTGACAGAAAAGATGCTCCGCAGACAACCGTATTGCTCGGCACGCCAACAATTACGCCCAAAGACAAAGACGTGGTGGCATTGCAAGTGACCAACTCATTACTTGGCGGATCTTTCGGCTCACGCATCACAAGCAATATTCGCGAAGACAAAGGCTACACCTACTCTCCGTTTAGTACCATTCAAGACAGGAGAGGAGCTTCTGTTTGGTACGAACAGGCTGATGTGACCAGCAAAGACACAGGCAACTCGTTGCAGGAAATCGCCAAGGAGGTCAGGAAATTGCAAAATGAAGCGCCATCAAAAGAGGAACTGGAGGGCATTCAGCGCTATATGGCCGGTACTTTTGTATTGCAAAACTCTAACCCAGGCGGAATCATCAATCAGTTGAATTTTCTTGACTTACATGGTCTGGAAGACAGTTATTTGACCGACCGTGTGAAAAACATTTATGCAGTGACTCCAGAGAAAGTTTCGCAGATGACCAAGGATCATTTCAAATACGAAGACATGACCTTGGTTTTGGTCGGCGATAAGAAATTGCTGGAGAAGCAAATCAAACAGCACGAAGCTGCCAAGAAAATGAAGTAGTTTCAGGCCGAATTAATCTCCGCGAGAAAGCCGGGTGTTTCATCCGGCTTTTTTATTTTTGTAGAATGAACAAATCAAAACTTCTAGCCCTTTTACTATTGATGATAGCCACGGCACACCAAGTGGCAGCACAAAAAAAACCTGTGCAAAAGATCACGATGTATAAAACATTCGGCGGGGTTGTCTACGAATTGAATGATTCTGTTCAGTTAAGTACACGCCAGACAATGATGCTTCTTTATACCAACCAGCCTGCCTACGGCGAATTCAAGAAGGCAAGAAGAATGTCTACCGTTTCTTCATTGATGGGCTTCACTGGAGCAGCGATGGCAGCAATCCCAGTTGCTACACTGGCATTTGGCGAACGATCGGATTGGGGTTTAGCGGGAGGCGGAGCAGCACTGATTCTCGGTTCTATATTTGTGAACCGCGCTTTCAAAGCCCGGGCATTATATGCCATCGATCTTTATAATTCGCAAGGCGAAAAGACTTCAAGGATCAAACCTGAATTCTTTTTTTACGGAACCGGCGCCAAACTTGTGATCAGGTTTTAATCCGGATGAGCTATTTATTCCGTGAGGGCAGGAGCAGTGATGAAAGTCAGCTGCAAGCTCTCGGCCTCATTTCTTATGGACAGTTTGATGATATTCTCACTGACGAAAACCGGGATAAATTACATACTGTCCTGACGTCAGAGAATTTATACCAGGACCTCCTAAAAATTTCGAAATGCTTTGTTTGCGAAGCAGATAAAGAGATAGTAGGTATGGCTTATTTAATCCCGAAAGGAAACCCAACAGAGATTTTTCACGCAGATTGGAGCTATATCAGGATGGTTGGAGTCAATCCAAAATTTGGTGGCAAGAGAATCGGAAAACAATTGATGCAAATGTGTATCGACTTTGCTAAGAACAACAATGAAAAAATCATTGCATTGCATACTTCCGAATTTATGTATGCTGCCAGAAGTATTTATGAAAATCTTGGATTCAGGCAAGTCTGGGAAGTAGCGCCACTGTATGGCATGAAATACTGGCTTTACAAACTTGAGTTGTAATGTTTACCTTCCAAACGGATTCAGTGCACCGAGTGCTCGCTTGCCACCGCCCATTTTGTTCATAGTCTTCATCATCTTGCGCATATCTTCAAATTGCTTGAGCAGCTGGTTCACCTGCTGAATGCTCGTGCCACTGCCTTTGGCCAATCTGTTCTTACGACTGCTATTAAGTATCTCGGGATTTTCGCGCTCTTTCAATGTCATGGACTTGATAATTGCTTCCACCGGTTTAAACGAATTTTCGTCAAAGTCAACGCCTTTCATGGCCTTACCCATGCCAGGGATCATACTGAGCATATCCTTCATGTTGCCCATCTTTTTCACCTGCTCCAGTTGCGAAAGAAAATCGTTGAAGTCGAATTGATTCCTGCGCATTTTGGCATTGAGCCTGCGCGCTTCATCCTCATCAAAAGTTTGTTGTGCTTTTTCTACCAAACTCACCACGTCACCCATCCCCAAAATACGGCCAGCCATCCGATCAGGATAGAAACGATCAATAGCTTCCATCTTTTCTCCCGAACTGATGAACTTAATCGGTTTCTCCACTACGCGGCGAATAGAAAGTGCTGCTCCACCGCGAGTGTCACCATCGAGTTTGGTGAGCACAACGCCATTGAAATTCAAGCGGTCATTAAATGCTTTGGCTGTATTCACCGCATCTTGTCCGGTCATGGCATCAACAACGAACAAAGTTTCTGACGGCTTCAAGATTTCTTTCAGCCGCGCAATTTCATCCATCATTTCTTCATCCACTGCCAGGCGGCCAGCGGTATCAACTATTACTACGCGGTGATTATTTTTCTTTGCATGCTCAATCGCTGCTTTTGCGATTTTTACGGCATCTTTATTTTCCGGTTCGGCATAAACTTCAACCTCTATTTGAGCACCCAACACTTTTAACTGGTCAATAGCTGCCGGGCGATAAATATCACAAGCGGTGAGCAAAACACTCCGACCCTGACGCTTCAGGTAATTGGCAAGCTTGCCGCTGAAAGTTGTTTTACCAGAACCTTGCAAACCGGCAATCAATATCACAGCAGGGTTTCCTTCAATAGAAATGTCTTCACCTTGGCCACCCATGAGCAAGGTCAACTCATCGTTGGTGATTTTGGTGAGTAATTGCCCTGGACTGATCGCGGTGAGCACGTCCATGCCCATGGCTTTAACTTTGATCTCGTCTGTTACATCTTTGGCTACTTTGTAATTCACATCGGCATCGATCAACGCTTTGCGAATTTCTTTGATGGTAGAAGCGACGTTGATCTCGGTGATCCTTCCCTGGCCTTTCAGTGTTTGAAAGGCCTTTTCCAGCTTGAGACTTAAACTATCGAACATGATCAGAATTTTATGATTACAGGATTATTCCCGTTAAGGGCGACAAAGTTAATAGTATTTTGATTAGGGAAATTTCGAAATTCACAATAATAAAAGCACCGGAATATCGTTTTCTGAATAAAACAAAAATGCAAAACTGGAAACATAAGGTCATTATATTGGCGTTCACCTTTGCGATTGCATCCTGCGCTAATGATAACATTGCTCCGCTTACCATTCTTGGTAAATGGGTAGTCGTAAAAGACTCTCTGAATTTTGGAGGTGATGGCTTAAATTATATGAAGTCGAGTGCTGACTATTACGATTTTCAACTGAACGGAAATTTGGTTGTTAAAGAGGGCGGGGTAATTGACAATGCGACGTATTCTATATCCCCAGAAAATTCCATTAATATTCTTTATAAGGAGAATGTGTGGGTCAAATACATTGCAATTAATAATGGGATTGTTGTTAAAGACAGCATTCTTAATCGATTCAGCAAAATTTTTATAATAAGTGACTTATCCCTCCATTCCGCAAAATTGTCCACATCGTTTTATTGGAAAATAAGCCCTCCTCCAATAATCAATAATGAATCAGGTGATCGTATTGATTCTCTTCGGGTCAATGTGTTGACTGTTTTGAGCAGATAAGTTTTTTTTGGACTCGAATTTATGATTTGACTTCTTGGCACAACTCTACTAAAACCCCATTCGTGCTTTTCGGATGCATGAATGCAATCTGTTTGTTATCCGCACCCACTTTCGGTTGGTCATTCAATAATAAAAATCCTTTTTCTGAATAAGCCTGAATACTCCTTTTAATATCGGCAACCTCGAATGCGAGGTGATGAATTCCTTCGCCACGTTTTTCTATGAATTTTGCGATCGGTGAGTTTTCGTTGGTGGCTTCAAGCAATTCGATCTTCACTCCTCCCAACTCAAAGAAGGACGTACGCACCCCTTCACTGGCTACTTCTTCGATTTTATAATGAGTTTTGCCCAGCAGTTTGGCGAAAAGTTGATTGGATTCATCCAGGTTTTTTACGGCAATGCCGATGTGTTCTAATTTTTCCATATCCCGATTCAATTGGTTTTCTTAATTTTGAGGAAAATTCGGGAAACTTCTCTGCCTTTCCGAAAGTTTTTAAAACAAGCCAATGCCCAAAATTACCTTAGAAACGACTAGTGACGTGCACGTAGAAGCCGCGCGGGTGCAACAACAGATCAAAGACTACCTGGGCTTGCGTACCAGTGATTTAATGTTTGAATTCAGCAATCATGATGGAAAAGTCAAACTGGATTTGATTACGATCAACCCGCGACATAATCAGTCCTTTTTGTTCCACTCTGAAACCGGGGCTGATAAAGTGGATTCCCTGAAAAAAATGTGGGACTATGTGCAGAACTATAAAGAGAAGGAGAACTCGTATACTATTCAGTGGACGACCAAGAGTGGCAGCGAATTGCACACTTCTTATTTCAGAGCAGGAAATATTCTGGAGGCTTTGGAGAAATTATATTATGCCAGAGACAGGAACACAATTACAGTTTTTAGTGTTGTATTGAATCCGATCTCTTAAATTGATCAGACTATGATAACCGTAACCGATAAAGCCAAAGAAAGAATTGCCAGTTTGCGTACTGAAGAAGGCAGAGGCGAAAATCAAAACATCCGTGTATCGGTGAAGGGCGGAGGCTGCTCTGGTTTGATGTACGACTTAGGTTTCGATGATAAAATCAATCCTGCAGATCAGGTATTTGAAGACAAAGGCGTGAAAATCCTGGTTGACAAAAAAAGTCTATTGTACTTGTTGGGCACTACTCTTGATTTTTCTGACGGGCTGAATGGAAAGGGTTTTCAATTCATCAACCCCAATGCTTCACGTACCTGCGGATGCGGCGAAAGCTTTTCAGTTTAGATTGCGATCAGGCAAGGTAAAGCTAATTGATGAATCAAACACGAAGCCTTTGTTTGCAATTGAACTCCAAAGTTTCGTCTGTGAGGCTGCTTGTGATTTTCCTTTAAGCGTGACTGAATCCATAATTTTAAAATGCTAAACCGTGCCAACAACGGCAATGCACTTCAGTTCAATGGCAATGGGTGTTGGCAACGCATTTACTTCTACTGTAGTGCGGCATGGCTGCGTCGCTTTGTCAGGAAAATATTCTGCGTAGATTTTATTGAAGATAGGAAAGTCTTTTTTCATGTCGGTCAGATAGACCGTGATGTCGATCAGGTTCTCCCATCGCGAGCCAGATGCTTCTAAAACAAATTTTACATTTTGAAAAACCGAATGACATTGCTCTTCGATGTTGTAAGCAATAATATTCTTGTTTTTGTCCAGCGTAACTCCTGGAATTTCTTTTGAACCTTTTTTGCGAGGGCCGACTCCCGAAAGGAACAACAGGTTTCCAAAAACCCGGGCATGAGGATATGGACCAACTGGGTCGGGAGCTTGATCGGATGAAATAAAAGTCGTGCTCATGATTATTCAATTCCAAATACCAGGCTACTCCATAAACTCTGCCAATCTGCACCCGGCTTTTCTGAGGGAATCATTTTTACCGTACTCACCATCCACGGGCCTTTACTGCTAATGGGAAATTTGAGTGTGCCATCATTTTCAGTGTATGCATTTTGTAAAAAGGTGGTGTTGCCGATCTTGTTCCACACTTTCACCAGCTGGTGAGCGCTCGGTTTTCCGTCAAACAAAACCAGACATTGGAGGTAATCACCTGACTTTAGCAGGTAAGGATTTTGATTAGGGATGATTTCAATACGATAGCCTAATTTTTTCTTATAAGTGTCATCTGTTTTGGGGCCTGCCTGCACTAATAATTTTACGTGGCGTGAGTAAAATTCCTTAGAAGGTTTATCCAAGGTATTATTTTGAGTTCGAGCTTCAAGCACATTGTCCAAGCCGGCTTCCTTCAGGTACTCGTTAAATTTCTCAGCCTCCAATTCGACATACGAATTATCACTTTGCATAGAAAGCAGATACGTGCCTGCTTCGGCAAACTTGAATTTCAACTTATCTTTTTCATCCGGCTTTACCTGTTTCTTCAAATCAATGACTTTGGTTAGATGTAAAAGATCGAGTTTTTCAACACCATGCTTCTTCAAATCCCATGGCTCGCCCTCAAAATTCTCTCCCACCATAAAAGCCACCTTCATTTCTTCGCCGATAGCGTATCTGAATTTTTTCGGCTGTAGCCAAAACTCATGGGACTGTACTAACTGTGTCGCCAGAAAAATGGACAGAAACGTAATTATTCTCTTTTGCATGACACTATTCGGTGATTTGAAGATGTATTGATTCGTTAATTTGAGTACTTATTGAGGCGAACCACAACGAATTATCAAATCAACAAATTTTCTAATTAATTCATCAACTCTTCAATTTCTTCCACTTCAATTGGTATGCTCTTCATCAAGTCGATATTTCCCTTCTCACCAATGAGCACATTGTTTTCAAGGCGAATGCCAAAACCTTCTTCTTTGATATAAATCCCTGGCTCAATTGTCCACACACTTCCCACTTGAACATTGTCGTGCATGTTGCCCAGATCATGTACGTCAAGGCCCAGCATGTGCGAAGTGCCGTGGTAGAAATATTTCCTGAAAGCCGGATTTTCAGGATCTTGATTTTTAATGTCTGTGTCGGAGATCAACTTCAATTTCAACAATTCGCTCTCCATCATTTTTTCAACCTCTTTTTGATAGTCGAAATAAATAACATTGGGTCGTAGCATTCTAAATGCTTCGCGCTGAATGCGGAGAACCGCATTGTAAACTTCTTTTTGACGCGCCGAGAACTTCCCGCTCACCGGAATAGTACGGGTGAGGTCGGAGTTATAGTTGGCATACTCTGCAGCCACGTCAAGTAAAACCAGTTCGCCGGCCTTACACTCAAGGCTATTTTCAATGTAATGAAGAACAATATTATTTTTTCCCGATGCGATTATGGGCGTGTATGCAAATCCCTTTGAACCATGCCGGATAAATTCGTGCACGTATTCAGCTTCGATTTCATATTCTTTCACTCCTGGCTTAGTAAATTTCAATACTCTTCTAAATCCCTTCTCAGTAATATCACAGGCACGCTGAATTAAATCGATTTCCTGTTTTTGTTTTGCCCTGCGCAGGTTTGCCATGATCGGAGCTATACGCTGATAAGTATGCAACGGATATTTTGCCTGGCACCAATCAATGAACCGAGCATCTCGTGTTTGTACAGTAACCTCCGATCTATAGTGTTCATTCGTATTCAGATAAACAAACTCCACCCCGCCCATGGCCATCAGGTGATGAAACATGCCGTCGAAATCCTGCAGCCACATCACTGTTTCAATTCCTGAAATAGCTTTGGCTTCTTCTTTAGTTAATTTGTGCCCGTACCATTTTTCCAAATGTTCATTGGGTTGTCGTAAGAAAAGAATCTCACGTTTTTTCTCTTCGCGGAAACCCGGACAAATCAATAAAATACTTTCTTCCTGTTCTATGCCTGTGAGATAAAATAAATCATTGTTTTGCCGGAAGGGCATTGTGCCATCGGCATTGGTGGGCATCGTATCATTGGAATTGAAGACCGCCAGCGAACCTGGCTTTAGTTCTTTCGTCAACCGGTTTCTATTTGTAACAAAGAGCTCTTTGTCGATGGGTTCGTATCGCATGGTTATAATTTATAATTTCAGGGATTGCAATTTATTAAAACAAAATCAAGATGAGAACTGAATATTATGAATCGCGTTGACCGGCTCATGGGAATTCTTACTGTATTGCAGTCACGAAAATTTGTGATGGCAGAGAAACTTGCCGATAAATTTGAAATAAGCGTGCGTACGGTTTATCGTGATATCAAAGCGCTCATGGAAATAGGCATTCCAGTTTCCTTTGAAAACAATAAAGGCTATTTTATTGTGCAAGGCTATTTTTTACCACCAGTTTCTTTTTCTTCGGCAGAAGCAAACGCACTTATTTTGATGACTTCACTCGCCGATCGTTTTGCCGATCACTCCATTGCCCGGCACAGTTCAATGGCATTGGAGAAAATAAAAGCTGTGCTGCGGAATGGCGACAAAGAAAAATCCGAACTTTTGAATGACCACATCAAAGTACTTAATCCCAATCAGCCATCGAATGATTATTTGCTTGATATTCAAAACGCAATTGTTTCTAAAACCGTTTTGAAGATCAGATACTCAGATAACAAAAATGCTAAAAGTGAACGAGAGATAGAGCCTGTCGGTCTGATCTATTATTACGATCAGTGGCATCTCATCGCGTGGTGCTGGAAGCGGAATAATTATCGTGATTTTAAAGTGAAAGAGATTGAGACTCTTGAGAACACCCAAGAGCCCTACCGCATCAAGGGGCATATTACATTGGATGACCACATTCGGTCATGGAAATAATTTAGCACTGCCATAGGGTTGTCAGTTGGAGATTTTCCTTGCAGAATTTTCTAACCAAAAGCAAAGGATGAAAACACTTCTTATAAACCTAAGCCTTGTGGCGATTACCAACAATGTCTTTGGCCAACCTGACACCGACTTGAATACTCTTAAAGAGCTGAACAGGCAATTCATTCTAAATTTTGTAAAGAATGACACTGTAAGTCACAACAAGATTATTTACAAGGATTTTTTTACATCTCCAGCACCGGGCGAATTTTAAGCCGACCGGAGTATATGAAAGAATGGGCGCATGGTTACACCGAAGACTATGAACATTTTGATTATGATCAGGTAGAGATTTCAATTTTTGAAAATTCAGCGCTAGTGAGAGCGAGGACAAGATCTAAAGTGAAACGAGATGGTAAAACGATAGAATTTTCTTCGCGTTACACCGATACATATATTAAATTGGGAGGACGCTGGTGGTGTGTACAGGCACAACTAACTCCTATAAAGCCGTAACCTATGAGACCAATCCTTATTCTGGTTATTTTAATAATTATGGTTACTGTCGGCTTTAGTCAGAGCCATCATGATTTATTCAATTCACTGAACCGGTCCAAACTTTCCCCTGTGCCAGAATATTTTGACCGCTATATCAATCTTGTCGAAGATGTGCCCTTACATGAGGCCTTCAAAAATAGCATAGACCAACTTGATCATCTCGATTTAAATAAATTAAGAGCCATCGGAGATAAAGTTTACGCTCCCGGAAAATGGACAGTGAAAGATATTTTACAACATCTTATTGATGCTGAGCGGATTCTTAACTACCGGGTGTTGCGGTTTGCTCGCCACGATACTACAGCGGCTACTAATTTTGACCAGGAGCAAGTGGCACTTAACGTGAAAACAGATAAGCGGACTTTACCCGAATTGATTACTGAACTCAAAATTGTGAGACAGTCTACGATTTCATTGTTTGAAAGTTTTGATGATGAAACCATGAGGATCACTGGTGTCAACTGGAAATATAAGATATCGGTGCTTGCCATGGGTTTTAACATACTTGGTCATCAAAAACACCATCTTCATATTATTGAAGAGCGATATTACGGCTTGATTAAATAAGAAATTTACGAGGCATTTCACCTCACCTTTCTATTGGCTGACTTACAAACTTGTGCTTACCAGATAGGCTAGTCTCCCCAAAAGCAAATTATTTCCCAATCTGGAACGCAAGCGGTCTAAAATCCTTTAAATTTGAGCCGTTTTTCTCATTACAGTTTTTGGCACATTTTTGAAGCTGATAGACTGACCAACTCAAGCAACAATGAACCTGAAATCCATTATTACCAAACTTTATTACTTGCTAGTACATGCTGATGGCAGCGTAAATGAGCGCGAAATTGCTCTTGGCAGGCAGATGATCAAGGTAGAGGGTATAGCCGAATATGACTTTAATGCCGCACTTGACTTGCTTAAAAAAAGAAATCAAGTGGTTATCTATGATGAATGCATGGAGGAATTGAAGCGACTTGATCATGAAAAACAAGTCCGGTGTGTTGCCTGGCTATGTGTAGTTGCGAATGCTGACGGATTTATGGACAAAACCGAATGGCAATTTATTTATAAAATATATCAGAAGGAGCTGAGCATCAGTCTTGACGAGATCATGAAGGTTCAAAAGGAATTGATTGGCCTTGTTCGCGAAAAGTCAGCCGCTTTTAGTGCGGTTCTTTAAGACTTTTCAAAGAGTATTAAGTCAACTTCTTCTAAAGCCTTTAAAATTCAAGACCGTTTGGTAGTAGAGATTGCTTACATTTAAACCACATGAAACTTACAAATCTGGCTCGCGAATTTAATACACAACTCGAAGGACTTCCTGATTCTGAGTTGACAAGGGAAAGTTGCATTCGCCTGATCAGGGAAAAAGTATCAGGAACTGTTAACCTTTCAAACCTTCAGATATTGATACTTACTTTGATTGTATCTGACAAGAATGAGTTTCAGGAGAAAGTTTTGATAGATTTTCTCAAAAGATCCAGCAATCCACCGAATTGATCAAAGGTGATTCTAAAGTATCACCTTATGAATTGTTCCGGCAATTCATCCTCATAAATTATTAGTGGATTTATTTGTCTGGTTGAGAATTTTCACTTCCCACGCCAAATGAGTTGAGCATGCACAGAAGATTATCTTTTTCCAAATAATCTATATCCGGCAGTTATTTGGATTCCTTGATTTCTACCCGACGGAGAATATCCAAATTTATTGAAGCCATTCGTGCTCATACCATATCCTGCAGTGAAATTGAATCCCCCGGGCAGCGAGATGCCAGCACCTATTTTAGGTTGTCTTGAATTCGTCAAGAGGCCTGCCTGAAAATTAACTCCTTTGCGTGTATAGCGAAATCGTGTCGGCATATTTATTCCAAACTTATTAGTCAGGACATCAAACATGCTTCCGGGGCTTGAAAAAGGATTCCCGCGTCTGTTTTGAACTGAGTGGAGGCCTGAAGGCTGAATTCCATAACTCGGATTAAATGCAAACTGAGAGTTGTTTATTGCAAAGTTTGGATGGTAATTGATGCTGTTGCCAACGGTGTTTCCCGCATCCTGGCAAAAGCCGAGAAGTGAATTTGTGATTAGAATAGAAAACAGAATTATTTTTTTCAAAACACTCTCACCCCCATGAGAATTGACACGGTTGTAATGTCAAATCTAATCAAAATCCGAGCAATAATTTTGTAGCCCAGGTCAGCTTTATCAATCCTTCAATGGCTTTACGAGGATATTTTTGAAGTGCACTGTGCTTTTAGGATCATGACCTTGTAGCGCAAACGTTCCGCGGGAAAGGATACGAGCTTCATTGCCAGGATCGCGTTTTACGTTTTCAGGTTCCGTGTAATCAACCACTGTTTTGTCGTTGATCTTGATAATTATCCGTTTGCCTTCTACTTTAATATATTCGGTGTACCACTCACGGTCTTTCACATACACTTCTTTCACATCTTCAATGCCGTAAAGGCTGCCGGTTCTACGCCAGTCGGTATGCGAATTATTGACTTGCACTTCATATCCTTTTTTTGGCCAGCCTCCCTCTTGGTAAGAAGTGTGAAAGTAAATTCCTGAATTGCTGCCGTAGTTAGTCATCACGTCTACTTTAAGTTCAAAGTTTTTGAAGTTGTGATTTTGTACATCTCCATTGTAAAACAAATGAGCGACCTGCCCGTGAACGATGATCATCCCGCTATCGACGGAGAATGTACTGGCATTCTCGCCTACTTTCCAGCCGTTCAAACTTTTACCATCAAACAATGAGATCCAGCCATCGTCTTTTACAGGTGGTTTAAAACTTACCAGTGTAATGAGACAAAAGCCCACGAGCAATAATGTAGGATAATTTTTCATAATGGTACTTTTAAGGAAGTGACATCAAGTCTTCAACTGATAATTAAGACAATCATTTTCAAATCTTCAAACCACTCATCAACGAATTTAATCACCCCGCCCACCCTTCTCTGTCCAGGCTCCTATACTGAATAGCTTCTGCCAAATGTTCGATTTTAATCTCCTGAGAAGCCGCTAAGTCGGCAATCGTGCGGGAGACTTTTAAAATCCTGTCATAAGCGCGAGCTGAAAGACCCAAACGCTCCATGGCTGTTTTTAATAGCGTCCTTCCGGCATCGTTGATCACACAGATATCTTTTACTGTATTGCTGGGCATCATGGCATTGCAATAAATATCTCTCTGATTCTTGAACCGCTCCGATTGAATTTCTCTCGCCTTTACAACCCGCTCCCGTATTTGTGTACTCGTCTCTGACTGGCGTGTGGCTGTCATCTCATCAAAACTTACAGGAACTACTTCCACATGCAAGTCGATGCGATCGAGTAACGGCCCGCTTACTTTGCTAAGATAACGTTGTACTATGCCAGGGCCGCACACGCATTCTTTTTCGGGATGGTTGTAGTAACCACAAGGGCAAGGATTCATACTCGCTACTAACATGAAGTTGGCAGGGAATTCAATCGAAATCTTGGCGCGCGAAATCGTCACTCGTCTTTCTTCCATTGGCTGGCGCATCACTTCAAGTACAGTTCGTTTGAATTCTGGCAGTTCATCCAAAAACAAAACACCATTATGTGAAAGCGAAATTTCTCCAGGCTGCGGATTACCTCCACCGCCAACTAAGGCAACATCAGAAATTGTGTGATGCGGAGATCTGAATGGACGTGTCGTGATAAGCGTTCCGTCGGCTCCTACTTTTCCGGCTACAGAATGAATTTTGGTTGTTTCAAGAGCTTCATTTAAAGTCAGTGGTGGTAAGATTGTAGGCAATCGCTTTGCAAGCATAGTTTTTCCTGCCCCCGGCGGCCCGATCAAAATGGCATTATGGCCACCGGCTGCAGCAATTTCCAATGCTCGTTTGATGTTCTCCTGACCTTGCACATCTTTAAAATCAGACTCATAGCTGTTCACTTTATTTTGAAAGACTTCCCGAGTGTCAATCACGAGTGGTTCAATTTTTTTCTTCCCTTCCACAAATGCAATTGCGTCTTTTAAATTTTCTACGCCAATAATTTCAAGATTGTTGACAATGGCGGCTTCTTTCGCGTTTGCTTTAGGCAAGATAAAACCCTTGAACTCTTCCTTGCGCGACTGAATGGCAATTGGCAGCACACCCTTGATCGGGCGCAACTCGCCATCCAGCGACAACTCGCCCATGATTACATATTTTTCTAAAAGATTTGTAACGATTTGCCCTGACGCAGAAAGAATACACAATGCAATTGGCAAGTCGTAAGCTGATCCTTCTTTGCGTATATCGGCTGGTGCCAAATTTACCACCACCTTGTTGCGGGGCATGAAGTAACTCAATCCTTTTAACGACGACTCAACGCGGTGCTCACTTTCTTTTACGGCTGTATCTGGCAACCCACTCATATGAAAATGTTTTCCCTGCGTCACGTTCACCTCCACCGTGATTGTGCGTGCATCTACTCCATGCACAGCACTTCCAAAAGTCTTTGCAACCATCAATAAAAAATTAGTTGCAGCAAATTAGTAACTATTTTGGATTGAACACCTTCCGATCTAAATTGCATCGTTCAAAATAAAAATGATTGCCTCGTTAAAAGACTTATTGCAAAAGAAAAAAGACAACGATTCACTTCGTCAATTGAAAATAGTTGACAACCTCATCGACTTTAGTTCCAATGATTACCTCGGCTTGGCGAGATCAAAAGAATTATTTGAGATGATTAAAAACGAATCAGGGAGAATCCGCCCTCCTTACAATGGTGCAACCGGTTCGCGCTTGCTTTCGGGAAATAGTGAACTGGCAGAAGAAGTTGAAAATGGTTTGGCCAACATCTTTCACTCCGATAAAACTCTTCTTTTCAATTCCGGTTATTCGGCCAATCTGGCTGTGCTCTCGTCTTTACCTCAACGCGGCGACACTATAATATATGATGAACTTGCGCACACATGCATCAAAGACGGAGCAAGATTGAGCCTGGCTTCACGTTTTAGTTTTAGGCATAATGACCTCGATGACCTTGAAGAGAAAATTAAGCGCGCCAAAGGAAGCATTTTTGTTGCCATAGAATCTATTTATTCAATGGATGGCGATGAATGCCCGCTTGAAGAATTGGTCGCCCTTGCTCAAAGATATAACGCAAAAATTATAGTAGATGAGGCCCACAGCACCGGCAGCTATGGCGAAAACGGAAGCGGACTTTGTGTACAGAAAGAGCTGGCAAGTAAAATTGACGTGCGCATTTATACTTTTGGCAAGGCGATGGGTGTGCACGGAGCTTGTGTTGCCGGTGATGAAACCCTGATTAATTACCTTGTAAACTTTGCGCGGCCATTCATTTATACAACTGCAATGCCACCTCATAGTTTGATAGCCGTCAATTGTGCGTTTAAATTCCTTTCGCAAAAGGCTGAGCTTCAGTTGACCCTTCAAAGAAAACTTGAATTCTTTCTTCGAAGTATTAAAAATGTTCATTTGAAAAGAATCGAAAGTCACAGTGCTATTCAGTCGATAGTGATTCCGGGTAATACAGCCGCAAAAAAACTGGCAGAATATCTTCAGCAGAAAAACTATGATTGCAGACCCATTCTTTCACCCACAATAAAAGAGGGTAGCGAACGTGTGCGCATTTGTTTGCATGCCTTCAACACAGAAGATGAAATCAGAGGATTGAGTCAACATCTTGCAGAATTTGAGTCATGAATTATTTTGTAACAGCCATAGGCACAGACAGTGGTAAGACGTTAGCATCCGCAATTTTGTGCAAAGCTCTCCACGCCGATTATTGGAAGCCGGTGCAGGCAGGCCTGCCAAGAGATGCCGATACCGTGAGGTCGCTCATTTCAAGTGCAAATTTGAAAATTCACGATGAAACCTATTTTTTAAAGACGCCCGCTTCGCCACATGCCGCGGCAAAACTGGATGACATCACCATTAGCCTCGATAATTTCAATACGCCAATAACAAAAAATGATTTAATAATAGAAGGAGCAGGTGGTTGTCTGGTACCATTAAATGACCACGACTTTGTGATTGCTCTTGCCAAAAAATTTGAAGCCGAAGTTGTTCTCGTTTCTAATTTATACCTAGGTAGCATCAATCATACATTGCTTACGGCCGAGTATTTGAAGAAACAAAAATTCAAGGTGAAGGGAATTATTTTTAATGGCCAAGCAAACCCTGAAAGTGAAGCAATCATTTTGAAACATACCGGCTATCCTTGCTTGCTGCACATTCAGCAGGAAGAAAAGATTACTCTAGATATTGTATTTAAGTACGCTGAGATGTTAAAAGAGAATTGGAGATGAGCTTCGAAGAATCCGACAGGAAAAATATCTGGCATCCGTTTACACCCTTGGTGAATGGAATCGAGCCTTTGTTTGTTGAATCGGCGGAGGGTGTTTATCTGCATCTCCGCGACGGACGCAAAATTATTGATGCGGTTTCTTCGTGGTGGGTGAACATACATGGCCACAGTAATCTGGCGGTAGCCAATGCCATTGGTGAACAGGCTAAAAAATTGGAGCATGTGATTTTTGCTGGCTTTACACATGAACCGGCTATTCGCTTGGCGGAAAATTTATTAAGTATTCTCCCAACGAATCAATCCAAAGTCTTCTTTTCTGATAATGGAAGCACGGCGGTGGAAGTCGCGTTGAAGATGGCGATTCAATATTGGCACAATCAAGGCATTCATCATAAAACTAAAATTGTTGCGCTTGAAGGAGCATATCACGGAGATACATTTGGCTCCATGTCAGTGGGTGAACGCGGACCGTTTACCGATGCTTTTTCTAAATACTTATTTGATGTAGAGTTCATTGATTTTCCAACTGAAGAGAATAAAAATCAACTATTCATTCATGCGGAAACCCTCTTCCGTCAAAAAGACATAGGCGCATTTATCTTTGAGCCTTTGGTGCAGGCAGCTGCTGGTATGCGAATGTATGCACCAGAAATTTTGGATAAACTCATTTCGCTCGCACAACAACATGAAGTTATTTGCATAGCCGATGAAGTTTTTACCGGCTTTGGCCGAACAGGAAAATTGTTTGCCAGTGATTATCTAAAAAACCAACCGGATGTAATTGCAATATCAAAGGGGATTACCGGTGGGTTTTTGCCATTAGGTGTTACGAGTTGTTCAGAAAAGATTGTTGAGGCCTTTCGCTCATTGGATGCAACCAAGACTTTTTTTCACGGACATTCTTATACGGCGAATCCAATTGCGTGCGCTGCGGCCAATGCGAGCTTTGAGTTGCTGATGAAGGAGGGATGTCAGCAAAGTATTCAACGTATTAACAAAAATCATAATTTATTTATTTCAAAAATCGAAACGCACGAGTCTGTAAGAAATGCCCGCTGCATGGGAACGATACTGGCGCTGGAACTTCAGACACGAGAAGGAACTTCATACTTTAACGAAACGCGGAAGAAAATTTACCCTTTCTTTCTCGAACGTAATATTTTGCTGCGTCCTTTGGGCAATGTGATTTATATCGTGCCGCCTTATGTGATCACTACAGATGAATTGAATGCCATCTATTGGGCCATTGAGGATTTTCTTCACATAGAAATGACAGCCGCGTGAGCCTAAGCCAGCACTTCTATTTAATTGGAATCGCCACTTTTTAATTACGCTGCGTCGGCTTAAACTTTTTGGTGTAAATCTCATCTTACTTTCTTAAAAATTGTGCTAACATCATGCCTTTTCAAGCATGCGATCAAACGAATGAAGACTTAAACTCAACAACCTATGAAGAAAATACTTTACTGGATAAACATCAGCGTAGCGATACTGACGGCAAAAATGACTTTTGCGCAGAATGAGGGCGTAATCACTTACGAAATCACCATTGATAACCATCGCAGCCTGACATCCGAACGCGAGGGAATGAAAGCGATGATTCCTCAGTATCGGGTCTTTAAGCAGCAATTATTTTTCAACACCAACGAATCTCTCTATAAGCCCTTGATTGAAGATGAAGAAGAACCTCAGGGTCAAGGGCGAAGATTTCGTATGATGGGCTCAGTGAATTATCTTGATCAGGCAACCAGCCAGTTTTTGACTCAAATGGATTTGATGGGTAAAAAATATTTGGTGACAGACACACTCAAGCCGGCTCCATGGAAATTTGGGACGGAGACGAAAACCATTCAGGGTTATGAATGTATGCAGGCATTTTATACAACGGATGATCGCAAACAAACAGTCACAGCCTGGTTCACTTCCAAGCTTCGGCCAATGCTAGGCCCGGAGCGTTACAATACGTTACCCGGTGCGGTTTTGGCAGTGGATGTCAATAATGCTGAACGTGTTCTGGTAGCAAAGAAAATTGAAATGCGACCATTAAAAAAAGACGAACTGAAAGCGCCTGCAGAAGGACAAAAGGTAACCTCAGCTGAATTTAAAAAGATAGCACAGGAACAACGTAGTCAGCGGATGGGCAGGGTGAGAAACTGATTGGTGAGTTGTGAAGAAATTTCTCTTTGGTTTTTTTCTATTGGCCGCCATATCGTCCACTGCACAACGATTTACAATTAAGGGTCAGTTGACAGACTCTCTCGGCCCGTTGCCTTCGGCTACTATTCTGTTACTGCAACAGAAAGATTCTTCGCTTGTCCAGTTTGGGATAAGTAATTCGCAAGGACTTTTTGAAATCAAGAACATTGCTCAGGGTGATTACATATTCAAGATCACCTATGTCGGATACGCTACGTATGCTCGAAAAATTTCTCCTCGTCCGGCGAATGGCCTCGAAATAAATTTGGATCAGATCCGTATGAGGCCGAAGTCAAAACAACTTAACGAAGTTGTGGTCAAAGGCGAAAAAGAGCCGGTTGTTGTGAAGCGAGATACTATCGAATTCAATGCTGCGTCATTCAAAACAAAAGCAAATGCAAATGTAGAAGACCTGCTAAAAAAACTTCCCAGCGTGGAAGTTGACAACGATGGAAACATTACCGCACAGGGTGAGCAGGTGCAACGCGTGATGGTAGATGGAAAAGAATTTTTTGGTCAGGATCCAAAACTCGCTACACGCAATCTTCCGGCCGATGCCGTGGATAAAGTTCAGGTGTATGATAAAAAATCAGACCAAACTGTATTCTCAGGAATAGATGACGGCCAGCGGCAAAAGACAATCAACCTCGCGTTGAAGGAAGAGAAACGTCATGCTGCTTTTGGCAATGATATGGCTGGTGCTGGCAGCGATTTGACAGGCTCAGGCAGCGGGGCAAGATATCAGTCCACCGCCAGCATCAATCGATTTAATAAGGGAAATCAATTGTCGTTTCTTGGGATGAGCAACAACGTAAATCAGCAAGGATTTTCATCCGGTGATTATGCCAATTTCACCGGAGCATCAACAGGTGGTGGTGGTGGGGCACAGCCAAGCACCGGGCAGCAAAGTGGAATTGTAACAAACTACGCAGGTGGCGCAAATGCGAATCAGACTGTTAATACTAACAAGACCAAAATCAACGGGAGTTATTTTTACAATCGGCTGGATCAAAACCTGACAACCACAACTCACCGGATTAATTATCTGGACACGATTACGCCTGCCGGCAATACTTATAATTTCGATCAGTTCTCGGCACAGCATTCGGTTGCCGACAATCACCGGACTAACCTCACAATTGATCACAAAATTGACTCCGCCAATTCTATTCTCTTCAAAGGAAACGTAGTTTATACAGTCACCGGCCAAACGCTTAACAGTACTGGCAAAACAATGAACATCGGGAACACGGCATTACAAAACGAAAACCAGCGTCTTACTACTTCAGATGGTAACAGCACCACGCTGACATCGTCTTTACTTTTGCGACATCGGTTTGCAAAGAAAGGCAGAACAATTTCTGCCAACCTCACATTTAATTATTCACAGAACGGGACTAAGAATACATTAAATTCAACAACAACTCAGTACACCGACTCTACAACGAAGATAACGCCAACTAATCAGAGAAACTTTCAAAACACATCAAGCCCAACCTACGGAGCGACAGTGTCTTACACCGAACCGTTGGGCAATCGAAAATATCTTGAAGCCAATTATAACTTTACAACGGACATTAATAATGTGGATAAGGAGGTCTTTAACGTAAGTGCAGGCGGTGAAACTCCTAACACACAGTTGACCAATAAATACAGCAGTAATTATTTATACAACAGGCCTGGTGTGAACTTCAGGATTAATCGTGATAAATATAATTTTTCTATAGGTGTAGGATTGCAAGAGACGCACTTGTACGGCAATCTTGTTTTGAAGAATTTAATTATTGACAGGCAGTTTCAAATGGTACAACCTGCACTACATTTTAATTATGACTTCGCAAGCTACAAGAGGTTTCGCTTTGATTACACAGCCAGCATGCAAGAGCCAACAGTATCGCAGTTACAGCCAATTGTTGACAACAGTGACCCGCTTAATTTATCGGTAGGCAATCCGCACCTAAGCCCGGCGTATTCCCATCAGGTGCGATCCAATTTTACTTTTTTTGACCCCTCTAGTTTTATGAATGTTTTTGCGTTGATCAATGCAAACTATACTGCGAATGCAATTACAAGCGCACAATCGGTGAACACCACAACACTGGTGAGAACTACAATGCCGGTAAACGTCAGCAACAGTTCGAGTCTCAGCGGCAATTTTAATGTTGGTATTCCGGTACGTAAAATAAATAGTCGCTTTGGATTCGGGCCGAACTATTCCGGCTCAAAAAATATTAACGTGCTCAATGAAATTGAAAGTACAGTTGTTCAGCAAACTCTGGGTGGAACATCACGCTACAATTACACGCTTGGCGATGTTTTAATTTTCGATTTGAGTGCGAACTTAAGCTATCAGGAGACCAAATACAGTTTTGCATCCCAACAGAATAGTTCAAGCTCTCAAAACCAATATTATCTCAACAAGACTTTTATCGGAGAGGTGAATTTGAATCTGCTAAAGAACTATGCGTTCAATACCGAGATGGATTATTTTATTTATAACAGCACGACTACAAATTTTCATCAAACAATTCCGCTTTGGAAAATGTCGGTGTCCAGATATTTTTTGAAAGGCAAGTCGGGTGAACTGAAGTTTGCAGTTAATAATTTATTGAACTATGGACTTAGTGTAACACAAACGGCATCTTCTAATTATTTGCAGCAACAGACCAACAACAATTTAGGGAGATATTTTATGATCAGCTTTACATACGCTCTCAATAAACAGCTTAATCCAATGAATGGAAATGGCGACCGCAGAAGAGGCGGCGGTGGCCAGCGAAATTTTAGGCAATAAGTTTTAGATTTGAGGCTCACAATCTTATGAGCAAAGACCTTTTCTCAAATCATGCGAACCAATACGCAGCTTTTCGACCAACGTATCCCAAAGAGCTTTATGATTTTGTTTTTAAACATGTAAAAGAATTTGAATCTGCGTGGGATGCCGGCACAGGCAATGGCCAAGTAGCGCGCGATTTGTCGAAGAGATTCAATAAAGTTATTGCTACTGACATCAGCGCCAAGCAAATTGAAAAGGCATATCAGGCTGAGAATATTTTTTATTCGATTGCGAGTGAAGCAACTTCCTTTCAGGAGAATACTTTTGATTTGATTTGTGTGGCACAGGCTATTCACTGGTTTGATCGCGATAAATTTTACTCTGAAGTGAAGCGAGTTGCCAAACCGAATGCCTTATTTGCTGTGTGGGGTTATAGTTTGCTAAGTGTTAGTCCCGAAATTGATTTTCATCTCAAAGATTTTTATGTCAACATCGTTGGGCCTTATTGGGATAAAGAGCGCAAGTTGATTGATGAGCAATATGAAACTATCGCTTTCCCTTTTCAGGAAATCAAGACGCCTGAATTTTCATTTTCTTTTCAATGGACATTGAACGAATTGCAAGGCTACTTAGAAACTTGGTCTTCCGTGCAAAAATTCATTCGTGAGAATAATTATAATCCAGTGGAAGAATTTATTCAACGCATAGCTCCCGTTTGGAAATCAGCAGTAATGACAATTCAATTCCCTCTATTTATGCGAATCGGATTTATAAAAAAGTAACCTAGGCTTTCTTTATCAACGCCATGAAGAAGCCATCAAATCCTTCGGAAGGCAAAACTGTTTTTTGATCCATCAATTGAAATCCGCTCCCCTTTTCAGCTAAGAATGTTTCCACTTGTTTTTCATTCTCTGAAGGCAAGATGCTGCATGTAGAATAAACCATCATGCCGCCGGGTTTAAGCATTGAGCTGTAGTCGTTTAGAATTTTTTGCTGAGTAAGTTTTACGTTTTCAATAAATTCTGGTGAAAGCTTCCATTTGGCATCTGGGTTTCTTTTCAACACTCCAAGACCCGAGCAAGGCACGTCAAGTAAAAGCCGATCGGCAGAACTTTCTAATCGCTTGATGGTTTTGGATGATTCAATTAGTCGGCCTTCGATATTAGAAGCACCTGCTCTCCTTGCCCTTTTTTTCAACTCATCAAGCTTCCATTCTTCGGTATCCATGGCTATGATTCGTCCTTTATTTTGCATCAATGCAGCCAAGTGCAAAGTTTTTCCGCCACCACCGGCGCATGCATCGATCACGCGATGACCGGGTTCTACTTGTAAAAAAGGAGCGATCAATTGCGAGCCTGCATCCTGCACTTCAAAAAGTCCGTCCTTGAATTGTTGACGAGTGAAAATATTTTGTCGTTGCTCTAATAACAAGGCTGACGGAAATTCATCAGAAGTTTCGGTGACAATACTTTCGTCTTCCAATTGCTGTTGTAGTTCTTCACGAGAAATTTTTAAAGTATTGACTCGTAAAACAACCTTCGCTTGCTCATTAAGTGAATGGAGCTCTTCTTCCCAACGTGCTCCCAACTCTTTTTCGCCCAGCCAATCCAGCCAATCCGGGATAGACTCAAAAATTTTTCTATCTGATTTTACCTCCTCATAAGTTCTGAAGAAATTATTCCTGTCTATTTTGAACTCATTCCATTCGGGTAATCGGATTTCATTCCACAAACACCACGCGCCAAGCAACTTCCAAAAATCATTTTCTCCGGCATTCGTCAAATATCCGAAGAGGCGATACCAGCGCACGATGTCGTAGATCGTTTCGGCAATAAATCGCCTGTCGCGGGCGCCCCATTTCGGATTCTTCTTAAGGATTTTTTCAATCGTCTTGTCAGCATATTTTTTATGAGTAAAAATTTGCTCAAGGGCGTCTACCACCGATTCGCACAAGTTTTTGTAAAGCTTCATTCCACGGAATTTTTTGCTGAAATTAAGGCTTTAATTTATCATCGATTTATAAAAGACCTTCACAAGCATAAAAAGACACAATTTGACTTTATGAAAACCAAAATAACTCTCTTCATTGCCTTTTGCCTGTTGGCCTTCCAATCCTTTGCTCAATTCGATGCGCTTAAGAAAAAGCTGCTGGACAAAGGAAAGAAAACGTTAGAGGGAAATATTGATAAGTCACGCGACCGCCTCGATTCATCTGATTTTAACTACGCAATTTCTGTAATCGACAACTCGGGGATGATGAACATACGCGACCTTGACGAAGCGGCTACAAAAACAGCTTACGCAGCTTCGAACGCGCTGCTGAAGAAAGGATCAAATGAAACACCTGAACAAAAGAGCAGAGATATTTTGGACGTGGCCGAGAAATTATACGAGGCACGGAGATTTAAAATGGCCGAAGTATATTTTCTTGACGCCAAACTTTCTTACGAAAACGATCATATTACAAACAACATCAATTACAGCAAAGTGTATTCTGATTTGGGTTTGCTTTATGCAACGATGGGACGACTGAATGCGGCAGTGCCTTATACCACTGAGGCGTTGGCAATGCGCGAGAAAACATTGGGCAAGAATAGTAAGGCGTATGCTGCTTCGTTGAATAATAATGCAGTTCTTTTTCAGGAGAATGCCAGATACAACGAAGCCGAGAAATATTTTCAGGAGACAATCGAATTAGTAAAAGTGAAGTTGGGCGAGCAAAGTCAGGAGTATGCTATCGTACTCAACAATCAGGCGATCTTCTTTTCAAAAATCGGTCGGTATGACAATGCTATCACCAACTTAAAATCGGCTATTGCTATTCTTGATAAGCAAAACAAAAAAAACCTGCGCAACACAGTAGGCTTTCAGTCTAACCTTGCGTTGCTGTACCAGCAAACCGGAAAATTTACTGAGGCAGAAGAAATCTATTTAAAACTTGAAAAGGCGTTGAAAATTCAAAGCAATGATCCTTACTATGCGGGCGTACTTGATAATCTTGCCTTGCTCTACATTCAAATGAACAAGTCCGACAAAGTGGAAGGCTATTTCAAACAATCTGCAGAAGTTTATCGGGCGAGGTTTGGTGATCAAAATCCCAATCGCGCCAAAGTACTTAACGACCTTGGTAATTTTTATAGAATGCAAGGCCGCTTTGCAGAAGCTGAGCAAACATTGACAGAGTCTATGACTATTCGCACGAATGTGCTTGAAGCCACGCATCCTGATTTTGTGAAATCGGAAGAAGACTTGGGAATTCTTTACTGGAAGAAGGGCGACATGACGAAGGCGTTTGCCAACTTACAATCTGCGATGAATAAGTCGCTGGATTTTATTAGCCGCTACTTTCCTCCAATGAGTGAAGCCGAGAAAACGAAATATTGGGACGTTTTGCAGCCACGCTTTTTGCGTTTTTATAATTACTGCCTCGATGCGCATACGGCCAACCCTGCCATTGCTCAGGATATGTATAATTATCAGATGGTGACGAAAGGCCTGTTGCTTAACTCTACCAACAAAATTAAACAGGCAATTTTTGGTAGTGGTAATGCCGACCTTATCAAAGATTATGTAGCATGGCTCGACAAAAAAGAAGCGCTGGCACGGTACTACTCACTTTCAAAAGATGACTTGAAAGAACAAAAAATTGATCTTGCCGCACTTGAGCAAGAGGCCAATTCCATGGAACGGTCTCTGTCTGAGCGGTCGGGCGACTTTTCAAAAGGATATTCCACAGAAAAAATCGGCTTTGATAAAATTGCATCCCTATTGGCCGACAATGAAGCTGTAGTCGAGTTGATCCGCATTCGTTCGTTTGAAAAGGATTTTACTTCGGACTCAAAATACGCAGCGCTTATACTGACCAAAAATGCATCGCAACCGAAACTAATCGCACTCGAGAATGGTACCTTGATGGAGACTCGGTATGCAAAATTCTATCGTAATGCAATCCAGCAAAAAATAGCCGATCAATTTTCTTACGAACAATTTTGGGCGCGAATAGAGCCTGCCTTGGCCGGAAAGAAGGTTATCTATGTTTCGCCTGATGGTGTGTATAATCAAATCAATCTGAACACATTGAAGAAAGTAGATGGCGACTTTGTAATCAACAAATTTGACATCGCTATTATCGGCAACTCAAAGGATTTGATTGGCTTAAAAAACTCTAAAGCTTCAACGTCCAAGAAGGAAGCTTTTCTTTT
>Ga0206934_1036_pt1 | contig 39616 bp, 35 predicted proteins | sample Alteio_BWOrgHeat_16_FD_152932 | JGI IMG/M metagenome (GOLD analysis project Ga0206934, IMG submission 152932) | Enriched cells from forest soil in Barre Woods Harvard Forest LTER site, Petersham, Massachusetts, United States -... | ecosystem: Environmental > Terrestrial > Soil > Temperate forest >...
TTCACAACGACGGTCGTACCCCAGCGTTTTGCAGGGCTGAATAGAATTCCGATTCTTATGGTGGGTCCGTTATTGCATCGAACCGGCACCGCTTCTGTGCCGATGCCGGGCGGCGATAAGATCGGACAGCGGCCGGTTAATTATCATATCAATGCACTCGAGCAAATGGGCGCGAAGATCGAGTTTGTCGATGATTATTTTATTTGTACAGCCGATAAGCTAACTGGAACTTCGATCACTCTGCCGTTTCCATCTGTCGGGGCCACGGAAAATATCATCATGTCTGCCGTGCTTGCTCGCGGCACAACGATCATTGATAATGCAGCCGTCGAACCAGAGATTGTTGAACTGATGCGCTATCTGCAAAAGATGGGTGCTATCATCAATCTCGAAACAAATCGAAGAATTATTATAGATGGCGTTGATCGGTTAAAAGGGGCGGAAGAGCGCATTATGCCAGATCGAATTGAAGCTGCATCATTCGCATGTGCGGCGATCGCTACGAAAGGCGATGTTTTTATCGAGAATGCTACTCAATCGACGATGATGACGTTCCTCAACACGATCCGCCGCGCAGGAGCAGATTTCGAAGTAACGGGGGGTGGCATTCGATTCTTTTACAACGGGCCGTTAAAACCGCTTGCTATCGAAACAGATGTTCATCCCGGCTTTATGACGGATTGGCAGCAGCCATGGGTGTTGCTCATGACCCAGGCAAATGGCATGTCCGTTGTACACGAAACGGTGTATGAGAACCGCTTCGGTTACACGCGGGAACTTCAGAAAATGGGTGCGCAGATACAACTTTACAAATCGTGCCTTGGCGGAAATCCCTGCCGATTTAAGTCGCAGGTTCATCCTCATTCTGCGGTTATTCTTGGCCCCACAAAGCTCAAAGGGAGTAATATTTTAATTCCCGATCTTCGCGCCGGATTTGTATATCTCATTGCTGCATCGTTAGCAGAAGGCGAGTCGATCATCACCGGCATTCATCATGTTGAGCGCGGGTATGAGCATATCCAACAGAAATTGGAGGGATTAGGCGTAGCGATTGAGAGGATTAAAGTAGCGGGTGAATAGGGATATATCGTTTACTCGTTTGATTGCTATCTGTTGTCACTATTAGCCTCTTTATCGTTTTTTCCACGCGAAGCAACAAATCTTCTCGCATCGTGAGCCCGCCGCCAGATGCCTTTTGCGGAAAGTCCGAGTTCCGATCGCATTGCAAAAAATTGTAGGAAAGCAAGGAGTGTGTAGGAAATAAATACAGCCAGCGCCTCGCCGCGCGAAGCCATTCTTGGCACAAGAAAATAACTGCTGACAAAGAAAACAACGACGGCGCCTAATGTGGAAAGAAAAAGATCCTTTACTCTTCCAATTCCAATCAGGGTGTTCGTACCGATCAGTGCGAGCGGCAGCGTAAAGCCGGATAGAATCATGATCTGGAAAACAACAGCGCCGGCATCATATTGGCCTTTATAGAGTATCGTGAAGATCAGCGGCGCTCCAATGGCGAGCACAAACGAAATGGGTATCAGTAAGACAAAAGCGCCAAAAAGCAATTTTTCAATAAGCGTTGAAAGCCCCTTGAAATCTCTTTGCGTATACAACTTGGAAGTCATGGGAACTACCAGCAGTGTAGCACCTTCGCGTACAGCATCGAGAAAGCGATAGATCGTTTTTGCAGCATTGTACACCGCAACCTCGCTCGGATTGTAGAACAAGCCGACGATCAGCACGTCCGACCATTGCTGAAGTGTGAGCAGCGCACTGGTGCCAGCCTGGAATTTTGCGAAGGAAAGCATTCGGCCATATTCATTCCGAGGTACGCGAAAAAGCGGCATAGAAATGAATGCTTTCGCACAAAAAAAGAATGCCACGATGCTCGATAACGCAGCGCCAATAATGTTAAGGAACATGAAGTCTGTCGCTGTATGAAATAGTCCAAGAACAGTTACAAGTACCGTCATGATCAGAATGGAGCCAAAGAAAGCAAGATCGACCCAGAATATCGCCTTGATATAAAGATCGATCTGCAAATAACGAATTCCGACATTCCGAAATATGCTGAGAGCAATAAAGAGTGGCAGGAACTTGAGCATGGTGCCAAGTTCCGGACTGGTAAAGATAGCGGAAAGAGTTGTTGCAAACAATGCAATGAGCAGCCCCGATGCGAGCATAGCGATGGTATAAAGATTAAACCCGCCGGCAAGAACATGAGGAACTTCGGCTTCATGTTCAGTAGCGAATTTAACCATCGGCTGCAAGAAAATGGAGTCCGACAGAACGCAGAGAATAAGAAAGATGGATTGAAAAAGCGAGAAGGCTCCCCACTCCGGACGGGGCAAAACGTTCACAACGAGCACGATCACACCGAAGCCATAGAGTAAGAGCAGCGTTTTATCGGCGACGGTCCAGATGCCTTTGTCGAGATGTTCGGAAAGATTCAATTGATTGTGTCGATGGTAAATTGGATAGTGAAAATACCCGCCGGGTTTGACGCTGTAAGTCGCAGCAGTGTTCCATTTACTTCAACACGGTAAGAAGGGGAATAGTCATAGGACTCTGCGCTGATCGTTTCAAAATTTCCGTTGACCGTGACAGTAAGGTGTTTACCAGTCGTGTTTCTAAAATAATAAGTACCTTCTTCAAATGAAGAGGGATTGCTTTCCATAATCCATTCTGGAGCAAGATGCAGTCGCCATTCACAATGCTGGGAAACAGTGTCTAAAAAGAGATCTTCAATCAGTGCAGTGGTTTGATTTATTTTTACCGTTCGTTGATGTTCAGGCCATTCTCCATAGGATGCTTTTACAGAAGCCTCAGAAGGAGTATAGTTCGTTTCATAGATGATGGCATCCGGCCTGATACGTTCCCAGCCAAATTGTTTGCGGGGAATAGCACCTGTTCCATTTCCGAATACTATTCCATTATGAGCACTTGCTTCGCGATATTGTGCCCGCTTTACCTGATCGCCACTATAGACGAAGGTTCCGGGATCGACAAGAACGGGAAGGCCGGCAAGATAAATAATGGGACTCAGAAAATCGTCATGCGCATGTGAGGAAAATCCAGCGCCGCCCATTCCAAACTCTCCAGCGCGCAGAAAAAGAAAGGCATCGTTTACATGAGCAGCCACATGATGTACGTTCGGATAATAATTCTGAGGTGGAAAATCGGGTATGTCCGATGTACCAAAGATATGATCTTTCCAAATCTCATGATTTCCTTCCATCCATAACGCCAAGCCATCATCGCAATCTCCGAAGCGAACTAAGTTTCCATCAACTTTCATCTGACGCAGAAATGCTTTCATTCTTGAAAGACGAGTTTTATATTCGTCGCTGAATGGATTCCCGTTTTGTATAGCGACTCGATGGGCAAGATCGAAAAAATGCGTGACAAATTGGTGATACCAACTCGATGCTTCGCGTGTAACGCCATCTGAAAATGTTTGCCCGATTATTTCTTTTTCAAGTATTCGTTTGGCTCGTTTTGCAAAATCTTGATTTCCTGGAAATTCACAAAGCATAGATGTCAGGTAAAGTCCAGTGGCTTCCCCGATCAAATGATTCGTTGGAAGCACTTTATCTGTTCCCAGATCGGCGGCAAGATAGTGGGCTTGCTCGAATATCGAACGCCTGATCTTCGTATGTTCGTGTGTGTTAAAACCAGCTTCTTTAAGAAGCAAAAGAGTCGTTGTCCAAGAGATGAGCCGAATAGAAACCTCAAGTGCACTCGACCAATTCACAGATGAGGCAAACGGATTATCCTCGATCCATGAGAGAAGTCTGCGTTCTACCTCTTCTGCATATTCTTTCTTATCAGAAAGCAAAGCAGCCTGGCCTAATGTTGGGATGTCTTTAAATCGGTTGATTTCGAATACGATCTTTACATCGTTTGGTGTATCTCGGTCGTGAAGTTTGCGTTCGGTGTAATGCCTGCGGGGCCAGTATTTGTTTTCGAGAGGATCGAATTCCCAGGGGCGTTCGATGTTCCGAGTACGGTATGGGAATGAAAAGAAGATATTCATATCCCGAAGCATCGCGTCAGCTTGAAGAAGGATCGCTTCCTTATCGAAAGCAAGTTCTGGGAATTGTTTAGTGTTTTGCCGATTTTTCAAGATTGCTACATGACTACTGGTTGGCACTGTAGCCAGCATCGACCGATAGCGCAGCCATTTAGCGATCTTTCGCAACGCAAGTCCCAACACGCCCGTCGGACCTAAGCGCTTGAGTATATTGCTTAATTTGGTGAAAGCCATTCTGTGGGAATCTTTCTAAAACGTCGATTCATCTTGCCAACTTACAGCTTGCCACACGGCGGCAACAGCTGGGCGCTGAAGATGAAAGACCGCATTGCCATCGACATGCTCGATGTCGCCTTCATTAAAAGTGACATCGAGCGAGAAGGCTCGCGTAACGGTGGAATCGAGTGAGCTTCCTTCGGCGTCAAGCACATCTCCCCACAAGAGCGATAAGGTCTGTGTGTTTTGAAATAATCCGGCGGTGGTTTGCATTTCGTCATCGCGTCCCCAATGAATATCGACGCCCTGATTGTAATCGTGGAAGCTGAAAATAAAGCTCGATCCGATCAGACTGCCATAGACGGACGTATCCTTAAATTCGTACGCATATTGGAACGCCTGAAAATACCCGCTAATGGAGTGAGGGTCTCCAAATTGAGCGGTTGTCGCTGTGTTGCTTACAGCAGGAGAAAATGGATTACAACCTGCGGCAACCGCAAGCACTGCAACCGTCAGAAATGCCGCTCGAAAGTTCATGAAGAAAGATCTACTTTCAGATCGCTCCAGGTCGGTCCGTTACCGGACTGCGGAAGGAAATCGGACCACGAGACGATCCTCCATTCTTTCGTTCCATCGTCCGTCGTGATGAAGGCAAGCTGAAATTGGAGGGAACCTTGCACGACCCCCGGAATGATGCTTGAGGAGGTTGATGATGGCAACGAAATTGCATAATCATAGGAAAGGGAAGCCGTGGTGCTTGATTGATCAGGTTTTGGATTGCTAAGCACCAAAGTGATCTGGCTGTTTTTTGACAGCAATGCCGCGAGCTTTGTGAGCCATGCGACTTCCGACGGAACGCTCCAATCTGTGAAAATGGCTCTCGAAGATTGACTGATGTTGGATGATGGGGTAAAAGAAAAAGCAGTCACGCTATTGCTCGTTGCTTCTGTCGGGCTGATAAAGACTCGTTTATAATCTGTTGCGTCGAGAATTTTAAGTGCGCCGGTTAAATTCTGCATAAGATAGTCAGGAGTGGTTGCAGGCGTCCAGACAAACGTGGTCGAGGAGCTGGGCGGCTCCGGCGAGCGGGTCGAAAAAATGCATCCGGCTAAGAATGCGCTGAGGAATACGAGGCGTTTCACAGCGATGAGAACATAATCAGTCGTGGAGACGTGTCTGGGTTGAATTCGTTGCCAAGATAGGTGCCGAATATATGTCGAAGCGTCAGTCCGGCGCTCTCAAACATTACTCTAAAATCTGCAAGATCGAATAATCTCACAGACTCAATATACTCCTTCGCTTCGACAGAGTTACGAATGAGAAGGCGTTTTTCGATGCGCCCATCCTCGATCCAGCGCGTTTGTTCGATGTGCATCCCATTGGGTGTTGCGCGCTCGTCATGCTCAACAAGATGGTTACGAACCCATTGGCTGTTCAGAAAGTCTATAACGAGCCATCCATTATTGGAAGCAAGGTGTTTCGATACATTCGTTATTACTGCGGCATTGTCTTCATTCGAATCGAAATAACCGAAACTTGTAAAAAGATTGACGGCAAGATCGTACTTCTCATCGGGAATGTCGCGCATATCACGCTCGATAAATTGAATAGGGAACTGAAGGCGCGCCGCTTGTTCGCGAGCTTCTGTCAGAAGCGTTGGGGAAAGATCTATCCCTGTTACATCATGGTATCCACGTTTTGCGAATGAGATCGAGTGTCTGCCCGATCCGCATCCGACATCCAGCACTCGGCGTTCTGGTCTGTGACCGATCGTTCGCTCGATGAGGTCGATCATTGCTTCAGCTTCTCCCTCATCGCGGTGTTCATACACTACACGATAATTTGCTTCCTGAAACCAGTCTTTATACCATGTCATATTCTAAACTCAAACGGTCGTTCGTCCTTCAAGGGCGCGTGCAAGTGTGGCTTCATCCGCAAATTCCAGATCGCTTCCGATCGGGATTCCCCTCGCAATTCGTGTTACTCGTTCAACGATCGGAGAAAGAAGTTTTGCGAGATACAGCGTAGTCGCTTCGCCTTCTACGTTCGGATCCATTGCCAGGATAATTTCGTGAACCGGTATTCCATCCTCCGCTCGAAGCCGCGTTAGCAATTCATGCACTTTTAACTGATCGGGGCCAATACCATCGAGAGGAGAAAGCGTGCCTCCGAGCACATGATAGAGACCTTTGAATTCATTCGTTCGTTCGATCACCATGACATCGTTCGGTTCTTCCACGACACAAATGATGGAACGGTCGCGCCGCTCATCTCGGCAGATGGGGCAGGGGTCGATCTCCGTGATGTTCGAGCATATCGTGCATGTTCGCACTTTCTGTTGCAAAGTACCGATCGCGTCAGCAAGTGCCATAATATCTTCCCTCGGCTGTTTCAGCAAAAAAAGCGCGAGGCGCTGAGCCGTCTTCCTTCCAATAGTTGGCAGCCGAGAAAGACGTTCAATGACTGTTTCGAGAGCAGGAGATGTGTAGAGCATTGCGACCGATTCAGGGTAATGAAAATCCTGGAGGGAGAAAGGAGCGGGCGGCATCGTTCATCGAAGTATCTGCCAATTCGCGGGCGCGATCAATAGCGCGATTAACAGCGGCAATGACAAGGTCTTCCAGCATCTCCTTTTCGTTCGGATCGATCACTTCTTTATCAATTTCGATACCTACGATCTGAAGTTTACCGTTCGCGGTAACTTTTACCATGCCACCGCCGGACTCCATCATCACAGTTTTCGCACCAAGTTCCTGCTGAACATTTGCCATTTGCTCCTGTAATTGCTGGAGGCGTTCGAGCATGTTTGAGAGATCTTCTGCCATAAATTATTCTTCGAATGTCGCTTCAATGGTTATTTCATTTTCCGGATCGATATGTACATGCAAAACATTGGGTCGGCAGCAAACTGCGCAATCCTCGATGTATTCCTGATCGAGACCCTGCGATTCATCGACCACGGTTTCGATCTCCTCACCGCAGACCGCGCAGATATAGGTTGCAAGCATGAGTTTCTAACATTTGCATCGCGAAAATTAGTCCTTGTATGCCCTATCTGCGATAGGGGGTTGCCAGATACCGTGTTGCATCGGCATGATCGCGATTGTGGTCGGGTAGATTGAGTACTCGTTGATACATGAGTGTGGCATTCTTTCGATCATTTCGCATGTCGTAGGCTTCGCCCATAAATAGCTCGGCATCTGTCACATACCATTCGAAATCGCCGGATTTATCAATGGTGCGGCTGAGAAGGTCACTGTTGTAAAGATAATAGAGTGCGGTATCCACATTTCCATTCGTCTTTTTTAATTGCGCGACCCCGATAAAATACATCGCTTCGCGTGCTTGCCGAATGGTATATGCATCCCGACGTTCCCGAGAGCGGTCGAGCATCACCCGGTAGATAGAATCATACTGTGCGACATTGTTCTCAGTAAAAGCAGCGAAACCGAAATAGTGAAGGAACTGCACATTGTTCGGATATTTACTTGCAAGGTCTTCTGCTAATGCATACGCTTTCTGATAATTTCTTTCGTAAGCGTAGTAAATGTGCATCAGCTCGAATTTTGCTTCGATGTTGGCGTAGGTTGCATGAGCAGCAGCCATCTCCAGCATCTGCAATCCTGCGACTTTATTGCCAGTTGGGAACATCGCGGAAATGATCGGCGCAAGGGTCGGATTATCCGCTTTTTCGGACTCCACGTAATAATTATACACGCCTCTGCCAAAAAGAATGTCAGAATTATCGGGAATGATGTCTTCTAATTGATCTAAATACTCCACGCCTTTTTTTGCATCGCCGAGAATGAGCTGAATGATGTCCATCGCGTCATGCGCACCTACGCGGTATTCATACATCCTCGCCCTCATGCCGATCGAGCCGCCTTTGTAAAAAAGTCCGGCAATGTCTTTTGGATTATGCGCGAGCAAGGTATCGGAACGATCGACTGCCTTCTGAAGCCACGTTTTATATTCAGCGTCGTATGTTGTGTTGTCAGGATTTGTGATCGCACGCCAGAACATCGTCGTTGCACGATAAAAATATCCTACGGGGTGCTCCGGATTTTCAACGATAACGGAATCGAATACCGAATCTGCTCTTGCAAACTCCATATTGTAGATGAGGTTCATGCCTCGGTGAACCTGTTCATCCGTGCGTCCTGATTGCAGTATCCATTGTGCCCGCAATGAATGACTCGAGAACATCATCAGGGTTATAAAACCGAGCGATGCGAACCATTGACGCGAACGGGTGACGGATGCAAACATTGAGTTCTTATATTCCAAATCGAATGAAATTGTTTCGTGAGCACAAATATCGGAAATGATACAGTTATAACAGCCAAGCCGCCTGCACTATTACATGAAGTAATAGCAGAGGCGGCCTGAAGCGGTCTGCAAGGCGTGAAGGGCACATTCGCCCTTTTGTGGTTACTTGCTGCCGAGGATCGCGTCCTTCGCTTGCTTGCCAACGCGGAACCTGACAACCTTACGGGCAGGGATCTTGATGGCAGCACCGGTTTGTGGGTTGCGGCCCATACGAGCTTTGCGGTCGGAAAGGACGATCTTGCCCAATCCGTGAATGGTAAATCCATTTTTCGCCTGTTTGTAGGCAAGCGAATTGAGATTATCTAATACATCGCCGATCTGGCGTTTCGTGAGTTCGGTCTTTTCTGCGAGATGGTCAATGATCGCAGCTTTCGTCATTTGTTTTGCGGTTGCTTTCGCCATAGTAGAGTGATTCTAAAAAAAGTGTAAAAAAACGTGGTTCAGAACAACGGGGGATCGATCATGCAAGCATGGCTAATCCTACGCTTTGAAAATGATTGCTCATCCTCTGACGCTCCTGCGATGCTGTTTCTCCGGCCACACTCAGTCGTCAGAACAGCGCCTCGGACGCGGCATTACTTTCGTTTTGCCGTTCGCCGCCCGTCGGTTTGGTGATTAGGCTCGCAGAACCGTCATACGAATTTACGACATTTTTTGGCCCGCGCTTGAAAAACAGATCGCCGGAGCCTTGATAGGTAAGGGCGGCAGGGTGTTAATACTTACGTAACACCTTAGTAAAACGGTAAATGTTGGCCGCCGCCAAGTGAGACACCCGGTTGAAAACTTCCCTTAACATCGATGCCGCCGGAATTTATAAAGGTTCCGTTCGGCTGTGCATGAATGAGAATGCGCGCCCACTGATGTCCGAGTAGTGTTTGTTGGTCATCGTTCATCATCAAATAAACGATCACGCCGCCTTTCGATGGGTAATGCGGAAGCTGAATATTGGTTTGTGTGAACTGCGAGGGATCGTTCAGCGGCCCACTATAAAAAACAGAATCCAGAACCGAATCCATATCCATCCGATTCATAAATCCAACACCGCCGAGATTGCCATTATGAGACTGCACCGTAAGGGTTACAACGCTATCTGGCGCGATACTAACCACAACCTGCCCGGTGTTATCCGTGCTGTCCTCGGAGACATCCCATTGATTATTCAGCGATCCAAAATACATCGATTTCCCATTCAGAACCTGCAGAAAGCCGCTATTCCCACTGCTGGAATCATTGCCGCTTTTCGGAACTAATTCTGCGCCCGACCATACGATATGGTTCGTATCGGGGCCATACATATCGGGGCCATAGAAAAATGTGGAGTCGTTGCGCTGGGATTTTATCCAGAACTCATACGGCCATTCTGTTGCCGTTACTGCGGTTCCCGTGGCGGGCGGTACGCTGACCAAAGCTGTATTCGTACCCTTCGGGGCCGTTATGGCTACATGTCCAGTGTCATGTTGAAGGGTTGTGTCACGGTAGTAGATCACATATCGAAAAAATCCGGTATCTTTGTCGGTAACGGGCAGCGTCCACCGGAGCAGCACCGTTTGAGAGCCGGTCGAAGTAGCTTCGAGATTCGTCGGGTTCTGCATCGGCAGGGGGTCGAAGAGGGCAACATATTGTGAAAAATCAACACTCTTAATCGTTGTATCTTTTGTACTCGTCTTTTCACTCCAAACGGTGACTGCATAAGTTCCTTCTGGAAGGCCAGAATTTGGGGCTGCACCGATTAGAGACGTAAAGGTACAGAATGTATCTGTGAGTTTAACGGGCTGACCAGGCAGGCTGTACGGGCGAAGAATAGTGGCAGTGTCAACAATCTTCTCTAAGCTGTCTGTCTGGTTTATATAGAAGCCATTGGTATCCGCAAGCTGAAGCTGTACAAAGTACCCCTTAAAGTTAAGCTGCGTGTCAGCAAGGGAGCGGTTCCATTTAACAAGCATGTTACCCGATGGCGGCGTGGAGTATTGCTTGTAATTTATGGCTTGAAAAAAAGGATTCTGCGGAGCAACCACTGTTTCCGGGCGCACCTGGAAAGGCGTCACCGGATCGGCAATACATCCGGCAAGTGCGACACAAACAGCTATAATAGGCATAAGCCATACCCGCTGTTGTCCGAGAGGAGATTGAAAAAACATCATTTTAGACAACGGAAATGCCGTCGCATTGTTCCAACCAGGATCAGGGCTAATGCGCTGACCTTCGGACGACATGTCCCGAATTCTGAGGGCGACCGCGACCAGCATAAGGCTTGTTAGTCACCATTTGATACGATACATTCATCGTAATATACTTAAAACCGTTTGACGAAACGCTGTAAAGTTTACCCGATGGATCCGGCACGATCTCAATAAGCGCCAAATTCCCGGTTCCGGTCATACAAACGAGTATCCGCGAACCGAAAGAATTATAGGTGGTGTCCGGCGGAATAATATTGTGCGCAAGAGAGGTATCGGCGCTGGTATTGTACGCAGTATCGCGGTAATTATTATTCAGTCCGCCTCGAACATTGAAGTAATTCAGGTCGATCTTCGTCGCATTCCACGCTGGGTTTGCAATGGAACCGGCATCGAACGAAAGGCCGGATGGAACGCTCGTATCTTCATCAAGGACGAAATCCGCATTTGCTGCGCCTTTCCATGGAATAGTTTTGGTTCCGTTCGCGGCAAGTATGAGCGCGCCGGGATCGCTTGATGCGGAATCGTTTTTCTCGAAGATCTGAAGTCCCGTAAACCGCTCCGCGGGCATCCACTGCATAGCTTTCGAAATGCCGGTACTCATGTGAACGAAGATACTGTCCGGAACGCCTTCGGTGAGTCCCGTTATAATACCGGAGTCTCCTAACGTCGTCGCAGTTCCGACAACCGAGTTTCCGCTCATGGCAACGATCGTATCGAGACTGGTATCGCCAGCGCCGCGCGTCCATTTTGCCCCGATGGATGTGGCGCTCATGGCATTGACCAAAAGATTGAGTGGAAGTCCAGGAAATGTATAGGAAATCGCCGAGGAGCGCCCTGTCACCGATGCGATGATGATAATGTATGCTTGCCCCGGAACAAGCGCGGTAACGACGCCTAACGAGGTGCCAGCCGGGATCAGAATTGGAGTGCCACCCGCCAAGGCTCCAGTGTTCGTCAGAAGGATAAGCGTATCGGCAGTTGTATCGGTCGCTGTTCGAGTCCAGCTTATCGTGATGGCTACGTTTGTCTGTGCGATGACCGATACATTCGTCGGCACATTACTGATATAAAGCGTAAAATGGATCGGTGAAGAATTCCCAGTCGCTGACCTGACAATGATCGTATAATTGATCCCACTCGCAAGCCCCGTCACCGTAGCGGAATCGAGCGGGTATGCGACAACAGTTGTATCAACGGCCGTCAAACCATTCATCACGATCACGGTGTCATTCGTGACGTCCGTTGGGTCGCGCGTCCAATTGACTCTGATGGTGGTTGGCGTAAGCGTCCTGGCAAATACTCCCGTCGCTATATTCCCACTGACGGTTGTATCCATCGTGCAGCCCGAAAACAGAGCAACACCTGCAACAAGCAGCAAAAGCAGCTTCGGTATGGTGCCGATTGTACGAGAGAGGAGCATCGCTAATGATAAGCGGAAATCGGGATGCAATGTTCCTTAGAAAAAAGCCCCTTCTCCCAGTTTTGGGAGAAGGGGAGTGGTAACTTTTTAGTGCTCAGATCAAGGAACGAGCACTCGCGTCGGACGGCCTGCGAAATGCACATGCGCACGCGCAGCATAGGGCTTTCCGACAACCGTCTGATAGGATACGTTTACGGTGACGTATTTATCCACGCCACTTCCCGAATACAACATGTGCGTCGTCTGATCGGGTACGATCTCGATCTTCGCGAAATTGTTAGTTGCGGTTTCTGAAAGCAAGATACGGGATCCCTTTGTAAGATAAACCGCGTCATTTGGGACGTCATACGCATTTCCTTGTGTGCTTGCAATCGCGGCGATCTGCGTACTGAAATCCGTTGCAGAGTAATCCGCATCCAGGCCGCCTACTAAATAAGTAACATCGTTATTATCGAAATAAGATGTGCGATATGTTACAGCTCCGCCGTTAAGGAATTGAGCTCCCTCAAAAGAGATCCCCGAAGCAGTCGTTATGGTTGGATCATGCTGGAAATCTTCAAGATAAAAATCGATCAGGGGTGCATTGACAGCCGACGCGCTGACAACAGTTGCTTGTCCACCAGAGCCATTCAATTCAAGTGCGCTGAAGCCATTCGATGAGAATTGATAGAGCTTAAGTCCCGTCGTCCGAGTTGCTGTCATCCATGAAATGGATGAAGAACGAGCACCGGCAGATGCAACACTGATCGTATAGACCGTGCCCGCCGAAAGTCCGCTGATATTAACGCTCGTTGCAGTATTCGTTGTTGCTGTGGCTGTTGATAATGATCCATTGGAAACAATGACAGAATCAATGGCTGTATCGCCGCTTGCACGAGTCCATTCGATGCTTATGGAGGTAGAGCTCCCAGAAAGGGCCATCACGTTCGTTGGTGCGCCGATACCTGTGGATGTCGCTGCGGTCTCCGATGTGCAGCTTGAGAAAAAGAAGCCGGCAACAGCCGCGAGGGTAAGACTTGAAAGGATAATTGTGAGTTTCTTCATAATAGCTTTGGTTAGTAGTAAGATCAAACAGTGCGACACGTTTTCGAGCCGCAGATTTCTAACGTCAGGGTTGTCTATCCAATTCCGCTTTCATCAATTCATTTACTAATTCCGGATTCGCCTTTCCTTGTGTAGCTTTCATGGTTTGTCCGACGAAAAATCCGAAAAGAGCCGTTTTCCCAGACTTGTATTTTGTTAAATTATCTGGATTTGCGGCGATTATCTCAAGTACGGTCTTGCGGAGCGAGTCCACATCCGTTACCTGCACCAGTCCTTTACGCTCCACGATCTGCTTCGGCGATTCCGCGCTACCCGGCAGATCAGGAAAAATATCCTTCGCGATCTTATTCGAAATGGTCTTATCCTGAATGAGTCCGACAAGTTCAGAGAGATGTTCTGGCTGAAGTCGTAACTGAAGAATGTTTTCCTTCCGCTCCGACATCATCCGCATCACATCACCCATTATAAAATTCGAAATGGATTTTATGCTTTCATCGGATCTTGCTGAAAGTGATGAAACGGATGTTTCGAAAAAATCTGCTACCGATTTTTCTGCGGTTAAAACATCCGCATCGTATTTCGGCAGCTTGAATTCAGCGATGAACCGGTCGCGTTTCTTTCGCTGAAGTTCAGGAATTTCACTTTGCACTTCCGCGATGTATGTTGCCGAAACGGTTACTGGCAGCAGATCCGGTTCCGGAAAATAACGATAATCATGCGCTTCTTCCTTGGAGCGCATCGGACGAGTGATGCCCTTGCCCTCATCGAATTGCATCGTTTGATGAATCACTGGCTCAGCTGCTTCGATAAGCCCGATCTGTCGCTCGATTTCGGATTCTATTGCGCGTTGGACATTTCGAAAGCTATTCAGATTTTTCACTTCCGTCTTCTGCCCAAATTTTTCCGCGCCACGCAAACGCACCGATACATTTGCATCGCATCGCAGCGAGCCTTCCTCCATATTGCCATCGCAAATACCGAGATAGGTGACGATGGATTTTATAGTAGTGAGATATGCATACGCTTCCTCGCTCGAACGCATATCCGGTTCGCTCACAATTTCGATGAGCGGCACACCTGCACGATTAAGATCGACAAGTGTTTCCGCGCCAAAATCGTGGATGGATTTGCCTGCATCTTCCTCCATGTGAATACGGGTAATGCCAACTCTTTTCGCGTGGAGGGTGGCATCCTTCCCCGCGTGGAGGGTGGCGTCCCCGCCACCCAATTTCACTTCAATATCCACAAAACCATCATAACAGATTGGAGTCTCATATTGCGAGATCTGATACCCTTTCGGAAGATCGGGATAAAAATAATTCTTGCGCGCAAAGATAGATCGCGGACGGATCTGGCAATTCGTGGCCAATCCCATCCGGACGATAAACCGCAGCAGATTTTCGTTCAGTGCAGGCAGCGTGCCGGGATGCCCCAGGCAGATGGGGCAGGTATTGTGGTTCGGCGGCGAATTGAAGTCCGTCGAGCAGCCGCAAAAGGCTTTCGTCCGCGTCAGCATCTGCGCATGGACTTCCAGGCCGATGACCGGTTCGTATTTTTCGAGAAGTTCTGGGTTCACAAATTCGCTACCTGATAAATAACGGGCCGGTACCGTGGTTCAGGGATCGTTAGGTTGTTCGCGCGAGCTGATGCAAGCCACGCGGCCTTCGCCGTTTCAACTTCGTGAAGCGCCTGCTCCGGTGTCGCACCGAAAGCTGAGCAATGCCTAAGATCGGGAATATCCGCAATGTATCCCTGATCTTCCTCGCTGTAAAAGATATTGATGTGATAGTCTTTCATTCGTCCATTAATCGTAAATCGTATTCCTCGACGATCTCAAGAAACTGCTTCACCTGATAATTCTTAGCCATTCCTCCAACGTTTTGGAGATTGATTAGTTGCTTTATGCCTGAGCGCTTGTAGATGTGATGGCTGCCCACGACGCGATCGAGCCGAAACCCGAATCCTTCGACAACGCGGGTCAAGTCCGCGAAACGAACGTTCCAGGATTGTCGAGTATCTGCTGAAGCAGTTTATGTCGATTCATGGGGAGGTACTGCTAACAGCCCGCAAAACCTATTCGTCCCAGCGTCTATTTTTATAGTCATCTCCTTTGAGAATTTGGTGCCTGTTGCCAAAAACGCATTTGTGCTTCATAATTCATGACGTTCCACTTTGCATCGTCTTTTTCCCCAAGAAACAGGTGCCTTCAGGGCACCGATTCGGGAACCATTGCCATTGCAACCTTCGAAATTCGACTGATTTTGCCATGTTTTCAGATTTTTTTTTGAATATGTCGTTCATTAACTAGAATTTACTTTAACGTTGAGCACCTTTTCTCAGAGCAAGAATGAGGGATAAAAAAAGATGTTGTCATGCATCCATTCATACATCATACTTCATACTTTCCCCATAGGTGCCCATTAAAACAGATACTAATATAAGCTATTCAAATCAAGAAGTCAAGGGCTTCTCCAAAGTTTTTTGAAATTATCCTCGTGCAAGTGTAGCACCGAACCTTCAGGTTCGGCGGATCTATCACACCTGACCTTAAGGTCAGGTGGTACACAATTCAGAAAAACCCCTCAAAATACGCCATTAACAGAGGAGATATTTCGCTCCCATCATTTTAATCTCATAAATCTCATAAATCACGGTTCAGACAGTTAAAACTCCTTCTTCGAAAACGCGAAGCAGCTAAGTCCGATATAGACCACACATAGCCCGGCGGTAAGGAAGAGCGGCATGAAATCCATATCTTTTCCTAATATTTCGGATGAAATGACTTTACCCATTTCCTGAGAGGGAACCAGATAATGCAATCCAGTTGCAACCGAAGAGAGGACGCCTTTCGATGGCTCGCCATTGATGAGCCGGTCGATAAATTGACCGAGCGGAATAACAAAGGCAGCAAAAATATACAGCGCAAGTCCAATGATGATAGCAAACCAACTGCTCCGCGTAAGCACGCCGAAAAGTGTTACTAAGCTAAACACTCCGGCGAACGCTAACGTGATCGTAATAATACTTCCAAGGAATCCGGAACTCCACGAGCCAAGCGAAAGTCCCGCGACAAGCCAAAGTCCTAAAACAAGATAGGCTACTTCAGCAAGTATTATGAGAACCGATCCGGTGTATCTGCCGGCAATATAAGTCCAGCGTGAAACGGGTTTGGAAAGCAGTAGATCGATGGAGCCTTTTTCCATAAGCGATGTGATAAAGCCAGCAGTAACGAACACGCCGAGGAAAACACAGATAAACAGCAAGAGCGAAGAAATTGCCATCCACACCATATCGAGCACCGTCATTCCCATCATGGAAGCAGGCGGTGCGCTCGTGTGGCCGTTCCGCACCTGAACGTGCTGCGTTGCAGGGGAGAGCAGCCCATGCTGCACAACATCCATCTGAAAAAGCAAGACAGCTATAATGAGCGCGGCCGTGGAGACGATGAACATCCCGAGGATCGTTTTGCGAGCGATTCCCTCGCGGATCGTGGCTTCGATAATGGCTAAGAATTTCATAGAGGTTATAATATTAAAATTTCAGAATCCGCGTGGAGTGTGGCGTCCTCGCCACATTCTCTTATGGTAAGGATTACGAGTGGCGAGGACGCCACTCACCACACGTGTTCCTTAATCATGCGTAACTGCACTTCCCTGGATCAGATCCACAAAAACATCTTCAAGCGATGATTTCTTCGGCGACATGCTTTCGATCACGCCACCGGCAGCTCGCAGCAGATCCATCGTCCGATTAAGGTCTTCGGACGAGTTACAGCGAATTTCGAGGGCAGCTCCATCGGCGTGAACAAGGCTCGTTCCGAGCGAAGCAAGCACCTCCGGTGAGGGAGTTGTTACCTTGATCTCATAGATATTCTCCGTCCGTGTAAGATCGTCGATGCTGCCTTCTTTTACGATGGTTCCATGATCCATAATTGCAACGCGATCGGAAATGCGCTCGACCTCGCTCAAAAGATGGGAATTTAGAAAGATCGTTTTGCCTTCGTTCTTGAGCCGCACTAATACTTCGCGAATTTCTTTGCGTCCAACGGGATCGACGCCATCGGTCGGTTCATCGAGCAAAATAAGCTGCGGATCGTTGATGAGCGCCTGCGCAAGCCCAAGGCGCTGCATCATGCCTTTGGAGTATTTGCGGACTTTGGTTTTTCTCCACTCCGCCATTCCCACCATCTTCAGCGTTTCATCGATTCGCTGGCCAAGCATGGGCTGTGAGATTCCGGAAAGCTTACCGAAATAGGCAAGCACCTGCTCGCCGGTTAAGTACAAGGGGTAACGATGATTTTCCGGAAGATAACCAACTCGTTCCTTGGCATGGACGGAACCAAACGGATAGCCGAGCAGAGTTCCCTCGCCGGAGGTCAGGAACACGATGCCGAGCATACACTTGATGAATGTCGTTTTCCCGGCGCCATTCTTTCCGAGCAAGCCGAAAATTTCGCCCTGTGCGACCGTGAGGCCTACACCGCGAAGCGCGTGGACAGCGTTCGTTCCGCGGCCGTATGTTTTTACAATAGTATTCGAGGCAAGAACAAGTTCCATCTTGTCAGGTAAGGATTGAGTATAAAAGGAGCATATGAATTATATCAAAGGAGTAACAGGCTGTTTCAGTTCTAATAATCATCCATAACCCTGTCACGATTATTTTAATGTATTGTCGGAACGCCAGTTAAAGTGAAGTATGTTTGCCACATCGAAGGAGTTTTTTACCGCGTAAAGCGCGATCTCCACACACCTGCATAACATTTATCTGAAAAACAGGATTTATCACTGACCGCCTTTCATAGCAATTTCTCCTGCTTTCGTTGGCGGCTTTAACCATTTGAGACTCTATGCCTATTTATAATACCAAATCCAAAGACGGACTTACCGACGCAGTGGACCGTTTGCGCTCTGAACTGGGCGTCATTAAAGAAGAACTGCGTGTCATCGAAATGCGTAAACCTGCACTGGAATCACGTGCCCAGCGTATATCCGAAGCATTGCAAATGCTGATGGGCGATGGCTCCAATGGCGATCCGCGCTGGATGCAGATGCCGCGCATCACCGAAGGCGGTATTGATCGCTCCGATTCATCTGAAAGTGGATCGACCTACGATACCCCAAGAGCACCGCGTGTCAAGCATCAGGTTGGACCGCTCAAACGTCCGGAGATCACGGAAGAGTCTATTCTTGAAATGGCAAGTTTTGCCGAGCGCTCCAAACACCCTGTTAAATCTGCAGAACTCTATGAACATCTGGTGAGCAACGGCTTTATGGAGCCGATCGAGACAGAAATGCCATATAAGTCCTTTGCCATTACTTTGCGGAATGTCCACCAGGAATTTATAGATTACGACCGTGGCACAAAAACATGGAGTCCGCGTGACAGATCGCCAAAGGCAAAATTGAAAGAAGCCCTCGAAAAGGGCGATGGAACACGCATCACTTCCTCGAACAACTTGGGAATCAGCCGCGACGAACACCCTTTCGTTAAAGCGGTCAATGGCGTGTTCAAAGCAAACCGCTGGGAGCCATTGGCGATCAACCGCATGTATGATGAACTCTCCGAAAAACGAGATTTCGGTCTTATTCCGGGGGTAGGCAGCATTGCCGACTTTGCTTCGTCGCTCGCTAATTACAGTGATTTCTTTCAGTGGGATGGTAGCTCGGCAACGTACCGCGCCATCAAACCGGAAGTGAAGCCAGAAATACCAGCATCGAAACCGGAAATTTCTTCTGGTGTTGCCGGACTTTATACCGTGAAAAGCAACGGCGGCGTAACGGCATAAAAGTTATCCTTTGTTCTTTTCTTTGATCGATCCCCGAAGTATGCCTTCGGGGATTTTTGTTTAAGTGTAATTTCTTCGAACCAGAGCGATCGTTCGGTTAGTTTATTTTGAGTTCTTTATTTAGATATGTCCGCAATGGAAATCGCATTACCTCCAAAACAGAACACAGCCTCCACATGGTATGGGCCAGATTGGCTTGCTCGAGAAAACGAATGGATCATTATGCTCTCATCCAATGAGATAGATGAATTAGAAGCAGCAGGAGAGCAGTGGGATGCGTCTCATAAAACGGAAAATATCGAGACCATCGTGGTACGTGATTTCGATCTCCCAATCCTTGCCCCAAAATTATTACAACTTCGGAAGGATCTGATTCACGGTCGAGGCTTTGCACTTTTACGTGGATTACCAACGGCGCGATACTCTGAACGAGAAGCTGCCATCATCTTTTGCGGACTCGGTTCGCATCTTGGGCTTTCGCGGCCTCAGAATGCTCAGGGTCATTTGCTCGGACATGTCCGCGATATGGGCATGACCAGCAAAGATCCCAATGTTCGTATCTATCAAACGAAAGAACGCCAGAGCTTTCATACCGATTCTACCGATGTTGTGGGGCTGCTTTGTTTAAATACCGCAAGATCAGGCGGCCTATCTCAGTTAGTAAGTTCCTCAACCATTTTCAATGAAATGCGAGATCAGCGGCCAGATTTGCTCCCTTTGTTAATGGGGCCGATCGCAACAGATCGAAGAGGCGAGATACCGAAGGGAATGCTTCCGTATTATCTCATTCCTGTTTTTAGTTATTACGAGGGTTATCTTACAGCGATCTATCAGCGGCAGTATATTGATTCGGCGCAGCGGTTTTCCGATGCACCGCGTCTCACTTCCGAGCATATCGAAGCTCTAAATTTATTCGATGAACTTGCCAACAGCCCGAAGCTGAATTTCTCGATGGAGTTGCAAAAAGGAGACATGCAGTTCGTTTATAATCACACGCTTTTGCATGACCGTACCGGTTTCGAAGACTGGCCGGAGCCAGATAAAAAGCGACATTTGCTGCGATTGTGGCTCAGCATCCCCGGAGACCGCCCATTGCCCGACATCTTTACCCAGAAATTTGGCAGCGTCGAAATAGGGAATAGAGGCGGGATCGTGGTGGAGAAGCGAGGATGATAGCTCCCGCCCGCCAATATCTGAGGAGAGCAGGAGAATACATTCAAACTTTGCGACCACGTTACCGACAAGTAGCTATTTGTCGAAAACATTTAAAATATCATTTAACAATCATGCGGATAACTTTAAAGTCAGTTGTTCGCTATCTGATAAATAGTTACAGCTGGCGTGCCTGTAGCAGTCACGAGAAGAAAATAAGTGCCAACGCCACCGCCGTTGTTTACAGCAGTTCCATTTGCAATTGTAACGCCAGCCCCGGCAGCAAGATTAAGACTGTTATTACCATTTTGTACCAAAATAAATTCGAAACCAGTACCCACTGTAACACCTGCGATGCCCGCCACTATCGCCGCCGCAGTGGGAGTAGTAAATGTAATGTTGCCGTTGTGTGTCTGTGTAATTATCCCACCAATGAGATCGGATACCGCCAGTGTGAGTGAACCTGTGGAGTATGTCGCAGGAGTATAGACACGGAACGATGATCCACCTGCCGCCGCCCACTTAGGCGTAGCACCTGGTCCCTGGCTTGTAAGCACCTGAGTTGCGCTTCCAACGGAACCATTTGCGGAGACCGGGCCAGAAAGAACGATCGCTCCGGCGCCGCCGGTACCGGTCGTGGTTCCCGGCGTCAGCGTAATGTTTCCGCCCGCACTGGTGCTGGCAACGCCATTGCCTGCGGTGATGGCCACTGCGCCGCCGCTTCCGGATGTGATGCCGTTCTGCCCCGTGATCGTTACGCCGCCACCCGCTCCGGAGGTTGCTGTTCCTCCGAGAAGCGATACCGAACCCCCGCCAGATGTCGTGCCATTGCCTGCTCGGAAGATCGTGTTCGCTCCCGCCGTGGCATCCGACCCCTGAAAGAGTGGAGCGGTTACGCCCGTCGAAGCGCTTGCGGTTGTGAACGCGCCGGTTCCCTGGGAGGTAATGCCGATGGTGGTAAAGTTACCGGCTGCCGGGCCAGAAACACCGATTGTCATGTTCGTGAGCGAACCGGCGTTCGTGGTATTACCGATAGCGGTCGCCGCCGCGCCCGCCGTTGCGTTAATGTTCGTCGCAGCGCCTGTTGCGGTGTTGTTGATATTCGTCGCGCCATTAATCGTTGCCCCTGCGGAAGCGGTCAGCAGACTCGTAAAGGTCTTTGCCCCGCCAATCGAAGCCTGCGCGGTCGTAAGGTCAACCCAATTTTGTGAGGAGGAACCCGTTCCACCATTAGCAACAGCAAGAATGGACGCCCATCCCGGAATATTCGTTCCAGTGTTATAGGTCAGCACCGCCCCATTCACACCAGCGATGGGAAGCACGGTTGGTACGCCCAATGCGCCACCGTAGATCATTTGTCCTGCGGCGCTCATGGGGTTAGTGAGTCCAGTAGCTGTGGTAAGCACTGTGCCGCCGTTAGCCGGAAAAATGATCGTGCCCGGACCGGTCGGCGCAGTGATCGCCGTAAGATGACCGAGAGCATCGGCAACGTAGAGCGCCGTCTGAGGAATGCTTTGCGAGCGGGCGACGCACGTGACAAGAACGAGAAATGCAGCAGCGAGTGTCGCGAGAGTTTTGATCTTCATGGGATTTTAGAAAGAAGTTTTTAGAAAAAGTATGAACAGGTACAGGGCCGAAGCCCTGTTCATCAAAAAATGTAAAAATGCTATACCCTCACCTTTTGGGATATCAACCCAAAAGTAGAGCGGGACAGCCGTTCTCGAACGAGAGCCTTATCGCAACCGACAGCCGATTCGCAACCGAGAACTTTTTCGCAACCGAAAACCTGCTAAAGCAGGGACGCTGTGTGAACACACGTCCCTGCATCAGCACAAAATTAATTATTCATCAAAAGCCAATTGCCGCCATAATACACGAACTGATAGATCTTGCTCGGTGGGACAAGCTGAGCGTTCAGCGATAAATTGTGCCCGCCAGTTGTGTGGTTGTACAGTATAAGCAGTTGGCCGGTTGAATGACTTGTCACCGTTACAGCAACATCCCCAGTGGCAGCGCCAGTGACCTCAAAAAAGGTCTTGCTTCCAGATACGGTGATAGCATTTGCTGCCTCTGCGTCCGGACCTTCGGTCGAAATGGAAATATTTCCGCTCGTAGCCAGATTGCCGCTTGCATCGACGGTAAGCGCACCCGTTCCAGCGCCAACTGAAAGCAAGGAACTTGGGGACGCAGTGCCGATACCGACCGTACCACTGGTCGTTGCAAGGTTCCCGCCGCCCGTGGAATTCACGGTGAGGAAGTTTCCGTTACCGGCATTATCTACGGACCACGAATTACCAGTGCCACGAACATCGGTGCTCGAAGCACCATGCGTCATACTGAAATTCAGTCCATAATGTGCGCCCACATTTGCGGCTCCCGCGTCGCTCAGTGTAAGCCCGATCGATTTTACCGTGGGGCTGGTTCCATCACCGGCGTTATTGATCGTTGCAATAGAACCGTTCCCCAACGCGTCCGTCTTCGAATCGCTGATGTTGAAATCGGCTGTTTGCGCCGTACCGCCATACTGATTTGCAATACCGCCGCTGCCGACATCGCTCAACATCGCGAACGTGCCGGATTTATCCGGAAGCGTGTAGGTGTGGCTGGCAACGGTGAGCGGTGTCACTGTTTTGATAGTTCCGGTAAAAGCCGTTGCTCCATCGCCGAGAACAAGGCTGCCAATTTGAGCGCCGCTGCTTGTACCACTTGTGATGGCACCTACAGAAGTGAGTGTTGTCTTGGTATTGAATGCACCAAATTTAGTGATGCTCCAGTTAGAGGCGTTGCCAGTAATATCGTTTCCACTTCCACCGTTAGTAACGGCGATGGCATCATTTGTCCCACTTGGAACAGCTACAGCAATATAGCTTTGCGAAAAGAGGAAGCCATTGGTCGTGAGATTGCCCCCGTTATCGACACTCCACGAGCCGCTTGTACCAACAATATCGGTGTTCGTTAAACCCTGATTGACATGGAAGTTTAAGCCAACATGTGTGCCAGTGTTGCCTGCTGTGGCATCGGTAATCGTAAGCCCGGTTGCTGTATTGCCTGTATTATCTCCAGTATTATTGATCGTAGCGGCTGAACCATTGGCCACTGAAGCTGTGGTCGTGATCGTTCCGTTTGTATTGAGATTGCCGACGTTATCAATGCTCCAGCCGCCATTTAAGCTCTGGATGTCATCGCCTGTTCCTTCATTCTCAATGTAGAGTGCTTTTGAAGTGCCTGAGAAGGGAGTACCAACCGTAATTGGTCCACTTGATATCGTGCCACCACCCGTATTAATATTTCCATTGTCATTGATCTGCCAATTGCCATTACCGATATCCGTATTACCAAAATTACTAACGGCAATCTCTCCATTCGCTACGATGGCATTGTTATAGATCGATCCTCCGGATGCAGAAACCAGAAGACCCGTCACGATCTGACCACCGTTGCCAACCGCATTGAGGGTTAAGGCAACAGCACTATCGCTTCCTCCAGTGCCACCAGTAGCATTAATGAGTCCGCCTTCGGCTGAAGCAGCCGCTGGGGCGTCATTAAGGATAAAGAGATAGTTATGATCCGTGCTGGTCTGGGCTGCCGTAACGTCGAAATCGACGACTCCGCTCGTTACCGCAAGCGTGCCACCAACAGCAGGCAGCGTGAAGGTCTGGCTGGAAAGCATGCTCGTCGATGGCTGGAGCGTGGCCTGAAAACTGGTTGCCGAAACGCCATCGTCGAGAAGAAGCTTGCCTTTCGTACCGGTGGCGCTATTGACACCGATCGTCACCGGATTGGTAGAGACTTCGAGCGAGGTGAACTGGCCGTCCGCCGCATTATTGATGTCCTGACCACCCATATCGATATACGCTCCGTTGAAGCTGAAGTGACCGGCAGTATAGGATAGTTCTCCGCTGGAGTTGGCGGCAGCATCGGAAAGATTCAGGGTTCCGGCAACGCCGCCAGGGCCGTTGGTTCCCGACCAGAATCCGCCATTCTGAGCATAAAACGCCGCGGGCGACGTGTAATTATCGGTTATACTGTAATTTGTAACATCGATACCGCCATTTCCGGTATAGGTAAGCGTTTGTTTTGTAGCGACCACGGCATCGGACAAATTGCCATCGCTGCCGACCGCATTCGTTCCGGTGTAAATCGCAAGCTGATTCGCCGTGCCGGTTGCGACCGCGTTCGAAATATCGCTTGTCAGCGCTATCGTTCCGTTGGCTGCCGTTGGCAGTTGATACGTTCCATTCGAATTGCCCGCATTATTCACTGTGGCGTTGTGGCTGGAACCATCTGTCACTATAATAGAACCCCCAGCAGCTCCAGTGCCTGTACGAATAAATCCATCTGCTGAGAAATTATTATTGACATCGAGAATGGCTCCGCCATCCGGTGCGATCGTGACCGGTGTGCCATTGGTGCTGTATAAGCGAAGTATTCCCTGATTCGGGCCTGAAGGGTTGCCTACCGTAATGCCAAGCGTTGGAGTGACGGTAGCAATATTATTGCCCGATGCGTTCTTAATGTCGAGTAGATCAGCCGTTCCAGCACCAGCACCATTCAGCGTGAGCGGAACGAAATTTCCGGTTGGCGTAACAGTGTTTCTTGCACTTGACGCTGGAGTAAGAGTGACGTCGCCGGTAGCAGAGCCACCGATGTTATTTGTCCAGGACATAACGCCTGTGGCTAACGAAGAAAGCACTTGTCCATCTGTTGGGGCGGTGGCTGGCAACGTATAAGCACCAACCGCAGTAGGAGCGGTCTGAATCGTCGTAGTTCCCGCAGTGGAACCCTTGAACGTAAGAACGCCGGTGTTGCCTACGCTTCCAAGGGCGAGTGTACGGAAGCCCGGGCTAGCGTTAGCATCGATACTTTGCGGCAAGGAGAGCTGGATCGAACCTGCTGTATTTACCACATTCACCTGATTGGCTGTAGGTGTCAGTGTTGCCAGCGTATAGCCTGTGCCATTACCGATGAGCAATGTGCCATTTGCTGCCGTGCTGCCGTTAAGCCCAGTACCGCCATTAGCCACAGCAACAATCCCTGTCACATTATTCGCGGTACCCGAGACGTTACCCGTGACGTTACCCGTCAACGCACCGCTGAAATTGGTAGCCGTGACCGTGCTCGTCACGCCATCCACAACACTCCAGCTCTTACCCGTGATGTTCACGCTGCCCGTTGCATTGCCAATCGTCGTACTTGAACCGCCGGTCGTGCCGATCTGCAACGGGCCAGAATTGTTTTCGATCGTGCCGGTTGCGTTCAGCGTACCCGGGATGGTCGTCGTGCCTGTTCCATTTCCAACTGTCGTATTTGTACCGCCGGTCGTGCCGATCTGCAACGGGCCAGAATTGTTTTCGATCGTACCGGTTGCGTTCAGCGTACCCGGGATGGTCGTCGTGCCTGTTCCATTTCCAACCGTCGTATTTGTACCGCCGGTCGTGCCGATCTGCAACGGGCCAGAATTGTTTTCGATCGTACCGGTTGCGTTCAGCGTACCCGGGATGGTCGTCGTGCCTGTTCCATTTCCAACCGTCGTATTTGTACCGCCGGTCGTGCCGATCTGCAACGGGCCAGAATTGTTTTCGATCGTACCGGTTGCGTTCAGCGTACCCGGGATGGTCGTCGTGCCTGTTCCATTTCCAACCGTCGTATTTGTACCGCCGGTCGTGCCGATCTGCAACGGGCCAGAATTGTTTTCGATCGTACCGGTTGCGTTCAGCGTACCCGGGATGGTCGTCGTGCCTGTTCCATTTCCAACCGTCGTATTTGTACCGCCGGTCGTGCCGATCTGCAACGGGCCAGAATTGTTTTCGATCGTGCCGGTTGCGTTCAGCGTACCCGGGATGGTCGTCGTGCCTGTTCCATTTCCAACTGTCGTATTTGTACCGCCAGTCGTGCCGATTTGCAACGGGCCAGAATTGTTTTCGATCGTGCCGATTGCGTTTAACGTACCGTTGATCGTGGTTCCACCTGTTGCATTGCCAATCGTTGTAACTCCCGTGGTGGTAGTGTTGATATTGAGGCCCACTGGTCCATCTTCAATATCGGTGACGAAAAGCGTGGTACCAATAGTACCGCTGCCTGAGATATTGAAATTACCTGTCTGTGCCGTCCCAGGCGTGGTGGGTTGCAGGATCATACCCGTACCAGCAGGGCTTCCCGGTGGTTCAGTCACGATCGTGCCTGTGCCTATAGGAAACGTCAGTGTTCCTCCTCCACCGCCCAAAAGCGCCTGAAGAATCGTGAAATGACCAGTGTTGTCATCAATGTACAGCTTCGTCTGGCGCTGTGAGTACGAATTCAACGAGAAACTCGCGACTGCAATAAGAGCAATAATAAAGCGATAGGTTGTTTTCATTTGACGTGTATTTAAGAAAATGAGACTAAATGCAGAAAATTTTAATATCCTCAGTACAAAAATACTACATTTTTTGGCAGACTTATAAAAAACAAAAATTATGTTGCCATCGGTCACTATTTACGAAGAGGAAGCAAGCAAAATTGGTGCGAAAATGCAAAAATAGCATTTGCAAGGGAATATCAGAGATCATGTTAGTGATTCGGAGAGGGAACAGGGTTAGGTGGAGGGGTTGCCGGGGTCACAGCAAGATGTTCGAATGTGAAGTTCAAGCCATTGATGACATCTCCATCTTCCTTGCCCTTGACCACAAATTCAATGTACGGTGGGGTACACGTCGAATGTAAGATCCGGAGTTGATCCGGATCGATCTCGATTCGGTAGGTTCCCGGAGTAATGCCCATATAATAGAACTCTCCGTTGGAATAGGAAAGCAGATCTTCGGTGAGTTTAACCTCATCGGTGTCTCCGTCGTGTCCCCAGTGGCGTACTTTTAATCGTGCGCCACCCAGGCCTTCGGGTTTTCCATTTTTGATAGATGTAACATACCCTTCGATCTGCCCCGCCGATGCAAGGGGAATATCGACCCGTGCAAAACCATTTGCTGGCGGAGTGATCTCGAAGCTAGTGAATTTCGGTATCAGCGAGATGTTGTCAAGCTCGCTTGTAGATGTCTTCATAAAATAATGATTGTACGGTTCGAGATCCATGATCTTCAGAATACCCGAATCCGTGGCGATCACTTTTCCTGCCGCGCGTTCAAGGCCAAAGTGTGGCACCAGCGGCTCACCCGGATCCCATCTTCCGTTCTCATTTTGGTCGATGAATGGCACGACCTCGACCCCGCCTCGACGAACCTCCGGTCGATTCCCGCCATAGAATCCGACATCGCCATCGAATCCAATGGAACCCTGAACTGTGGCTCCTGCCGTGACAGGTTGCCCCGTTCCCGCTCCGGAAGAAAGCCCCAACTGCGAGAACGGCAGCGTGGTTCGGAATGAAAGCTGAACTGCGTTGGAGGTTCCGGTAAAGCTATGGGTTCCCGTTACGCTCAAATTACCCCAATCCCCGAAGGATTTCGTGATGCCCAATTGCGCCAACTGGAACTTCTTCGTCGTATAATCGATCGAAGTAGAGGGCCGTGCAACGATCCCGCCAAAAAGCATCAGCGATAGACCCGCTTCTCCTGTGCCATCACCGGTTTCATACAGCTTGTATCTATCCCGCAAAAAATTGTAAGTGGCAGAAAGATTCACGGATGTTCCGAACAGATTGAGCAGGGTTTCAGCAGTGACGGCCAAATTACCGCTATCGTTATTGACCGGAAGATCCTGCGCCGTCATTCGGAGACTACCGATCTCGAATGGCAACGGCATATTGAGAGCAAGTTTCCGCTGATTGATTACATAAAATGGATCGCTCGCAGATACCGCGCGTTGAGTAGAATCGGCAGCACCGGGAGCAAAAACCGCCTTGTCATATTCCCCATCCATGGAAAGCCCCAGTGGGCCTGTGATGCTTATTGTCCCTCGGTATCCGGAGTTCTGGTAGTATTCACCGCTTAGAAGTATGCCGCCGGAAACGCGCAACGAGCCGCTTCCATATGGCGTGTACTCGGCTTCGCCGAAGGGAGTATGTAAGTTCCCGCCTACAAGATTCGGAGTTTCCTGATAACGAACGCCGCCTCCCACCGTCATGGCAGTACTGACGCCAAGTTTCATGTCTAACTGACCGGTGCTGTTTGTTATTCCTGGATGGTCGATCAGTGTTCCACCAGTCAACGTGTATTCCACGTGCCCTGGCGGAAGGAACGTGTAAGGAATGCGAAGCTGAACTACACTTGTGCGAACTTCTCCATACGGTCCGTAGAACTTTAATTTAATATTCGTCGAGCCATAGGAAAGTGGGATCACGAACTTGTAATACCCTGTCTGATCGGCCTTGGTATAGTTCACGAGCGCGTCATTAATATAGAGTTCCACCGTCCAGTCCGGTTCGGTGTGGTCGCTGATGGTATAATTGGAGAATGAGGTCTTATACGAGGTATTGACATTCGAAAGCTGAATGCCGATCATGCTGTCCGGCAATTGCATCGTCGTGAAAAGCGGGTCCTGTCGGCCAATAAGAATTTGCCTCAGCAGGTCGCTATTTTGCACGGAGTAACGCCATTGCCAGGGAACACTTTTCCAGTCGATCTTTTGCTGGCTTTCGCCTTGGATGGTCGCATCCATATCTCCACCCAGAAGTTGCCCACCGCCGAACAGGCTATATTGCGAAGGAGTGGCAAACGGCCCCATGCCTTGCGTATAAGAATACGCGCCTGAATAATCCACCACTCCGAGCGAGAACAACGACCGATGAAGTCCGAACGTAATATCGGGCTTCTCCTCCTCGGTCTGCCCATAGATATTCTTTCGCTTGGCGGCATATTTGGACTCACTTTCAGCAGGCAAGGGTTCCCCGGATTTCAACTCGACCGACAACCCGCGAAAATCGAAGTTACATTTTAAATTAAAGATCTTCTCATAAATATCCGACCGAAGGTAGCCTCCAGTCGAGCGGACGATATACTCTTCCGGACTCAGTTTCGTAGTCTTTTCCTGATAGGTGATGGACTTCTCGACATTGTTGATGAAGTATTTCCGGTTCTCGTCGATATAATATCCGGAAAGAGAAGTTCCATCGGCCGCAGGGTCAGCACGAACCTTAACGAATGTAAAAACATCGAATGGCTGAAGATAGATCTGGTTCCCAACCAACAATGCCGTCACGGTCGTGGAACCGATGACCGCGTGCCACAAATCTACATCGATCTCCTGATCGCTCTCGGCCTGATCTGTTTCAGCCTTGGCATTTCCTGGGTTCGCGTCCTGCGCATGAACCCAAAGCGGAACCATCAGCAGTACCGCTGCCAAAAACCCACTCCACTTCAAGCGCCCGGAGCGCCAACGCAAGGAGCAGGCGGACGCCCACCGCATTATTTTTTGTATGCTAATGCACAGGAGGCTAGCACCGTCTCCCTCGGATTATCGGTCAGCGTTTGGTACTCCATGCGGAACGTGCCTTTCGTCGGATCCGTATCTTTGGGAAGTTTGAAGCCGACAGAAACTTTTCGCATCGTTAGCGGCACATACACGGCAACTCCCTTCAGGAGGCCGACCTGCGTTTCGGTACCGCTGGCATCTTTATAATAGACGATGAACGTCCCATAGCACGATTCGTTGCCCGTCCGGTTCAGGTTCGCGGTAACGGTTCCATTCCCGCCCGTATCGACCGAAGAGTAGAAGCCATTATCCATCGTGATCACATCTGGGCTGGTCTGGTAACGAACGATGATCGGGATCGAAAGCCCGAAGATGGGATGAAGCGAAAGACTGATCGTATGCTGGGAGGTATCCTTGGCGACGGCTTCCAGTGCCTTGGCCTTTTCGATCGCGCGGAAATACATGTGCGAACGATATTCGCCAGGTGCCATTGTCGAGGGCTTCGTGAACCGGACGTGTACCGCTTGAGACTCATGCGGTCCGAGCGTAACCTGAAGGGGGAAATACCGGATGACGCTATCGCTGAACAGAATATCATCCGTTTTGACGCTATCGGGGATCTCCTTGAATGAGCCGTCCTCCATCATGCGATAATGCACAAGGGAGATCACGTAATCCGCCGAGTCATTGCCGCTATTGAACAGCGTGACGTTGTCCGTGCGCTTTTTTTCGCCGAGCACGATACGCTTCGGATTGACCATCAGGGAGCCTTGCGCGAAGGCTTCGCCAATGGGTAGGAGCATCACGACTGCCGTGAGGATAAGCATCGTGATCTTAGGAAGTGTTCTTGTCATACTTTTCAAGTAGCAATAAAAAAGTCAGGAAAGCGGTGCGTAACATTGATTCGTCAAGAAACGGTGCCGTTTTCTGATTCCAATTGCCATTTTGTGATTACGGCATTTTTAAGCCAATTTCGCCAGTTGTCGCAAAAAAACGGTGCCTTTTTCTCTCTTGCGTTTGTGCTTCATGAACAGCTTCCAGCCTTTCATGAACTTATGCAAGTTTTTTCATTAAGAAAAGCGGTTAGAGGCCCCGCTGTTCCTAATTCGTACCTACCCTTACTGGCACACTTCCGTTACAGTAAAGGTGCCTGAATAATTCCCGCTGCACTGGTTCGCATTCACATGCAGCCTCGCGCCGATATAGATATATCCCTCGGTGCGCGTAAAAGTAAAGTTATCGACGGACATGGTGTAGGGGCCGTTGCCCGTGCAATCCCCACCCGTGCGTGTCATCGTCGATGTACTGGAGATGGAGATGGTGTTCGAGAGACCGTGCCTGGAGAAGTTCGTGCGAGTATCGTTCGTGCGGTTATCGTCGTCCTCGCTGCGGCAATACTCGTTATCATCGTTCTGGCAATGATCGTCGCCTGAGCAATGGGAGGTATTCGTAAGGTTCAGCTCTACTTCTGCCTCGCTGACCGTGTAGTTATGCACGCCCGTATGCGCATAGACACCGCCGGTATAGGTCGCAGTGCCAGTCGTGCTGACCGTCACCGTGCCGGAGGTGCTGCTCGTAAAAATGCCCCCAAAATTTAGGTTCTTCTGTTCGGAAAGAGAGCAGCCGGTATTGTTGTTTTCCGCAGTCCACTCCGCCAGGCTTATCGTCTCTTTGACGATCGAGGTATCCATGATCTCCGTCGAATCCGTGGTCGTGAATGCGAATGCTCCGGTTGACACAAAAAGCAGAACAGCACCGATCGCCATTCCAGCGAACGATGCGCCAAGCTTTTTCGTGATGTAAACCAGCCCCTGCATTATGATTAGTTGATCCTTAATTATAATTTACAGTCACCTTACAACTGCCCACATACGTCCCGCGTTCGTTGAGCGAGGGATCGTCCGAAACCGTGGGCGGAGTAGCCATCAGTCCGAACCGAAGATCGGCAGAATACCGCGATACCATGCCTTCGGGAGCAGAACGCTCCGGCTTCGTGCTGTGAATACCTGTAAGCTCGACCGTACCGATGTTCGCGTCCGTCGAGCGGAGCGTGGCGCTTTCCGGTACAGAAATATCGATCGCGTAATCCGGCGCGCCGCCGACGGAAAAGATCTTCGAACGGTCCTGCGCGGAGTTACCGATAGCTCCGCTCACAAAATCCTTCGGCCATTCCAGGATGCGGATCGTGACCGGCGCAAGCATCGTTGCGCTGGCATTGATCTCTGCCGTTACGGAATTTACGCCATGCCCTGCCGTCGTTCCACGCCTGCCCGATAGCTGTGCACGGGCTCCGGTTGACGCAAGGAGCAAAAAGGCTATGATCGTTAATGTGCTGCGCACGGATTCAAAAAACTATGATATTGGAAGGATGAACGAGGATGATGGATCGCTGCAAACAGCACCTTCATGCTCATAGGTGTCCAAAAACTTATCAAAAAAATGAAGCGATCGAGATGCCCGTTTCGGGCTTTGGGTGGCTTTTCTCGCTAAAGACCCCCGAAGTCCTTTTCAGTCACCTCGATCGCTGCGTTGTAAAACTTGACGCTGCTGAACGACGAGAAATCACTGATAATTCACGGTCTCGACCCAGGATGCGGTATAATGTCCGGGCGGCGCGTTCGGTGGAACGTGGAGCGTGGCACCCTGGCCATAATAATTATCGCCTGCCGTAAGCGTGTACGGGTTAGCGCCAGCGAGGCTGTTCAACGTGATCGTCATTCCAGCAGGCCATGCAGGGGATGCACCGTAGGTGATCACTCCAGGCGCTGTAAAATCGAATTTATAGCTTGCCTGCCCCGTAACATCCCAGATCGCCTGTTTCGGAGTTCCATCGGGATGCTGCGTACCGGGCGTCGAAACGCCGCCGGTATAAGAAAAGCCGCCGGTATTCGTTACCACAACGGTTCCTACCGCATTGCTGCTGATAAAATCGCCGAAGCTAAGGTCTTGTGTTTCCACAAGGGCGATGCCGGCGATAACCGTACCGTACGCATAGCCGGTAACCGGGCCGGAGGTGTTTTGCGCATACGCCGCGCTGGATAAACCGATGAGCGCAACTGCGACAAGTATGTTAAGCGAGTGTTTCATAATAATGGTATGTCAAAAAAACTTTTCATGCAGTTCCGGTAAGGGATGCCGCATCTTCGAACGGTGCGGCCAAGGTGTTAACCTTTTCCGCTGTAACCTCAAGCCGTCATGTCCGAACAATGACGCCTTAGTTGTAGGCCACGCCGACGGTGAACTGGCCTGAATAGCCGCCTGCCGCCGCGCCGCCGGGAACGTTAAGTGTTCCGCCGACCGCAAAATTCTGATAGCCGCCGCTCGAGGAGTTACCCTGGTTAAGCGTTCCCGTCGTACTGACCGATCCCGTGGGGCCGATCACGCACGTAAAATTCGTTACCGTCATCGTCCCGCTTCGATTCTCATTCGATACAGTGACCGCACTCGATGGAAGCGTGATCGTGAATGTGAACCCATAAGCTCCCGTCACCTGAAACACCGCCAGACCCGGCGATGGCCAGGGATCGACGTTGTTCTGCGCATTGTACGCCGTGCAGCTCGAGGTCGTCGGCGTTTCGCTGATCGCCCCGGTGCTCGTAACATTTACGCCCGTTACACCTAAGATCGCCGTGCCATTGCTTCCCGTCGGGATGATCGACCCGAACGAAAGATCGCTGTAATTCACGACCGTGATCATACTGATGATATTACCCGCGCCATAACCCGATGCCGTGGCGCTGTTCTGTGCGAACAACGCGGACGTTGTGCATAAGGTCACGAGGACTGCCAATACCGATAATTGATGTCGTATCTTCATGGAAACGATTTTCATGGAAAATGTGAGATCAATTATGGATACTGGGCCGTCACGCTGACCGTTGCAGAGTAGGCGCCAAGCGTCTGACCTTGCGGCACGGTGAGCATTCCGCCGATATTAAAACCACCGTAGCCCAGATAAGGCCCTGAATTACTTAGTCCAAGCGATGACGTAGGATACGTCAGGTGTGGGCTGGTCGGAAACGAAAGCGTCATGGAACCCCATGCCGGATTCGTCGAATAGCTCACGATCGATGGCGCAGATACCGTATAACTATATCCGCCTTCTCCCGTCGTCGCGAATGAGGCCGCCCCTACGGTTCCACGGTTATGCTGACCGGGATCCATATCGCTGTACTGATAATAAATGTTACTGCTCATGTCAACGATAACCGTTCCGGTGATCCCATCCTGCGAGGAGGGGGGAATGATATTACCGAAGTTGATCGTAGCAGAATTAGCAGAAAGCGTGAAGGGGTACAAAACCTCAGAGGTCGCGTAGGCCGTCGTGCTGGCTGAGTGCTGCGCGAACGCAGTTCCTGCCATCGCAACTAAGGCTGCGGCTATTCCTCCGATGATCGTCCTCTTATTCATAGTTCCGGTTCAAGAAAGTGGCACGGGTATCCAATTGATGCCCGCGCCGGGCTTTCTCGAAAAGATTACTGATAACTTACGATTACTGTGAAGTTATTTTGTCCGCTGAATCCGGTTGGCCCGCTCACCGGCTCCGACCCTGTAAGGCCGAGCACGCCGCCGAATGAAAGCGGAGCGATGCCACCAGCAAGTGTGACCGTGCCGTTAGCACCACCAGCTCCGCCACCGTTTGTGGCGGTCGGGTTGGCAACGCTAAGCGAAGGAGCCGATCCTACAGGATCAACCGTGACCGAGTTCAACGTTACACCGCTTGGAAGCAGGTTGTTGTTGACGCTGCCGTTCGCAACGGACCAATTAACTACATAGTTAGGTTGACCGAATACGACATATTGAGCATTGCCCAGGGTGCCATGATTGCTTCCCGGATTCAACGTCAATGGAGCGTCAACATCATTACCATGCATCTCGGTAACCGTTCCGGCAACACCTGTTACGATGTTACCAAAATTGATGCCCGATGACTGCGGCGTAATGCTGATCGGCGTGATGATATTGCCCGATGCGTAACCATTAGCAGATGCCGTATTCTGCGCGGACGCAGTACCAGCAAAAGCTACGATCGCTGCTACGAGAACTAACTTAATTGCGTTTTTCATTATATTTTATTGAAAGTAAATGGGTGATTTTCTCTCCCCCACTCTCGCAATATGATTAGTTATATGCTGCTGTGAGCGAAAATGCATTCGCTGCATTGAACGCGCCAGGCGTTGTGTAGCTGCCATCATCGGTCAACGTGCCGCCAATGGTAACATTCACAGAGCCACCAGCACCGAGACCAACAGGATTTGTTCCAGGAGTCACCGTGAGTGCGCTAAGCGTAAGTCCCGCAGGAAGGCCACCAAGGACAGCAGTGCTCAAATTGACACTGTAATTTGCCTGACCCGAAACGGTGAATGAAGCATCCGCTGGGCTACCTTGGTTGGAGCCAGGGCTCATCTGCGAGTTGGAGTAGTTAGTAATGTGGTTACCACTTTCCGTTACAGTACCGCTACCGGCAACAAAGCTACCGAAGTTAATTCCGCCACCATTTTCGTTCGGACGAACGGAAACAGGTGCAATGATATTGCCCGCTGCATAACCGTTTGCTGAAGCTGTGTTCTGGGCGGATGCTGTGCCAGCGAAACCACAAATTGCAAGGATTGCAAGTGCTTTGATCGTGTTTTTCATATTGATGTGTAGTATAGATAAGTTAAGGAATACGCGCATTAATTGGAATAGCGTGCGCGTGGTTTTGAAAAAACGCTCCTCGAACCGGCTCCGCAAATGCATCGTTGCCGATGCGTGCGATCTTCCGTTTCGTTGAGTTTGAGATGTTCCTGGCTCGCTGACCGCATAAAATTGAGTGCAGTCGCTGGCAAGGTCGTCTCGATGTTACTTAAAAAAACAATCTTGATGATCAGTTATACGTGATGACCACGGTGAAGGAACCGGTATAGGTTCCACTTACCTGATTCGCTCCGACGTGCAGCGAACCACCGATGACCCATGCGTCGCCGCCATTGCTGCTGCAACTGGATCCGGAGGTCTGGCTGCTTAATCCGCTGAGATGTCCGCTCGGCGCAATGCTGCAGCAGGTAGAAGCAACGGGGTTGAAATCCGTAACCTGCATCGAAGTGCTGCTGGTATTTCCGTTGAGATAGACATACGAATTAGCCGGATAGCTGATGGTATAGCTCATGTTCGGCTCTCCGGTTACGCTGAACTCCGCGATGGAGGGAGCAGTAATGCCGGAGTGCGTTCCCAAATATTTGACCGGTCCGGGCGTTCCGGCATAGGTCTCGTTGAAGGTTCCGGTTCCGTTCGTGATGCCGGTGATCGTCACCAACCCCGCCTGGGATCCGGTGATGATACCGCCGAAAAAGAGTCCGGCGCAATTGGAAAGCACAAGGGGCTGCGCGATCGTCGCGCCTTCGGGCGTGTTCGCCGAGGAGGTGTTCTGCGCGTTCGCTGCAGCGGCGAAACCTAAGAATGCGATGGCCGCAAACGCGAGTGTGGATTTGAAATTCATGGTTGAGATTCTTGTAAAAGCGTTAAAAGATTAAGAAGCTGACTTGATGATTATAAGCGAATTAATCGTAAGCGATGGTTACCGAGAACGATCCGGTATAGTTACCGCTCGCCTGATTGGCTCCGACCGAAAGCGTACCGCCAACAACCCATGCGTCGGTTCCATCGGTGGTGATGGTGGAGGTCGCCGTGTAGGGCGAGCTGGTTCCCGTGAGCGTGGTGCTCGGCGTGATGCCGTTGACCGTCTCGGAGTGCGGTGCATCGAATGCGATGCTCATTGTTTTGCTGGAATTGCTGGTGTTCGTGATGATCGAGGGACCGGAATACGCAATGGTATAATCCAAGCCCGGCTCGCCGGAAACGGTGAACGAAGCGATCGAGGCCGGCGTGACGCCGCCGTGGGAACCTGTGTAGAGCACCGGCCCCGGCGCACCGGAAGCGGTTTCCGTCCAGCTATTCGAGGTCGCTGCAACATGTACGGTGCCGGAACTCGATCCTGTAAGAATGGCGCCAAACTGCAGTCCGGTGACAACGAACAGGCAGATGGGCTGCGCGATCGTTGCGCCTTCCTGAACCGTCTGCGTAGCCGTGTTCTGCGCGCGAACTGCGCCGAACGATATTGCTACGAGGATCGCGACCAGGGATATTCTTTTGGTGATGTTCATGTAGTTGGTATTAAAAACTTTGGTGTGGTGAAGAATCGTGAAGAAAAAATTATTAATTATAGGTCACCGTTTCGGTCCAGGTGCCGGAATAGAGTCCCGGAGCCTGACCGTGGGGAACGAACAGTACGCCGCCCTGACTGTACGCGCCGTTTCCAGTAGCGTTGAGTTGTGCAGGAACCGGATTTTGGCTTGAGACGTGATTGCCAAATCCTGTCGCTCCGCCCGTGGTGACGTCAATGCCCGCAAATGCTAACGTCATGTGCTGTGTATTATCGGTTGTGGATGTCAGCGTCATGGTGAAGCTGCTGGGGAACGCACCGCCCGGAGGAGTAAGCCCGCCATAGCTGATCGCGTATAAGAAATTGGGCTGACCCGTCACAACCCAGTCGGAAGGTGCTTCCGTCGCGCCCTGCGTTCCGGCAACGGTGACGCCGCCCGATACGCCCCTCACAGAAGGATCGTGGCTCACGTTCACATTACCAGTGCCGGGAGTTGACGGTGGAATGAACGACCCGAAGTTCATGGGCGCCACCATTCGGAGCGTGATCGGCACCACGATATTGCCTTTCGAGTAGCCGTTCGTACTGGCGGTATTTTGTGCACGAAGCTGGCCGCCGAATCCGAAGAGGACGATAACCGCGAGGGTCGCGATGTTTTTTGCTGTTGTCATTTATTCTTTTAAGAAATACTCTACATGCACCCATTTCCACGCACGGCAGAATTGCCGAGGCAGAGCAGGGTGTTAAAATTTTCTGTTGTGCTATGTACGAGGTTAAGGAATAGCGTCGTTAACCATCATGCCCAAAGGACTTCGCATCCGCAATACTTACATCTCAGCACCTAACCACCGGGACTCTGAGAGCCGCGCCGCGACTAATCGTGGCGCATTTAGTCTCTAACGCCACGACTAATCGTTGCGCAGACGTTCACCATAGATGGCTATTAAACCCTCGCCGGTAAACTTGTTCAGTCATCGAAGCGTACCACGCTTCGGTGTTGAACTATTTTTAAGTATCGCAACCAAAACCAAAAATTGAGCACGCACCAAGTGTTCGCATGATGTGGTAACAGGGCTACAGGCCACCTTACCGTCATCAAAACCGTTTCCAATTCGCATCCCCGTATGCAAAATAATAGCGAGACCTATTTTACTGCGGAGTAGTTACCGGCTGCTCAGAATGGAATTCTCGCGGTGGGCAAAATGCCCAGCTTAGAATGCCAGCCTGAAAAGACCGATGACAAAGAGGGTCGCAAGTATCGAAACGGGATTTGAAACAGTCATAACTGCTGCAATCGCTACGAAATATCGTGCCATATAAGAAAAGTAGCTAAAACGGGCTGTTTTGTGTCCCAATTTTATACATTTCGTCCTATTATGAGACAAATCAAAAAAAAATGTGCCATAATCGGACAATATTCTTAAGCGGCGCACCTCCTCGAATATCGAACCGGAAATCAATTTTCAAACGAATGAACGATGGTCAAACTGACAATCGCACATCCGGGATGATCGCTCATCCCAAAAGTAATTAGCATCAAGTTTTTTACTTTTTCTGCTTTAACTTTATGCACAAACTTACGGATGTGTGCTTGTGCGCATATTATATTTTACGCACCAAACACATTATCTATAAATTATCAAATTAAAATAAAATAAAAATCTGCGTTACAACAAGTATAAAAATAGTTACGCAACTTCCGCAACCGCAGCTTTTGCCGTAACCGTATCGTGCAGAAGTGCATCGGCGGGGTTGCGCAGCTTAACGAGTTTGCGCCGGTGGCTTGCGCGGCCGTGTGCAATGCGATCGTGTAACGAGCGTTCATGCCGCGGGTGGCCGTGCATGGCGCGGAATGCACGGATGGTCTCGCCCGTGATCGCTTTGAATTGTGCCGATAGATGCGCGACGCTCGAGTAATTCAACTGGAACGCGATCTCGGCAAGCGGATGCGCCGCTTCCGAGAGCAACACCTTGACGCGCTCGACCTTCTGAACGATCGTATAGTGTTCGATCGTGATCTTCTCATGGAACGAAAACACACGCGAAAGATAGCGGTAGTTGTAGCCTGTCCGTTTCGAAAGTAACGTGGTGATGTTATGCAGCTCGGAAAATTTCGGGCAGAAGATCATTTCCTGAATGACCTGTTTTACTTGCTCGACAAGAAGCTCTTTCGGATTTCGCAGAACGCCGTAGCCTTTCGCTGACAGCGCGTTGGTAAGCGCGGTAAGATGCGAGTCCGAGACCTCGCCCTCGATCTTCGCCTGACCGATGTCGTACCATTCTAAGGAAAATCCGCGCTCCTCAAGCTCGCGGCGAACGCAGCAGATGTCATCCGCCGAATCCACATTTGTGATATGAAGCACCATAATATACTTTATGTAACAAGAATAATCTTGCAACCGATAGCCCTTCTCGATCGCATACGAGGTAAGGACTTGTAATTACATATTTCGACCGCAGTGATCTTTCGCAACGTCACCGAAATCGCTTTATTTGGAACAGAGCAACCCTCCGTTCCAGTTCAAAACCCACGTTAACCGATAGCAATACCCAGTCAACAAAGGCTTTCTCGGCATTCGCCGCTCGAACCGGATGCGAAACTACGGCGCATGTTATTCACACTTGTTATAGATTACGCACCACAATTATTGACACATGTGGTTCATTAGAATAACAACAGGTGGATAGTTGATTTCGGTTCGTGCATACAAAAATCTTGCACTAAAAACTGTAGCTATTATCGAATACCCCGGTGGTAACTTGGCATGATGTTCAAGTGATCCTTTATTACGAATTTTCATTAAATTCAAAATAACAATACATCTATAATTACACATAAAATACAAAGCGTATTGCCCAGTAAAGAGGCGCCGCCCGGATTCGAACCGGGGAATGGAAGTTTTGCAAACTTCTGCCTTACCACTTGGCTACAGCGCCGGATTGTATCAACCGGGCGTGAAGAACCGCGAATACACAGAAT
>Ga0206934_1038_pt1 | contig 39182 bp, 38 predicted proteins | sample Alteio_BWOrgHeat_16_FD_152932 | JGI IMG/M metagenome (GOLD analysis project Ga0206934, IMG submission 152932) | Enriched cells from forest soil in Barre Woods Harvard Forest LTER site, Petersham, Massachusetts, United States -... | ecosystem: Environmental > Terrestrial > Soil > Temperate forest >...
CAGCGTGCGCGCTAGCAGAATGCAGGTGATTGCGTATCCATAAATACTCGATGAAATCCAACCCTGCTGCCAGTCAATCGCCGCGAGAATGACGACAAAAACACCATACATCACATAGAGCAGAAAAAATTCGCTGATGCCGAAATGCAGGAAATACGCTTCGAAAATCGCAAGGCAGGCAAGCTCTACCCACATATAAATCGCCGGAATCGGCCCCGCGCAATAACGGCATTTTCCGCGGCTGGAAAGCCACGACACAATCGGGAATAAATCGATTGGCTGTAGCGCCGCATTGCAATGGCCACAGAACGGATGCTGCTCGAATGGCGTCATTCCGCGCGGCAAACGGTACACCACCGAGCAAGCATAATTGCCGACTGCCGGACCCAACACCAGCATCATGATGAGTCCACAGAGTGTCAATTGATCCATTAGTTTTCAACCAGTGCGTCGGGCTGCACTAGCCCGTCGAGATAGCGGCCCTGGAACAGGGTGATACCCATTTCCTGGCCATATTCCACCGCTTCGATGGAGTCGCAGCGGGTGAGGATGACGCGGTTTTCGCCGCAGCGTTTCACCGCCTCCGCGACACGCTGGTTGATCGCGGAACCCATCTCGGTTTTATGATCGGCATTCCACATCAGTTTCACGAGGTCAAAACCCATACTTGATCGATCGATCTGCGGGAAGCTTTGCTCGGTCGTGCCATCGAGGCAAATGCGGTAGCCCAAGCGGTGCAGCACATCTTTCGCCGTCATGAACGCATCGATATCGGTGAACACATCGGCGAGCTGGATCTCGATCACGATCGATACTTTGGTGCCCGGCTTCACCGCCGCATCGAACTCAGCGAATCGGTTCGACAGCAGCGTTTCGACATTCAAATTCAAACTCACCGGATTGATGAGATAGCGCGCGGGTGCGCGCTGAATCGTGTCGAGCATCCGCAGATCGAGCGTACGGGTGAGATAGCGAAACAGGTTGCGGTTCGAGCGCAAATCGATCTGCACATTCAGCGCCTGACGCAGATGATTCACGTTGATATACATTTCATCGAACACCGTGCGCGCGGGTGTGTTGGGCAGCGAGGCGCAAATCGGCTGGCGGCGAATGGCGGGCGAGAGATCCATCTCGCGCATATCGCGTTCGATGCTCACCAAATTCGCGGGCGTGAGGCTTTGCATGACGGGGAAAATTTCCGAGAAACCCAGCGCCATCGGCTCACCGCTTTCCATGCGCGCCTGTGCGGCATGGGGAATATTGCGTTGCTCAGCGCGAATTTTGCGCACACGGTTGACGAGATCGCGCTTGGCGGAAGCGGTGAAGCTCTCCCACTCGAACTCCATATTATGCACGGTTGCGAATTCGGGATTCTCATCGCCATCGGTGGTGTAGGCGAGCGGATCATCCATGAATAAATAGCGCAGCTGGAAGATCATTTTATCGAGCACGAGGCCGGAAAAATTGCGCACCATCACGAAGATGCGGCCATCCTCGCACAAATAAATCGCGCCATCGAGATCGCCGAGCAGATCGTTCATCAAATTGATGGCGATTTTCAGCTGATATTCGTTGCGGTAATGATCGAGCAATTTCGAGAAAGCGAACGCAATCACCTGCCAGCCCTGGCGGTTGTCGCGCACGAGATTGAGCAGTTCAATCAAATGCGCTTCGGCTTCTTTATCGATAATGCGCATGGGGTTCCAATCGCTTTGTTAACGGCGGCGACGGCGCGGGCGGTCGTCATCGTCCTCGTCTTCTTCTTTCGCTTCTTCCTCGTCTTCGTCTTCCTCATCCTCGATGTGATCTTCGAGATCGTCTACCAATTTCTCATCATCGGCCAGTTCGGTGAACATTTCATCGTCGGCATCGTCGGAATTGCCGTCTTTTTCCTCGGCTTCCTCGTGCTCTTCCACTTCCTGCAGCGAAGTCATCTCGACATCTTCCTCTTCCATCGGCTCGATATCGTCGATGCCGCCATCATCCGCATCGGGCAGGCCGCCGGGCAGTTCCGCATCGTCATCGTCGAGCGGTTTTTTGACTTTTATGGGCTTCGGGGCCACTTCCTTTTTTGGCTTTTTCGGCTTGGCGTCCACGTTCTCACGCCAGGTTTTGCTGCATTTGGGGCAGGTGATCGGGTCGGTCGCACCAAAATCATAGAACTTGGCGGCACATTTCGGGCATTGCCGCTTAGTTCCTAGGTTTGCCTGAGGCATATCGAATTCTCCGTCTACCGATCGTTTCTAAATGTTGCCGAACCACGCGAGTTGCATTATGCACGCGGTCATATCATTCACCCTAACGTAAAGTTTTTGCAAAACGCAAGCAGCCGATGACAGCAAACCCGAATAATCCACAGATGAACTATCCGGCGTTGGCGCAGCGGTCATCGCAATTAGCGGGAAACATCACGGTTGCGGGCGATAAATCCATCTCGCATCGGGCGCTGATGTTATCGAGCCAGGCGCTTGGAACCACGCGGATTCACGGGCTTTTGGAGGGTGAAGACGTACTGGCCACCGCCAACGCGCTGCGCCTGTGTGGCGTATCGATCACGCGGCACGAGGGCGGTGTGTGGGAAGTCAAAGGCGTCGGCATTGGCGGATTGGCGGAACCGGGCGATGTACTCGATATGGGCAATGCTGGCACCGCCGCGCGGCTGATGATGGGCCTGCTCGCCCCCTACCCCTACCATATCCAATTCACTGGCGATGAATCACTCCGCAAGCGCCCGATGCAACGCGTCATCACCCCGCTCGAGCAATTCGGTGTCGAATTCTGGGCGCGCGATGGTGGGCGGTTGCCACTTGCGATGCATGGCACATCAAATCCCCTGCCCATCACTTACGATCTCCCCGTCGCCTCGGCCCAGGTGAAATCCGCCGTACTGCTTGCCGGCCTCAATACCCCCGGCGCCACTACCGTGATCGAGCACGAAGCCACCCGCGACCATACCGAGCGCATGCTGAAATTCTTTGGCGTTGAAGTCACCGTCACGCCCGATAAAAAAGGTACCGCCATTACCGTCCACGGCCAACCGCAGCAGACGTATCTCGACCGCGAGTTCCAGGTCCCTGCCGACCCATCATCGGCCGCCTTCCCGATTGTCGCCGCACTGCTGGTGCCCAATTCCGAAATCACCATCACCAATGTCTGCTTGAACCCCGCGCGCATCGGCCTGTTCGACAGCCTCAAGGAAATGGGCGCGAACCTCACCATCACCAACGCGCGCGAAGTTGCCGGTGAACCAGTCGGCGACATCACTGTCAAAACCTCCGATCTCAAAGCCATCACCGTCCCCGCCGCCCGTGCGCCCTCGATGATCGACGAATATCCGATCCTCGCCATCGCCGCCGCCTGCGCGCAGGGCAAAACCATCATGCGCGGCCTGGCCGAATTGCGCGTCAAGGAAAGCAACCGCCTTGCCGCCATCATCGCGGGTCTGCATGCCTGCGGCGTTGAAGCCATCGAAGAAGGCGACGACCTGATCGTCTTCGGTCGCGGCAAAGCACCGCGCGGCGGCGGCACTGTTACCACCAATTTCGACCACCGCATCGCAATGAGCTTCCTTATTCTCGGTCTGGCGAGCGAAGAGCCCGTTACCGTCGATGACACCCGCGCCATAGCGACGAGCTTCCCTAATTTCCTGAAGCTGATGCAAGGGCTCGGCGGCACACTGGAAGAAATCGCCCCGCCACGCAGCAAACCTACCAAAACCGTCGGCCGCATTGTTGGCAGCACCGCCCCTAGCACCGAACCACCGGAAGCCTCGAGTCGCAGACTAGTCATCGCCGTCGATGGCCCCGCCGCCTCCGGCAAAGGCACCCTCGCCCGCCGCCTGGCCGATCATTTCAATACGCCTTATCTCGATACTGGCAGCCTCTACCGCGCCGTCGGCATGCGGGTGATTTACGCCAACCAAAATCCTGAGGACGTCGCCGCCGCCATCGCCGCCGCCCGCGCACTCCAAGCACACGATCTCGCCAACCCCAAACTCCGCGGCGAGCGCATCGGCCAAGCTGCATCCATCGTTTCCGCCATCCCCGAAGTGCGCGAGGCGTTGCTCGACTATCAGCGCAATTTCGCCGCCAACCCCACCGGCGCGGTGCTCGATGGGCGCGATATCGGCACCGTCATCTGCCCCGGGGCCGACATCAAATTCTTCGTCACCGCCTCGCTCGAAGCCCGCGCCAAACGCCGCCACCGTGAGCTGCAGGATTACGGGGTGAAAGTCGATTACCAATCCGTCTACGACGACCTCGCCGCCCGCGACGCCCGCGACGCCACCCGCACCACCGCCCCCATGAAACCCGCCGATGACGCGCTGATCATCGACACCAGCAGCCTCAGCATGAATGAAGTGTTTGCGCTGGCATTACAGCTGGTTGAGTCGAAATAATCATCCATATCTTCATCAAATTGTAACATTTAGCGCACCCGTTTTGCGCTAGAATCACAATGCACTCTGTTTTATTTGTTTTGAAACTTTTGTTTCACAGTGCGAGTGGATGCGTATTTTCTGCTCAGTAAACTAGCCTGCGATGGCCTAAAAACTGTCGCTTCACATCAATGCAATACAAGGACCAAACTTTTGACAAAAAAGCCAAAAACTACGCATAATCCCGCCCAAAATGGCGTGGAGCTTATTCAACGGCTCCTTTCCATTTTATGTCTGATGCGCAGCAATGATAATGGACGAATCCCGATTTCTCTCGATTCGTTCCAAGACATTGTGCCGGGTCTCGTGACTTGTCACTTCGTCACACCGCCGCCGTCAGATTTGGAAGAAGTTACCGCAGATCCTAAAAAGGAAATCACGGTAACGACTTTCATAGAATTGGTTTTCATGCCTTTCGAGGAAGGAGAAACACCGGTTCGACCGCTTAACCAATTGACGATTGCCCTTTTGCCTGAATGGCTTGGGCAAATCGTGGTGAGCACACAAGCACTAACGCAAATTCGCTTGTATGGCGCCGAAAACGAGAACGGTCAGCGGTATGGGCGTGCAAAATGTGTAGCGATTTTTAGCGGCGATACAATTCTTTCGCTGTTACCCCTCGCGGCATAACGCCGCTTCTGGTGATCGTGGAATAAAAATAAAACCTTGGGGGCGCAAAATGCGCCCCTTTTTTTATTCAGCGGCATCATTCCTGGTGCCTAGGCTTTGCATTAGATTGGCAAATGCCTAATCAACACCGATGTCCCCAAATGTCTTAAAATGTCCCATTTTTGCCTCGCACGTAACATGCGCGGACGCGACCGGAAGTGGTGGATCAATCTTTTTTCAGCAGCCGTCCCTGCTCGCGTTTCCAGTCGCGGGTCTTGATCACATCGCGTTTCTCATACTGGGTTTTCCCGCGCGCGACCGCAATCGCTACTTTTGCAAAACCGCGTTTATTAAAGTAGAGCTCGAGTGGGATAAGCGTGGTACCCCGCACTTTTAATTCACCAATCAGCTTCTTAATTTGCCGGGCGTTCAGCAAAAGCTTGCGGCCCCGTTTAGGTTCATGATTATAACGGTTGCCATGTTTAAATACGGGAATATCGGCATTCCATAACCAGATTTCGCCTTCCTTGTGGCTGGCATAGCCATCGGCAATCGTGCAGCGGCCGGTGCGCAGCGATTTCACTTCCGTACCCTGCAGCACGATCCCGGCTTCCATCACTTCGCCGATCTCATACTCAAACCGCGCACGGCGGTTCACTGCAACGCTGATTTTTTCTTTTTTGCTTTTGGCAGGTTGGCTTGGTGTCGGCCGTTTCATGACAATTAAATAAGGCCGAGTGCAGTCATTTCAACCCGCACCTGTTCCTGCACCGTGGCCGATGGCGCGACCAACGGTAAGCGCACCGAGGCACTGCATTTGCGCAAGAGCGACACCGCGTATTTCACCGGGATCGGATTGGTCTCCGTAAACATCGACGCAATCAGGGGCACTAGCGGTGCATGCGCCTCGCGTGCTTTGTCCCACTCGCCCGAGAGCGTGAGTTTCTGCACCTTCGCGCTGATGTGCGGCGCGAGATTACTGATGACCGAGATCACACCCGAACCACCCATCGCATTAAACCCGACCATCGTCATATCTTCACCCGACAGCAAAACCAGCCGGTCGCCAACGAGATGTTTCAACGTCGCCACGCGAGCGAGGTCGCCGGTCGCATCTTTCACGCCGACGATATTCGGGCAGGCTTCCGCCAACCGCGCGAGCGTCACATCAGCGAGGTTGATCACCGAACGGCCGGGAATATTATAGATAAAAATCGGCAAGCCCGTCGCATTTGCAATCGCCTTGTAATGCTGGAACAGGCCTTCCTGCGTCGGCTTATTATAATAAGGTGCGACGACCAGCGCCGCATCGGCCCCGGCTTTCTCGGCGTGTTTGGTGAATTCGATGGCTTCGGCGGTTGAGTTGCTGCCCGTGCCCGCCATCACGGGAATGCGTCCACCGGCGCATTTCACGGCGGTGAGGATAATTGATTTATGCTCGGCATGGCTCAGCGTTGGCGATTCGCCTGTCGTGCCGCACGGCACAATGCCATGCACCCCCTCGCTGATCTGCCAGTCGATGAAGGATTCGAGTTGCGCGACATCGACGCCCGTTTCAGTAAACGGCGTGATGAGGGCGGTGAAAACACCGTGGAATTGTTTTTGGCTAGTCATAGGCGCGGCAGCATAGAAGTTTTGGCAAGCCAGTCAATGTTGTAACGTTCTGCTTCCATACGAATAAAACAAAAGGGCGGCAGATTGCTCCGCCGCCCTCTTTTCTTTCGACGTAAAATCGAAGCGCTTGTTCAGCAGGGCAAGCCCCACCGAGACGAAACTACTTAACGATTTTGCCACCTTTGGTGGTCACTTTGGTGCCGTCTTTCAGTTCCCAGGTACCATCGGTAGCCGGCGCTTTTTTACCGTCTTTACCAACAACAACTACATCGCTGCCGGTGATTTCTACTTTGGTGCCGTCTTTCAGTTCGCTGTTCACGGTTTTCACGTCAGCTTTAGCAGCCGGAGCAGCAGCAGCTGGAGCAGCGGTCATTGCAGCGGGAGCAGCAGCCGGAGCGGTAGCGTCAGCAGCGAAAGCAACCGGAGCGAGAGCTACGCTTGCGAGGAGAGCAGTCAGAACAATCTTTTTCATTGTACAATTCCTTAAATTGGTTGGTTGAAATATGTATGCAGCAGTCACTGCAGTAGCGGCGATATAGCCCTTCGACGAGAGCGGGTAAATAAAAAAAATCACGCATTTCACAAAAAAATTTATAGGCTTACACCATCAGCTTGGCGTCATCTTCGCGCTGTATGGTTACTCGCTTTTCCCTCGCTGGGCGCCTGAGCGCAACATTACGATCACGAACAGCAAGCCCCCCACAATCGCAAACGTGCCGCCTGCGCCCATCACACCCAGCGCAATTTTCACGTCAGGCGCCATATTCGCAAACCCGCCCGCCGTTTTGCGCAGCACGCCGTAGCCGCCGGAATAGGCCAGCCCCCCGACATGCATCAGCTGGCCGATGCCATAGACAATCGGCTGCCAGAATGCGAGGCGCGTGCCTGCGACGGATTGGTAACCAAACCGCGGTAACATCGTATAGGCCAGCCCCATCAGCGCAAGCGTTACACCAACAATCTCGCCATGATAATGCGCCGGAATCACCACATTCTGCCCCGCGATCATGAGGCCAATGCCGCCGCCCGCACCGAACACGACGAGCGAGGCAAGCAGTGCCGATACATAAGCACGATTCGCCCGCACGATACCGCGCAGATGTTTACTTAAGATAACCACCGTCAACAACAATGGCGCGACGCCGCCCCACTCGATCATCACCCGCGTCTGGTAATCCCCAAACGCTGCACTCGAGAATGAATTTTGCGCAAACCCCGCGAGGCTCAGCAGCGACGCGATCAACAAAATCGCACAGCCCAGCAGCGCGACACTACGCGCCAGTGCGCGACCACTGATCGCTTCCGCCAGCGCCACCCAGCCCGCCATCATCAGCAACGAAAAACTGAATTGCAGAATATGGCCCCCCGCCCAGAACAGCGTGTTGAAGCGCTCCTCCGTGGACAATCCATTCGGTAGATAGCGCGCCGAAAGGGCGAAAGCGATGATTGAAAGTAATGTCACCACACCCGCACTGAGAAAATAGAGAGCCGTATTATCACATTGTTTTGCCGCCGTCAGACGCAGCAATTTCAGTAGCGGCAGCAGCACGATCAGCAATCCCGCCGCCAACAGCCCGAGCCCGGCGAGGAACGGCAAATTATTCAGCACCGGAATATAATTACTCTTGAGCACTTCCCACGGTTGGCTCAGCGGCGATAACGCAATCAGCGCCGTGGCCGCCGCCATCACGCCCCAGCCCGTGCGCTGCCAATAGCGCGGCGCGCAGCCGAATTGCTGCGACAGCATGCTCCACCCCATCCCGCCCACGCAGAGAAACCAGATCAGCACCGAGAGATCGACATGCACGACAAGCGCCACAGAAAATAGCTGCTGCATCACCCCAAACGCGGCCAACTGCGGCGTGCGCCCAATCACCAGAATCAGCGCGAACATCCCAGCAATGCCCAGTGCCGTCACGCCGAGCCAAAGGTAACGGGCGGCAATTTTTTGCTTCTCGATTGGTGTTACGGTTTCCATGGGCGGCACCATAGCGGAGAGATTATACGGGGCAAGATGATTGTATTCACACACAAACTATCTTAGAATAGTGCCATGTCAAAAATTGCTCTGATTGCAAATGGAATTACAAAAGACGACCCAGAAGCGCTGGAAACTATTTTGCGCAGCAATCATCAGGATGTCGATATTTTTGATGTACGCACAATGGAACCCACAGCAACCGGTTGGGCCATTCGCGAAGGTGATATATTAAAACCAATCGATCCCTCGGGTTATGGTCTTGTGGCGCGCATCATTCAGGGTGGCAAAGCTGGCGATTCGGAAAAATCATGGCAATTGCAGCAGCTTTTTGAAAATCATGGTGCGAAGCCTTACATTAGTGTCAAAGCCGCGCGCGGCATAACAGATAAAATTTTATGCCGCGACGTGCTAAACAAAAATGAAGTTCCCACTTTTTCTGCACGCACATTCGCAAAAGACGGCGAAGAAGATTTTGCCACTATGGCTGCGAAACTCGAAGCATTCGCGCCGCCCTATGTCGTGCGCAAAAGCCTGGGCAGCGGCAAAGATTCGCGTGTTGTGGTGGCAACTGTACCAGAAGCGATAGCGGCAGCCGAAGCATTTCGCCATCCGCCGGAACCCAACGGCATCGCCAGCGGCGTAGTAATTCATCCACTGCCCGCCAGGCTGAATCAGGAAATAGCTGATCGCTACCAGTTAGGGGAGATAGGCGAGCTTGATAAACGCAGCTATCAATTCCGAGTTACTTCCGTGGATGGCAATATTTTCGGTGCCAATCTTGTCTATTCGCAACCAAATGGTTTTGGTTTGAATGCAGCGCAAGGTGCACAATTCCATTCTGTGCCATTAGAGATGATGCCACCAGAAGTATTGGTGTTGGCCAGAAAAGCCGCCAAAGCACATCAATTAAATATCGCGGCAGTCGATATCGCTTTCGACAATCAGTCAGACCCGCAGGTGCTGGATATGAATGCGAGCCCCGATCTCAATTTTGCCAATGAACAGGGGAAACTTTTGAAATCTGCTCTGGCGGATAGTCTTCGGGCTAAAGCAATGGAAGGCCCATTTTCGAGCGCTTCAAGCGTTCGCACCACACCCATTGCCCGGTAGCAATATGCGCAATGCTCGCCCCCTACGCCGCTGGCTGCTCCTCTGCATGGCGCTCGTCGCGATGATGGTGCTGATCGGCGGGCTCACGCGGCTGACCGAATCAGGCCTTTCGATTGTGAAATGGAAACTCGTGACCGGCACCCTCCCCCCGCTTTCCGCTGAAAGCTGGAACCAGGAATTCACCGACTACCAGGCAAGCCCGCAATATAAACTCGTGAACCATGATTTTTCACTCGCCGATTTCCAGCATATTTATTGGCTCGAATATCTGCACCGGCTGATCGGTCGCCTCGTCGGACTCGCAATTTTTCTGCCATTTCTTTATTTTCTCGCCCGCCGCCAGCTCGGCCGTTTCATGGTGGTGCGCAGCCTGCAGATGTTTTTCTTGGTCGCGCTCCAGGGCACTGTCGGCTGGGTGATGGTTGCGAGTGGTCTGCATAACGAGCCGCGTGTTGAACCGCTGAAACTGGCGCTGCATCTCAGTCTCGCCTTCAGCCTGTTCCTGCTGATGCTCTGGACCTACTGGCAACTCAGCGGCCGCACCCGTTTCAGCACCAGCGCACCCATTGCTTTTTCCGCCCGCGCCCTCTTCCTGGTGATCTTCGCCCAGATTATATTCGGTGCATTGGTCGCCGGCTTGCGCGCAGGCCTGTCCTATAACACTTACCCACTGATGGACGGCCAGTGGGTTCCCGACGGGCTCTGGACGCTCTCGCCTTGGTGGCGCAACCATCTCGAGAGTATTCTCACCGTGCAGTTCCAACACCGAATGGGGGCATTAGTGGTGCTCGCCATTGGGTTTGCTATAGTTGCCACTGCCTGGCGCAAGACCGTGGCGCTACATCGCGAATTGCGCATTCTTCTATGGGCGTTGCTGCTACAATTCTCGCTGGGGGTGGCGACACTGCTTTCCCAGGTAAATCATGGCTTTGCCAGCACCCACCAACTCGGTGCACTGGTACTACTGAGCGCGGCGCTCAATCTCGTCTATCGCTTTTCCGTGAAAAACCCGCTCAATGATTGATCTGAGTCAACGAATCAAACGAAAATACAACTAATATGCGGTAGCCTTGGGCGCCATTGCATGGTTTATTTACATTCAACGTCAATTTGGCGTCGATTGCATGAAATAGACTTGCTTTGACCAGTTTGACTCGATAATGCTGCAGTAACTCACGGTTTGACATGCCAAACAACCAGATTATTCCCTACGATTACGATCAGGCCTGCGCCAGCGCCATCGAAGCCATCAAGGCCGAGGGCCGCTACCGCGTGTTTAACGACCTTGAACGCATCGTCGGCGAATTCCCGCGCGCCATTTCGCATCGCACCGGCAAAAAAGTTGTGGTCTGGTGCGCGAATGATTATCTCGGCATGGGCCAGCATCCGGTTGTGCTACAATCGATGAGCGAGGCGCTAAACGGCATGGGCGCCGGTGCCGGTGGCACGCGCAATATTTCGGGCACACACCATAAAATCGTTGAGCTGGAATCGACGCTCGCCGAGCTGCATCAAAAAGAAGCCGCGCTCGTGTTCACCTCCGGTTATGTCGCCAATGAAGCGGCGCTATCGACCATTGGTTCGCAACTCGCTGATTGCATCATTTTTTCCGACGCCGACAACCATGCCTCCATGATCCACGGTGTGCGCCATTCGGGTGCCGAGAAAAAAATCTTCCGCCATAACGATGTCGAACATCTCGCGCGCCTGCTCGCTGCCGCTGACATTCGCCGTCCGAAACTCATCGCGTTCGAGTCGGTGTATTCGATGGATGGCGACATTGGCCGCATTCGCGAAATCTGCGCACTGGCTCGGCAATATCACGCGATCACCTATCTCGATGAAGTCCACGCTGTCGGCATGTATGGCAAACGCGGCGCAGGCATCGCCGAGCGCGAAGGCATTATGGACGAGGTCGATATTATCCAGGGCACGCTCGCGAAAGCCTATGGCGTGATCGGCGGCTATATCGCCAGCCGCCATAATATCGTTGATATGGTGCGCTCCTGCGCGCCGGGTTTCATTTTCACCACTACCCTGCCACCCTCGGTCGCAGCGGGCGCGAATGCCAGCATCCGCCATCTGATGAACTCAAGCAGCGAGCGCGTTGCGCATCAGGCGAACGCACAATTGCTGAAAAGCATTTTGAGCGAAGCCGGGATTCCCGTGCTCGATAACCCGACGCATATCGTGCCGGTGATGGTGGGCGATGCCGCGCGCTGCAAACAAGCGAGCGATCTATTGATCGAAGAATTTGGTCTCTATGTGCAGCCGATCAATTACCCCACCGTGCGTCGTGGCACCGAGCGCCTGCGCATCACGCCGACCCCGTTCCATACCGAAGCGATGATGCTCGAACTGCGCGACGCGTTGGTGTCGATCTTCGCCCGCCTCGACATTCGTTATGCGGGCCCGCTTGATGCGGCCGCACGCGAAGCGGCGTAGCTATTCGTACTTAATCGACAATATCTCAATGCGCTCGGCACCACCCGGTGTGCGCAATTCGAACTGATCGCCGACCTGATGTTTCATCAGCGCTTTGGCCACTGGCGAGAGCCAGCTGATCTTGCCCTGCCCCGCATCCGCCTCATCGAGACCTACGATTTGTACGGTAAGCTCGCTGTCATCCGCACGCGCGTAACTCACCGTGGCGCCGAAGAAAATTTGTGTGAGATGGCGTTGCTTTTCTGGCTCTACCACATTCGCATTTTCGATACGCTTGGCAAGATAGCGCACGCGGCGATCGATCTCGCGAAGCCGTCGCTTACCATAAATATAATCGCCATTCTCCGAGCGATCACCATTCCCCGCTGCCCAGGAAACAATCTCCACAATCTTCGGCCGCTCGGTATAAAGCAATTGGCGCAACTCAGCCTGCAATGCTGCAAAGCCGGTCGGCGTCATATAATTGGGAGTTTCGGCGGGCAATATATCGATGATCTCTTCATCGTCATCATTGCCGTCGTTATCGCCTTCTTTGGTGAATGCTTTACTCATATCCGCATCATCACTGAAACCAAATTCGCCCGGAAGTAAAAAGCCCGCCGTGTAACGGGCGGGCTTTTTGTTATTTAAAATCGGAAGTCGGCGAACTACGCCGCCATCGCTTTGCTCAAACGCTCCGCCGATTCTGTCACGCGCTCATTCAGCGGCTCGGAAACTTCGGTCGCGCACTGGAACAGCATTTCCGAAAACTTTACGCTTTGCGAAAAGAAGCTGTCGAGGTTCGCTTTCGCCAAGCGGCCAGCGAGGTCGAACATATCGTTCAGCGTGCGGCAGGTCAGCACTTCTTTGCTGATTTCAACATTTTGCGAATAGCTACGGTTCGCGTAGCTGATCGCTTCGGCACCGATTTCTTTCAGCAGGGCCATCGCGATATTGCTCACTTCTACCACGGCTTCTGCATTCTCACGGCTGAGCTCCATCGACTCGTTGAGGGCTTCGCCCGCACCACTGGTCGAACGGGTAAGCGACTCAGCGGTTTCGCGTGCGAAGCTTTCGAATTTGCCATACGCTTCTTTCGGATCGAAGGATGGCATGTTCGGCATCGAAGGCATGGTGAAATTCCCCATATTCGGCATCGCAAAACCGAATGCGTCATTCGCCTTGTCTTTCATTTTATTGAGCGACGCTTGCGGATTCTTCGCCGCGCTTTGCGCCTGACTCCAGAATTGCTGCATCGCATCGCTACCCATTTTCATCATGCTCTCAGCGGTGTTCTGAATTTTCGCAGCAGCTTGTTTGCCTGCTGCTTCCATATCGCCATTGGCGAACGGAAGTTGATAAAGTTTCGCACTTTGCTTCGCCCATTCATTGGCGCTCGAGGTTGCAGCATGGTTGGTGGCGCGTGCCGAACGGGTTGCCGCGCTGTAAGCCGTTTTGGCGGCGGTTTTGGTGGCGCGTTTTGCCGAAGTTTTTTTCTTTTGTGCAGTAGCCATTTTCAGTTCCCCTTTTGATTGTGCGATGCAGTGCAATATATAGGTAATTATAGAAACGTCAACACTCAACTTATGGTATAGTGGAAATAAATGCTGCACTGCACAAATAATTTGTACATAATCCCTCATATCAAATTACGTATAAAAATTTAATGGGAATGATGTTCGCAATATTAATTTTGGGCAGGCGCTGATGGTGCTGTGGTAGTAGGCAACAACGTCGCGATCAAGAAATTCAACTACCATCCATTCATTGCCTATTTCGTGAAATAAGTGCACGTCGAATGACCCAATAAAAAAGCCGCACCACGAAAGTGATGCGGCTTTTTATTTGTCTTGGCTTAGCAGTTACGCGCTTGCCTTTACCCCGCGCGATACAAGTTCGCCGCGCAATTCTTTTGCCGCCGCCACCATTGCTTTCAGCGCCGGATCGACTTCTTTCCAACCGCGCGTTTTCAAGCCGCAATCCGGGTTCACCCAGATCTGACTTGGCTCGAGCACTTCAAGTGCTTTGCGCAGCAGCGTGACCATCTCTTTTTGCTGCGGCACGCGCGGCGAGTGAATGTCATAAACACCCGGCCCGATTTGGTTCGGGTATTTGAAATTCACGAACGCACCGAGTAGTTCCATGGCCGAACGCGAGGTCTCGATCGAGATCACATCCGCATCCATATCGGCGATCGACTGGATAATATCGTTGAATTCCGCATAGCACATATGGGTGTGAATCTGCGTCGCATCTTCCACGCCTGCGGCCGAGAGGCGGAACGAATCCACCGCCCATTTGAGGTAGGCCGCTTTATCGGCGCTGCGCAGCGGCAGGCCTTCGCGCACTGCCGGCTCATCGATTTGGATCACGCGGATGCCTGCTTTTTCGAGATCGACCACTTCGTCGCGAATCGCCAGCGCGATTTGCTTACAGGTCGTCGAACGCGGTTGATCGTCACGCACGAAGCTCCATTGCAAAATCGTTACCGGACCGGTGAGCATGCCTTTCATCGGACGATCAGTAAGCGATTGCGCGAACTTGCTCCAACGCACGGTCATCGGTTGCGGACGCGCAACATCGCCGAAAATCACCGGCGGTTTCACGCAGCGCGAACCATAAGACTGCACCCAACCATTGCTGGTGAAAGTGAAGCCGCTCAGCTGCTCGCCGAAATATTCCACCATGTCGTTGCGCTCGAATTCGCCATGCACCGGCACGTCGATATCAGCATCGATTTGGTATTGCACGCAGGCTTTGGTTTCGCGCTCGAGATAAGTCTCGTATTGCTCAACCGTGAGGTTGCCCGCTTTGAATTTGGCGCGGGCTTCACGCACTTCCGTGGTCTGCGGGAACGAGCCGATGGTGGTGGTCGGCAGCAGTGGTAATTTCAGCAATGCTTGCTGCGCCGTTTCGCGTTTTTTGAAACTGTTCTTGCGGTTCAGCATTGCATCGCTGATCGAAGTCACGCGCGATTTCACCGCATCGCTATGAATACGTTTGCTGGTTTTTCGCGCAGCAATCGCTGCAGCATTTTCTTTGAGCGCCGCCTGCACTTCCGGCGATTGCGTCTCCTTCAATGCACCGGCGAGCACGGCGATTTCTTCGAGCTTCTGCTGCGCGAAGGCGAGCCATTGTTTCAGCTCGGCATCGAGCTTGGTTTCATTGCCGAGATCAATCGGCGAGTGCAGCAGCGAGCAGCTTGGCGCGACAAGAATGCGATCTGCGCCGAGTGCTTTTTGTGCGGTGGTGAGTTTCGCCAATGCTGCAGCAGCATCCGTTTTCCAGATGTTGCGGCCATCGACCACACCGAGCGAAAGAATCTGATCTTTCTTCACCGCTTTCAGGCAGGCATCGAGCTGATCGGGCGCGCGCACGAGATCGACATGCACGCCTGCGGTGCCCAGACCGAATGCGAGGTCGGTATTGTCGCGCAGCCCATCGAAATAGGTGGTGAGCATGAGTTTCAGGCCGCATGCGTTGAGTTTTTTCAGCGCCGTTTCATAAGCAGCTTTTTGCGAGGCAGTGAGATCAAGCGCGAGGAATGGCTCGTCGAGTTGCACCCATTCCGCACCGGCGGCTTTGAGCTCTGCAAAGAGTTTTTCATAGACCGGCAGCAATTTCGGCAGCAGCGTCATTGCATCCTTGTCGCCTTTCATTTTACCAAGCGACAGATAGCTGACGGGGCCGATGACAACCGGGCGCGTGGTGTAGCCCAGCGCTTTGGCTTCCTTGAAATGCTCGATGACGGGTGCGAAACCGAAACTAAATTCGGTGGCGTCGGAAAATTCCGGCACGATATAATGGTAGTTGGTGTCGAACCATTTGGTCATTTCGCAGGCGACGACATCGATGCCGTCTTTCTGATGGCCGCGCGCCATGGCGAAATAAAGGTTCAGCGGATCGTCTTTCAGTGCCGAGTAACGCTCGGGGATGGCGTTGAACATCAACGTATGGTTGAGCACTTGGTCATAAAACGCGAAGTCGCCGCATGGGATATGGCTGATGCGCGCTTTGTGCTGGCGCTTCCAGTTCGTAGCGCGGATTTCCTTGGCGGTGGTGAGCAGCTGCTCGCGCGAGGCGTCGCCCTTCCAATAAGCTTCGAGCGATTTTTTCAGTTCGCGGTGATCGCCGATACGTGGGAATCCAAGATTTGTGGTGCCTGCCATGTTCATCTCCGTTTTGTCGAATGCTAGTTAAAAAATCGACACACGTGATAGCAGGCCAAATGGTTTACGCAAGCATTCCTGCCGAAATAATTGTTTTCGCAGGATTATGCTTTCAAATAATCGATCAGCACATCGCCGTAACCCAATGTAAAATCAACCAGCTGGTGACGCCCGGCGATGATTTTACGTACCGGCAGATAGGCGACGCGGCAATTGACATGCTGAAATAATTCGAGGCTCGCAGGACCGTCCCATGCACCGTGTACAACGACATCCTGCAGGCGGTATCCGACCAGTTCCGCGATTTGCGGTTTACCTTTCACATCGGGAATGAGTTTCAAATTCACGTTGAGTTTCTCGATGCCTTTTTTTACCTCATCGAGTTTTGCAGCTAAGCTCACATGTTTATAAACCATCGTGCCGACCGCTACGGTGATGCCGTCATATTCCAACGTGCCGGTGAGCGTATCTTTGCGCAACGCGAGTTTCGGCTCACCCCATTTTTTCGGGAAGCCCCAGATTTCGCGACCGGCGGTGATTGGCGGTTCGTCGTTCAAATACATTTGTACGGAGAAGTTGCATGGTTCGCCATTATAAGTAGCGAGGATGCCGCTGCCGCTTTCCTCGTAATCGCCGAAGCCGGAACTGTCGGGCATTTTCATCCACTCGAAATAGCAGAGGTTTTTGTTTTCGCCCGTGGGCTCGAGCGGTTCGGGCAGTGCGGCGCGCACCGCGTCGGGATCGCTCTCATAGGTGACGATCAGATACTCGCGGTTTTTGAAATAATAAGGCCCGAGCGGATAGCTGGGACTGAAGGCCGGCATCGATGGGGTTTTGATGATGTCTTCTTTTTTCATGGGCGACCTCGTGCGCTTGAATGAGCATTACTCATAGCGGGATTTTGACAAAAGAAAAGAGAGGGATTGCTCCCTCTCCTTTCACATGCTTTGCCTTGCGATTAGCGGCTGGTGCCGGTGCCACCCACTACGCCGCCCGAAGTCGTCGTATTGCTGGTGCCCGGAATATTGGTCCCAGTGCCGGTTTTGTACTCATTGCGATTACGTGCAGCCGTGGCTGAAACGTCTGTACCAGTCGTCACACCATTGTTGCCGGCACCCACCGGTACAGAGCTGTTCGTGTGGCCTGAAACATCCAGACCGCCCGTGCCATTACCTGTGGTGCCACCCATATTGACACCAGCGCCAACACTTGCACCGGCTTGCGCCAATACGGGTGCTGCAACTAATGCCGCCAATGTTGCAACAATTCCGATTTTTACAAAATTTGTCATTTTCATATCCTCAGTTATTTGCTGCTACTAGTGGATGGGCTCATTGCGTCGTCTGAACCGTCGCTGTTGCCAGTGCCGGTTTTGTTTTTATAGTGCTTGTGATTACGCGGAGTATGCGTTGCCGAAGTCTGCGAGCTGGTACCCGCGTTGTTGCTCGTCATCCCGTTGCTGCCTGCATGGCCTGCTGTCGTGATGCCGTCATTCGCGCCCGTTGCTGTGCTGTCCTGCGCCAGCGCGGGGCCCGAAATCATGGCTGCCATCGCAGCGACACAACCTAATTTTACAACATGTTTCATCGTCACAATCCTTTTTAGAGACTACTAATTGCCGGTCGACGCGTTGCCGTTTTTATCAACGACGGCGCTGCCGGTATTGTTGGTATTGCTGTTCGACGTATCACCATTCGCGCTGCCACCATTGGTGACCGCCGAATTCGCGTCATTCGAACCGCTCATATTGCTGTTGTTCGGATTGGTGGTAGAACCGTTGTTCATGCTGCTGGTCGAGCCGCTGGTGGCAGCGGGGGTGTTGCTCGACCCGGTAGCATTGCTGTTTACGGTGCCGTTCGCGCTGGTGTAGTCGCTGTTCGTGCTGTTGCTATAATACGCAGCATAGGCAGCATAAGCGAGTACAGCGAGAACAACGATCGCAACAACCGTCCAAAGTGCGGCGCGGTTATCACGGCGGTCCATGGCGTTGAGATTGTCATTGCGCCCAATCGTGGTGGTTGTGCGCGTGGTGTTTGTTTCGATAGCCATAACATGATCCTTTTTTCAAAAGTGGTCGATATGAACCACACAAAATGCGCGGCCCATCTCACGGAGTAAACGCTGCGACGCATCGCAACCGTTATTCATGATGTGATGGGAAACATTTAGCCCCGCGACCATAAATTCGCAGTCGCGGATAGGGCGTGGACGATAAAGAAAGGGTAAGGGAACGCGTGCTTGTCATTTTCATCAGCCTGTCATCCCGGCCTTGTGCCGGGATCCAGCGGTTCAGCTATCGCAGGCGGATGGGCAGGATCCCGGGACGAGCCCGGGATGACAACATCTGAATTTATCTACGCATTAAACCGGTAGAGATGTTTCCCATGCATACGCAGCCAGACTTTCGCGGCTTCGTAGGACGGGCACATCAGCTCGACCTGCATCCAGAAATTCACGCTATGGTTCATGTGGCGAAGATGCGACACTTCATGCGCCACCACATATTCCATCACTTCGCGCGGGGCGAATACCAGGCGCCACGAGAATGAGAGATTGCCAGTGCTCGAACAACTGCCCCAGCGGCTACGCGTATCGCGCACGCTGATGCGGTTGATGCGTTTGCCCAAGCGCGCGGCATACATTTCCGCGCGGCGGGAAATTTCTTTCGCGGCGATTTTCTTCAATGCTTCCGTCACGCGGCGTTGGAAAAATTCGCGGTCGCCACCAACCGTCAACACATCCTGGTCGAGCATATAGGCACCACGCACCGTCGCATCATGACGAATGCGCACGCGACGACCGAGAATCGGAATCACCACACCTGGCTTGATTTGTTTCTGCTCCGGCATCTCTTCGAGCGTGTCGATCAGCCACTGGCTCTTCTGCATCAGGAAGCTCAGCCCATCCGCCATGCGCGTGTGGCGCGGCAGGGTGAGCGAGATGGCATGCGACGTCGGGTTATAGCGCAGGCAAATTCTTTTCGCACTTGCGTGACGTTTAATCACTAAAGGTAGAACTTCTTCACCGACTTTGAGATATTCCGGGATGGATGAATCACGTAGTTGCTTGCGCATCGAGTCCTCTGGTTTCTTGTTGTTAACGCGATTGCTGTTGGCGGTTTGCGCCTTGTGCTTGCTTGGGCTTGTGGCCGTTGGTAAGGAAAGCATAGGGACGAGAGCGCAAGCGGGTCAACCCCCATTGCGTGTCAACCCCCAAAAAAATATTTTCTGATAAAAAAACACTGTGGATAACCCACCTAGGCAAGATAAAATATGAAGTATCCTCAGAGCTTTATCGAGGAATTGCGCGCCCGTTTGCGGATCTCCGAGGTCATTGGCCGGGTGGTGACATTGCGTCGCGCAGGGCGGGAGTATCACGCCTTGTGCCCGTTTCATAAGGAGAAAACCCCCTCCTTCACTGTGAATGACGAAAAAGGCTTCTTCCACTGTTTCGGCTGCGGCGCGCATGGCGATGTGATTGGTTTCACAATGGATTACGAGCATCTCGGTTACCGCGAAACGATCGAGAAGCTCGCCGGCGAAGCAGGGTTGCCCATCCCCCGCCCATCACAATCAGAAGTTGAGCGCGAGGACCGCGAGCAATCGCTTCAGCAGGTTTTGGAAGCGGCATGTGAGTGGTTCGAGCAGCAGCGTGACGATACATCGGAAGGCGATTTAGCGCGACGTTATCTCATCGAGCGCGGTTTGAGTACGGATACCATTTCACGTTTCCGCATCGGCTACGCGCCGGAGAATCGCGACGCACTCACGCGCGCGATGAAAGTAAAAGGCATTAGCGAAAAGCAGCTCATCGAAACCGGCATGCTGATCCAGATCGAAGGCAAGGCACCTTACGCGCGCTTTCGTCGTCGCCTGATGTTCCCGATCCGCGATCGCAAATCGCGCGTCATCGGATTCGGTGGTCGCGTGCTGCCCGGCGAGCCGAACAAGGAAGCGCCGAAATATCTCAACTCACCCGAGACGACACTCTTTCATAAAGGCCGCCAACTCTTCAATCTCGACATCGCCCGCCGCCCCGCGCTGGATGGCAAGCAGCTCATCATCGCCGAAGGTTACATGGATGTGATCGCGCTCGCTCAAGCTGGCATCGCGCATGCGGTAGCGCCACTAGGCACTGCCATCACCGCCGAGCAATTGCAACTCGCTTGGCAACTCGTCGATGAACCAACCCTTTGCCTCGATGGCGACACCGCCGGTCAACGCGCCATGACGCGGGCGATGGATCTGGCATTACCATTACTCGTCCCCGGCAAAACATTGCGCATCGCGGTGCTGCCGAAAGGCGAAGACCCCGATTCCTTATTACGCACCATCGGCCGCGCTGCATTCGATGAAGTGATGAACGCCGCCCAACCGCTGTCACATATGTTGTGGATGCAAATGATGAGCAGCAATGCCGCCACCCCCGAAGCCCGCGCCGCGCAGGAGCAATCGCTCAACCGCAAAATCGCCGAAATCAAACATGAAAGCGTGCAACATTATTATAAGCAATTCACCCGCGAGAAATTGCGCGAGCTTCAGCAGCAGAATTTCACCCGCGGCAGCTATGGCGGCAAGGAGGGGAATAAATTCGGCGCTGGCAAATTTGGCAACGGCAAATTCGGCGGAGGCACCCCCACTGGCGCCACGCAGCAATCCACCAACTTCGTCGCCCCCCTGCCCCCCATTGCCCGCTCGGCAGATGCCACCTTGCTTTCGCCCGCGACGAATCTACTCGCCCTTGTCACCGCGCAGCCCAGCCTGCTCAACGACGCAGGCTCGGAAGAAAACTGGCTGATGGCCCCCATGCCCGCCCAATGGCAAGCGCAGGCACACAGTATTATTACGGAGCTGCACATCGCCACGCCCGATCTCACGGCGGAAGAGTTGTGGCATACGCTAGTCGAAGAACTCCCCGCCGAAAGCGTCACGACTATTAGTAAGACGATGGAAGATTTCGGCATCGGCGCCACTGCCGACGAAGTGACCCGCGCCACCCGCGCCGCGCGTTTCTGGGGCGAAGTGCTCAACGACGTCAACCGCGCCCGCCTCAAAGTCGATTGCGCCCAGGCCCAAACCCAAATGGCGACCGAGATGAACGACGATAATTTCGCCCGTTTCATGGCATTAAAGGCCCAACTCGAAGCGCTTGAGCGCGAACGCTCCCGTTTCTACCTCGAAGACCCGCTGCCCAGCGCAGGGTAAATTAAGCCTAATCCTGCGTTTTTAATCGATTTTTAATGATATGGCGCTATAATCCGCTATTAATTGGGCCATAGGAGTTTGTATGAGTACCGTTCAAAATACGATCAGCGCGCTGCTGGATGATGCTAAGCATAATATTCCAGAACCCACCACGCCGATACCCTCTGATATGGCTAATCAATCTACGGCTACCCAAGCTGGGCATGCCACCATCCCCTATCAGGATCATACGGGAGTAGGGCACGACCAGACGTATATTTCCTTAGAGACGAAGGAAAAAGGCACAAGCCTCAATTTTATTGCCAAAGTCGATTTGGATAATGATGGCAAGCCGGAACTAACAGCCACGGGTGTGGGTGGGATAGTCACCATCACGCAGGGCAGTGCAGCACCAATCACATTAACCGGTGATCAGGCCGAGCAATTTAAATCCGCCATTAGCGCGTTCAGCCAGGCCGTCTTCAACAATACGGATAAAGCCGATCCTATATCATACAGCAGCATTGCGCAGCTGCTGGAAGACCCAAGCCCCGCAACCGTTGGCAAGGTGATTAAAACCTTTCAGTCTGAAGCCCAGCCTGCAATTCCAGGTCATTAGGTACTAAGAGCCAATACTGCTTTTCAGTAGGCACCCACACTTGTTATATTTTGCATAAAAAAATGCAGGCGCTGCCACCTTCCTCATTGACTAGTCGCGCCGCCGCCCCATATAAACGTTCTCCCCCAATTTTAAGGGCACCTACTCTATTTGTCGCGGCATCTATTGGCCGCACTGGGTTTCCGCCGGCGCGGAAATGACACGGTGCCATAAGGAATATGTATGCAAGAAGTCATCTCGATCCGCGGCGCGAAACAGCATAACCTCAAAAACGTCGATCTCGATTTGCCGAAAAACAAGCTGGTCGTCATTACCGGTCTATCGGGCTCGGGGAAATCCTCGCTCGCCTTCGATACGCTTTATGCCGAGGGCCAGCGCCGCTATGTTGAGTCGCTCTCCGCCTATGCGCGCCAGTTCCTCAACATTCACGACAAGCCGGATGTGGAATCGATCGAGGGCTTATCTCCTGCCATCGCCATCGACCAAAAAACGACGAGCAAAAACCCGCGCTCGACCGTCGGTACCGTCACCGAAATCTACGATTACCTCCGTCTGCTCTATGCGCGCATCGGGATTCCCTATTCACCCGCCACCGGCTTGCCGATTGAATCGCAAACCGTGAGCCAAATGGTCGATGCGATCAAAGCATTGCCGGATGGTACCAAGCTAATGCTCCTCGCCCCCATCGTGCGTGGCGGCAAAGGCGAGCACCGCAAAGAGCTGCAAATGCTGGCCAAGCGCGGCTTCACCCGCGCGAAGATCGACGGCACCGTCTATGAAATGACCGAGTTGCCGCCGCTCGATAAAAACAAAAAACACGATATCGCGATTGTGATCGATCGCATTAAAGTATCGAGCGAATTAGGCAACCGCCTGGCCGATTCCATCGAAACCGGCCTGCAAATTTCCGACGGGCTGCTGCAAGTCGAAATCATGGAAGATGCCACGGCTGCAAAGAAAACAAAAACTACCGAACCACAACTCATCACCTTCTCCTCGAAATTCGCCTGCCCCGTTTCCGGCTTCACGCTGGCTGAAATCGAGCCGCGGATTTTCTCCTTCAACAGTCCCTTCGGTGCCTGCCCGACCTGCGATGGCCTCGGCACACAAATGTATTTCGACGAAGCACTGGTCGTGCCCGATCCGGGCCTGCCGCTGGGCCGCGGGGCGATTGCACCCTGGTCGTCGGGCCATACGAAATTCTACCAACAAGCCCTCGAAGCGGTCGCCAAACATTATGGCTTCAGCATGTCGGCGCCATTCCGCGAGCTGAGCGAAGAGCACCAGAATTATGTGATGAACGGCACCGGCGATGTGGCGATCAAAATCGCTTATTTCGATGGCGCACGCACCTTCCAAAGCAACAAACCGTTCGAAGGCGTGATGGGCAATTTGATGCGCCGCATGCAGGAAACCGAGAGCGAATGGTCGCGCGAAGAAATGGGTAAATATCAGGCGACCGCGCCGTGCGAATCCTGTAACGGCGCCCGCTTGAAGCCGGAATCGCTGTGCATCAAAATAAACGACAAAACCATCGCCGACACCACTGCCATGACCATCGAAGTCGCCGAAGAATGGTTCGGCAAACTGCCGAAAAAACTCAGCGCGAAGCACAATAAGATCGCCGAGAAAGTGCTCAAGGAAATCAACGCGCGTCTTGGCTTCCTGAAAAACGTAGGCCTTGATTACCTCACCCTCAACCGCGAATCCGGCACACTCTCTGGCGGTGAAGCCCAGCGTATCCGTCTTGCTTCGCAAATCGGTTCGGGCCTGTCGGGCGTCGTGTACGTGCTCGATGAGCCATCGATTGGTCTGCATCAATGCGATAACCAGCGCCTGCTTTCCACGCTCGAGCACCTGCGCGAACTCGGCAATACCGTCATCGTCGTCGAGCATGACGAAGACACAATGCGCCACGCCGATTACCTCGTGGATATGGGGCCAGGCGCAGGCATTCACGGTGGCCATGTGGTTGCGGCCGGCACGCCCGCCGAAGTGATGAAAGTGAAAGCCAGTATCACCGGTCAGTACCTCTCAGGCGCGCGACAAATCGCCGTGCCGAAAGAGCGCCGCCAAGGTTTCCGCCACAAGAAAATCACCATCCGCGGTGCACGCGCCAACAATCTGCAAAATATCAGCGTCGAGATTCCGCTCGGCCTGCTCACCTGCGTGACCGGCGTTTCGGGCGGTGGCAAATCGTCGCTGGTGATTCAAACGTTATATAAAGCCGTGACGCGCCGCCTGCATGGCACGAAGCTCACGCCAGGCGAGCATGATTCAATCGAAGGCCTAGAGCATATCGATAAAATCATCGAGATCGATCAATCTCCCATCGGCCGCACGCCGCGCTCGAATCCTGTCACTTATACCGGTGCGTTTCAGCCGATCCGCGACTGGTTCACGGGGCTGCCCGAAGCCAAGCAGCGCGGCTATCAGGCCGGGCGTTTCAGCTTCAACGTCAAGGGCGGCCGCTGCGAATCCTGCCAGGGTGATGGCATGATCAAAATCGAAATGCACTTTTTGCCGGATGTCTATGTCACCTGCGACCAGTGCAAAGGCCAACGCTACAACCGCGAAACACTTGAGGTGAAATACAAGGACAAGTCGATTGCCGATGTGTTGAACATGACGGTCGATGAAGCGGTCGATTATTTCTCGGCGCATACGGCGATCCGTGAGAAGCTGGTGGCGCTGAAAGAGGTGGGCTTGGGCTATATCCGTCTCGGCCAATCGGCGACGACGCTGTCAGGCGGGGAAGCACAGCGCATCAAACTGGCGAAAGAGCTCAGCAAACGCGCGACGGGAAAAACGCTCTACATTCTCGATGAGCCGACGACGGGACTGCATAGCCACGATATTCAGCGACTTCTGGTCGTGCTGCAAAAACTTGTTGATGCGGGCAACACGATGGTGGTGATCGAGCATAATCTCGACGTCATCAAAACGGCGGATTATATCATCGATATCGGTCCCGGCGGCGGCGACAAGGGCGGAAAGGTGGTTGCCACCGGCACGCCGGAACAGGTGGCCGCCACTGCTGCGAGCATCACCGGTCAGTTCCTGAAACCACTGCTAGGCCTTGGCAAAGCGCCGGTGCGTGATGCGAAGCCGACAGCAAAAGCTAAGCCTGCCGAGAAAAACGCAAAGGCGAAAAAGAAAGTCGCTTAAGCTATTTCGCCGGCGTCGCAAGCAAGGTGAACGTCACTTTCACCGGATAAGCGATCCACTGGTCGGTCGACCATTCCTTGCCCTGGCCGATGCCGAAATCATTGCGCTTCAAATCGATTTCGCCGGTCGCTTTCATTGTCTCACCATTGGGTTCGAGCGCGAAGGGGAACGTCACTGATTTCGTCACGCCGCGCACGGTCAAATCGCCGCTCATGATATAATGATGCTCCGTTTTATCGGCATGGATCGCGGTGGCGTGAAATTTCGCATCGGGGAATTGCTTCGCCGCAAACCATGCATCGGTCGGCAATGCTTCCTGCTTGTCCTTATCGTTATCGATATAAGCACTCGCGATATCGATCGTCACATCCACCTTCCCCTGCTCGGGATGCGCAAGATCGAACTCGATCACGGGTGTAAATTTTTTGAAGCCGCCGGTGAATGCATCTTTCCCCTGCGTGCCCGAAAATTGCAATTTCGATTGCGCCGAATCCACCGCCCATGGCGCCGCGATGGCAAAACTGGGAGCCAATAACAATGAAGCAGTGAATAGCGACTTGTGGGAATAAATCATGACAATCTCCTACAATGGTGGGCGTGCGAGCGTGCCTTTTTTAATGGCACGATTAAATGCTTTCACCGCTACGCGCGAACCTTCCGGATGGTTCCAGACGGCATTAATAGCGGCGATAAAATCAGCCCCCGCTGCGACATAGGGCTGGCAATTTTCCGGTGTCATCCCGCCAATCGCGACGCATGGCACGACCGTATATGTCGCCCACCATTGTAAAAGTTCAATCGTGGGTGTGCCATATTTTGCCAGCTGCGCGGGCTCTTTCGAGGTGGTGGGGTGAAACGCGCCAAAGGCGACATAATCCGCGCCCGCCTCGCCCGCTTCCATCGCCAGATGGCCGGAATCGTGGCAGCTGAGGCCGATCACCCGGTCCTCGCCGAGCATTTTTCGCGCATCAGCCAGCGACGTATCTTCCTGGCCGAGATGCACGCCATCGGTTTTCAGCGAGGCGGCGAGATCGACCCGGTCATTCAAAATAAACGCCACTTCAAAATCGCGCGCGATGGGCATGAGCGCTTTCACCGCTTCCGTAATTTGCGCATCATCGGCATGTTTCAGCCGCAGCTGGAATGCCGCGACATCGCCCGCTTTGAACGTGGCTTCAAGCGTGCGTGTGAATTCATCCAGCGCAAGCTGCGGCGGGGAAATAAGATAAAGTCGACAAGGGTGTGAATCGGACATGGGAGGGTTATAGTCAGCTCACGCGCGAAGGTCCAGCGTGATGGGCGCAATCGATTACTTCACCGCTTTATAAATCCCGATAATGTCGGAAAGCAGCGTCAGCGCCTCGGGCTTAGGCCGTTGGAAGGCGTTGCGGCCCATGATCGAGCCGTCGCCACCACCGGCCGCAATGCCCTGGATTTCCTCGAGTACTTCGGCCGAAGACTTCGCCCCGCCGCCCGAGAAAATCACCAGACGACGGCCACCGAACGTGGTTTGCTTGATATGCGCGATGCGCTCGGCCAAGGTGCCGATGGCGATTTTTTCTTTCTCGTAAACCTTTTTTGCTTCCGCTTGCTCGATGAAGGCGGTCGGCGGTTTAACCTTGATAATATGCGCGCCAAGCAGCGCCGCCATATGTGCGGCATAGGCCGTCACATCGATCGCGGTTTCGCCGTCTTTGCTGAGGCCCGCGCCACGCGGATAGCTCCAGATCACCACCGCCAGCCCATGCGATTTGGCTTCGGCCGAGAGTTCGCGGATCTCCTCCATCAGGTTGTGCGCCTGATGCGAACCGGGATAAATCGTGAAGCCGATGGCGCCGCAGCCGAGGCGCAGTGCGTCGCGCACCGTGCCGGTCACGGCCTGGTCCGGCGCGCAATCTTTGGCGACGAGCGAGTTGCTGCTGTTCACTTTCAGAATCAGCGGAATCGCACCCGCGAATGTATCGGCACCGGCTTCGATCATACCCAACGGCGCGGCGAAGGCGTTCAGCCCCGCATCGATCGCCAGTTTGAAATGATAGTGCGGATCGTACGCATCCGGGTTGGCGGCGAAGCTGCGCGCGGGGCCGTGCTCGAAACCCTGATCGACCGGCAGAATCACCATTTTGCCCGAACCGCCGAGGCGGCCCGTCATCAGCATCCGCGCGAGATTGGCCTTCGTGCCCGCGTTATCGGATTCGTACCAGCTCAGGATTTCTTTGACTTTGCGGGTCAGCGCCATGAATGCCTCGTCGTGTGTGGTGGGTAGTATGTGGTGGTGATTTAGCAGCGGTGATTTTATTTGTCATCTGCCGATCGTAAATATGTGAACAGGACTTCTGTCACCTGTCATCCCGGGCTCGTCCCGGGATCTAGCCCACCCGCCTGCGATAACCTCTCGGCTGGATCCCGGCACAAGGCCGGGATGACAACCCACAAACTGCAATAAACCCCGCTTGCATCTTGGGCGCTGGCTTGCTAAACGGGCGGCAACCAAAAACTAAAGGGTAAGTATTATGCGGATCGATGGTTCAACAGTGCGCGCCGGGATGGTGCTGGAGTTCGAAGGCAAATTGTGGATGGTGATAAACCACGAGATCCGCACGCCGGGCAATTTGCGCTCGTTCAACCAGATCGAGATGAAAGACATCAAATCCGGCAACAAGCGCGGCCTGCGCCTGCGCCCGGATGAGGCGATGGAGCGCGTGACGCTCGATCAGCGCAATTTCCAATTCCTGTTCCGCGACGGCGATACGCTCAATTTCATGGATCAGGAAAATTACGAACAGATCACCATCTCGGCTGAGTGGCTGGGCGAGCGCGTGGCCTTCCTGCAGGATGGTATGGTGGTACAGGTAGAATTGCATGAAGCCAGCCCCATCGGTGTGAAACTGCCCGATCAGGTGACGCTTGAAATCGTGGAGGCCGATCCGGTCGTGAAAGGCCAAACGGCAAGCAGCTCGTATAAGCCCGCGAAACTGGAAAACGGCGTGCGCGTGATGGTGCCGCCCTTCATCGGTACGGGTGATAAAATCGTCGTGAACACGAACGATCTCACTTATGTCGAACGGGCAAAATAGTTGTTTATCAACCGATTATACAACATGTCCATTTAAATAAACTTCGCGCCATTAATCATATCTTAACGTTTATATGGTTAAATGACTCTATATAAGAGGAGTCATTATGGCCGATAATTTTGCACCCACCCCTGATCAGCCCACGGGCTTTGCTGCTACGCGTGCGGCCCTGGGCCAAGCGAATCTCATCAGTGCGATTGCCAGTGCCGCAGGGGGAATGGATTATACTACCAAGGTCGATGCCATTCTGAAAGGCGCTACCCAAGCGCAAATTGATGCGGTCTTGCCCGTACTCGACAAGGCGCTGACCGACCCCAAAAACAAGATTCCGGATTATGCCGGTCATTCGGTGTTCGAGCAGGCGGTTCAGGCCAGCTCACCGGAAGCGCGCGATGCCGCCCTCGTGCAAGTGGCCGGTCGCCTGCAAGAAGACGACCCCACCCATAAACAAGGGAGTTTCCGCGAAGGCATTGCCATGCTCAAAACGCTCGACGATCACGAGAAATATGCCGCCATTTTGCTCGATAACGGCGCACAATCAGCCGTGGCCACTAAAGCCATGGATGCCTATAAGAAAGACATATACGCTTATCAGGATCCCTATAATCCGCAGGCGCTCGCTAACCGGCAGAATAGAGAGCATGCTGAAGCAGAGCAACTGGCGGTCGCCGCCCCCGCTCTAGTGGTTGCAGCGCAATTCACCACTGCGCACGAGTCGCAACATATTTCCGTGCGTGAAGAAAAGCACTTGCTCAATGAAATTCTAGGCACACATCTTACGGATGGCAACGCACGCCATACGAAAACAATTGCGGCTGAAAATGAATTCAAAAAAGAATTCGCGGAAGGCAAATTTGCTGCGCTTGCAGGCAACGAGGATTTCCAGAAATTGGTGCAGCAGTTTAAGCTAAATGGCGTAAGCCAGGGTACCGTTATTGCTGATAATAATAACCACCCGACGCATGGCGTCGCCGCAGCACAGGCACCTTCGCAAAGCACGGGCCGCGCTTAATTAGCGGCTTAAATTCGGCAGCCAATCTTTGAGCTTTTCTGCGCCCTGAATCGCTTTGGCTTTGAACTTCTCGATCTGCATCACATCCTCAATACGGCGGTAGAGGAAACTCTGCGTGTCGGCGAAATCGGGCGTGCGATCCTCAAGCCAAACCGTGACCGTGCTGGCATAGACTTTCGCCAACAGCAATCGCTTCGTGTAGAAATTATAATCGGTGCTGGTATCGCCTGCAGCGAACCATATCGCATCGACGGTGGCATAGAGCTGTTTCAGCGCGGCCGGTGCATTCCACGGCATCGCGTAATAACCGATCATGCGGCGGATCGCCTCCCGGTGCGGGGCCTGTGCACGCAGTCGCACCATCACGGCCGTGGCGATGCGTTCGCGGATTTTCATGCTCGGCAAATGATAATCACGCGCGAGACTATCACTCATTTGTGCATCGGCGCGTTTGGCGAAATAGTCCAGCACCTCGCTGACACCACCTGGAAATGTACGTTTTACATCGAAGGCAGTGAATCCTACAGAGGTTGCAGCACGCGCGAGCATGCCTTGCGTCCAGCCATCGAACACGGCTTCGTGGAGTGCGGCATCGAGCATTTTATCCTGCATGTCGCTCATACGAAATCTTTCGATTTGGGTTCTGCTTCCATTAATTGCGCGAACATGGTCGTGCAGCCCAATTTTTTGCCGCGCGGGAATTTGCTTTTCACTTTCCCGGCGCACACATCCTCCAGCGTCAGCGTACTGAGATAATGATGGATCTGCTGGCCAAGTCCTTCCCACAAATCATGCGTAAGGCAGCGGGTTTTCATCGTCATGCAGCCCTCGGCCGGCGCACCGCTGCAACGCGTCATCTTGATCGATTCCTCCGCCGCGGCAACAATTTCCGCCACCGTAATTAGCCCCGAAGGTTTCGCCAACACATAGCCGCCGCCCGGCCCGCGCACCGATTTTACCAACCCTCCGCGCTTCAGTCGCGCGAAAATCTGTTCGAGATAGGCGAGCGGAATCTCCTGTCGCTCCGCGATTGACGCAACACGCACCGGCGCATTCTTCTGGTGCAGCGCCAGATCGACAATCGCCATCACGGCATACCGGCCTTTGGTGGAGAGGATCATAGGAACAGCTTCCTCCCTTCATCGAGGCCGAGCGCCGTTACAGGGAATTTTTTGTTTTCGAGCCCCTTGATCAACCGCGTGCCAGCACGGGGAAACTGCGTAGACCCCATGACAAACAATTCGTTGGTTTCGGCATTGCGTTGAAAAAGTAACGGTTGAAAGGGTGACGCTTCTTCGCCGGGCTCACTATAGCTTGCTTTCGGGAGTAAAGCGTTCAATGCATTTTCGATCGAACGCATCGTTTGTTCCGTGCATTGTCCTGTTGCGATTACCAGAATTTGGCTGTTCTGCTGTTTGCTCATGCGCAAATCCAGGCCTTTCAAAAATGCTTCCGCATCTTCGGGCTTTTTGAACGTCTGCACCTTGAGCACCATAGCCTATTCCCCTGAATAGGCAGATTCTACCAGCATTGCCGCGAGATAAAAGCGCTAATATATATCTTGAATCCAGGCTCTGTTTCCTCTTTCCTCAGCCACTGTCTTATGGATTGCATACTTCATCCACCTTCCCGGTCTGTCGCAGAAAAGCTAAACTCGCCCTTGCCGGGAGAAGTCAGAAGAAGGAGGTTTCCTCAATCGCGCAGACGGCATTTTTCACGAAAAATCGGGCAAAATGGTGGATTTTGTTGGGAATCAAGCCGCTACCAATTGAATAATAAAAATAAATTTGCATTATATGTCATTACAAACGTCCCTTAATAACCACTAAACCCTGCTTAAGCGCCATTAAATGCCACTTTTTGCCAATTAAGGAATGTTCACGCGAAAACAGTCATAAAAACCGATAGCCCCATGAATAACCATATTAAATCCCCGAACCTTCGCCCTCTTTGGCGTTGCGCACGCGGCGCTCCAGCTCCTCGAACCGCAGTTTTAGCGCCTGCAGTTCCAGCTCGGCCGGGTCGGTCAGATTATCCGACAGGCCGTACGCGCTGAAGGAATCATGCGACTCACCAATCACTTCACGCGCCGGGATCCCTACCACCGTCGTGCCCGCCGCCACATCGCGAACCACCACCGCATTGGCGCCGATATGCGCGCCGCGGCCAATCATCACCGGCCCCAACACCTGCGCACCGGCACCGATCACTACGTCATCCTCGAGCGTGGGATGGCGCTTGATATGCTCGAGCGTCGTGCCGCCTAGCGTGACATCATGATAGATCGTCACCCGGTCACCGATGATCGAGGTTTCGCCGATAACGACGCCATGCCCATGATCAATAAAAAACTGTTTGCCGATCACCGCTGCCGGATGAATTTCAATCCCCGTCAACATCCGTGCGAGATAAGAAACGATGCGTGCCAGCAGCTTCGCCTCGGCCTGCCATAGCAAATGTGCGGCCCGATAGAGCAGCAGCGCATGAAAGCCCGGATAGCACAGCGCCACCTCCAGCCGCGAGCGCGCCGCGGGATCGCGGACGAGAATATGGTCGATGTCGTCGAGAATTTGCATGTTATTCCGATGCCATAACTGCAGCTAAAAACATGAAGATGCTAAATGCGATAGTTAAATAGAGATACGCTATATTTTTACGGATGTATCTAACGCCAAGAACACCACATCCTAACGCAATAATATATAAACTGACTCCAGCAACAAATATCCATAACAAATGACTTATATGCAATGGAAGAGTAACCAAACTAAAAGGGAAAAGTACCGCCATGAATGGCGAAAAAATTGCTCCAAAACTTACAGGAGTGAAGGCTCTGCCCGCTTGGTATGCCAACGAACAATGTGCGCTTACATAACGTATTTGGTGCGCGTCACACTCCTGCACTAACCCAGTTAAAAGAAAAAGTAAGAAGTTAAGCGCATAGGCAAGGGCGAAAGCTACTAAAGCTTTTTTCAAGACCACAGCCCTGCCCCAATAAGTGTGAATCGAATTTAGCTCAGGTTTATCTTCAGTATTTTTCTTGTATCGCAAGCCTAACTCCGCTACCACGCTTGCTTACTGACCGCAAGTTCTATTCGCATTCAACTCGAGGAATCATGGCTGAAATTATTTTCCAAGGCTCCGAAGGCCGCATCGAAGGCCGCTATCACCACAATCCTAATAAACAATCGCCGGTTGCGGTGGTGCTGCATCCGCACCCGCTTTACGGCGGCACGATGAATAATAAAATCGTCTATCGCCTCTATGCGAGTTTTGCGCGCGCGGGTTTCTCGGTGCTGCGCTTCAACTTCCGCGGCGTGGGCCGCTCGATGGGTAAATTCGACGATGGTATTGGTGAAATGACCGACGCCGCCACTGCGCTCGATTGGCTGCAACTGCAAAACCCTGATGCTTCCGGCTGCTGGATCGCAGGCTTTTCTTTCGGTGCGTGGATTTCGCTGCAACTGCTGATGCGCCGCCCGGAAATCGAAGGTTTCCTCGCCATTTCGCCGCCCGCGAACATGTATGATTTCGGTTTCCTCTCGCCCTGTCCGGCGTCGGGCCTCATCACGCAGGGTGACCGCGACGATATCGTGAGCGAACCGGCCGTGCAAACGCTGGTCGATAAATTGCGCGCGCAAAAAGGCACGAATGTGGAATATAAAGTCATCCCCGGTGCCGATCACTACTATCGCACCCAAATGGAAGCGCTGACCCACACGACGGATGAATTCATCGCCCGCAAGCTTGAAGAATTCCGTACCAAACCGCGCCTCAGAGCCGATAGAAAACGCCGCCAGTTACCGGCTGACGCACCCCAGTAGTCGTCGGCAAACTCAACGGCAATCCCAGCACACTGCGCGCCGCGAGATAAGCAAACGCCTGCGCTTCGAGCATGTCGCCATCCCAGCCGACCGATTCTACGGGCGCGATATGCATCGGCTGTTCGGGCGAGGTGAACGGCACCATTGCTTCGGCGAGCAAGCGCATCATGGTGGGGTTGTGGCGGCCGCCGCCGGTCACCAATAAAATTTTCGGTTGGCTCTTTACCTGTTTCAGCGATTGGGCGATAGCAGCGCAGGTCATCGCCGTGAGCGTCGCCGCACCATCCTTACAGGATAAATCCTTCACCGCCGCGCGCGAAAACTGATTGCGATCGAGCGATTTCGGCGCAGGCAATGCGAAAAACGGATGCTGCACGAATTGCTGCACGATTGCTTGATCCACCTCCCCCTTCGCTGCCGTCGCGCCATCGCGGTCGCAGCGCGCACCGGTATGTTCGGCCATCCAGTCATCGAGCAATGCGTTACCAGGGCCGCAATCGAAGGCGAGAATGTCGCCCTCCGCTTCCCCAATCCATGTCACATTCGCAACACCACCTATATTCACCACCATCAATGGCTTCGGCAATTCCGCGCTCAGCGCCGCATGAAACAGCGGCACCAGCGGCGCGCCCTGCCCACCATGCTGCACATCGTTTGTACGAAAATCGAATACGACTGGAATGTCAGTTTGCTGTGCGAGGTAATCCGCATCGCCGATTTGCTGGGTGATGCCCGCTTCAGGTTTATGCAAAATCGTCTGTCCATGAAAGCCCACCAGCGCGGCCGCAATATTCGTTTCACGCTCAAGCTGACGCACCGCTTCAACATGTACATCCGTCAGCGTCCGCGCGATTTTTTCGGCGTCGCCCTCGCCGCGCATCAGACCGAGAATATCGGCGCGCAACTGATCGCCATAGGGCACGAACAGGCTCGCGCCGCCTTCGGCAATGTCGCGGCCATTGGTATAAAGCAGCGCCGCATCGACACCATCGGCGGAAGTGCCGCTCATCAGCCCGATCACGTGCGCGGGGAATGTAATGGGACTTGTCATGCGCCCATTTTGCACGTTATGACGGAGCGGACAAGAACTCTTAACTATGGATCATCGGGTGACCCAGAACTTCATCGACATCATCGAGCAACGCGGATTCGCGCATCAGTTCACCGATAAAGAAGGATTGCGCGAATTATTGAAATCGCCCGGCCAGCGCGCCTATATCGGGTTCGATTGCACGGCGAAATCGCTGCATGTCGGCTCGCTGCTACAGATCATGCTGCTGCGCTGGTGGCAGAAATGCGGCCATCAGCCGATCGTATTGCTCGGCGGCGGCACCACTAAAATCGGTGATCCAAGCGGCAAAGACGAATCGCGCCCGCCTCTCACTGATGTGCAGATCCAAGAAAACATGACGAGTCTCGGCCAGGTTTTCGCAGGCATTTTAAACCAGGGTGCGGAAGCGATTTACGTCAATAACGACGAGTGGCTGCGCGAGATTAATTACATCAGTTTCCTGCGCGATTACGGGCGGCATTTTTCGGTGAACCGTATGCTCAGCATGGATTCTGTTAAACTGCGTTTGGAGCGCGAACAGCCGCTGTCATTTATCGAATTCAACTACATGATTTTCCAAGCCTATGATTTTGTTGAGTTGAACAAACTATTCGGCTGCCGCGTGCAAATGGGTGGCTCAGATCAGTGGGGTAATATTATTAATGGGATTGAGCTACATCGGCGCCTTCTCTCGAATGCTGATGGAAAGAAATTCTCCCATGAAAGCATGGCAGAGAATATCGCGGACTATAAAGAGAATGGAGATGTTGGCCTCTTCGGCATCACCAGCCCACTCATCACCACTTCCTCTGGCGCGAAGATGGGCAAGACTGCTTCTGGCGCGATTTGGCTCAATGCCGACCTGCTGAAACCCTACGATTACTGGCAGTTCTGGCGCAATACGGAAGATGCGGATGTCATCCGCTTCCTGAAACTTTTTACTGAGATTTCGCTCGAACAAATCGCCGAATATGAAACATGGGTCGGCTCCGCCAAAATCAATGAGGCAAAAATTATTCTCGCCACCGAAGCCACTGCATTGCTGCACGGTCGCGATGCCGCGACGCTGGCCGAACAAACCGCGCGCGATACATTCGCGGGCAGCGGGGTAAGCGAAAACCTGCCGGAGATTTTTGTCGCGGGTGCCGAGCTTGAAGCGGGCATTGGCCTCGCCGCCCTCCTTGTGCAAGCGGGGTTCGCAGCAAGCAATGGCGAAGCGCGCCGTCTGATCAAAGGCAATGGCGTGAGCGTCAACGATGCGAAAGTTGCCAAGGAAGATTTGAAACTGCACACGGGCGATCTCACGGAAAGCGGATTTATCAAACTCTCCGCAGGCAAGAAGCGGCATGCCCTGGTGAAGGTGCAGTAGAGCAAGGCCATCCTGCAATCCGCGCTATCATGAATAATGCGCCACCTACGTAGCGAAAAAATGCCAATTGGAGATTCGCGAAATCGTTTCTAGGAATTCCTAGAACTGCGGCCTTAACGGATACTAAAAATATAGACCTTGTCCTTTAAAAGCACGGCGAAACGATTTCCATCTTTTTCGAAGATTGGGCTTCGGAATCTATATCGCTCTCCTGTCGAGATCGAACCGATTTTTTGAAAGCGCACGATGTCGTACAGATAGAGATCGCGGCGGCCTGCGGATGGTGAAACTAATAAGAAACGCCCATCGGGACTGATGACGACATTGATCTCTTGATCTTCCATCGGGATTTCAAATTTGATCTGATTGCTCGATAGATCAAAAACAACCACACTCCTCTGAGGCGAAGTAATCGTTCCATGCGGGAGCCTAGACAGCGTGACGACCATCAAGTCGGTGTGTGGAAGCGATGATGGCAACACCTTCCATGACCATCAAAGCACCAGCATCGTTGTTTCCATCATTACACGCGCTTGGCCCGACAAGAGTTAGTGCAAGTAGGAACCAGCTCATCACAGATAGGCGATTGTTTGGAATTTACCCCTCCCATTGCTGCACGCGGCCTTGAACCATGCGCAAGGCGAAGCCTAGACGCGTGATGCTGAAAGTGCAATCAATTCCGGTAGATGCGGCCTTCAGCGAACAGCCGCGGTAGAGCATCCACTTAAATGCATTAAGCATTTGAGAATATTATTTTACTAATTACGGAATATTAAAAAATACCCCCATAAGTACCCCCATTCAGTAGAAAGAACTATGAGCGGCACTCAACCTTCTGAGGTGCATAAGCCATAAAACATGCAAATCCTTATGACAAGATTTGAAACTCTCAGGTGAGGATTTTCATGCTCCTCCATGCTAGTAATATTATACGGCAGATATTTTTACAAAGTTGGCCATATCAGCTATCAATGTCGTTTGTTCGGCACTCACATTGTCGAAGAGCTTTAGGAGGCAAGTTTGACAATAGCGGAAATAATTACATGGGCATATGTTGCATCAGGGATTTTAATTGCCTTCAGCACTGCGCTCATAACTCATTGGCGCAACATGTCTAGCAACCTTGGGCTCCGATTGCTGCTCGGTTATTTAGTTTGTTTTTGCGTATATGGTTTTGGTCACGTTCTCCAGCCAATTATAGAAGAAATCTTGCAATTGCAAACTGCACCATGGAGTTCATGGAGTAGTATTTACACAGCTGAATTTGCATTGCCGATATTTTTGCATAACGCATTTAATATGATGTTGCTGGCAGCGTTTCCTTCAGCATTACTTTTTCTTTACGTAAAATCTCATCCTAAAATTTCAGTATTGCATTCAGCTGTAGCGGGTGGCGCTGCGTTGGCGGTTGGCGATTTGCTGCTAACCATTTTGAATCAGATTTTTGTTTATCATCATTCTATGAATTGGGGGTTTGGATTTTCGTTAGTAGCTGATTTTGTAGGTGGCCCTGTAGCTGGAATTTTATCCCGTGCGGCTATCAATCGTTTAATGTTTAAAGAAAAACGCTCAGAGATACGTCTATTTGTTCAAGTCGCGGTCGCGACATTAGGTGGCGCGTTGCTTATTCTTATATTGATTTATCTATTCTTATTTCACACGTACACGCAAGAAATCAACGCAGTGATTACCCATTACGATGCTATTGGCGTTATGCAGCATCGTGAGGATAATCTTGAAGCATCCCCCGATACCGAATTGGAAAAAATTCTCAAATATACGTCGTACCATTTTAGTGATCCAACAATATTATCGCCCACCGAAACATTATTAAGCTCGGAATCGCCCATTCATGGAAAAGTGTATGCGTTTCTAAACTGCGACGAGGGTTTTTTGCGTAAAAAGGCAAAACAAAAATCGCTTTCTGGCGGGGTAGAAGAATTTATCGATAATCGCGGAGTTACGACAACGGGTGTAGCTCAAGAGTATATGCTTCAAACAAAACGTAAAGCCGAGATATTGATACCTTCGGACGCATGGATTGTTGGTGGGCCCGACAAAGTGAATAAAGAAAAGACATACAGATATCAGCTAAGTAATGGCGGAGTGAAAATTGCAGTACCAATACAAAATGGAGATGCGATAATTTTCAATGTTATGCCAGGTTTCGATGCGACAAAACTGCACGACCCCAACCCTTTGGCCAGCTTTACTCGCCCGGAAATAGTTTTCAATTCCAAGGGCGCTAAATTCAATGTTCCTCTGATAAATAGTGAATGTAAGAGCGTCGACTTAGCATCAAAACTGGATTCAACGGGAACTATAAAAATGGGTGACCATTATACAATGGGGAGCTTTATATTCTTAGTTTCTGGGCTATCACAACCAACAGAACTTCACGGATCAATTGATTATGCGCAAATTACTGTACCTCAAGGACATGCAGTTGATCTTCTTTCAAAAAACGAAGTCGCATCAGTTGAGATAAAAGGTGCGCGAGGTAAAATCACTGTAGGCGAAAAAGATCTTCTTTTAACAGGCACAACTGATTTGCTTATAAGGGGTAAACTTAGCTTATATCATGATAATACAACAATTAATGTTAGCGGCAGTAGTCGCTATATTCTAATAAACGGCGAACTTGTATCGTATAATATATGGAAGACATTCCGCGACCAATTGGCATTGCCGACAATCATTTTTGCTGCTTTGGCGTTACTATTTAATGGTCTACTTCGGAAGTGGTTTTATATTATAATTAAATAATGAATTGATGCGGAGATAAGGTACAGTAGGCATGTTATCATCATACTCGCCACTCCCACAGGAGGTTTATAAGCTCCCGATCATTAATCTTGGAATCTGACCTTATATTTACAGCGATTGTTATAATAATTCCTTAAAAACCTTCGCCGGATCAATTTTAAGCATCTGAGCGATCTTCAAAAATTCGATTACGTCGATACGGCGTTCACCCTGCTCATATTTGGAGACGAATGATTGAGGTTTGTGGAGTAAGTCAGCCAATTGCTGTTGTGTCATGGACACATTCTCGCGCGCCTCGATAAGCAAAGCGCAAAGCCTGGCATTTTGCTTTGAATGGATGGTTTTTTTCAACGATGCGCACAAATGGTTTGATTGATTGTGCGGACAGAGCTAATCCCAAAATAGAATTATCCCAAAACAGGATAAATATGGGCAATTTTTGGCTTTATATAATTATTGGTCTAACAGCGGGTGGCTGTTATGGGATTTATGAACGTTTGGTTAAGAAAAAAATCGCAAGCCAACCAGTCGAGCCCACTAATTGTATGCTCCGACTGCAAACGAATATAGGGGAAAGTCCGGGTTACCATATTTCGATTGCGCTTTCGTCGCAACTTTGCAGGCCGCCGCCGCTTCTTCCCACTTACCGCTTACATCCATTATTTGTTGGTTATTGGCACATAGTTTCCAATCACTTTTGCACGATTTCTCAGTAGGAGTTTCTGGGTTGCTATCAAAAAAATCATAGCTATACGCTATGCCACCAAA
>Ga0206934_1039_pt1 | contig 38806 bp, 40 predicted proteins | sample Alteio_BWOrgHeat_16_FD_152932 | JGI IMG/M metagenome (GOLD analysis project Ga0206934, IMG submission 152932) | Enriched cells from forest soil in Barre Woods Harvard Forest LTER site, Petersham, Massachusetts, United States -... | ecosystem: Environmental > Terrestrial > Soil > Temperate forest >...
TGGCAACGTTGTAGGCACACGCGGTTATGTGGGCCAGGGTGGTCGTTCAGCATATGGCGCAGGCGGCCGTGGATTTTACCCTTCCGGCTATTTTGGTACCCATCGTTATTACTATTACCATGGTTACTACAATACCTATTATGCACCAAGGCTTGGTTTTGCCATAGGCTTCCTGCCTTATGGCTACTATTCGTTCTATTGGGGCGATCTTGATTATTACTATTGCGACGGCTTGTTCTACAACTATAACGCAGGCGAATATACCGTGGTTGAACCACCGGTTGGCGCCGAAGTAGATAAGCTGCCTTCCAATGCGCAGTCTATAGTGATCAACGGGCAGCAGTACTATGAGGCCGACGGCGTGTATTACGAACCGATAACCAAAGATGACGGCACCGTGATATACCAGGTGGCCGGTAAGGACGGCGAATTGAATACCAATGAGCAAGGTGCCGACGGACAGGCTCCGCCACAGGTTGGTGATGTAGTGACTACCCTGCCCGATAATTGCCGCAAAATCAATATCAACGGCGAGAAATTTTTTGTATCGCCTGATGGTTATTACTTCCAGGAAGCTAAAGATCAAAACGGCAACAAAGTCTATAAGGTAGTTGGAACACCGTCAGACGAGCCTTCAGAAAATCAGTAAATAAAAATTCAAAACATATAAAAAGGGATGAATCGCTTCATCCCTTTTTTGTTGGTATTCGCCGGACTCAACGCGGGAATCGGAGCACCAGGTTAGGATCGGGAATATTAGCTATCCATTTTTCTATTTCGGAAAATTTGGCCACTCCGGGGTAGTCGCCCCGCCAACCTTCCATATCAAACATCAGTTGAAAATGGAGATGCGGGGGCCAGTGCCCGTTTTCGTCCTGCGAACCGAAGGCGCCGATGAGTTGACCCATTGCTACGTGATCGTCTTCCAGTAATCCGCCCAGATCTCCCCGGCTCAGATGCCCATAAAGCGAGTACAGCTCAAGCTCTCCTAATTGGTGTTTGATGATGATGGTTGGCCCATAGTCGCCGTGGTTATTGTTGTCATGAAAGCTGTGGATTTGGCCATCTATCGGGCAATAGACAGGTGTGCCGGCATCGCCCCATATATCGATACCCAGGTGCAGGCGGCGTGGCTCGTCGTCGGTATTAAAGTGTCCGCTTCGGGCGTAAATGGTGCGGTGTTCCATGTAGCCGCCAATGCCGTAACGACAATGATTATCTTGTAATTTTTTGCTTACCCAAGCGCTGAAGCGACTGGTATCTTCGATGTCTTCATAGGTTAGTTCGGTATTATTAGCTGTGAAATCGAAAGGAAAAAGACGATCGGCTTCGGGATCGAAATCAACAACTTTGCCGATTTTTTCGGGATGGTTTTGGATATAGGTTTGGAGCAAGGGGTGTTTGTTCATGAGATATCTAGCCAAGTCGCTACATTAGCTGTTACCGCGGCGTATTTCCGCTCATCCAGTAATCCTCCTTTCTAACTGGCAAAGTTCGGAGATTGCTTTCCCGAAACAAGTTCGGGACAGGCTGTTCCTCGCAATGACGTGGAGGAGAAAGATTACTCCCCGTCCGGTTGCCGCTCTTCTTTGCTGATCTTGTCGAAGATGCGGTCCATGCGCTCTACGTATTCGCTGGTATCGTCGATAAAGAATTCGAGGTGTGGTATAATCCTTACCTGGTCCTTAATTCGCGCGCCCAGCTTGTAGCGTATTTCGGAAGCATGCTGCTTGATGGTATTGAGCGCCAGCTGTACGTTATTCGTATTAAAAAAGCTCAGGAACACCCTCGCTATGGCCAGGTCGGGCGTTACCCGCACTTTGGTGATGGTGATCATGGTATTGGGCAGCAGGTTCATACCCTCGCGCTGAAATATAGTGGCCAGGTCCTGTTGTATTACTCCCGCAAATTTCTGCTGACGTTTCGATTCCATGGTAGGTAAATTCTAATTTCTAAATCCTAAACACTAATGTGTCAATTAAGTTTATTCCCACGCCAACCGCCATGCGCCCGGCGCTCACCCAAATTTACAATTCTTCTTTGATCTCTCCCAGTCTTTTGATGCTTAATCTTGCGCTGATACCGGATGCCAGGGCCGATATGCCGCCCACGGTAATAAACACCAGCACAAAGTCGAAAGCCCTTAACGCTACCGGGTAGGCATCAATGGCCGACATATTATCGCCGAACCTGACCAAACCGAATTGTTCCTGCAGAAAGCAGACGATGAGCCCAATCAGCATTCCGGCAATGCAGCCGATGAACGAGATCATCATGCCCTCGAAAAAGAAAATACCTTGTATCAGCCCTTTGCCGGCGCCCAAACTGGTTAAAATGGCGATGTCTTTCTGTTTTTCGATCACCAGCATGGTAAGCGAGCCGATGATATTGAAGATGGCGATAACGAGCACCAATATGAGTATAATAAAAATGAACCAGCGTTCGTAGTGGAGGGTTTTATAGAGGTCGGCATTTTGCTCATAGCGATCCTTGATGGTGAACGAAACGCCTATCTTATCCTGGAGGTCGCTTTTCACATCATCCAGGTTGGTGCCTTTTTTGTAATTGAGGTCTATGGCCGAAACGTTTTTAGGTTCCTTCAGCAAACCGCGCATGATGCTGATATCGGTAATGATAAGGCTGTTAAAATCCTGCTGGATATTGAAAATGCCCGAAGGGTATATATAAGTCACCTGGAATTCGCTCAGGGGATCAGCTGAGGATGAGGCAGTACGGTTTGGCGTATAGATCTGGAGGGGCGAGAGCTGATCGCGAATATTGACCGATAATTTGGCCTGCACGTTGGCGCCGATCACCGCGTAATAATTATTACCCGCGTGGAGCGTAAAAGTACCCCGCTCTATGGTACTGTCCAGTTGTGGATTTTTAAGGAACTCCTCGCTTACGCCGCGAACCGAACCGATGAATTCGCCGGTAGTGCCGTATCGGATCAGGGCTTTCTCTTCCAGTACTTCGGTAAACGAGAACAGCTTCGGGTCGCGGTGTACGGCATTGAAAAAGGGCGTATTGGGATCGAAGGTTTTACCTTGTTTGGGCTCGATCCGGATCTCAGGTGTAAAATTGCTGTACAGCGACACGATCACTTTTTCGAAACCATTGAACACCGACAGGATGACGATCAAAGCCGCGCTGCCAATGAACACGCCCAGCATAGAGATGCCCGATATGATATTGATGGCGTGCATCTTTTTGCGCGAAAACAGGTAACGCCGGGCTATGTAGATGGAAGTGTTCAAGAGGGTTGGACGTTAGACGTATTACGTTGGATGTTTTTTGTTGGTGCTAAAACTACGAATTTGTTTAACGTTATACATGGGGGGTTTTATGTTCGTGCTTATGACGTATCACGTACAACGTCAAACCTGCAACCGTACCAAAGCGCTAAGTAAAAAACGGGTTATGTTTCTTCTCATGCCCTATGGTAGTTTCGGGGCCGTGGCCGGGGTAAACGGTGCAGTCGTCGGGCAGGGTGAATAGTTTTTGTTCGATGTTGGCTATCAGCTGCTCAAAATTTCCTCCCGGAAAATCCCAGCGGCCGACACTTCCGCGAAAAAGCACATCGCCGCCAATGAGTAAATTATCTGCTTCATCATAAAAACAAAGGTGCGCAGGCGAATGGCCGGGCGCAAAGATCAGTTGCAGTTCAGTATTGCCAAAGGATACGGTTCCGGTTTCCGATAAGAAATGATCCGGCAGTGGCGAGGGATCGTATTGCATACCCATTTGCGGGGCATACGCTGGTACGCTGTAAAGAACAGGCAGCTCACCGGCATGGAATTGCGGCTTCAAACCATATTGATCAAACACAAACTTATTGCCCAGCACATGATCGATATGGCAATGCGTGTTTAGCAGCAGAACAGGCTTTAACTGGTTGTGCCGTATAAAATTAACAACGGCATTCTGCTCCGCCGCGGTATACATACCCGGATCGACGATGGCGCATTCGTGCGTTTCGTCGAAAAGAATATAAGTGTTTTCCTGGTAAGCATTGCAGACAAAGGAGCGGAGTTGAGCCATGAGGCAAAGCTAATTATCTTAATGCGGAATGTGGAATGTCAAATGCGAAATGAGGTAAAATGCGGATTGCGTAATGCCAAATTCGGAATGAGATTAGCTAAGGAAATTCCGCAATTGGCATTACGCACTTCGCATTATCATCACTTCCACCTAAACGATTTGATCAATGTATCCACATCCTTACGCACAAAATTCAGCACGGGCTGTATCGAGTCGAGGCGGGGCTCGGTATTGAAATACAATGCACCACGCAGGTAGTTTTTGGTGCTGTCGGTGATGTAAAATTGGACGGAGGAGGCGGCATTGCCCTGGATGGTATAATAAATGCCGTATATCTTTCTTGCCGGGTTACGGATAATACCCTGGTCGATGGATGTGGCCTTGACGGTATGCTTAAAGGCAAAAGTACGGGCGTCTTCCGTCAGTTCGTCAAAAACTTTTTTGGAGGTAATGCTTTCGTAGCTCAGGTGCAGCGTACCGTTAAACTGCGGGAACTGCATATTGAGCAGGTATTTCATGTTCAGCACCTTCTCGCTGGCTTGCGGATGCAGATCCTTTACGATATAAGCGTATTTTGGGTAGACAAACGTGAATGGATAAATGGTATCAAACACGCGGTACTCCTTCTTCGGAAATTCGATACGAAAATAGCCGCGCGGTTTAGGCGAATAGTCCTGGTTGCTGTGGCAGGCAGCAAGCACCAATACGACACCGATCAGTACGAATAACTTTTTCATGGATGCTTGTCTTTTGAGGTCCATATTTCCCAGGATTTTTCCGCCTGCAATACTAACATTTCGTATCCATTTTTAATATGGGCCCCGCGCTCGGCGCCTTTTTTCAGAAAAAGCGTTTGTTCGGGGTTATAGATGAGGTCGTATAGCAAGTGATCGTCCGTTATCGCTTCATAAGGTATCGGCGGGCATTCATCCACATTGGGATACGTGCCTACGGGCGTGGTATTGATAATAAGTAAATGATTTTTAACCTGGCGATGCGTTAAATCGCTAAACAGGATATTGCCGGGCATGGGCCGCCGTGTCACACATTTGAAAGTAATCCCCAGGTTATCGAGAACACATTTTACCGCCCTGGCGGCGCCACCGTCGCCAAGCACCAGCGCCTGGTCGTGTTGTGGTTTCAAAAGAGGTCTTAATGAGGTCTCGAAGCCATAAATATCAGTGTTATATCCCTCGAGGCGGAAATCATGCCCCTTTACACCCACTTCACCAGAAAAGGCGGCCATTACAGGGCTTTCCTCCGTAACCCGTATACAATTGACCGCACCGGCAGTACGGGCATCATGCTCAATCCAGTCGAGGTATTTAAGTACGTTCAGCTTATGCGGGATGGTTACATTGATACCGCAAAGATCCGGGTGCTTATGCAGCAACTTTGGCAGCTCGGCAATATTTTCGAGCGGATACAGATCGTATTTAGCATCGGTAATGTTTTCGCGCTCGAACTTTTCGGTAAAGTATTTTTTTGAAAAAGAATGCGACAGGGGAAAGCCGATGAGGCCGAAATGTTTCATGGCGTAATATTAAAAAATAATTCGTCATTGCGAACGGTTACCGAAGCAATCCCGCTCTTGTTATTAAAGTCCAAAGTCGTAAGTTCTATGTCTAAAGCCGGATTTCGACTCAGGACCTGAGACTTTCGACTTAAGGCTACCCTCTCCATATTTCAACTTTTTTTTCCACATTCGGTATTTTTCCCTACATTTGCGGGCTAATTATCGCTCATTGAAATCGCTTAGAACATATTCGATCCCGTTCACCGGTCTAAAGCCGGGCAGGCACGAGTTTGAGTATGCCATCAACAACGCATTTTTTGACGAATTTGAGTATTCGCTGGTCAAAAAGGCCAACCTGGTATGCAAGATAGAAATGGAAAAGCAGGAAACAATGCTGATCCTGAATTTCGATATCCAGGGTACCATCAGCATGACCTGCGATAAATGCCTCTCCGAGTACCCCTTTCCGGTGACTATTCGCGAGCAGCAGATAGCCAAGTTTGGCGAAGAAGAGGTTGATGAGAGTGAGGAGATTATTACGCTGACCAAGAACGATCACGACATTAACGTGGCGGGCCTGATCTACGAATACGTGAATGTTGCAATCCCGTTTATTTCGGTTTGCAGCGACGAAGGCAAAACCCCTTATTGTGATAAGGAGATGCTGGACCGGCTGAAGGCGCTTGCGCCCGATAAGGATCAAAACGGAGAGGACCCGCGGTGGGACGCTCTGAAAAACATTAAATGATAAAATTTAGGATTTATGCCACATCCAAAACGGAAATTTTCAAAATCGAGAACAGCGAAACGTAGAACGCATTACAAAGCTGACGCTCCTACTTTAACCACCTGCAAAACTACCGGCGCGGTACACCTGCCACACAGAGCTTACACTGTTGACGGCAACGTATACTACAACGGCAAGCTCCTGATCGAAAACGCTGCAACGGCCTAAGTTTAATTTTCTGCAATGAAGATTGGACTGGATATTATGGGCGGCGATTACGCCCCTAAGGCAGCTGTCTTAGGAGCCATTGAGGTTCATAAAGTGCTGCCCCAAAACCAGGAACTCGTGCTCATCGGCGATAAACAGATTGCCGAGTCCATTCTTCGCGAAAATAATTACGACCCCGGTCATTTTGAGTTTGTGCATACAACCGAGGTGATCGAAATGCACGAGCACCCTACCAAGGCTGTTTTAAAAAAGACCGATTCGAGTATCAGCGTGGGTTTCCAGTTGCTGAAGGAAGGCAAAATTGATGCCTTTTCATCAGCCGGAAATACGGGCGCTATGCTGGTAGGATCCGTTTTCAGCGTAAAAACCATTCCCGGTGTTATCCGGCCTGCTATGTCCACCAACGTACCCAAATTAAAGGGTGGCTTTGGCATTTTAGTAGACGTAGGCGCCAGCGCCGATTGCAAACCCGAGTACCTGGAACAATTTGCCCTGCTGGGCAGCCTGTTTGCGGAGTCGGTTTACGGCATGAATAACCCAAAGGTGGGTTTGGTCAATATCGGCGAGGAGGAGGAAAAAGGCAATGCACTTTGCCTGGCGGCTTACCCGCTGCTGAAAGAAAACAAGCGATTTAACTTTATTGGTAATATAGAAGGCCGCGACTTTTTTGGCGACCATGCCGATGTGTATGTGACCGACGGCTTTACCGGCAATGTGGTACTTAAAATGGCGGAATCGTTTTACGTGATCTCGCTCAAAAAAGGCCTGAAGGACGAATTCTTCGACCGCTTCAACTACGAACAGTATGGCGGCAGCCCTATTTTGGGTATAAATGCTTCGGTAGTTGTTGGTCATGGTATATCGAGCCCCGAGGCTATCAAAAATATGGTGCTCCTGTCGAGAGATATGGCTGTATGCGGCCTGGTCGACAAAATCAAACAAGCATTCCAGTAATACTACCCCTGTAATAGATGAATAAAATTCATGCTGCAATTACTGCCGTTAACGGTTACGTTCCCGATTATATATTGACGAACCAGGAACTGGAAACCATGGTAGATACCAACGATGAGTGGATAACCTCGCGGACCGGTATCAAGGAGCGGCGGATACTCAAAGGCGAAGGCCTGGCAACCTCGGACCTGGCGGTACCCGCCGTTGAAGGCTTGCTCAAAAAACGCGGTATCACGGCCGAAGAAATAGAACTCATTATTTTTTGTACCACTACGCCCGATATGCCTTTCCCGGCTACGGCTAATATACTGGCCGATAAAATAGGCGCCAAAAATGCCTGGGGATACGACCTGCAGGCAGCCTGCTCGGGATTTATTTTCGGACTGGCAACCGGGGCCCAGTTTATCGAAAGCGGCAAACACAGCAAGGTGCTGGTTGTAGGTGGCGACAAGATGTCGGCCATTATTAATTACCAGGACCGCGCTACCTGCATCATTTTTGGTGACGGCTGCGGCGCTGTTTTACTGGAGCCTGATACCGAAGGCAACGGCGTGATCGATTCGGTATTAAAAAGCGATGGCGCAGGCCGGGCGTTCCTGCATCAAAAAGCAGGCGGCTCGTTAAAACCGGCTACGCACCAAACGGTAGATGCTCATGAGCATTTCGCCTACCAGGAAGGCCAGGCAGTATTTAAATTTGCCGTAACCAACATGGCCGATGTGGCCGCCGAAGTGATGGAGCGTAACGACCTGCAATCAGAAGATATTGCATGGCTGGTGCCGCACCAGGCCAATAAACGCATCATTGATGCTACTGCTAACCGCACCGGTGTAAGCGCTGATAAGGTGATCATTAATATTGAGCGTTACGGCAACACTACCAACGGCACTATTCCGTTGTGCCTGTGGGAGTGGGAAGACAAATTTAAAAAAGGCGATAACCTGATACTGGCTGCTTTTGGCGGCGGGTTTACCTGGGGATCGATCTACCTGAAATGGGCGTATTGATGAGAGGATGTGCAAATGTGCAAATGTTGCAACTTTTATAAATATGTATTGTTTAGTAATAAATTGATGTAAACATCATTTGCACATCTGCAAATTTGCATATTTGCACATTCACACATAACTTAGATTTAACCATTATCCAAAACCAATTCCAACCCTATGGATATTAAACAGATTCAGGACCTGATCCGCTTCGTAGCAAAATCGGGGGTAAATGAAGTAGCGATCGAGCAGAATGATTTCAAGATAACGATAAAAACCAACCAGGCACCAACTTATGTTACGGCCAATATGCCCGGTGAGCCTGTGTACGCACCTGCTCCTGCTGCTCCGGTTGCAACAGCGCCTTCGGCTGAAGTTCCGTCAGCACCATCCGCACCTGTAACTGCTGACAACTCGAAATACATTACGATCAAATCGCCAATGATCGGTACCTTCTACCGCTCTGCAGGGCCTGATAAACCGCTGTTTGTTAATGTAGGCGACGAGTTCAAAACCGGCGACGTGCTTTGCATTATAGAAGCGATGAAACTATTCAACGAGATCGAATCGGAAGTATCGGGTCGCATCGTAAAGATATTGGTTGACAATGCTTCACCTGTTGAGTACGACCAGCCGTTGTTTTTGGTTGAACCGGCGTAAATGATTACACCCGTTGTCAGGTGATTATGCGGATTTCTAATCACGTGAATTAAGCAATTTAATTTATTGAATTAATCTTCGTAATCAATGGAACTCGGTGTACTCCCAAAAGGAAAAAAGATGTTTAAAAAAATATTAATTGCAAACCGTGGCGAAATTGCCCTCCGTGTGATACGCACGTGCAAGGAAATGGGCATCAAAACCGTAGCGGTATATTCTACGATAGACAGGGACAGCCTGCATGTGCGCTTTGCCGATGAGGCGGTGTGTATCGGCCCCCCGCCAAGCCGCGACTCTTATTTAAATATCCCCAATATCATTTCGGCAGCTGAGCTGACCAATGCCGATGCGATCCATCCGGGTTATGGCTTCCTGTCCGAGAATGCCAAGTTTTCAGCTATTTGTGCCGACTACGGCATCAAATTTATCGGCGCCACTGCCGACCAGATCAATGCCATGGGCGATAAAGCATCGGCCAAAGCAACGATGAAGAAAGCAGGTGTACCTACTATCCCCGGCTCGGAAGGTTTGCTGGGCGATGTAAAAGAAGGTATTGCGCTGGCGAACAAAATTGGCTACCCGGTTATATTAAAAGCGACTGCCGGCGGCGGGGGTCGCGGTATGCGCCAGGTTTGGAAGGACGAAGAATTTGAACCGGCCTGGGATTCGGCTAAAGCTGAATCGGGTGCTGCTTTTGGTAATGACGGTCTTTATTTAGAGAAATACGTAGTTGATCCCCGCCACATCGAAATACAGGTGGTGGGCGATCAATACGGCAAGGTATGCCACCTTTCGGAACGCGACTGCTCAATCCAGCGCCGCCACCAAAAACTGGTTGAAGAATCACCTTCGCCGTTTATGACCGAGAAACTGCGCAAACGTATGGGTGATGCCGCCATTAAAGGCGCCAAAGCCGTTAAATATGAAGGTGCGGGTACCGTTGAGTTTTTGGTCGACAAGGACCGCAACTTCTACTTTATGGAGATGAACACCCGTATCCAGGTTGAGCACCCGGTTACCGAAGAGGTGATCAACTTCGACCTGATCAAGGAACAGATCAAAGTTGCCGCTGGTATACCAATTTCGGGCAAGAACTACGAGCCATCGATGCACGCCATCGAGTGCCGTATCAATGCCGAGGACCCGTTCAATAACTTCCGTCCGGCTCCTGGTAAGATCACTAATTTCCATTCACCCGGTGGTCACGGGGTTCGCGTTGATACACATGTATATGCAGGCTATGTGATTCCGCCGAACTATGATTCGATGATAGCCAAAGTGATCTGTGTGGCGCAAACGCGTGAAGAAGCGCTGAGCACCATGGAGCGCGCCCTTAGCGAATTTGTGATTGAAGGTATCAAGACCACTATCCCATTCCACCTGAAATTACTGCAGGACCCCAACTTCCGGGCGGGTAATTTTACCACGAAATTCATGGAGACTTTCGAATTTACCAATTAAAAAATCCACGATATTAAATTAAATCGTAAATAGCATGCTGAATTTTCAGGATGCTGTTTACTTTAGCACACGATGAGCCTGTTTGGTAATAAAATAGTGGATGCGATGCGTAACAAGGGCAAAACCCTTGAGGGCGAGATGTCGTTCTTCGAGCACCTCGAAGCCTTGCGCTGGCACCTGATCCGCTCGGCCCTGGCCATTGTATTCTTTGCCATATTTGCCTTCGCTTATTACGATACCATCTTCGACGGTCTCATTATGGCGCCGACGCACGAATCTTTCTGGACCTATCGTATGATGTGCGATTTTGGACACTGGCTCCACGGTGTCATATCCTGGTTTAAAGCTGAAGATTTTTGCGTTAAAACTGTCCAGGTACACCTGATCAATACAGAGTTATCCGGCCAATTCACCTTGCAATTCAACTCGGCTATCATTATCGGGCTTACGCTGGGTGTTCCGTATATTCTGTGGGAGGTATGGAGATTTATAAAACCTGCACTTCGCGATAAGGAGCGTAAGTCGGCCAGGGGCTTTGTTTTCTATTCATCGACGCTTTTTGCCTTAGGCGTTGCCTTTGGTTATTTCGTGGTAACGCCGCTATCTGTCAAATTTTTCGTCAACTATGTGGTAAGTACGAGCATCACCAACATGATCAGTACCGACTCCTATATCTCAACGGTGACCACCCTTACACTGGCTTCCGGGCTTGGTTTTCAATTGCCGATCATCGTTTCTATTTTAGCCAATATCGGTATCCTGACGCCTAAATTTATGCGCAAGACCCGCCGCTACGCGGTCGTAATCATCCTCATTATTGCGGCGCTCATTACACCTACACCCGATGCACTAACCATGTGCGTGGTTGCCGTACCGCTAATGCTCCTGTACGAGCTCAGTATTTTGGTAGCCGCCCGCATTGAAAGACGCAAAGCAAAAAAAGAGGCGGAATTAATGAAGCTGTAAGCTAAGGGCTTTCTAACAAAATTTTTACCTTCGCTGCTTACATTTAATAATAGATTTGAGCAATGAACGATCTTAGGATAGCTATTGGCGCCGATCACGCCGGTTTTTATTACAAAGAGGCAATAGCCAAATGGCTGAACAGTGAACAAGTAAAAGATTTTGGCACCTACTCCCCTGACTCCGCCGATTACCCAGACTTTGCGCACCCCGTAGCCTCAGCTGTTGAAAGTGGCGACTTCGAATATGGGATCCTCGTTTGCGGCAGCGCCAACGGTGTAGCCATTACCGCTAACAAGCACCAGGACATCCGGGCCGCTATTTGCTGGAACGAGGAACTGGCCGAGCTGGCCCGCAAACATAACAATGCCAATATTGTATGTATCCCTGCAAGGTTTATTTCAATTGAATTAGCTGAGAAGATCGTCCAAACATTTTTGAACACGGAGTTTGAAGGCGGAAGACATGCGAGACGGGTTGGGAAAATAGCGTGTTAAGCTGAAAGCAAAAAGACCAAAGCAAAAAGCAACTAATCACTAATTAACAAGTCACAAGTTAACTAGTCAACAATACTCAAATTAACTGAAATACATGAAAAAAATCTATTTAGGAATGGTCGTGCTGGCTATTGGGACATACGCCTGCGCACAAAAACCCGCTGACCCTACGAAGTACGCGAAGATTATTACAGCTGAAGATGCCAAAGCAAAACTCAGCATTATTGCTTCAGACGATTTTGAAGGCCGCGAAACCGGTAAACCCGGTGCGGAAAAAGCAGCCAATTACATTGCGGGCGAGTTTAAAAAGCTCGGTTTGCAAGCGCCTGTCAGTGGTTCCTATTTTTTGGAGGTGCCGCTGGTTGAAAACAAGCTGAATGTTTCCGTGTCAGCTAACGGGCAGCAACTGGCTAATGGAAAAGATTTTTTTACCGGTCGCGGGTCGATACCAGACAAAAGCATCAATGTTTCAGAGATCGTATTTGTGGGCTTCGGAACAGATGCTGAGATCGGCACCATCGATCTTTCTGGCAAGGTATTGCTTTGGGTGAACGAAGACAAACCCGAAGCCGGCAAAACGCCAAACACCAGCTATCGCATGTCGACAGCCCGCATGGCGGTGCTAAAGAACCTGCAAAGTAAAAACCCGGCGTTGATCCTGGCTGCAAACGGCGATATTGCTAAGCTGCTGGAAAGAATGGGCGGTTCGATTGCGGGTGGCCGTTTGAGCATTAAATCGGATGCGGCAAAACCGGCTGCTAACAACCAACAGGCACCCACGCTGAATATCACTACGGACCTGGCCGATCAGCTGTTAAAGCCAGGCGGCAAAAGCTATGCTGATTTGAAAAGCGGTTCGGCCCAAACTATCAAATCTTCTATAAAAGCGGATTTTAAAACCGAGCAAAAAGATGTTAAAGCGGTTGATGTGTTAGGCTACATGCCGGGTACCGACCTGAAGGACGAGGTATTGGTATTTTCAGCGCATTATGATCACCTCGGCCTTAACCCTAAAGGACCGGATAAGGTGTATAATGGTGCGGATGATGACGGTTCGGGCACTACCGGCATATTGGAAATAGCCCGTGCATTTTCGCAGGCTAAGAAAGATGGGCATGGCCCGCGCAGAAGCATACTGTTTTTGGGTAACGTGGGTGAAGAAAAAGGCTTGTTGGGTTCTGAGTATTATACCGATCATCCGGTATTTCCGTTGGCTAATACCATCACCGACCTTAACATCGACATGATAGGCCGTGTAGGCGAAGAATACATCGGCAAGGCGGATTCAGCAAATTATGTTTATACCATCGGTTCGGCCATGCTGAGCAAAGAGCTGCACCAGATAAACGAGGATGCCAATAATAAATACACGCACCTTGACCAGGACTACAAATATGACGATCCCAATGATCCCAACAGGTTCTACTACCGGTCGGACCATTATAATTTCGCCAAACATGGTGTGCCTATCATATTCTACTTCAATGGTGTCCATGCCGATTATCACCAGGTGAGTGACGAGGTAAGCAAGATCAATTTCCCATTGTTGTCTAAGCGGGCACAGTTAGTTTTTTATACTGGCTGGGAATTGGCTAACAGGGATAAGAGGCCGGTTGTGGACCAGGGGACGAAGTAAAACCTGGTATATAAAAAATCTAAAAGGGTAGCCGATATGGTTACCCTTTTTCTTTGATAAATCTTAACTTAGCCGCCATGGCTAAACACGCGGAAGAGTTTTTGGTAGCCTCTGAGGATAAGGCGTTTGATAAAGATCACAGACACATCATCAACTACAATATCGGCAAGTACGATACTGCTGTTGATAGAGGCTTGTCGCGACTGATCAACCTGGATAACGCCAAGAAAAAAGGGCATGTGATCAAATGGCGGGTGATGGAGAACCTGGACAAGTTTCTGCCCGAGTTTGAAGCCAATTTCCAGAAGCGCGGCGGCAAGGTGATCTGGGCCAATGATGCCGAAGAAGCCAACCGCGAGATACTTAACATCATCCAGAAAGCAGGGGCCAAAACGGTCGTTAAATCCAAATCGATGGCTACGGAAGAAATTCAGTTGAATGAATTTCTTGAGGAGCATCATATCGAATCATTGGAGACTGACCTCGGCGAATATATTGTTCAGTTGCTTGGCCAGCGCCCTTATCATATCGTTACCCCGGCGATGCATCTATCCAAAGAAGACATCGCCAAGCTATTTAACGAAAAATTCGGAACGCCGTTAGATTTCACCCCCGAACAGTTAACAGCCAAAGCCCGCGAATTGCTGCGCGACAAATATGTGCAGGCTGATGTGGGTATCACCGGCGCCAACTTCCTGATCGCGGATACCGGCAGCATAGCCATCAGCGAAAATGAAGGCAATGCACGGCTCAGCATAAGCTTCCCGAAGATACATATCGCCTTAGTGGGTATCGAGAAGATGATCCCTTCAATGGCTGATCTCGACCTCTACTGGCCCATGCTGGCCACCCACGGCACCGGCCAAAATCTTACAGTCTATAACACGATCCTGAGCGGACCGCGCCAGCCTGGCGAAAGCGACGGGCCAGATGAAATGTACGTGATCTTGCTCGATAACGGCCGCACCAACCTGCTCGCGCAGAAAGAACAGCGACAGGGATTATACTGCATCCGCTGTGGCGCCTGCCTCAATGGTTGCCCCGTTTACAAAAACATCGGCGGACATACTTATGAAACCACCTACAGCGGCCCCATTGGTTCTATCATCACCCCACATATGCAGGGTATGGAGGAGTTTAAACACCTGAGTTATGCTTCCAGTCTTTGCGGCAAATGCACCGAAGTGTGCCCGGTAAAGATTGACATCCACAAAATGCTGCTGCTGAACCGCCGTGACGCGGTTAAACAACAGATCATAACCAAAAAAGAAGAATGGGGCTGGGCGATCTGGAAAAAGGGCATGCTCAGTCGCAAATGGATGGACTTCTTTAAAGGCAAAACAAAAAACTTTCTGCTCCGCACCTTCTTCAAAAAAACATGGGGCCACTTGCGCGAAATGCCAAAGGTGGCGGATAAATCGTTTAGTAAGGAGTGGGCCGAGAGGAATCAGTCCGAAAGTCCGCATAAGTCCGCATAAGTCCGAAAGTATCCTTTTAAGCAAGTACAATCTTGCGGACTTTCCGACTTTCGGTCTCTCAGACTTTCAATGTTTATTCCCAAATCCAAACTCCTTGTACGTATTCGGCATTTCGTTTACGCTGGTGAAGGCGAAAGTATAGGTCGTCATCCAGGTATCGTAATCGATACCCTTATTTTTCGACTCCTCCATGTGCAGCGAACGCAGCATATAAATGCCTTCGCGGGTTAGCTTGAAATAAAACTGGCCCAACTTGTCGGTTGAAAGTTTTTGAACAAACACATTCCCGCCCATTGACTTGATATAAAACAGCACGTTTGCAGCTACTACCGGTTTACCTTTGAAATAAACCGCGCCAATGATATCATCGCCGTAGTTGCCTTTATAGGGATTATCTTTCAAAATGATCTCGTATTCCTGATCGATGCTCTTTTCAAAATCATTGGGGCTGTTCTTATCAACCTTCAAAAGCGTTTTCAAATACCAGGTATAACGCTCACGAAAGTTGTCTTTACTGCCATTCTTTGCTTTTTCAGAGAATTGGCTCAGCCCTTCGTCATCCAATATCTTCAGGAAATCGTCGCGCTCAACATCGTCTACCACCTGTTTCCGCTTCATCCCTATCAGATTTAATCCTTCCTTTTCAAGCGCCAGTACAGCAACGGTATCGCCTGCTTTGGTTGGAATATCTTTAACGGGTTTTTTCGCCACAGCGTAATTTGCAAACGACTCAGATTTTGCCGGATCAAAGCCCAGCTCATCCTGCTTAACAAACTGGTTGGCGCTGATGAGGTGCAGGTTCAGCTTATCACCTTTGTGCAGGTAAAAATTTTCCGGTATAAGGATTTCGTCCTGGGCCGTGGCATTAAAACCGGTCAGTACAAAGAGGCAGAAAATAACAATGGAAATATATTTCATAGATGGATGTTTCAATTCTCCAAACATACAAAGTTTTAAAAACTTCAGTAGTTTCGCTTCATGATTTTTGAACGTAAAAACGTTGATAATGACAAATTAGTGTCGTTTTACAAAGCTTTGCTGTGGCCGAGGATGATAGAAGAGAAAATGCTGATCCTGCTGCGTCAGGGGCGCATAGGCAAATGGTTCTCCGGAATAGGGCAGGAAGCTATTGCCGTGGGAAGCACTTTGGCGATGCAACCGTCAGAATACATCCTGCCGATGCACCGCAACCTGGGCGTTTTTACCACACGCGACATACCGCTTTCAAAACTGATGGCGCAATGGCAGGGTAAAGCCTCGGGCTTTACCAAGGGGCGCGATCGTTCATTTCACTTCGGGACGCAGGAATATAAGATCATCGGGATGATATCGCATCTGGGTCCTCAAATGGCCCTGGCGGACGGCATTGCATTGGCCGATGTTTTGGGCGGACAGAAAAAGGCCACACTCGTTTATACGGGCGAGGGCGGAACCAGCGAAGGTGATTTTCACGAGGCACTCAATGTTGCCTCTGTTTGGAACCTGCCGGTCATTTTTCTGATCGAAAATAATGGTTACGGGCTATCGACGCCGGTGAATGAACAATACAAATGCGAAAAGCTAAGCGACAGGGCGATTGGATATGGCATAGAAGGCCGGACGATCGATGGCAACAATGTCCTCGAAGTTTACAATACCATAAATGAAATAGCCAACGATATCCGTCAAAATCCAAAACCGGTGTTGCTCGAATGCATGACCTTCCGGATGCGCGGGCACGAGGAAGCCTCCGGAACCAAATATGTGCCGCAGCATCTGTTCGATGAGTGGAAGGAAAACGACCCGCTTACCAATTTCGAAAAGTTTTTGCTGGATGAAGGCGCCCTCACATATGATCAAATTGAGGTGACGAGGAGAGGCTATACTGCACTGATCGATATTGAGATCGAAAAGGTATTCAGTGAGCCTGATATCGTGCCTGATTTGGACACAGAATTGAAGGACATGTACAAACCTTTCAACCTTCCAACTTTCCAACCTTCCAACAAAAGTAAAACAAACAAGCGCTACATCGACGCCATCAGTGATGGCCTTCGCCAGGGCATGAAAAAGCACGATAAGCTGGTACTAATGGGCCAGGACATTGCCGAATACGGCGGCGCTTTCAAAATAACCCAGGGCTTTGTTGAGGAGTTCGGCCGGGAGCGGGTTCGCAATACGCCAATCTGCGAATCGGGCATTGTAGGTGCGGCGATGGGCCTATCCATCAACGGTTACAAATCGGTTGTGGAAATGCAGTTTGCGGATTTTGTTACTTGTGCTTTCAATCAAATTATCAATAACCTTGCAAAAACACACTATCGTTGGGACGAGGCCGTAGATGTAGTGGTTCGGATGCCAACGGGCGCTGGAACCGGTGCCGGGCCTTTCCATTCGCAAAGCAACGAGGCCTGGTTCACCAAAACACCTGGCCTGAAAGTAGTTTACCCGGCTTTCCCATCTGACGCCAAGGGTTTGTTACTTGCGGCGATCGAAGACCCAAACCCGGTCATCTATTTCGAACACAAATACCTTTACCGCAGTATCAGCGAAGATATAGCGGATGACGAATATACCATTGAGATTGGTAAGGCAAGAGTTGTGCGGGAAGGCACTCAAGCCAGCATCATTACTTATGGACTTGGTGTACACTGGGCATTGGACTATGCCAAACATCACAGTGATCGATCAGTCGAAATTGTCGACCTGCGCAGTTTGCAGCCCTGGGATAAAGAAGCTGTTGAAGCCAGTGTCAAAAAGACCGGGCGGGCATTGATCCTGCACGAAGACACGCTGACAAATGGCTTCGGCGGCGAGATCGCTGCACACCTGGCCGAACATTGCTTCACCTATTTAGATGCGCCGGTTATGCGCTGTGCCAGCCTGGATACGGCTATCCCGATGAATAAAGCGTTGGAGGACCAGTTCCTGGCGAAGGCCAGGTTGGAGGAGATGATGGAGAAATTGTTGAGATATTAGTCGTAACTTAGTGATATGATCACGCTGGAAGATATTTATAAAGAAGATCCGACACAACGCATTATAGACGAAGGCGCTGGTTGGGGGGCTGAACAAATGCTGAAGGCAGGTGTGCCTATCTTTTATCGCAATGAAAAATACCCGGAGTCTTTAAAAGGGGATTTGTTTGTTAAGGAATACCCAAACGGCGCTAAATTTTTGGTGCGGAAAGAATTAACAAGTGATTACCGTTTATTAGAAGAGATCATCAAACCACTGGATAAATAAAAATGTCGCTACTAGTTGTCATTGGCGGTCCGAATGGCTCCGGAAAAACCACTCTGACAAAATACCTCGTCGAAAGGGAGCGAATTAATTCGGAGATCATTAATCCTGATGAAATAGCTTTCAATGAATTTGGCGATTATAGTTTTCACGTTCCGGCTGCCAAAGCAGCATTGGAAAGGCGTAAACATTCAATCAGCCAAAAAAAAGAGATAAACGATGTTTTGACAGCCAAATCTGCCGGGTTCACCGTTATTTTATATTACGTCGCTCTTGAGTCAATGTTGGATAATTTAACCAGGGTTGAAGAACGAACAACCAATTTAGGCCATCATGTGGAACGTGAAGACATTGTAAGAAGACATGAGAAAAGCAGAATTAATTTGATAAAACATATTGGCTTGTTTGACAAAGCTTATTTATTTGATAATTCTGATATACATCGTTCCCGTGTAGCCATTTTTGAAAATGGGGAATTAAGATGGTCGAACGAGAAACACAAGCACCATCCTTTTTATGAAGAATTGCTAAAAAAATAACCTTTTACCTCTATCCTTTCGCCTTTTCCCTCACACTTCCACCAACTCCACCTCTGCAACCGGGCTAAACAGATAAACCCTCCGCGTCGCTATCTCTGTACACTTAAATCGCTTCCGCAATTGCTCATCCTTGCGAAACACACGGCCATTCTTGAGCTTGAACAAGGCCTTCATCGGCACCTTGTCCACTGTGAGATGGGTAGGTTTCGGCGCATCATGCGCCCGTAACGCTTTATACAGATTAAGATCGGAACAACTGGAAGCCGCCGGGTTATTTAAATAAGTAACAATGGCGCGCTTAAGATCATAGGGAAAAATCTCCTGCTCGAAAAAGGGCTGCATCATACGCTTGAAATTGACTTTCCATTCGGTACCGTGCGGTTTTGCCTTATGCTTATGCTGGTTCCAGGTATGCAGGTGTGCAAACTCGTGCACGGTAGTCACCAGGAAAGCGTAAACATTCAGATCGTAATTGACTGAAATGCGGTGGCCTTTGCCCCCATGCGGCGGCCGGTAATCACCAAACTTACTGTTACGATTGCGGGAAATCTTAAACTCACACTTGAAGTAATCTATCCACCTGGCTATCAACGGGGCCGCCGCTGGCGGAAGATACATCTCTAATACTTTTACCTTATCCAAATTTACCTCTGTCCAAAGATAAGCAGAAAGCTTAAAGCGAAAAGCAGAAAGCTCTTAAGTTTGGTCAAAAAAAGCTTTCTGCTTTTGACTTTGTGCTTTTAGCTCACTTCAATAGATGATAGGTAATAAAACTGGCTATATAAGCCAACCCCGTCATATAAGCAAATTGCGCCACCGGCCAACGCCAGTTCTTGGTTTCGCGGTAAACTACGGCCATAGTGCTGGCGCACTGCATGGCGAAGGCGTAAAACATCATCAATGAAAATGCGACGGCGGTTGTAAATACAGGGCCGCCGGTTAATGGGTTTATAGCCTGGTGCATCTTTTCCTGCACCGATTCTATTTTCTCTGCATCGCCATCCACGCTGTAAATGGTGGCCATGGTGCCGACAAAAACCTCGCGGGCGGCAAATGAGGTAATGAGCGCAATCCCGATCTTCCAGTCGAAGCCAAGCGGCCTGATCACAGGCTCAATGGTGTGCCCTAATAAGCCGGCATAAGAATTTTCAAGCTTTTCGGAAGCGATGGCATGTTGAAGATCATTGGGTTTGAGCTGCTGTATATATTGCGGCTGCTTGTATTTTTGATCGATGCGATCAAACCTGTCACCCGGACCATAAGAGGCCAGCACCCATAGGATGACGGCCACTGCCACAATCACTTTTCCGGCTTGTACCACAAATGATTTGGCGCGCTCGTACATCGACAGGCCGACATTTTTCCAGCGCGGCATACGGTAAACCGGTAGTTCCATAATGAAGTAACCGCGTTCGCGGGCCCTGATCAGGTGTTTCATTACAAATGCTACCGCCACTGCCGAAACCAGGCTAAAAATATACATACCGGTTAGCGCCAGGCCCTGCAGGTTAAATATCCACCAGATATTGCGGTTAGGCACCACCAGGGCAATCAGCAAGGTATAAACCGGCAGGCGCGCTGAGCAGGTAACCAGCGGCGTTACCATAATGGTTATCATCCTGTCCTTCCAGTTCTCGATGTTGCGGGTGCTCATGATGGAAGGAACCGCGCAGGCAAAGCCACCGATGAGCGGCACCACCGATTTGCCGTTCAATCCCACCTTGCGCATAATGCGGTCCATCATAAACGTAACGCGCGACATGTAGCCAGTATCCTCCAAAATCGAAATAAAGCCGAACAGGATTGCTATCTGCGGTATAAATACCATTACGCCGCTCAGTCCGCCCAACACGCCATCCACCACCAAACTGGTTAATGGTCCCGATGGCAGGATGCCATGCAGCGAGGCCTGCGCCCAAACAAAGAAATCGGCAATAAGCTTCATCGGGTAGGCCGACCAGGCGAATATCGACTGGAAGATGAACAGCAGGATAGCCAGGAATATGACAAACCCGAAGGTTTTATGCGTCAGCACTTTGTCGATCCTGTTGCTTATAGTTTGATCCTGGGCGGTCTCCTTTTTGGTAACCGTATCATACAACAGGTCGTTGATAAAATTATAACGGGCTATCGTTTCGCTGGCCTGGGCCTTTTGCGAATGGAAGCTGTGCTGTTGCTCCAGTTCTTCGATACGGCCACTCTGCTCCGGGGTAAGAAAAGCCAGGGTTTCATGCTGGTGCGCCAGCTGCAAAGCAAAATATGGATTATCTACCTCTATCTCTTCCCCTATTTGCGCGATTAGTTGCGGGGCAATGGCCTCCACATCGATGGTATCTTCCTGCAGGGCAAACTTATTGGCATACATGATAGCCTCTTTCAGTTTATCGATACCTTCGCCTTTACGGGCAGCTATCGGCACAACAGGGACACCGAGCTTTTGTGCAAAAGCATCAACATCAATTACGATGTCGGCTTTGCGGGCCAGGTCCATCATATTCAAAGCAACTACAACAGGTATCTTCAGGTCGGCAACCTGGGTATAGAGCAATAGATTTCGTTTAAGATTGGAGGCGTCGAGAATCACCACGGCAAGATCGGGCCTCAGCGGATTCGACTTATCAGCGAGGACAGAAAACACAATAGACTCGTCCCGGCTTTTGGGATAAAGACTATAGGTACCCGGAAGGTCTATAATTTGAGCGCGGCGCCTGTCGGGCAAATCACAAAATCCTGTTTTTTTATCGACAGTAACACCCGGAAAATTGCCTATTTTTTGATTAAGCCCGGTAAGTACATTAAACAGGGTGGATTTACCGGTATTGGGATTTCCTACAAGCGCAACTTTTATATCTGCGTCCACTTGTTAACGGTGTTATTGCAGGATAATGGTTGAAGCTTCTCTTTTACGCAAACTTAACTGGTAACCTGAAACATGAATAGCGATAGGATCGCCGAGGGGAGCAATACGCGAAACCCGCACTTCTTCACCTGGCAAACATCCCATTTCCATCAGCTTTACCGACATTTCCAGATCGGTAAATTCCTTTACTATGCCCATTTCACCTACTTCAAGTTGCGAAAGTCTCATATCATCTAAGATTATACTGAACAAATGTAAACCTTATTTAAATTAAATCCAAATAAGAAGAAATGATCCGAATCACTTTTTTACATTGCGCTTATTAAGACTATACGTAACGGGTTATAGGGTTGGTTTTAGAGGCGGGCCGGCTTTTGCCAAAATGGGGGCAACCGCAGTCTTTTTTGAAGATACCGCAGGATGAAAGGCCAACAACGGCCATTAATGCAAACACGTATTTAATTTTTCTCATGACCCAATGCCCTTTCAATGATCAGTATACAGAATGTTGCCATACAGGCGCCAATTGCGTCGGATTCAAAATCACCCCACTCGCCGCTGCGCCAGGTAAAAATGGTGAGCTGTAATATCTCTATCAGCCCGCCAAATGCCATAGCGCCTGCCGTAACAATGGCTGCAGATTTATACGAAAGGAACTTTACTTTTTGTTGCCTTATAATGCCATTGCTCCAAAAAACCGCGAGCACAAAAAACAGTCCGCAATGGGTCACTTTGTCAAACCCGATAAAAAATAAGTGGGATTGCCCTGCACTGCCGAGGTTGACGGTGCATATAGTAAAAATAAATAAAGCCCACAAAATTGTGAGCCTTTGATATTTTAAAGTCGCTGCCATTTAAGCGCCTACGAGCAATTGGTAGGCTTCGGCAGATAAAAGACCCGCAACTTCAGAAGCATTCTTAATGCTGATCTTAACCATCCAGCCTTCGCCGTAAGGATCGGTATTTACCAGCTCGGGCTGGCTATCGAGTGCCGGGTTAATATCGGTTACTGTACCGGTCAAGGGCATAAACAGATCGGAAACAGTTTTTACTGCTTCAATAGTACCAAAAGTTTCTTCTTTGGCTACCTCTTTTCCTACCGAAGGGACATCAACATAAACTATATCGCCCAATTCGCGCTGTGCAAATTCGGTTATCCCAATAACGGCGGTGTCGCCTTCTATTTTGATCCACTCGTGGTCTTTAGTATACTTCAGTTCAGCAGGAAAATTCATGTCGGTGTGTTTTTCAGCTTCAAAAATAGGAAACTTTATCAAACAAACTGCAAAAATTTACTTTCACAAAAAGAAAAAACTTTAACTAAAAGGAGTTGTTAAATTAATGTAAATCAAACAAAAACACATTGCCATGAAAAAGTTAAGCTTAATAATGATCGCCTTTTCGGTACTCGCATTCCAGGCTTGTAAAAACGGTGGAAAGGATAGTAAAGAATCTGCCGATAGCACCAATCTAACTAAAGACACATCGAATAATGCAGCCGCTACCGGTGGCATTGCTGTTGATAAAGATGACGCCAAATTTGTTACCACCGCTGCCAATGATGGCATGGCCGAAGTTGCCGCGGGCAAAATGGCGCAGGACAAGGCGACAAACCCGAGAGTAAAAAGCTTTGCCTCAATGATGGTAATGGACCATACCAAAGCCGGCGATGAGCTGGCTGCGATAGCAAAATCAAAAAACATCACACTGCCCGCTGCGCCGGATGCCGACGCACAAAAGAAAGCCGATGAGCTAAGCAAAAAAACCGGCAAAGCTTTTGACAAAGCCTATGTAGATGCGATGGTTGACGGGCACGAAAATGCGGTAAAATTGTTTACCGATGCTTCCGGCAATTGCAAAGATTCTACCCTGAAAGCATTTGCTACCAAAACACTGCCAACGCTTAAAATGCACCTCGATTCGATCAAGGCGATCAAAAAGAGCATGAAATAATAGTGCAACAACAAAATTTGACGAGAGGCAAGGCATTAGCTTTGCCTTTTTTTATTTCAAATACCGAAATCCCTCCTCATTATTTCATGAAATATTGCAATTTGGTAACTGTTAGTGGTTCATTAAAACTTACCTGCAAACCAAAGTGCGATGAAAAATATATTGGCCGCCGTCTTCCTGCTTATAGCCTTACCTTATATAGGCTTTTCACAGCCGGCAAAAAAAGCTAACCCAAAAGGCTCGCCGCCCCAGCAATTAAAAAAATACACCGGTTATTTCAATTTCTCATGGAATGAGAACGATGGGAAAATATTGTTCGAAGTACCGGACAAACTGCTTGATCACGAATTTTTGTATGTCAACTCGCTGCCGGCCGGTATGGGCTCGAACGACCTTGGGCTTGACAGGGGGCAGATAGGCGGATCGAGGATCGTAAAGTTTGTGAGAAGCGGCAATAAGATACTCCTCGTTCAACCTAATTACAAGTTCAGGGCAGTAAGCGAGAGCGTCGCCGAGCGGCAGTCCGTTGAAGAAGCGTTTGCGACATCGGTTATATGGGGATTCAAAATCGATTCGCGAAAAGACCAAAATTCGGTGATAGACCTTACTTCATTTTTGCTGAATGATACCCACCAGATAGCTGCAAGGCTTAGAGGTGCGGGCCAGGGCGATTACCATGCGGATGAGAGCCGGTCGGCGGTCTATTTACCGAACACCCGAGACTTCCCTAAGAATTCAGAATTTGAGGCGATCGTTACGCTCCAGGCAAGCGGCACAACCGGGCCAATGATCAATTCGGTTACGCCCGATGCCAACTTTGTTACTGTGAAGATGCACCACTCGTTTGTGGAGCTGCCCAACGATAAATACAAACCGCGAAAATTTGATCCGCGGGCAGGCTACATCGGCATCGACTTTATGGATTTTGCCACGCCTATCGATCAACCGATCGTTAAACAATTCCTGATCCGCCACCGGCTTGAGAAAAAGGACCCTACCGCTGCTATGAGCGAACCGGTAAAACCCATCGTTTATTACCTCGACCGCGGCGCACCGGAGCCTGTTCGGAGTGCATTGATGGAAGGGGCCTCCTGGTGGAATCAGGCATTTGAAGCCGCCGGCTATAAAAACGCTTTCCAGGTGAAAATGCTCCCCGACACAGCTGACCCGATGGATGTGCGCTACAATATGATACAATGGATTCACCGCTCAACAAGGGGTTGGTCATATGGCGAAGCTATTACCGACCCGCGAACCGCCGAGATCATCAAAGGACAGGTTTCACTCGGTTCCCTGAGAGACAGGCAGGACTTTCTGATAGCCGAGGGCTTGCTTCAACCTTATGAGGATGGTAAAAAACCCGACGACCGGATGATGCAACTGGTTTTGGCCCGCCTGCGCCAGCTTGCGGCGCACGAGGTGGGACATACATTGGGCCTGATGCACAATTTTGCCGCCAGTACGCGAGACCGGGAATCGGTAATGGATTACCCGCAACCCTATTTTACGCTGGATAGTCGTGGTGATATCGATATTTCCCAGGCCTATAAAACTTCCATCGGCGACTGGGATAAGCGGGCGATATTGTACGGCTACCAGGATTTTGGCAAAGGCGTTAATGATGATGAGCAACTGGCGGCGATAATGAAAGAGACGCTCAGGCAGGGGCATCTTTATATTTCGGATGATGATGCCCGGCCGGCAGGCGGCGCTCATCCGCTTGCCCATCTCTGGGACAATGGCATTAATGCGGCCGATGAGTTGAACAGGTTAATGGGCATAAGGCAGCATGTTATTGCTAACTTTTCTGAACGCGCTATCAGGCAGGGTGCGCCTATGGCGACCATAGAAGAAGTGCTGGTTCCGATGTACCTGATGCATCGCTACCAGGTGGAGGCCGCTTCAAAAATGCTGGGCGGGCTATATTACACCTTTGCCATAAAGAACGACGGCCAAACGGTGACGCGCCTGATCGATCCGGCCGAACAATGGAAAGCCTTTGATGCGTTGATGAGCACTATAAAACCTGAAAACCTGGTGCTGCCCGAAGCGCTGATAGCTAAAATTCCACCCAGGCCGCCGGGTTACCCGCGAACACGCGAAACATTTAATGCGCGCACGGGTGTTACTTTTGATCCTTTTGCCATCGCGGAATCGGATGCAAGCAATACACTGGCATTTATGCTCCATCCCGAACGGGCGGCGAGGTTGGTTGAACACCACGCAAGGGATCAGAAACAGCCCGGGCTTGACGAGGTATTAACCAAACTGATCGATCAAACCTGGAAAACGACACAAAAGGATGGCTACGATGGAGATATCCAGCGCCTGGTCAATAATCTTACGCTGAAGCAAATATTAACACTGGCATCAGATACAGAGGCATCAGAAAATGTGAGGGAAATAACGCTGTTGCAAATAATTGACTTAAAGAAATGGATGCAAGACGCAGTAAAAAGTGCTTCGGGCGAACCAAAGGCCAATTTACTATTCGGTTTATCACAGGTTACGGCGTTTGAAAACAACCCGAATGGGTTTAAGCCTGCGCCCGTCCGCAATATGCCCGATGGTTCACCCATCGGCATCACCGGTTCGTCCTGCGGTATGTGACAAGTGTTGTTGCAGGTAAAACCTATTTGCCGGCCCGATGTATATTTATTAAGATTGTTTATCTTTTTTCTTTGATCAAATGGCGTCTTCACCAATTGTAACCGGTTTATTGGCCTACGGCATGTCTGGCCGTATATTTCATGCACCTTTTGTGGCGCTTAACCCCGGCTTTGAACTGAGAGCCGTTGTTGAGCGGCACGAGAAAAAAGCCGCCCGCGACTACCCGGCAGTTACAAGCTACAGTTCGGTTGAGAAATTACTGAAGGACACGGCTATTGAGCTCGTTATCGTCAACACACCACCCTACACCCACTTCGATCTTGCCAAAAAAGCATTAGAGGCTGGCAAGCATGTGCTGGTGGAAAAGCCGATGGTGACTACTTCGGAAGAAGTGAAAACGCTGTATGACCTGGCCCGAAGCGTTGGCAGGCACCTGATGGTATATCAGAACCGCCGCTGGGACAGTGATTTTGTTTCGATGAAAAAGATGATTGAAAGTGGCAGGCTCGGCGAATTGATCGAGGTGCACTTTCGATTCGACCGGTATAAGACAGCGCTTAGTCCAAAGATATTTAAGGAAACGAAAAGCTTTGCAGGCAGTGGGTTGATTTACGACCTCGGACCACATTTGATCGACCAGGCCATCAGTATTTTTGGAAGGCCCTTGTCATTCAGCAAAACAAAAGGTGTTTATCGCGAGAACTCTGAAGTGCCGGACTATTTCCATTTTCATGTCAAATACCCAAACCAGTTAAATGTTTACCTGACCTCGGGACTATTGATCGCTGAACCTACACCGTCGTTCGTCGCGCATGGCACATTAGGCAGCTATCTCAAAAACAGGGTGGATGTGCAGGAAGCGCAATTAGATAAAGGTATATGGCCCAATGTGCCCGAATATGGCTTTGAGCCGGAAGGCGAGGAAGGTTTGCTGGTAACTTTTGATGAGAACGCTCATAAGATTACAGAATACATTCCGTCAGAACGCGGTAACTATATGCATTTATTTGACGCTGTAAATCATACTATCCGCAATAATGCGTTATACCCGGTAACCGAGGAGCATATTGCCTGGCAGATGGAGTTGCTGGAAAGTTAAGTGAATGTGCGGATGTGCAGATGCGTGAATGTGCAGATTAGATCATTCAACAAATCATTCGCACATTGAAATCCGCACATTTGCACATTTGAAATTTGCACATCAACAATATTATTTACATTTACCCCTACGATGAAAAGATTATTATTACTGGTCAGCCTTATCATAACTGTTGCGGTATGCAAAGCGCAGAATCCGAAGCTACAGGGTATCGACAAAATACCACCGTTTAAAATATTAAGACAAGATAGTACCTGGTACACGCCGGCTAATTTAAAAAAGGACAAACCGGTGATGATCATTTATTTTTCGCCCGATTGCAGTCACTGCCAGCACATGATGTATGAACTGGAGCCCAAAATGAAGGCCTTCAGCAAGGCCCAGATCATAATGGTGACTTTTACCGACTACAACAGGCTGCAGATGATCCGGAATTTTTACCGGGATTTCAACCTGGCCAAATTTCCCAATATTATTGTCGGTACCGAAGCTCACACTTACCTGGTGCAAAAGTATTACCATGTGAGCATGACTCCTTACATCGCTATCTATAACAAAAGCGGGCATTTGGTAAGGGCATTTGACCGGGTGCCTTCTATTGACACCCTTGCCGCTGCCGTAAAAAAAGGATAATTATTATTGCTGCTGCTGTTGTTGCTGCTGATAGCGCAGCATCTCCATGTATTGCTGGTAGCTGTTTTTGGGCCGGTCATCAACGGGTCTGAAATCGTGATGTTTGGCCTTTTCTTCTGGCGCCACATAACCGGTCGGTATATCGTCTTCGTAACCTACCGTGACGGAAACTTCCAGCCTATGATCCGACGATCCCTTATATACACCCCTTACCGGCGAGCAATCTAAAAAGTTACGGCCCACTGCCAAACGCACATGCGTTTCGTTGGCCACGCAATTGTTGGTCGGGTCGAGGCCCAGCCAGCCATAATCCGGAATATAGGCTTCGGCCCAGGCATGAGTGGCCCCTTCACCGCGCATATTATGGTGGCGGGGTGTGCAAATATAGCCGCTTACGTATCGCGCCGGTATGTTTACCTGTCGAAGCATAATGGTAAGTATGTGGGCAAAGTCCTGGCACACACCGGCTTTTAGCTTCCACACCTCGTCCATGGTGGTCTCAACGGTAGTTACACCCTTTACATATTCAAAATTGTCATAAATGTACCGGCAAAAACGCAGCGCTACCTGGTAAGGCGTATCTTCCTTCGCGCGTTCTGTTTTAACGATGCCCTGTAATTCCTTTGCCCCGTCAAAATATTCCGGCTTCAAAAAGTCGATATAAGGCGTCATACGCGCCAGCCGCCTAAGGTCCTCCCATTGCTGAGCCGGGAAAATATCGTTACCGGGCAGTGGCTTATTGCGCGTGCTGACAGACAGCTTTGAGCTAATGGTCAAAATAGTATGCGGCTCGCTATAGGTAAAGGTGCCCACCTCGTTACCGTAATAATCAATATAAGTATCTACAACGGGATCGCCGTTAATGTGAAGCTCATGCCTGATTACATCCTGGTACTCATCCCTGATCGGGTACAGTATGATTTGGTTGGCGCTGTCACGAACCTGGCTCGGGTAGCTATAACGGGTAATGTGCTCTATTCTGAAATCGGGCATACGGGTGTTGTTATAATCGGTTTATCAGGAATTCGCAAAATAATGATTGTTCAAAGCATCGCCAATGCCAAATAGCTGCCCCCTTATCTGCGTAAGAAAAGTGTGCAGCCCCTCATCTTCTATGGTCTTGACCGAGCTGTACCGGATATGGCTTTGCAGCCTGCCGATAAGGAATGACAATTCGCGGAAGCTGTCCATATTGCTGTCGCTTTTCAATCGCTCAAAATAGCGCTGGATGTGGTTGACCGAATAGATCACGGAGCGCGGGAAATCATTGTTCAATATTACCTGCTCCAGTACATTTTCGGCCTCGAAACCGGTGCGGTAGGTTTTGAGGTAGATCTCATAACCGCCCAGCGATAATAGCAAGTGTTTCCAGTAGGTGGTATCGCGCAGCAGATCAGGGTTTTGATCGATAGAACCAAATTTGGTATCGAGGATATCGACCGACTGGATAGCGCGCTCGAGGTACATACCAATATTCATAAAGCTACGGCCTTCACCGCGCTCCATCGTTATCTCCATCGTACCGTAATACAGCATCACCTGCTTTATCAGCACATCCAGCATGCTTATCGGGTCGTCCTTTTTTAGAGCATTTTCAAAACGGCCATCCTTAACGGTGTGATAATACTCGTTGAGGCATTGCCAAAGATCTTTGGCGATATGTTCCTGCACGCTTCGTGCGTTTTCACGGGCGAGCGTTATGATATTGAGAATGGAGTTCGGGTTATTTTTGCCCGTTACCATGTACCTGATCACCGCCCGGCTATCGTTGCCCAGTGCGGCCGCCTCGTCATCATGCAGCACAAATATGCGGATCACCGGCTCCCAGGTAAATTCCTTCACCGTATCCTGCGACGACGCATAGTTGATCTTAAGCATGCGCAAAATCCCGTCGCTACGCTCCACATAACGGCTCAACCAATATAAACTTGATGCAACACGGCTTAACATTCTTTTATTTCGAATTTCGGAATTTCAATTTCGGATTTATTTAGGATTACCACCCTTTTCCCTTTCACCTTTACCCTTTCGCCTCAAGCCAGCACCCACGTATCCTTGCTGCCGCCTCCTTGCGAGCTATTCACCACCAGCGAGCCTTCTTTCAAAGCAACTCGTGTCAGCCCTCCCGGTACGATCTCGATCCCATCGGGTCCAACTAACGCATAAGGCCGAAGATCGATCCTGCGTGGCTGCAATGCCCCTTGTATATAACATGGGGCCGCAGACAGGCTAATGGTTGGCTGCCCGATAAAATTGCGCGGCGCCTTCAATATCTCCTTTTTATACTTTTCTATTTCTTCTTCTGTAGCTGCATGGCCCATCAGCATCCCGTAGCCGCCGCTTTCGTTGGTTTTCTTCACCACCATTTTGTTGATGTTTGCAAAAACGTACTCCCGTTCATCATCGTTTGCCAGCTGGTAGGTTGGAACATTTTTAAGTAACGCTTCTTCGCCAAGGTAGTATTTTATCATGTCGGGAACGTAGGCGTAAATTGCCTTGTCATCTGCAACGCCGTTACCGATAGCATTTACAATGGCCACATTACCCTTGCGATAAGCCCCCATAATGCCGGCAACGCCAAGAATACTCGACGGGTTAAACACCAGCGGGTCGAGAAACTCGTCATCCACCCGGCGATAGATCACATCCACCTGCTGAAGCCCAACGGTGGTCTTCATATATACCTTTTGATCCTTTACCACCAAATCGCGGCCCTCTACCAGCTCAACCCCCATGAGGCGGGCGAGGGTAGTATGTTCAAAATAGGCTGAATTATAGATGCCAGGTGTCAGCAAAACAATAGTGGGATTGCTGCTCTGCCTTGGCGAAAGCGACAGTAAATTTTTATAAAGGATAGAGGGGTATTCCATTACGCTGCGTACGCCGCATTGCGGCAGCAGATCGGGGAAAAGGCGTTTGGTGATCTCGCGGTTCTCCAGCATATAGCTCACGCCCGAGGGTGTGCGCAGGTTATCCTCAAGCACGTAAAAGGTGCCGTCATAATCTCTGATCAGGTCAATGCCGGCGATGTGCACATAAATATCATAGGGTACATCGAGCCGGTACATTTCGCGCAGGAAATGCGGGCACGAATAAATAACATCGATGGGGACGATACCATCTTTAACAATAAATTGGTTGTTATAAATATCTTTCAGAAACAGGTTGAGCGCACGAAGCCGCTGTTTGATACCTTTTTCAACGAAGGTCCACTCGTCGCCGGTAATGATGCGCGGGATGATATCAAACGGGAATATTTTCTCTATGCCCTCACCGCTGCTGTAAACGGTAAAGGTAATGCCCTGGCTCATAAACAAGCGTTTGGCCAGCTCCTCTTTATGTGTCAGGTCATCAGACGACTCCCGAGAGAGATATTCAATAACTTTACTGTAATGCGAACGAATACCTTCATTCTCGTACATCTCGTCCCAAACGCCGGTTATGGGATTATATTGATTAAAATAAGCTGATTCCTGCATAATTCCCGTCCTGAATTGATATTATTTGATCAGTTATTTTTTTGAAAGTCGTAATTTATGAAGTGTTTATCCAAAAAAGCAAGTCTTTTTTGATAAATTTTCATAAATTCATCTATAAATATATAATTTCTTTATAAATTTTAACTGAATATTTAATTATTGCATAAAAAATCAGTTGATTTTTTCCAGCGCTCGCTCAAATTCGTGAAAACAATTGCGCTTTTTTGAACCATTATATTTGATACAATCAAATGGCGATGTCAGGCTGAATATTTTCCGGATGTCGCTATATTAGGCTATTCCCAAACAACAATAATGACTCAAAACAGTTCTAATAAACTCGGCCTCTGGACCCTTACTTCGCTTGTGGTGGGCAATATGATAGGCTCCGGAATTTTTCTTATCCCCGCTGCTATGGCCTCTTATGGCGCTATCGGTTTGCTTGGCTGGTTGTTTTCCGCAGTGGGCGCATTTTTTATCGCCAAAATATTCAGCAATATGAGCAGGCTGGATCCCGGTGTCACCGGTGGCCCCTACGCCTATACCCGCGCGGGCCTGGGCGATTTCGCGGCTTTCCTGGTAGCCTGGGGTTATTGTCTGGGCACCTGCTGTGCCTGCACTGCCACTGTCGTTTCGTTTATCAGCGCTATGAGCTCTTTTTTCCCGGTACTGGCTTCAAATTCGGTTGCAGCGGTTATCACAGGCTTAGTCACCATCTGGTTCATTACCTGGATCAATTCGCGGGGGGTTGCCATATCCGGTAAATTCCAACTGGTGACAACTATTCTCAAGCTGATACCCCTGGCGCTTGTTGCCGTAGGGGGATTGTTCTTTATCCGTACCGCCAATTTTCACCCGTTCAACTTGAGCGGTAAGCCGGCATTTGATGCCATAACCACCACAGCGGCAATGACCATGTTCGCTTTCGTGGGGATTGAATGCGCCTCTATCCCGGCCGGAAGCGTTGAAGACTCGGCCAAAACTGTTTCAAGAGCCACAATTATTGGTTGCCTTATTGCAACCACGGTCTATATTTTGGGAAGTTTTAGCGTGATGGGTATCATTCCCTCAACAATGCTTGGAAAGTCGGCTACACCGTATGCTGATGCCGGGGTGGTGATCTATGGACCTGCGGCCAGGTATATCGTCAGCGGCGGGGTTGCCATAGCAGCGTTTGGCGCGTTAAATGGCTGGGTGTTAGTGCTCGGACAGCTTCCCATGGGTATTGCGAAGGATAAATTGTTTCCCGGCATATTTGCGCGGACCAACAAGAAAGGCGTACCCGCCATCGGTATGACGATCAGTTGTATCATCATATCGCTGCTCATGATCATGAATTTCACCAAAGGCTTGGTCGACCAGTTCCGGTTTCTCCTGTTGCTGGCCACACTGGGCATATTGGTTCCCTACCTGCTTTCGGCAGCGTCTTACGTTGTGATGAGCGCCAAAAAGACGCACCTGGCTAAGGGAGGGCTTATTGCTGTCATGGCATTGGGACTCGGGGGATTTCTATATTCCTTATGGGAGGTCGTAGGGATAGGGCAACAGTCGGTATTTGATGGCTTCTTGTTCCTGATGGCGGGTGTGCCATTTTACGTTTGGGTGGCATATAAAAAAGCTTCCTCTTCGCCCGCAACAGGTGAGGCTGCTGGTGTGACTACTAAGCGGGAGGCTTGATTACTGACGGCCTTGGCGTGCTCAGGTAGTAATGCCATAGTATCTTCGCGGCGATGGTTCGATAGGGCTGCCACGTATCTATTATTGCCAGCAAATCCTCCTTAGCTGTTTCTGCCGGTAAATTTTTAACCCGCTTTAGCGCGTTTACTGCCGCCAGGTCGCCTATTGGAAATATATCCGCACGGTGCAACGCTGAGATCATATACACTTCAGCTGTCCAATTGCCAATGCCTTTTAGGGAAGTAAGCTGGGCACGGATATCGTCATCAGGTAGTTCATTGAACGTCTCCAGGTTTATCTGCCCGCTTAAAAGCGCTTCTGCGAGGTACCTGATATACCCTGTTTTTTGCCGGCTTACATAACATGCGCGCATTTCTTCATCCGTCAGCAATAAGACTCGGGCGGGTGTCAATTCCTGTATCCGCTCTTTCAACTTATTCAGTGCCGAATTAGCCGCAGCCAATGATACCTGCTGTTCAAGGATAATATGCACCAGGGATTCAAAGCTGTTTGACCTCGACCAAAAAGGCGGATAGCCGTGCGTATCAATTATACTTTTGAGATCGGCATCGGTTGAGGACAGTTCGTCGCAGAGTGATTTGAAATTGGTCGAGTTAAATTGGCTGATCATAGAAATACGCTCGAAAATACTAATTTTCTTAGGATTTCTGATGCCGTTTGGTTTAATACTGTTATTTTTACTTTGTAAGTTCACGACATGAGTAAAATCAGAGTAAAGGATACTGAAATAACAATAATCCAACAAAATGAGGATGACTACATCTGCTTGACAGAAATGGTCGCCAACATTGAAGATGGCAATAAGCTTATTGAGCGTTGGTTAAATAGTAAAACGACCGTTGATTTTTTAGGTGTTTGGGAACAATTAAATAACAAGAATTTTAAAACCCCGGAATTCCGGGGAATTAGAGAAAATGTTGGTTCAAGCAGTTATTTCTTATCTGTAAGAAAATGGGTTGACCAGACTAATGCGATTGGCATTTATGCAAAAGCTGGCCGACACGGAAGCGGGACATGGGCACAGGTAGATATTGCATTTGAGTTTTGCACTTACATAAGTCCAGAATTTAAGCTTCTCTTAATCACAGAATTTAAAAATTTAAAAAAACGAGAAGCAAGGGGCTTAGATCAGGTTTGGGATTTTAGGCGATTCCTGACTAAGGCTAATTGGCGAATACAAACTGATGCTATTCAAGAGGTATTGATTCCACTAAGGAATTTGCCAAAGGCAAAGGAAGGGATCATTTATGCCGAGGAGGCGGAAGTATTAAACAAAGTTGTTTTTAATAAGACAGCCAAAGAGTGGAATACAGAGCATCCCGAACTGGTAAAGAAAGGGCATAATATTCGCGACTACGGTAATACGCACCAATTAATTGTGATTGGGAATCTCGAGCCGCTAAACGCCGAGCTAATCAGAAATAAAATATCTCAATTTGATAGAATTCAAATGCTTCGTCAGGCGGCTTTGGAATGGTTAAAGTCATTAGCGAAGAGCACGGCCTTTCAGGATACCTTTATAGACAGCCCTTTAGTAGACAAATACAAACAGATTGAGGTAAGAAATGTCGATACTGAAAAAATTACTCCTGATTTAAATCAACTTAAACAGATAATAAAATCTTCTCCAAAAATTGACAACCAAAAGGAGTTTCCAAAAGACGGGGAGTTATTCTAAATCGTCATTAAACATGATAACTTATCTTGTATCTGAATTTTACTTTAATGAATAACCTACCACCATTAGCCGAGCGCATGCGCCCCAAAACACTCGACGATTATGTTGGGCAAAAACATTTGGTGGGCAGGGGTGCTGTATTGCGCAAAGCCATAGAATCGGGCTCGCTGCCATCTATGATCTTCTGGGGGCCGCCGGGTGTGGGTAAGACCACGCTGGCCTATATTATTTCGCAAACACTGTCCCGGCCATTTTTTTCACTTAGCGCCATCAACTCGGGCGTGAAGGATGTGCGCGAGGTGATCGAAAAGGCATCACTGTTGAAGGAACAGGGCGAAACATTGCCGGTTTTGTTTATCGACGAAATACATCGTTTTTCCAAATCGCAGCAGGACTCTTTATTGGGTGCAGTTGAACGAGGTATTGTTACCCTGATCGGCGCCACGACAGAAAACCCATCCTTCGAGGTCATCTCCGCATTATTATCACGATGCCAGGTTTATATTCTTCAATCGCTGGATGAAAATGATCTTTTAAGCCTGTTGGATAAGGCTATGAAAGAAGACGCTGTGCTAAAGGGAAAAAAGATCGACATTAAAGAGTCAGAAGCTTTGCTGCGCTTGTCGGGCGGCGATGCGCGAAAACTGCTCAATATTTTCGAGCTGCTGGTCAATGCTTTCGACAGCAAGAAAATCACGATTACTAACGATATCGTGCTGGAGCATGTGCAGCAAAACATGGCCCTGTATGATAAAGCCGGTGAACAGCATTATGATATTATTTCGGCTTTTATCAAATCCATGCGCGGCAGTGACCCGAACGGCGCTGTGTATTGGCTGGCGCGGATGATAATAGGTGGAGAGGATCCTTCATTCATAGCCCGGCGCATGCTCATATTGGCTTCTGAGGACATAGGCAACGCCAATCCTAATGCGTTGTTACTAGCTCAATCCTGCTTTGAGGCAGTGAATGTGATCGGCATGCCCGAGTCACAATTGATTCTATCACAAACAGCTATCTATTTGGCAACGTCGGCTAAAAGCAATTCAGCCACCACGGCCATTGGCGCGGCAATGGAACTGGTACGCCAAACCGGCGATTTGCCCGTACCCCTGCACCTGCGCAACGCCCCCACCAAGCTGATGAAAAACATAGGCTATGGTAAAAATTATAAATACGCGCATAGCTTCGAGGGTAATTTCATCGACCAGGATTTTTTGCCGGAAGCCATCCGCGGCACCAAAATTTACGAGCCGGGAAATAATGCCAAAGAGCACGAAACCAAAGAAAAGCTGAAAAAGCTTTGGGGCGAGCGGTATAAATATTAATCCCCGCAGAGACGCAATGCATTGCGTCTCTTAATGTGTTCTGATATATTTGGACATGTATTCAATAAGACAAGCCACCACAGCCGACGTTTCAACCATTATCGATATAGCCGAAAAAACCTGGTGGGCAACTTATTCATCCATACTCGAAAATGAGCAGATCAGCTTTATGCTGGGTGAGATATATTCATTTGATAAGATCCATTCGCAAATAGAAAATAATATCCAAACCTATATCCTGCTGGAAGAAGATGGCCGGCCCGTTGCATTCGCCGGATATTCGCCGCGGGACGAGAACCCTGAGATTTATAAGCTGCACAAGCTATACTGCCTGCCCGAAACCCAGGGCAAGGGCTACGGCAAAATACTGATCAACGATGTGGCGCAGCGTACGCTTGACGCAGGTAAGCATACCCTCGACCTGAATGTCAACCGCCATAACAAAGCCAAAAGTTTTTATGAGAAAATGGGCTTTTCAATAGCCCATGAGGAGGACATCCCGATAGGCCAGTATTGGATGAACGATTACGTGATGCGGAAGGAGTTGGTATAGTTTATCGAATCAAAACCATCCATTTACTGTCCCGCCACAATCGGCTTAGTTAGTCGCCTGCCTTCGTATATCATATATAAGCCATAGCACGAAGTTGCAATTGCTATACCAATCCCAACAAAAGCAAGAACACCTGGCTCAGTAAGCGTTTTATTTAGTGACAATACAATTCCCAAGGCGGCAATTAAAGTGGCCCAGGTTGCTAAATAATAATCGATTTTACGTTTGAAAATCTTGGCCATCGGATAAAAATGCAGCCCGACCACTAAAGCTATTGCCGGTATTACCAGTTCGGGATGCCCTATGTTTATTACCACATTCACAGCTATAACAATACCGAGCCCTTCAGCACCAAAAATAATACCGAACCACATGCCGCTCTTTTTCTTTTCAGCAATATCGCTTTCGGAAGTTGAGGGAGCGAATCGCTTTGCCCGCCTGAACAAACTGAGTCCCGAAACCAGGAAGGTTGCTGCCAGTAAGCAAAAACAGATCAAAACCAAATAAAAATCGCGGCCCTTCAACCCTGCATTGGCAATGCAGGCCCACATGGTGGTAAAAAGCGTCATCAGCATCAGCCCGCTGGCTATGCCTGTGATAGCCTCACGGGGAACTACGTGGTTTGGGTCTTTACTCATTTTATCGCTCTAATTTGGGTACACGGGTAGGCGTATCGGTTCCGTCAACTATCGTCCGGGCACTTAATGCAATGGCCCTGATTGTTGAAGTAATATTAGCCATATCCAACGTACTAACTTCGTCGCCTACTGTATGGTACAGCTTGTCGATATCGATCTGGTCGGTTGATATCGTATGCGCCGGGACGCCTACTCGAGCCAGAGATGCATTATCACTGCGATAGAACAGGTCCTCGGCCGGGTAGGGATCGGGGTAGAAAGTGAATGTCGTTCCGGTCAGGTTCTTTTGCAATATCTTACCAAAATCAGAACGTTCATAGCCGGTTATAAAAGCCGAGTTCTGCCCCCATTTGGACGGCTTGCCGATCATTTCTATATTGAACATCGCCGTTACCTTATCGGGGTCAACAGTTTTGGCAAAATAGGTTGACCCATGTTCGCCGATCTCTTCTGCTGTAAATGCCACGAAAATTAGCGTTCGCGCATTATTATTCAATTTTTTGAAATATCTCGCCAGTGTAATCACTGCCGTTGTGCCCGAGGCATCATCGTCGGCGCCATTGGCTATACTATCCTGGCCCACTGGTTTCAGGATGCCCAGGTGATCATAATGGCCCGAAAAAACCACAAATTCATCCGGCTTGGTTTTGCCCGGAATAATTCCTGCAATGTTGAATAAAGGCAATTCCTGGCTTTTTACCTCACAATTTACTGCCAGCGATTTCACATCGTCAAATATGCCCAGCACGAAAACGAGCGCATGGTTGTCGTTTTGATCGGTCTTAAACGTGGTGCTGCCTCCCAATGACCGTCCGCGCACCCGTTTAAACAGGTCGCTGAATTTGGGGTCGATCAGGATCAGCATATTTTTATTGCTGCGCAAGGCGCTCATGTATACCGACCGCAGATCCTTATCAGGTGTCACCTTCACTATTTCCGCGTCGGTCAATTGACTCCACGTAAATGACGAGCTGCCCGATACCGCCGCGTTTTCGCTGGTTATCGCACTGCCATTAATATTGACGCCGAGCTTTACAGGCACCGTTTTTACCATCGAGAAATTCTGACGATAACCGTCATCACCCTTCATTGGCTCCAGGCCTATCTGCTTATATTCCGATTCTATGAACTTTGCCGCCTTTTCTATCCCCGGCGTGAAGGTGGCGCGGCCCTGCATGTCATCGGATGCCAGCGTGCTGATGATACGCGTTACATCCTCCTGTTTGATCAGTTTATTGACATCCTGTGCGAATACATCAACGGAGATCGCTAAAAAGGCGATGGTAAAGGTTAGTTTTTTCATTATTGCTTGACTTTGGTTGACAGCCAATTGTTACGGAAATCAGATTCTTCTTTGGTTAATTCC
>Ga0206934_1041_pt1 | contig 38136 bp, 36 predicted proteins | sample Alteio_BWOrgHeat_16_FD_152932 | JGI IMG/M metagenome (GOLD analysis project Ga0206934, IMG submission 152932) | Enriched cells from forest soil in Barre Woods Harvard Forest LTER site, Petersham, Massachusetts, United States -... | ecosystem: Environmental > Terrestrial > Soil > Temperate forest >...
GGAACTGGATATACCCGGCAGCGAACTGGATGATGCAGATGAGGCTATAGGCGAAGAAGACGAAGAAAATAATCTATAAGACGTTCCTGCCAAATAGGGAAAACCGGCTTGTTTGGGTTCTATTTATGCTATTTTTTCTTGGGGTTCTGACTGGTATGAAAAATAGAATCATTGTAGATCTGTTTGGTTTTGTTTTCAATTCTATATATTATCAGGTAAGGAAAAACCTTTATTGTTGTTTCCCTGATGGAATGTTTACGCCTGATTCCTTTTAATGGATTCTTTTCAAGAATGCTAAGGCTATTAATACCTGTTCTTTAAACCGGTCGCCTAATCCCTGCTGTTTTTCCTCATACCATTCCCAAGCCTCTAACCACTCTCTATATGCCCGTTCGGATAAAACTGAAACATAGGTCATTTCCTGCTGCTTTTAGATTTTAGCTTTGCAATTGCAGCGTTTACGTCCTCCTTGCTATGCACTTTCATTTTTCCGTTTTTCCATGCCTGGTAGTTCGTATCAAGTTCATTTACAAAGGCTTTATCTTTCCACCATTCCTTTTTTTGTTCAATATCATCCTCCAGCATCATAAAAATAGCTTTGATCTTTTTATCATCAGCGACACGTATATAGTCATACAATTTATCCCTTATTGCCAATGTAGTCATATCGTATTATTTATAAACGAATTTAGTAATTTTCCTCCATTCTTAATAAATAAGAAAAGCCCCGGCTTGCGCTGAGGCTTTAATTTGCTGCAATACAGGTAATTGCTTACCCATTGCAACCGAGGTTTGGCACCGTCGCAAAGATAGGCATTTTATCCTAATAAAACAGTAAAATACAATGTAAAAACGCTGAACTTTGCGCCTTAACTGCCGCCTAGCCATTGGCAGGCCTTTGCGGTAAAATATCTATATTTAACGATGCATAAACCCGGCAACCGCTATTTCATTATCAACAAACCCTACAATATGCTCTCTCAATTCATCGGTTCCGATGGAATGGAAAGGCTAGGCGATCTGGACTTTGATTTCCCCGAGGGCATACACGCTATTGGCCGGCTCGACAAACAATCTGAAGGCCTCCTGATATTAACCACCAATAAAAAAATAACCAAATTATTATTCAGCAGCAAGGTCCCGCACAAACGCACTTACCTCGTTATGGTAAAAAATGTGGTCAGCCCGGAAAGACTACAAGAACTCATATCGGGTGTTACCATCTCGGGCAAGGGCGGCATTGACTATACTACCCCAGCCTGTGAGGTCAGCATTGTTCAGAAACCAACGGACCTTTTTAAGGGCTCCTTCGAACTGATAGAAAACTGGCCACATACGTGGCTCATGATAACTATATACGAAGGTAAATACCACCAGATCAGGAAAATGGTCTCTGCCGTACACCACCGTTGCCAGCGATTGATACGCTTATCTATCGAAGACCTCCAACTGGCCGATCTGCAACCGGGTTGTGTAAAGGAAATTGAAGAAAATGATTTTTTCGCGCGCCTGAAGATCGAGAACTAGTGATCGCTATTTTTTAGGCTTCCTTTTTATAGGCTTGCCATACTTTGCCATCATCTTGTCCTTATAGCTCTGCTTTTTAACAACAGGTCTTTTCCTGTTCTTTTCAGATTTTTCATGAAATGCCGCTCCCCTGTCTTCCCTGTTGGGCAGTTTTATCAGCACTTCTTTCATTCTTACTTTGGGCTTTTCATCTTCTGTAAGCACATCAGATATTTCCAGGTCTTCAGGCAATGGCAGCATGGGTATCTTATAATTCATCAAGGCCTCTATATCGTCCTGCGATTCTTTTTCCTTTTCCGTAATAAAAGCAATGGCTATACCAGGCTTGTCTGCCCTGCCCGTTCTGCCAATACGATGCATATAGTTTTCGGGCACTTCGGGCATGTCAAAATTGACAACATGGGTCACCTGCTCCACATCTATACCACGGGCTATGATATCGGTGGCAATAATAAACCGGTAAGTGCCGTCTTTAAATTGATTAACAGTATTAAACCTGTGGTTCTGTTCCTTATTGGAATGTATCACGCCCACCTGCCCCGGAAATTTAGGTTCTATTTGTTCGTATAACTGGTCGGCCAGGCTTTTGGTGGCTACAAATACCAGCACTTTGCTCATATCTGCATCCGTCGACAAGAGCATCTCAAGCAAATTTACTTTAGTATAGAAATTCGGAACATGATAAGCAGTTTGCTTAATATTTATAAGCGGTGTGCCGGTTGGCGCCGCTTCTATTATTTGGGGATCATTAAAGTGCGTCTTTATCAATAACTCCACGTCTTCTGTAATGGTAGCCGAGAATAAAAGGTTCTGGCGTTTCGCCGGCAAGAGGTCCAATATATTGTTTACTTGTGTACGAAAACCGAGATTAAGCATTTCGTCCATTTCGTCGATAATAAGGCGTTTTATTGCCCTCATCTTCATTGCCCCGTCATAAGCAAGGTCCATTAATCGCCCCGGAGTAGCAACCACCACATCTGCTCCGTTTTCAAGTGCTGCCGCCTGCGGCTTCATATTCACACCGCCATACACGCCAACTACTTCGAGCGTCATATAAGTGCTTAGTTTCTTTACCTGTTCCACCACCTGAACGACCAGTTCACGGGTCGGCACAATTATCAATATCTGTGGAAACCTGTCTTTCGAATATTTCCATAATCTCAGGCAGGGCAAAAGGTAGGCAAATGTCTTTCCTGTACCTGTTTGTGCAATACCACATACATCCCGCCCCGACATAATAACAGAAAAAGCTTTTTGTTGTATGGTAGTGGGTGTGCTATATCCCAGGTCGTCCAGCGCATTCAGTAAAGGGGTACTTAGATTCAGGTCGGAAAAAGTCATATTGCCGCAAAGGTAAGCTAATCCTTTTTCATCGTTTTCGGGTGCTAAAAAAGCTACCATCTGGCATGTGTTTATTCTTAAAATGCACCGAAAGAAGAAATATTTGGACATTTTTTTTACATTTATCCCACATACGCATAAGTATAAAATCTGTTTCGTTGAAGAGATATTTATTTTTTGTCGCCTTGCTTGTCATCTGCTTCCGGCAGAACCTGCATGCCCAGTTACAAGGGCAGCCATATATTGATTCATTACTTAAAGAGCTACCTAAAGCTACAGAGGATACAAATAAAGTAAACCTGCTTAATGCCATTGCGTATAATTATTATTCAATTAATTCAGATGATGGCATAAAATATGGACAGCAGTCCCTGGCCCTTGCAGAAGAATTGAACTGGAAAAAAGGAATAGCTATAGCAAACCATATTCTTGGTGTTAATTATTTCAGCAAATCGGATTATCCCAAATCATTGGAATACCACCTTAAAGCATTAAGAATAAATGAAGAGCTAAAAGAAAAAAAAGGCATAGCAAAAGACCAGTTAGGTATCGGGCTTGTCTATGATTATCAAGGCGAATATGCTAAAGCATTAGAGTATGACCTTAAAGCATTAAAAATAGAAGAAGAACTGGATGACAAATATAATATTGAAATAAACCTGGGTAATATAGGCGAGGTATATCAAAACCAGAACGATTATCCTAAAGCGCAGGAGTATTATGGTAAGGCATTGCAAATGTCTGAGAAACTGGGTGATAAAATGGGCATAGCCATCAACACGGGCAATATTGGCGAGGTGTATGCTTATCAAAAAGAATACGTCAAAGCATTGGAATACTTCTTAAAAGTGTTAAAAATATTTGAAGACTTGGGTAATAAAAATGCTATTGCTACCAGCATGGGAAACATAGGCGAAGTATATTTTAAAATGGCTAAGAACGCAAAGAATGCTAAACCGGGTGATAACGTCATTATCCTTAGCCAGCACGACCTGTCCAATAAAGCATTAAGTTATACAGACAGCGCGATAGCACTTTGTAAGGAAATAGGTTATTTAGGCCCACTTATAGAGTTTAGTAAAAATCTTTCTTCCCTGGACTCCTTTATGGGAGATAATGTGGGTGCGCTGCAGGCCTACAAACAATATACTTTCTACCACGATTCTGTTTACTCAAACCAGAATAAACAAAAGATCTATGACCTGGAAACCAAACGTGCGCTTGAGCTAAAAGACAAACAAATAGAAATAGACCGCCTGGCCATTGCCAAGAAAAGAAATGAACGATTATTTTTTGGCATAGGTATTGTCGGGCTCCTGCTTGTCATCGTTTTCATAGCCAGGGAAAGAAAGAGATCTGATATTTTATTACTGAATATCTTACCGGCAAAGATTGCAGCACGGCTAAAGCAAAAAGAACATCCCATCGCAGACCATTTTAAGGAAGCGTCCATACTTTTTATCGATATGGCAGGCTTTACAAAATTCACCGAAGGCCGCGACCCTAAAGAAACCGTAAGTGAACTCAACCTCGTCTTTACAAAATTTGATGCCATAGCCGAAAAACACGGCTTGGAGAAAATAAAAACCATAGGTGATTGTTATATGGCAGTGGCAGGCCTGCCCGAACCAAGAACAGACCATGCAAGCGTAGCCGCTTCAATGGCGCTGGATGTAAAAGAAGCGCTGAAAGGTTATACTGCAAAGGATGGTACTCCCATGCTTTTCCGTATGGGCCTCGATTGCGGTCCTGTTGTGGCCGGTGTAATTGGTAAAAATAAATTCATCTACGACCTCTGGGGCAATGCGGTAAACATCGCTTCAAGAATGGAAAATACAGGCATCGTTGGCGAAGTACATTGCACAGATAATTTCAAAAACGCACTGCACAACTCCTCCTCTCCTTTGGAGAAGTCGGGAGAGGTCTCTTTTATCAGCAGGGGTATTGTGGACATAAAGGGCAAAGGACAAATGGAGACATGGTTAATGAGTTAAATTCCAATTTTCCTGTGTACTCATCCCACCTTCATCCAAAGTTTCAGTTTATCACCAAAATGCGTTTCGACCAATTGGTAAGAACCGGGTATCTCTGTCATATCTAACCAATAAGTAGCCAGCCGTGTGCCGATGTGCATCGCATTCAACTGCTTCAAGAAATGCGCTGTATAGAGCTCATACAACTCCGTCGAGAACTCTTCCTTTTTATCTAAAACGTCCGAAAAGACCAGGTTCTCGTGAAAAGAATTATAAAAATAGATACCCGTATAGCCTTGCAGATTAAAATCAGTGAAATTGCAATGAAGAAGTTCTACCCTATCTAATCCCAATCGCTTGATCACTTTGTTCCCTATCCGTACAAAATGCTGCCTTTGCTCAATACCCGTAAAATGTCCTTTTGTAAAATGACTGCCCGCTATGCAAAATTTTCCGATGCCTGCACCTATATCTATTACGCGGGCATTTTCATCGGGCGCCAGAAATGCTGAGGCTATTTGCGCCACATGCAGTGCTGTAAAGTGTAAGGGAGATAGCTCGTGTATATAAATAGGGAACAAGGCATCAAAAGCAGCGTCAGATGAAAAAGGATCGGTTTGTGTAATCATCATTTCTCCGTTTCGGGCTCCCTTACCATTCTCCTGCTCCCATCATATAGTTCAAACTCCAGCAGGCGGCAGTCTATTATACTCGTATAAAATTCTATTCTGCGTTTGGCTTTCAGGCCTATCTTTTTGGCAAGATTTGGGTTACCCGTAAATATATAACCAAAATAACCGCCGCATTTCTTCTTCATAAAATCACCGATCAGGCTATAAGTGGTTTCCAGTTCTGTTTCTTCACCAAGCCGCTCTCCGTATTCCGGGTTCATGAACATAATGCCACTCGACGATTTAGGCACATCAGTGTCAGCAAAATCACACACAGAAAATTTTATAAGTTTTGTAACGCCCGCTGCTATCGCATTTTTCCTTGCATTCTCAATGGCAATATTGCTGTAATCCGTCGCTATTATCTCCAGTCCGGGCACATCCTTTATCTGTTTATCAAGCAGGTCCATTTCATTATGGTACACCTCTGCGTCATAACCGATCAGGTGCATAAAAGTATAATTAAGCCTGAATAGTCCCGGCCTTGTATTGGTAGCTATCAAAGCAGCTTCAATAGCCACGGTTCCTGAACCACACATCGGATTAATGAACGGAGACACCCTATCCCATCGGGTAGCCATAATAGTAGCAGCTGCCAGCGCTTCTAGCATCGGTGCGCGGCCCGGTATCTTACGATATCCATGTCTTGCCAGCGAATCACCGGAAGTATCAATAAACAATTCGGCTTCGTCATTTTTCCAAAACAAATGCACCACAACACCGATCAGTTCAGAACCTGTTGAAGGCCGTTTACCTGTTTTCTCACGCAAACGGTCCACTATGGCATCCTTTACCCTCAGATTGGCAAACATGCTGTTATTTATTGTATCATTCATCACGTTACTGGTAACGGAAAAATAACCGTCCTCAGCTATCACTTGCTCCCAGGGGTAGTCAACAATGTTTTTATAAACAGCATCCGCGTCGGGGGCCTCAAATTGTTTAAGGCTATATAATACCTGGCTGGCGCAACGCAGGTTCAGGTTCAGTTTTATACAATCATTTACAGTGCCTTTAGAATGCACACCGGTCAAAAATGTTTCTTCAATCGCAAAGCCGAGCTCTTTTACTTCCTGCTCCAGGTAGGGAGAAAGTCGTTTGTGGCAGGTTATGGTTATGGGCGCTATTGTTGTATATAAGGACATTGCAAACAAAGGTAAATCGCAATTTCGTGAATTGAGTAAATAAAAAAAGACCGGAATGCCCGGCCTCAAATAGCTTATGCTCTTTTAATTTATTTTAAGATCCTTACATTAACTGCATTCATGCCTTTTCTGCCCTGCTGCAATTCAAACTCCACACGGTCGTTTTCCTTCACCTGGTCTTTAAGGCCGCTCACGTGGCAAAATGTTTCCTGGTTTGAATTATCGTGCTTGATGAAGCCAAAACCTTTGCCTTCATTAAAGAACTTTACTGTCCCGGTTTGTTTTTGTGTTTCCACTTTACTATAGTTTTATAATAGTAAAGATAATATTTACAGGAAATAAAAAAGAATATGATGTTAAATTTCTATTCCCGGCCCATTTTTCTTAACATTTTGCCATGCTCTATAAGGGCATGTACAAATGTGGGCTGCTCCAGGTAGGGCAAACCATAATTCTGGGCCGTTTCGCGTACTATCACGGCCAGTTTGCGGTAATGCACGTGGCATATATGAGGGAACAAATGGTGTTCTATCTGGTTATTCAGGCCGCCGATGAACCATGCCATAACACGGCTGCGTGGTGCAAAATTGGCTGTATTAAGCAATTGGTGGATGGCCCAGTTATTTTCCATTTTCCTGTCATCGGGTGGCAACGGGAATTCTGCGTCTTCAAGCACATGCGCCAATTGGAAGATACAAGATAATGCAAGGCCGGCTACTGCATGAAGTATCAGGAAACCGTATATCACATAATACCATGGCATGCCCGAAAATAAAATAGGCAGAACAAGTATATAACCATAATAGATCACCTTATAGATACTCAACTCCAATAAGGCTTTCTTAAGGGTTAATCTCTCTTTCTTTAAAAGGCCTTTTTTATCATAAATAAATAAGAGACGGTAATCTTTATAAGTTACCCATTGAATGGTAAGCAGGCAATACAGGAACCATGCATAAATATGCTGGAAACGGTGCATTTTATATTTCTTGGTTTGTGGCGAAAAGCGCAATAAAATACCTGCATCTATATCCTCGTCCAGGCCGGCGATATTTGTATAAGTATGATGCAGCACATTATGCTGTATCCTCCAGGTAACGTCATAACCACCAACCACATTTACAACATCACCAACTATCTTATTTACCAACTTATTATCAGAATAGGAACCGTGGTTGGAATCGTGATGCACACCACAGCCTATACCCACCATACCCAGGCCCATAAGAAACCACAAGCCAAAGAATAAAAACGGGCTGGCTGCACCCAAGCCCGTAACAATAAATATATAAGGTACAAAAAACAAAGCGATCATCGCAACAGTCTTCCACTTCATGGCGCTGTTACCGGTTGGCTCTATTTTATTTTCTACAAAAAAAGCGTCTATATTTTTTTTCAGTGTATCGTAAAATCCTTCACCATTGCGTGGGGCAAAACGAACAATATTGATTTTATTATTTATTACGGACACGTTAAGAAATTTTTACAAAGGTACGCTTTAAAAGGAAGCATATCTAAATTATTGTTTTACAATATGTTAATCTATTCAGACGATTAATGAAAATTCTGAAGCTTGGTCTGCAACGCGGCCGACTCTTTCAGTTTGTTCTGCACCGCATATATCTGCTTCAGGGCTATCATAGAAGAATGGTAATCGTTTCTTTCTTCGTTGCTCAGTGCAGATGCTTTAGGGTCTAATGTTGAATATACTTTTTCCAGGTGCGGCAATGCTTTATCAAAAAAGCCGTCGCGCTGTGTCTTCAGTGCATTGTATTTTTTTGTTTCTTCCGGGCTGCCACCGGTAATATCATTAATGGCATCATTAGCAACAATACCTTCGTTATAATACATGGCACCAAGGTTATAATGGTAATCCGTATTGTCGGGATTCAGTCTTAACGCATTCTGAAAAGCAGCTTCGGCTTTCGCTATCAGTTCATCATAATTTGCAGGCTTTTTAGCGTCTTTTTCTTTTGGGAAAGCCATATTCTGGTAAAAAGTGGCAAGATCGAAAGACAGATCAGGGTTATTGGGTTCTTTGGCCGCATTCTCTTCCAGCTTTTTCAGCAGGTCGCCCTGCTTACCTGATGTTATATAATAATTCAATTCTTCTGTCCTTATCGCGTCATCATTAGGATATTGCTTTTTTGCATCCTCTATTGCAGCAACGTATTCTTTGTCTTTTTTCTGTTTCCTGTAAATATCGATGATGTATGTATAGATAGCCGGCTTCTTTACAATTGGATTGTTTTTTATTTCTATCAATATCGGCAGGGCATCTTCATATTTCTGGTTAAGAAATGCACTATTGGCACTCAGCCATTTCGCTTCAGCAGATATGGTATCAATTGTTTTTACCTGGCCAAAGCGCTTGCCTTTATCAAGGTTGGCTATCTCAAGTACATTTTTCATGTAGCCGAAAGAATTATCGTATTTATTGTCGTTATACGCCTTTACACCATCATTATAATATAGGAAAAGGCAATTCATTAAGCCATTGTCAATACTGGATTTTTCATAATCAGGCTTCAGTTCCACTACCTTTAAGTAAGAAATAGCAGCTTCACGGTATGGGTTGCCGGCCCCTGCAACAGGGTCTTGCTGCAATGCGGCGTATATATGGCCTCTCCACATCCATGCTTTAGGGTCTTTTTCTGTAGATGGGTCTTTTACGGCTTTGTCTATGAACTCCTGCGCTTTTTGATAATCTTTCTGGTTATAATAGTTCATAGCAGATTGTATGTTCTGCTTCTGGGCCTGGCTAACAAAGTGAAAACTAATTGCCAGTACAATTAATAAGAATCGTTTCATTGTATTTATTTATGTTTTTATAAAAAATTTCTGCAAAAGTAACTCCCTTTTAAAAAGACGAGAGATTCTTTTTTCAGCGCTATAATAAACTCAATTTATTCCGTTACAGGTGTTTCATCTGCCTCACCGTTTTCCGTTGCCGTACCCTCGCCCTCTGCTTCCTCTTCTTCCTGCTCATCAATACGGGCTATAGCTGCAATTTCATCCCCCTCGTCAATATTTATCAGTTTCACACCCTGGGTAGCCCTGCCTGCCTCGCGTATCTTCTCCACTTTCATGCGTATGGTAACACCGCTGCGGCAGGTTATTATCAGGTCGTCCTTCTCCTCCACTGCCAGCAAACCTACCAATGCGCCGGTTTTAGGGGTAATATTGATGGTCCTCACACCCTTTCCACCACGATTCGTTACCCTGTATGCCGTCTGGTATTTATTAACATTACCCTCCGCGTCAGTGATCGATACAATATTAGAGAGGTCGTCTGTATTTTCAGCTTCCTCCATTTTTTCAAGGAATGGGGTACGTTTACCAAGGCCTCTTTCTGATACTACCAGTATTTGTTTGGTAATATTTTCTTTAGGGATGCATAACATACCAATTACTTCATCATTATTCTCATCCAGCTCTATTCCGTAAACACCTATGGCGCCACGGCCCGTTGCACGTACTTTATCTTCAGGGAAACAAATGGCCCTGCCTGATTTCACAGCCATCATGATATAAGACGAACCGTCAGTCAGTGAAACATCAAGCAGTTGGTCTCCTTCCTGCACAGTAATAGCATTGATACCATTCTGGCGCGGACGGCTGAAATCTTCGAGATAGGTCTTTTTAATAACTCCTTGTTTGGTGCACAGTACTATATAGTGCGAATCGACATAGTCTTTATCTTCCAGGTTAGGTATATCTATCACCGTGCGTATCTTATCGTCCGGCGGCAATTGTATCAGGTTCTGTATAGCCCTGCCCTTTGCATTTTTATCGGCCTCCGGTATCTCATACACCTTCATCCAGTAACAACGCCCTTTTTCTGTAAAGAACAATAAAGTATGGTGGGTGGATGCAACAAACAGATGCTCAATAAAATCTTCATCACGTGTACGGCCCGCCATCGCGCCACGGCCACCACGGCGTTGCGCACGGTATTCCATATTGGATGTGCGTTTGATATAACCCAAATGAGAAACCGTGATAACCACATCTTCTTCTTCTATCAGGTCTTCAATACGCATTTCATTGGCCATGTAGTGTATCTCGCTCCTGCGTGCATCACCAAAACGCTTCTGCACATCAAGCAACTCATCCTTGATTATTTTATAGCGCAGACTTTCATCGGCCAATATTTCTTTCAGGCTGGCTATCAGTTTCATAAGTTCTGCATGTTCTTCACGTATCTTGTCTATCTCCATTCCGGTCAGGCGCTGCAGGCGCAGTTCCAGCACTGCTTTGGCTTGTATTTCGGTCATGCCGAAATTGCTTATCAAACCTTCTTTTGCTATTTCCGGGTTGGCGGAGTTACGTATCAAAGCGATCACCTCGTCCAGGTGGTCCAGTGCTATAATATAGCCTTCCAGTATATGCGCACGTTTTTCTGCTTCACGCAATTCATATTTCGTACGGCGCACCACCACTTCGTGGCGGAAGATGACGAATTCTGATATCAGGTCTTTCAGGTTCAGTGTCCGTGGGCGGCCACCGACCAATGCCACATTATTGATACCGTAAGAAGTTTGCAGCTCACTGTATTTATAGAGCTGGTTAATGATAACCTGCGCTACAGCATCGCGGCGCAGTTCCACAACTATACGCGTACCGTCTTTATTCGATTCATTGGCTACGTGTGTAACCCCTTCTATTATCTTGTTGTTTACTAAATAACCTATTTTTTCAGCCAGTGCATCGCGGCTCACCTGGTAAGGCACTTCTGTAATAACGATCTGCTCTTTACCGCTTTTGGTATTCTCAACATTCACCCTGCCGCGCAGCACTACCCTGCCCCTGCCGGTATGCATACCTTGCTTAATGCCTTCAATGCCGAATATGATGCCACCGGTTGGGAAATCCGGCGCTTTCACAAACTTCATCAGTTCATCTATCGTTATCTCTTTGTTCTCTATATAGGCAATGCAACCATCTATAACTTCAGTAAGGTTGTGCGGCATCATATTGGTTGCCATGCCCACAGCTATACCCGAAGAACCATTAACTAACAATTGCGGAATGCGAGTAGGCAATACCGTAGGCTCCTGTAAGGAATCGTCAAAGTTCAGCGCAAAATCCACCGTATCTTTTTCCAGGTCGTCCAGCATGGCTTCTGCCAGTTTCTGCTGGCGGGCCTCTGTATAACGCATAGCGGCCGGTCCGTCACCGTCCTGGCTGCCGTAGTTACCCTGCCCGTCCACCATCATATAGCGCATGCTCCAGGGCTGTGCCATACGCACCATCGCATCATACACTGCAGTGTCGCCATGCGGGTGATATTTACCCAGCACCTCGCCCACAATACGTGCACATTTTTTATAAGGCTTATTAAAAGTATTGCCTAACTCATGCATGGCAAACAACACACGGCGGTGCACGGGTTTCAGCCCGTCACGCACATCAGGCAGCGCACGGCCCACTATCACAGACATAGAATAGTCTATATAGGCCGTTTTCATCTGCTCCTCTATATTTACCTGTACTATTTTATTGTGTTCGTTATTAGGGTCTTGCGGCTGTAATTCCTCGTTATTATTATCCATAAATGGGTGTTGAAAAAAGATGTGCGAATGTACGGAAAAATAAGCGTTTTCCGGCTTAAAAACCGAATAAAATCAGCATTATTCCCTTAAAATTGACTTAAATGTGGATAAGTGGAAAAATAGGGCTGAAGCATAGTAAAAGCCTAATGCTGTATCAGTAGTTTATCACTATAATTGATCCCTGCCGCCTTGATACTGATAAAATACATACCAGCCCCTAAGTTTGCAAGGTCCAGTTTTGTATTACCAGCATTTACCCGGCTTTCAAATACCCTATGCCCAACTACGTCTGATATTACCAGAGGCGCGGATACCGTGCTGCTGATACTCAAGGAGCCTGTGCTTGGGTTAGGGTAAACATATATATCATTTTCTATTTTGCTAATATTTTCAATGCCAGCAGGATTACCAGCAGTATGTGAGTTGGTAGAAATATGGAATGTTACATTACTTGAAGAGTCCGCACCGGGATAAAGTGTTACATCCCAAGGAATATTATTATAACCTAATACTTCAGGATAAAGCGTGTAAGTGCTTCCCCCTGAAACAACGGGAAGGTTTGAGAAAGAAAAATCTCCATTGGCATCTGTCATGGCATAGGCAATATTACCATTCACGCCATCGCTCAGCAATATTTCTATATTAGAAGGTCCACCGGTTGTTTTGGTGCTTTTATTGGCACCCATAGTTACATTGCCCGATATAAAACCAGGACCTGAAGTTACGGTGCCAATCTGCAGGTCGATGTCATTGTTTCCCGAAATAGTTGTACCGCTACAAACAAATGAGTCTGCAGTATTCCAATGCAGGCTGTTTTGGCTATAAGTTGGCAGAGGGCCTGTCCCAGAGGTGGGACCATTGGTGACAATAGCTTTAACGCGATATATGCCCGTCGGTTCATTATAAAAAATGAAATTGCCATAATTATTAAGACAAGGAATCGTAAGGGAATCTATTGCTGTTAGCATTTGTGTAGAAGCAGCATAAGTTATTAACCATACTTTATATGTAGGGCTTGGTACTGAAGTACAGATTAATGAATCAAATTTCAGGAGACCCGAAATTTGATTAGAGAAAAGAATGGACTCGTTATTGGTATAGCTACAGGGTAAACTTGAAGTAGCAGTAAGTGTTACATAATAATTGCCATTATTAGCTCCGGGCCCGGAATAGGTATGTGTAATGGGAGAACCCGTTCCGGTATTACCATCACCAAATGCCCATGAATAGCTCATGCCGCTTGTAGCAGCAGGGTTGCTGGCTGTAAATGTTGCTGAAAAAGCGCTGCCGTAGGATACAGAAAATGATGTAGCGCATGGCTCATAGCTTACTGTAACAGGTATTGTAGTAGAATCTGCACAGTATATGGTAGTCATACCTGGACTGTCAACTATCTCAATTATTATTGTAGCGGTATAAGTTCCGGGTGATGCATAATTATGACTTGCATTGGGGTTTGAAAAATAGGCAGTGGCCAGTGTATCGCCGTCTCCAAAACGATAAATATATAGGATCGTTTCACCCCATGGAGGTGTAAGAGGGGTACAGTTATTTGTGAAATTGACATTTAATAAATTATTTCCTTGCGGCGCAAGTACATAAGAAAACCCCGCAGTGCATGCAAAAGCATTTTGTGCCAGCAAAAGAGAAGCGAATGCCAGTAATAAGTTTTTCATAAATTTTGTTTGAATAATATTAAAGACAAGTATTTGCATGGAAAGGTTAGTAAAATTATAGGGAAATACGCAAATATTAAAAAAACCTCTTCCTTCCAATCTCTTTTTATCCTTTCTTTATCTCTTTTTTATCCCTTTTTATCCATCCTAAGCGCATTAAATTATTGATTATCAAAAGATTGTATTATTCTTTATCCGGCCTGTTTAATCGGCTGGACAGATTTAATGCCCGATGTCCTCTTTTTTATTGAAAATCCGTGCATTTTGAGCGTAAATAATTGATTATCACTAAATATACCGGGCATTAATTATAACCGAATGCCCGATTTATGTACTTAGATTTAGCCATGCGGACATTTTGCAGAAGCTCTGAGGAAGGAAAAAAATTACAAACAATTTGGGCCATGCCGCCAGGCGTGTGAAGCCGCTGTCGTTCTGTTGCCCACTCTTGCTCATTTATTGCTCAGTTTCTGCTCAAAAGTTGCTCAGTTTCTGCTCATTTCCTGCCCAAAGTTGCTCAACTGTTGCTCATCGTTTTTTGCACTAATAATTGGTTACCAATTACTTAGCTAACGTTCATTTCTCATTTGGAAAAAAAACGAGGTTTTCCTTTTGGGATACCGATAAAATGAATAAGAACGTATTTCAAAGAACTATAAAAATCAGTACTTATTCCTCAAAAACAAGTATCTGAATTTTCATCAAAGGTAGGATTTTGAGGTATGTTTTTCAAAAAAAGATATACACATTTTGCAGTAAAATACGTCCCTCTTGTAGCGCAACCTAAGCCACCCAATAAACCATAACCCAGGGAACGCTAAGAAGATAACCAACCCAGAAAAAAATTGTAAGTATCAGCAATGCCCATACGATGATAGATGTCAGAGTATAAATACCTCTCGTATAAGAACTTCTGATTAAGGTATCGTAATGCCGGTTATAAAAAAAGAAAATGATGATAATTAAAATAGAGTCAAACCAAATTGTATTGTATTTATTAAAAAGTATAGGATGCAGCGTTTCATATAAAGACGGATAAGAACTACGCCAGCCACTGAAAATTTTATTGCCTTCTAATTTCCACTCCAGGCTGAAATAAAAAAGATAAACCAGCACAATACTGTATATGGTAAACATCAATCTCTCAAATCCCACTCCCATTCCCGAACTGCTGTGCCTGTGATGGTGATGATGGTGCTGGCTCATGTTTTTTAGCTTGAAATTATTGCTTGCATAAATATATACATAAAGAAAACAAAATAATAGTTGGCGTTAATATTTATTTGTTAAAAGCTACAATAGCTTTATTTTTGGCGGGTTTTTCAATCATAGATCAATAGAAGATATGCAGACAATTTTAGTTGCTGGCGCGGGGAAATCATCCGTTTACCTTATTCAATATTTACTCTCACAGGCATCACGCAAAAAGTGGAAAGTCATAATAGCCGATGGTGACGCTAAGGCAATTGCTGACAGAATAAACGGCAGCACGCACGCCGAAAAAGCAGTAATTGATATTACAAACGATAAAGAAAGAGAGGCACTTGTAAAACGTGCAGACATTGTAGTGTCCCTCATGCCCGCTCATTTACATATTCATCTTGCTAAAGATTGCCTGAAACATAAAAAGAACCTTATCACATCATCCTACATTTCTGATGAAATGAAGGCCATGGATGCTGAAGTTAAGAAAGCCGGCCTGATGTTTATGTGCGAGATGGGCCTGGACCCCGGCATAGACCATATGACAGCAAACCATATCATTCACGGCATACAGCGTGTAGCAGGTATCATCACAAGCTTTAAGTCTTATTGCGGCGGCCTCATTGCTCCGGAAAGTGATGATAATCCATGGCATTATAAATTCAGCTGGAACCCGAGGAACATTGTTACTGCGGGCTTTGGCGGAGCCAAATATCTCTCACAGGGCAAAGACGTAAGCCTGCCTTATGAAAAAATGTTTGAGGACAATAAGAAAATAAAGAATGATGACTTGGGCGCTTTGGCATACTACCCCAACCGCGATTCACTACGCTACCTGGAATTGTATGATGTGCCGGAAGTAAAGACTTTTATGCGCGCCACATTACGCTACCCTGGCTTTTGCAAAGGCTGGGATGCCATCATCAAACTGGGACTTACCGACGACAAAGATAAAGTTGACACGAAGGCTACTTACGCTTCATGGCTTAAAAATAAAACCGGCCATAAAAGCGGCACCCTGGTTGCACATGTAGCAAAAAAACTGGGCTTGCCCGAAAATGATAAAGTCATCTCCATGCTGAAATGGCTGGGCCTGTTCGATGAAAAGCCAATAGCCGCAGGCAAATCTTCGGCAGATGTATTACTGCATATATTGCTTGATAAATGGCAGATGAAACCTGAAGATAAAGATGTAGTGGTAATGCAGCACGAAGTGGAATATCACCATAAGGACAGGAAAACAAAACTCACCAGCACTATGATGGTGACGGGTGAAAACAGCGAGCATTCTGCTATGGCCAAAACCGTGGGCCTACCAATCGGCATACTTACAAAACTGGTTCTGGACAAACGCATCAATCCGCCAACCGGCGTTTTGATACCTAACATGGCTACGGTATATCGCCCTGTACTTACAGAGTTAAAACATTATGGCATCAGTTTCAGAGACGATATAGAATAGTTTTGCTTTTCTATCAGAGGCAATATCCTCACTCTTATCGGCGAATATCCACTAATATCTTATTAGGATTAATTAATAAGATTTGTATATTCACCTGTCTTAAATCTTCTTAAAATGATGAAACTGAGAGCTGCGGCCACTGTCATTTTACTTGTGGTCTTCAGCTCCTGTGGCTTCAACAAACGCTTTTATGCGGCAGATAAATTGCAGCCGGATATGGTCGTGGCGCTTTTCAACGATGTGAAATCTGATACTACTTTTGTGCATATAGAAGGAGCCAATTTTCAACCTGTTTTTACAGATAGCAAGCACAACCCGAAAGATATGGGCTTTACTATTGAAAGTGTTGTTTTTAAAAGTGAGAGCGGGAACCAATTGAATGGCTGGTTTTTCAAACCGGAAGCTGGTGTAACGCCCAATGGAATAACTATGCTTTTCCTGCATGGCAACGCAGGTAACGTATTCTCGCAAATGCAGGGGGCCCTATTCTTTGTAAAACGAGGATTCCAGGTCTTTCTTGTCGATTACAGCGGTTATGGTTTCTCCACAGGTAAATCAACAAGAGAACATTTCATTCAGGATGGCGATGCAGCAATACAGTATATGGTAACGAGGCCCGATGTTAAAAACACAAAGGTCATTATTTACGGGCAATCGCTCGGCGGGCACCTCTCAGCTACCGTCGCTGCCCGAAATGAAAAACTTATTGACGGCCTTGTAATGGAAGGCGCTCCTTCATCTTACAAGGACATTGCCGCATATCAATTCAGAGCAATAGGCCCCCTGGCAAGATTGCTGACAAAGGAAAAAAGCCCTGCCTACAAGTCAATAGAACATTTTCACAAACCACTATTGACGATATATAGCACAGAAGATAAGGCAGTTCCTATGCGGATGGGTAGAAAAATATATGCCCACGCCAACCAGCCCAAATCATTCTACGAAGTAAAATTCCCGCACATCCGTGCTCCTGAACATTATGCGGACAGTATTACTTATAAGATAAAAACTATGCTTGGTAAATAATACCCGCGTTGCGGCTTAAATTCTTTATTTTTAGGCTTCATATTTCCAATATAGTCAGCATTATGTCATCTTCTGAAAAACCATCCTTCTTTGCCGGTATGATAGGGATGAAATGCCCTAATTGCCGTGTAGGCCGGATATTTGTTAACAAAAGCATTTTCCCCCTTGGCAAGTGCCTGCAAATAAAAGAACAGTGCAGTCATTGCGGGCTTAAAATGGTGACTGAAAGCAATAATGGCCCGGGAATAAATTATGCACTTACCGTCATGCTGCTTTTTTTGAATCTGATATGGTATGTGCCCATTTTCGGCATTACTTACAAAGACAATAGCTTCTATTATTTTCTTCTCACCAGTGTTAGCATAACCATCCTTGCACAACCTTTCCTGATGCGTATATCCCGCGTTGTTTACCTCTATATTGCGGTCAGGTACACCAGCAGGCCTTTCACAAAATCCTCCACAGAAGATATTTAAGCACCCTAAATAATTTTCAATTTAAAAAAACAGTATTTTGCATATAATAAATGCGCTTCCCGTAATATAGTTGCACTATGCAGGAAAAAAAACATCCGATCGATATAGAAGTGATACTGGACAGTATTACGGATGGCATTTTAACTGTTGATAAGGATTGGAATTTCACCTATATCAACGCTACCCTGCAGCGCTTGTATGGAATGAACAGGGAAACGTATTTGGGGCGCAACTACTGGGATGTCTTTGCCAAAGCAAAACAACTGAAATTCTGGGATGAATTACACCGTGCTGTAAACGAGCGTAAAGCAGTTCACTTCGAAGAATATAGTCCCACCTTTCACCAATGGGTATCCGTAAATGCCTACCCCACCGAAGATGGCCTTATTGTTTACACCAAAGACATTACCTGGGAAAGAAAGTTGCAGGAACAAATACAGGACAATGAAAAGAACCTCCGTGTCCTTATCAACAGCACCGAGGATGCCATGTGGTTCGTAGATAAAAACTGTAACATTGTTCTTTGCAACGAACATTTTAAGAAGTGGATATACAATTTCACAGGCAAAAACCTGGACATTGGCGACAATGTGCTTTACGAGGGCTACGACAGCTCCTACCTTGATAAATTTGAAATGTGCTACAGGATCTCCTTAAACGGAAAATCGTTTACGGCCATTGAGGATATGAAGCAAGACGGGAAACAAAGGTTCATCTCGGTAACTTTTAACCCCGTTCACGATGAGGATAATAACATTATAGGTGTAAGTTGTTTTTCAAGAGATATAACGGAGCAAAGAAACCACATGCTGAAAATTGAAGAACAAAACAGGGTCTTGAAAGAAATCGCAGTTATCCAGTCTCACAAAATACGGGGACCGGTGGCTACTATACTCGGGCTTACTCAATTATTCAACCGCGATGATATAAACGACCCTGTTAACAGTGAAATTGTAGAAGGCGTAGTTGATGTTACCCGCGAACTGGATAAAACAATAAGAGAGGTAGTGGAAAAAGCCAACGCGATAAACAAATAAAAGCTAAAGAATAGATGGGCCTCGAAACCAGCCTTGAAAAATTAAGGGCTTTCAAGTTGGCAGATAAATATGAGACTTTCCATAAAGCAATGCCGGGGATCATACTGGCAACAGACAATCAGAAAGAAATAATCACCCAAATACTGGACAATTGCTGTGCCGAGTTGATCCGCTTGTTCCTGCCAACGAAAAAACCCTTAAAAACAACTCTGAAACAGGTGATAGCAACTTATATGGATGAAATTAGCAGGTCCGCAGCAGACAATGCAAATAAGGATTTTGCCTATGAATTATGTTGGTACCTGTCGGACATTGCAGGTTTGAAAATGAAATTATCATCAGAAAGAAAAACCTGGGGATATTGGAAAGTAGCGGACAACGAAGTAAAGATCTTCAACAAAAAGAAAGCAGGAAATAAATAATATTTTATTTATCGCTTTTTATTTTGAAAGCTGTTAAGTATTTTGTGAGTGAAATCAATAAACACTATGATCAAAACATCCATTGGAGAATTAAAATTATCGCCCGTAAAAGAAAACGGCAAGTTTGTATTTATTAATGACTTTATCACCATTAATGGCAAGGTCTCCAAAGGCGACCGTATTCATATTTATGTCGAAGCCTATGAACTCAACAATGGCAAATACCTCATCAAATCGGGCAACCCATCCTCTTTTATGCTTATTGTAAGAGGAGAACAACTTGAGCTTACTGATAAAGAAGGGCATTCAAGCATCGAGGACCTGTATAACCATGTATCGGAGCAATACAAGTCTCATTTTTATTTCGGCAAGAAAAATTAATTCAAGCGCTAAACTGTCCATAATTTTCCCCGTTTTTCTATTTATGCTTTGTTTTATAGGGCTATAAAATCCTTATAAACAGCATTTTATTACTGTCATACCAACATTTCGCTGTTTCGAAAACTTTAAACGGACCTACTGGCACAATAATTGGCATTCCATAAACTGTAAGTAATCACACAATTTTTCATTTCACCCAAAAACTGATCGTATATGCTTAGGTATCATCGCCCAATAAAAACAGTGCTTTATATATCCGTTCTGACTGGACTGTCTTTATTTGCATCATGTAATAACTCCACAGATAATGAGTGTACAAAAAACGAACAATTATTACAGGAACAAATACGCGTAAAAGATGCGCGGATATCACGGTTGGAGGATAGCCTGAAAGAATTAGGTAAAGGGCTACTTGTTACGGACACAACTTCTTCCGACAGTGCAGGCACCGCCTTTTTAGCTATGGAAAACAGCCTTTTTAAAGAAGGAACAAACAAAACGACTAAGGCATCAAAACACGGCGCGGTATCCTCAGAGATGCAAAAAAAATATCCCGGCCAATTTCCTGAAGGCTCCGCCCGCGTCTTAACAGATAAAGACCTGAAATTTTTATCAGAATGGGGGCTGAAGGTAATGCTGAATGAAATTTATGCCCGCCACGGCATGTTGTTTACTGATGATGCTATGCAAAAACATTTTAATCATAGTAATTGGTACCATGGCACAAGCAAAGATGTTGATAATAAACTCACAAAAACTGAAAAGCAAAATATCAGGCTGATAAGGAATTATAAATTCACGCCTCAGATTCCCACCTGATGTATAATGTGTAAGGAGAAAAATAGCGCACCTGTTTAACTATAGGGGCGCTTTTTTATTTTACTACCCATCTAAATGTTTTTTATAAGCATTACGAAAATTGATTTTGTTCATTAATTTTGCGCGAAATATAAAACTATATGAAAAAAATATTTACAACCTTCCTTGCCATTCTTGTAATGGCATCTTTCAGTTTCGCACAGAATACAAAGCCTGCAACAAAGAAAACAGAGAAGAAGGCGGCAACAACAAAAATGGCCGGGCCTAAAATGAAAAAAGATGGTACACCCGATAAGCGTTACAAAGAAAATAATGGCCCCAAACTGAAAAAGGACGGCACGCCCGATATGCGTTATAAAGAAAATAAAGCGGCAAAAAAAGACGCCAAACCAATGAAAAAAGCCAATACAGCTCCGGCGGCCAAATAATCTTCTTATCGTAATTATATTGAAGGGCTTGCTTTGCAGGCCCTCTTTTTTATTTACAATATCCACCCAATACTTCGTAATTTTAATAAAAATTGCAGCTTCTATGCAGGAAATGGAAACACTTAGCGAGGCAATAGCCCACTTAAGGACCGAAGGCTATTCAGAAGACTTTAACCTTCAGCATGACAGTATTATATGGACAATTGGCAATAAAAAAATGCTACATGATGAGTTTGTGATAGACAAGTTCTTTCGTTTTGAGGGCAATTCAGATCCGGCTGATGAAGCCACTGTTTATGCTATTTCTTCGAATAAGCACGGCATTAAAGGCATATTGGTAAATGGAGCCGGCATATATACCGATGATATGACCAATGAAATGCTGGAGACGCTGAAAATAACAAAATGAGTCTTAATACTTAAAATAGATCTCCGTAGCTCCAAAACCATAACTACCCTGCCATTCATTGGTAAAGAGCCTCACTTCTCCGGTGTGTTTTAGTATATGATGCACTTCGTCCCGGAGTTTTCCTTTACCTAGTCCATGTATCACTATCATTCTTTCCCTGCGGTGGACGATTGCCAGGTGCAGGTAGCGCTGAAAAGTGTCCAATTGCAGCTTCAGCATCTCTGCATTATTCAATCCTGTGTGGTCATCTATCAGTTTTTCAATATGCAGGTCCAGTACATCTATCGCAGCTTCTATATTTTTTGATGAACCGGAGCTGATATAGGCCGGCTTTACAGGCAACTCAAATTTTTCTTTCTTTTCCGGTTTTTTCTTCGGTTTAAAATCATCTGTAAGCAAATAACTAAAGGACGGTCCGTTATTACGTTGCAAATCACTTATATGATCAAATAATTTCTGGGGCCGTATCCTTAATACACCCTCTTCAGTTTCATTTCCTGTATTTGAAGCATCCTGCAAATTCCAATGAAAACGGGGCTGGTCGTTCATATCATTATATGGAATATTATGCAGGTAAATATTACCAAAGGCGTGCAAATTACCTTCATGCTTAAATTCGCTGTGCTGCATAAAACGCACCTCGTAGCTGAAACGGATCGGCACCGGCAATTCATTCAGCAGGTATATTTTCAGGTAGTCCACAACGTCTTCCATTTCCTCAGTTTTGTAAACAGGTATAAAAGACAGGTAAGCACCCCGCGCAAGCCTCGGGGCGCGGAATTTTTCTTTTTCTACAGGTAATTGTTCTGGCGTGCCGGGCTTTTTCTTTTCCTTGTTTTTATTCGTAAACCATGTAAGATAAGGATGGTCAATATCATCAATATGCGTTGGGAAATTTACGCCATTCACTTCCACCTCCAGCATCTGCGGGTTGATATAAGCAATAACATGGCCTTCCTCGCCACTATGTTTCAATATTATTTTGTCTCCGATAGAGAATTTCATAGAACGACCTCTCCCGGCCTCTCCAAAGGAGAGGAGGTATTTTTATCTTTTAAAAATTCGACCATTTTCTTTATTGCTTTGCCACGGTGGCTCAGTGTATTCTTAATGTCCAAAGCCAATTCCCCGAATGTTTGCTCATAACCTTCAGGAATAAAAACCGGGTCATAACCAAAACCTCCTGCGCCTGCCTTTTGTTCAGCTATTCTGCCTTTGCATATCCCCTCAAAATAATATGCCTCGTCCTCCCATACCAGGCAGATAAGTGCTTTATAATAGGCCGATCTGTCCGTCTTGGCTTTTAATTCATCTAAAACCTTTTGCAGGTTCTTCTCGTCATCCCTCGTTCCGGAATAATGTGCGGAATCAACCCCGGGCCTTCCACCCAAAGCGTTTACACATATCACACTGTCGTCCGCAAATACATTTTTACCGCAAAATTTGCGGATAGCAATTGCTTTAGTGTAGGCATTTTCCTCAAAAGTATGGAAGGGCTCAGGTATCTCTTTATCAAAACCAATATCCCGAAGTGATAATAATTTTATGCCTGATATCAATGCTCGTATCTCTTTTATTTTACCTTCATTGTTTGATGCAATTACCAGTTCCTGCATATATTACTTTGGAATGAAAGCTAAAAAATCAGGTTTGAAATAGAGTGTAAAATTACGCTTAGCATAACATAAGCAAACATTTTATTTTTCAACAGAGAATCTAAGCGCCTCTGATCTCCCATCAGAAATGAATCTAAGTAAATACTCGCCACTAACTAATTGGCTTGTACTTATTTGTTTATTTATCAGGCCGTTTCCGCTTGTAAACCTTTCTTCATATACTACTTGCCCAACAGCATTAACAATATTTATTATTACTTCTTTAGCAATGCCGGCACTCCAAGTAATAGTAAAATCACCATTATTAGGATTTGGATATAAACGAATACTGCTAATTGGGTTATATCTATTATCTACGCCTAAACTTAATGGCATGCAGGCAATGGATGAATCAGGCAAAGTGCAAGGCTCGTGGCTATAAACGATCAGGCAAAGTGTATCATTATCACTGACATTGTATTCAGTGTAACTCGTTGTAATAGCCCCTGGGATATTTACACCGTTTTTTCGCCATTGAAAAGTATTTCCTGTACCGCTAACCGATTGTACAAAGAAAGTAACTGTGTCGCCTGCACTATAATGAAGCGGGTAGCTTGTGATAGATATGACCGGCGGGGCAAAAGAAATAAAATGCACCTGCAAAGAATTGCTGAATGCAAAATTTATTGGCTGGCAGGGTAAATTACTTGTAGCTCTGCATGTTATAATATCATTGTTATTCAAGGTTGCACTTGAAAAATAGGCATTTACGGCACCGCTTATATTCGCTCCGTTTTGTTTCCATTGATAAGTGGGGTTACCGGCGTTTGCCACTGCCACCGAAAACGATATTGTATCGCCAAAGCAAACTGTATCAGATGGGCTGGCTACTATACCTATTGTTAAGGGGCCGGGTATTGGCAAAACCTCTACCTGCGTAAACGCCGTATTGCGACAACCATTCAATATTGTCGTAACAGTGTAAAAACCGGAATCAGCCAGAACCGTATTGCTGACAGAGGGGTTCTGCAACGAAGAAGAAAAAGAATTCGGCCCCAGCCAGCTGTAACTGACTCCCGGAGTAGAATCTGTAGCTGTTAATTGCATTATGCTGCCAACACATACTGGCCCATTGTTAGACACAAGCGGGATTGACGGCAAAGGATTGACAATTACTATCAGTGAATCTTCCGAACTACATCCGTTAAGCGTAACGCTAACTTTATAATTCCCTGCACTTGACAATGAAAGTTGATTAAGTAAAGGATTTTGATTTGACGAACTGAAATTATTCGGACCCGTCCACTGATAACTAAGCCCGGAGCTGGCGGCTGTAGCCGAAAGCTGCAGACTGCTATCTGCACAAACAGGGCTATTGCTTCCTACAGATGATATGTACGGCCTCGGATTCACAGCTACGGCCAAAGTATCATAAGCACTGCATCCATTAAGCGATGCTGATAAATAATAATAGCCCGCGTCAGACAAAGATGCGTTCAGAATCAACGCATTTTGAGATGTGCTGTTAAATAAGGTTGATGAAGTAATATGATAAAACACACCCGGCAAAGAACTCCCGCATTGCAGCATTATAGTATCTCCTGTGCATACAGGCGAATTACTTCCAAAGGAAAGCGAAGACGGAAGTGGGTTTACATGTACCAAAACCGAGTCCTTTGCGCTGCAGCCATTGAGAAAAACCGTGCCGGCGTAATACCCGGAATCTGACAATAAAATATTGCTAACTACGGGATTTTGAATCTGGGATGAAAATCCATTGGGACCATGCCATGAATAAGTTGCCCCAGGAGAATTGCTGTTAACGAAGAGATTGATTGACGAACCTTCACAAACAGGATTCACACTTGCGCTCAAAGACGAGATAATTGGTAATGGTTTTAGGCTAACATTTACACTGGCATTATATACGCACGTATCTTGTGTGACTACGAGATTATATATGCCGGTATTTGATGACTGCGCATTTGGAATAGCAGGATTCTGCAGTGAAGATGTAAAATTATTTGGCCCTGTCCAGCTATAGGCAATATTTGTTCCGCTTATTCCATTTGCAGACAAATGCAGGCTATCGCCCGTACAGGGTGTGTCAGATTCAGCAGTAATGGTATACGGACAGGCTTCAAGGTAATAGAGATCAAAAATAGTTCCGCCTACGGAAGCATTGGTTTCATAAAGTTCAAAACTGCTTATTGCGTATCCGGGGATCACGTCAAACTGTACTCCTGTAACAGCATTAGATGTGCCCAGCATATCTCCCCCCGAAGCAATGACCGAATTAAGAGGAACTCCCGAGCACGTCCCCGAATAATTAGACAGGTTGGCACTTGTTACGTAATAAGGATTGCCATTTATGAGCACGGTCATTATTTCCCCGGTATTCAGTTCAATTAAATGCGATCTTATACCTGCAATGGAAGGAGGCGAAAAATCATACCTATAACCACATACCACGTGCGTAAAAAAAGGAGAAACGCCACAAGACCCGGCAGTAGAAGCCGACCCATCAGGCGTAACAGTTATTGTTATGCTTCCTATTGTTTGGGTGCCGCTCGTAACTGTTACCTGTTGATATGGCTGGCCTATTACCGTTAATGAAAACAAACAGCTTAAAAAGGACAGGTATATTTTTCTGTTTAACAAAAAACGAATATTCAGTTTACTATGCTTATTTGCATAATAAAGATAATAATTGTTTTATTAGAAAATAGAATAATTAATTCAGCCGATGCAAAAACAGACCGCCTTGAGGGCGGCCTGTTTCTAATATTTCTCAACTATTTATTTCCATTTCTTAGTATCAAAGCGCTCGCTCACAACCAGGTCCTTACTACCCACCGTATATTTATAAAAACCTTCGCCCGATTTAACGCCCAGGTATCCTGCCTGTACCATATTGGCAAGTAAGGTAGCGGGTGCATATTTCTGGTTGCCAAAGCCCATGTGCAATACGTGCATGATGGAGTAACAAGTATCCAGGCCTATAAAATCTGCAAGCTGCAATGGCCCCATCGGGTGTGCCATTCCAAGTTTCATAATGGTGTCAATTTCTTCCACACCTGCCACACCTTCCTGCAAAGCAAGGATCGCCTCATTAATCAGCGGCATAAGTATGCGGTTGGATATAAAGCCCGGATAATCGGCCACCACGCAAGGCACTTTGCCGAGATAAGCAGAAAGGTCATGTATAAGCTGTGTTACTGCATTATCTGTAGCATAACCATTTATGATTTCCACCAGGCGCATTACAGGCACCGGGTTCATAAAGTGCATGCCAATCACTTTGCCGGGGCGCTTGGTATAGGAACCAATGCGGGTAATGGATATAGAGGATGTGTTGGTAGCTAATATGGTATGCTCAGGGCAAAGCCTGTCGAGCTCCTGGAATATCTTGATCTTCAGGTCAATGTTTTCCGTGGCAGCTTCTACTACCACATCCGCATCTTTTACGGCTGCCGCCATATCAGTGTAAGTAGTGATCCTGGACAAAGCTTCTTTTTTGGCTTCTTCGCTCAGCGAGCTTTTTGCCACCTGGCGGTCCATGTTTTTAGAGATGGTGGAAACTGCTTTGTCAAGGGCTTCCTGTTTAATGTCCATCATGTGTACTTCGAAGCCGTGCTGCGCAAATACATGGCAAATACCGTTGCCCATAGTTCCTGAGCCGATTACGGTAACTACTTTCAATTGCTGTAACATTTCTTTGGTTTTTTCGTTTTGCCCGGCAGACATGATCTTAACCGGTGATTCCTGTGTTTGTACCATTGCTGAATATTTTTAAAAACGGCTCAATTTAAATGGAAAATTCGATAATTTAAAAATGTGAGAATTCATAATGGATTGGGCGCGGATGCCCACAACATGCATATATTGTTAAATAAGTGCTTGTAGCTATTAATAAAGCATTACAACTGCTACACGCAAAAAGTTTTGCAACTTATTTAGCCTACCTTCATTTAAACCACGGGATAGGAAATACATGAACAATGAAAAGAGCGCTTTAAGGCTGATTGAAAAATTTTCTGCTGCAATAGCCAAAACTACCGGCAACTCTTTAGCTTTTATTCTAGCTTTTGCACTGGTTATTATATGGGCTGTTTGCGGCCCCATCTTTAATTATTCTTTTACCTGGCAGATAATTATCAGCTCCGGCACCTCGGTAATTACTTTTTTAATGGTCTTCATTATTCAGCAGGCACAGAATAAAGACACGATGGCCCTGCAAATGAAACTGAATGAACTGATAGCCGCTACCAAAGGTGCCAGCAACAGGGTAATAAATATAGAGGATATGACAGAAGAAGAGTTGCGGGTATTGAAGAAATTTTATGTGAAACTAAGTGACCTCTCCGAACAAAAAGGCGATCTGCAGGCCTCACACTCTGTAGCAGAAGCCGAAAAAAACGAGGCCTTCAAAGAGAAAGAAGATCTACAAGCATGATCAGGTGCTAAGCAAATCTATTCCTTCTTAATATACTGCGGCAGCCGTCTAATAATCCTCCAATAAAATTTCTTTTTATAAACCTAATTACTATCTTTATAAAAATCACATATATGAATTGGAAACTGATCTTCAGCCTTTCTCTTTTTGGCCTTGCAATGGCAATAGCTACAGTTTACTGGATACCGAGCAATATTGAATGGGTTTTCTGGTTGCTGATATTTATATTCTGCGCGTGGCGCATTGCACTAAAAGCACCGGGCAAATATTTTCTTCATGGTTTTCTTACCAGCCTTGTCAATTGTGTGTGGATCACATCAGCGCACATTTTATTAGTGCATACCTATGCTGCCAACCATACAAAAGAAATGGATTCTATGGTGACGATGCCTATGGGCAATCATACCCGTATGTGGATGGCTATTATAGGCCCCATAACAGGTATCATATCCGGTTTGGTCTTAGGCCTCTTCGCCTATACAGCAGCTAAAATGATGAAAAAACCTGCAAGGCTTCAATAATTTTTCAAATAACATAAATAGGAATTTTCACCACATACCTATTCTTTAAGCTTTAGGTCATGTTTCAATATCTCAAGATGCGCAATCTCATATTAGCCGCTTTGCTCGCCATATCTGTACTTGCAGGCAACAATGCCTCAGGGCAGAAAAAAGCGAATACTAAAAAAACTGCTGTTGCAACAATGGCTGCCACAGCTACGCCCACCGCACCCGAAAAAATGACCAGTGTAGAAGGCATAACAGAATACAGGCTCGCGAATGGCCTGTGTGTTTTGCTCTTCCCCGACCCTTCTAAACCAACCATTACGGTAAACGTTACCTATATGGTGGGTTCCCGCATGGAGGGATATGGAGAAACAGGCATGGCCCACCTACTGGAGCACATGTTGTTTAAGGGCTGCACCAATCATACCAATATTCCACAGGAATTAACTGCACATGGTGCCAACCCCAATGGCAGCACCAATTTCGACCGCACTAATTATTTCGAAACCTTCCAGGCCACAGATGAGAACCTGGATTGGGCCCTCAGCCTGGAATCAGGCCGCATGGTAAATTCTTTTATTGCAGAAAAAGACCTCAAAAGCGAATTTTCTGTGGTGCGCAATGAATTTGAAATGGACGAGAATTATGCGCCTAATATACTGGAAGAACGTGTATTGTCCACCGCCTACCTCTGGCACAACTACGGCAAATCAACCATAGGCTCAAAAGAGGATATCGAACGCGTGCCCATCAAAAACCTCCAGGCATTTTATCACAAATATTATCAGCCGGACAATGCCATACTCATAGTTGCCGGAAAAATTGATGAGGGCAAAACACTGGACCTCATCAATAAATATTTCGGTGCCATTCCTAAACCCGGCCGTGTTATTGATCCCACTTATACCGCTGAGCCTGAACAAGACGGTGAACGCTACGTAGAGTTAAGGCGCGTAGGAGACCTGCGCTCAGCCGGTGTTTGCTACCACATCCCCTCCGGTCCTGATCCCGCTTTTGAATCTTTTGATGTACTGGGCGAAGTGCTTAGCAATGATCCTGATGGCCGTTTATACCAAAGCCTCGTGAAGACAGGCCTTGCATCCTCTGTTTCTGTTGACGACCCTGCCCTGCACGACCCGGGCTATTTTTACATAGGCATCAATGTGCTTAAAGAAAAATCGCTCAGCGATGCTAAGGAAGCCATGTTCAATACGCTTAAAGATATTAAGACAAAGCCCATAAGCGCTGAGGAAGTAGAGAAAGCTAAAAATAAAATTTTAAGCGATTTTGATAAAGCCTATCGCAACAGCGAGTATATAGGTTTGTATATGAGCGAATACATTGCCGAGGGCGATTGGCGTTTAGCATTTATTTACCGCGACAGGATCAAAAAAGTTACAGCAGATGATGTGAACAAAGCAGTTGAAAAATATTTTCTCAAATCTAACCGCACGGTAGGTGAGTTTATTCCTACCACCGATCCTAAACGTGTTGCCGTGCCGGAAACACCGGACTTCTCTGCACTGGTAAATAATTACAAAGGCCAGGCTGCATTGGCGCAGGCCGAAGCATTTGATCCCTCGCCTGACAATATTGATAAGCGCACAGAGACAGGCAAAATAGCAGGTGGCGCAAAATATGCACTGCTTAGCAAAACCACCCGCGGCAGCTCTGTGCAGGCAAGAATATCGCTACGTTTTGGCACGGAGAAAAGCCTGGAAAATAAAGCTGTTATTGCTTCCCTTGCTGCAAAAATGCTGAAGAAGGGTACGAAAAACAAGTCCATGTCGCAAATAAATGAAACGCTGGATAAACTTGCATCCAGCATCAGCATATATGGCGGCGGACAGACTATAACTGTTGTACTCAATTCCACCAAACAAAACCTGCCTGCCGTATTAGGCTTGCTGGACGAAATACTGCGCCAGCCTTCTTTCCCGGCAGACGAACTGAAAACGCTAAAAGAAGAAAGCATCAGCGGCATTGAGCAGGAGCGTTCTGAGCCGCAAAGTATTGCCTTCAAAGAGTTTACACGCAGTATGAACCCTTACCCCAAGAGCAGCATTAAATACACCATGATGCCTGATGAGGAAATTGAAGCAATAAAAGCAGTTAGTATCGATGACTTAAAATCTTTTTACAAAAGCTTCTATAACGGCAGCAATGCTACTATTGCTTTTGTTGGCGATTTTGATGCCGCTGCAGTAAAAGAAAACCTGAATAAAACCTTTGCCAACTGGACATCCGAACAGGTTTATGCCTATGTGCCCGATCCATACAATAACGTAAGCCCTATAAACAAAGAGATAAAAACGCCCGATAAAAAGAACGCGATGTTTGTGGCGGGTCTGCAAATAAACATCAGCGATGAAAATTCTGATTATCCTGCATTATTAATGGGCGATTTTATTTTTGGTGGCGGCTTTCTTAACTCCCGCCTGGCTGCCCGCATACGCCAGAAGGAGGGCCTCAGCTATGGTGTTGGTTCATTTCTTTACGCCAGCCCCAAAGACAAATCGGGCGCCTTCACATCCTATGCTATTTACAACCCCGACAATAAAGCAAAACTGGAGGCTGCCTGGAATGATGAACTGGCTAAGATGCTAAAGGACGGCTTTACTGAAGACGAACTGAAACAGGCCAAGAGCGGCATCATACAATATCGCCAGAACCAACGTGCTGAAGACGGGCAACTTGCGGGAAAACTTAGCAGCAATCTATTCCTTAACCGCACGATGGCCTGGGAGAAAAATACAGATGAAAAATTGCAGAACCTATCTGTTGCAGATGTAAACAATGCAATGAAAAAATACATTGACCCTGCAAAAATAAGCTATGTAAAAGCTGGTGATTTCAAATAGACAAAGGCATCCATTTTCAATAAGTAAGGCGCCCAGCGGGGCGCCTTACTTATTATAAGCCTTTCAGACAAATTAGATAAATTAATGATGTTATAACAAAAATATTTTCTTTGATTATTATCACAACAAAACAAATTAACTTTACCAACGTTATTATTTATTAGTTGAACTTATGAGGAGTCTAATTGTTGTAGTATTTGTTTTGTCATTTTTTACTTTTTTGTCTTGCAGCAAAAAGGATTACACTGCCGGAAACAATGGTAATGCCACCCTTACAGTAAGCCTGTCCGTATCTCATGCACTCGATTCTATGCTGGCAACAGATACCCTTTATAATAACGACTCCGTAAGCAAAAACATGGTAGGCATGGTATATATCCAATACAACTCGTTCGATACCACTGTTACTGATATTTCAGCATCTGCCAGCGATTCGGTTTATGTAAATGGCACCGGCAGCGGTACTATCCAATTCTTCAACCTTGCGCCAGGCTCCTACTATGTTTACTTTAAGGGCCATATATACAAGCAAAATGTGCAGGGCGGAAACTCTTATTATGTAGCAGATTCAAAAGAAGTCCCGATATACATTATTTCCCAATAAGTATTGCTCAATTCAAAAAAAAATGTAAAGAGGATGCACATGCATCCTTTTTATTTTGCCTTATTTACCCGTTTTTTCAAAAAAAAACCGCCATTTCCATATTATTTAAATAATTTTTATAAATTTAGGGGTATTTTAGAATTATAAAACGACAGTGCTGAAGCCGTGATTTTGTATGTTTGGGGTCAAACTCCAAAGTAGTACCTTATTCCGGCCCTGATGGAAACACCATCCGGCCACTAAAAAGACAACTATTTCAGATGAAATTACTGCGCAGCATCATTATCAGTTTTTCTGTGGCATGTGCCGCTTTTGCTTCAACATTATATGTTTCCTGCACCAAAGAAAGCTGCGCCATCGTTTGTGCCAATGGGGGTGTTTGCAATGGCGCTGTTTGTATTTGCGCCACCGGCTATGAAGGTTCTAATTGCCAGATCGCGTCCCGGCAGAAATTCCTGGGCAGCTGGACCATTCATGAGACCGGTACTATCAGCAATCCCGCAGAGTTTCCTGTAAGTATCGACACCATTCATGCAGATACCATTACCAGGATAAGGATCATGAACTTTTACAATAAGTATCCTACGCCTGTCTTTGCATACGTAAGCAATGGCACATCCCTTAGCATACCTACCCAAATAATGCCCAATTCCGACACGGTTAGCGGCTGGGGAACCTACGCCACATCCAGCACCTGCCCTACAGGCAAAATATTTCTTTACTTTAAAATAGGCAGCACCAGCGGTGTTGATAATTTTGGAGACAGCACCGGCTCTCCTGCCATATTGGGCTGTTATTAATAAGCAAGTTCGGAATTCAAGATAACGAAGTAAATGCCCTTAGCAATAGATAGCCCTAAAACGGCTTTCTATCTCTGCATTCGGGTAGGGTTTACAAGATCAAAAGAATCTGTCCAATAGGCCATAGGATATTGCATGTCGCAACTATCCCAGGTATAAGCGGAGTCCACCGAGCCAAGTGTGTCAACCGATTGGGCAAATAGAGTTTTGGGGCATAGAAATAAAAGAAATGCAATGAGGATGGTCTTAATGAAGGTTTGCATAATATAGATTTTTTATAAGTATTTATGGGCGGGAAATATCGAAAAAGCCTTGTATAGTATATGTGCTTGTATGTACTGAGTCTTTAAGGGTTATTAAATTGAATGTACCAGCAGCAACGAGGCTATCAAATCTGCTAAATGTTATGGTGGAATTGACCGTATGAATAATATATTTGGGATAATTTATATTAGCATAACCATTTTGCGGCCAACAACACAATCATCCCGTCTCGCCTTTGGCGGAAGTTCAACCCTCTCCACCCATCGCAGGTAACCGGAAGAAAGCCAGGCACAAAAAAATGCCCCCGCCAAAGCAGGGGCATTCGTAAAATATTATATCAGCTATTAGTTAAGCGGGTTGGCGCTTAAGTGCATAACGGTGTTTATCTTGATCTGCTGCAAGCTGTTTGGCGGCAAGCTTACAAAGTGGCCGCTAAACTTGAAATAGAATGTATCCTGCAGAAAATATGTTTTAAGATTCACCGTAGTGTCAACGATCATATTCAGGGTGTCTAAATTTGCGATACCATAAGAATGTGCGATAAGCGTGCTATCATTAGCATTCATGCATATATATATCTGTGCAGTGTCCAGGTAATTAAATGGCGCATTGGAAGGGCTATCTATAAGAGAGAGGCTCTTCATATAAAACTTACTGATCAGGTTGATAGAAGTATTGTATTGACTGATAATACCTTGCTGGCCTGATACAACGGGCAAATTGCTGCTTGAATAATGAACGCCCGTGCTCGGAAAGGCCTGGTGCGTTATAGCAGAATCATAAACACTTGCTTGTGGCAGCGTTACGCTTTGAGAATAAGGCAGGTCAATTTCTATCGCTGTAAGATCTTTGATCTTGTTACAGCATACAACAAAAACCGTGCATACAACTCCTAATGTGATCAGTGTGCTTTTTTTCATTTGAATAATTTTTGATTTTTTTTGCTATATGAAGATCCTGACTAGCCAAACAACAAGTTGAAAACAGAATATTTATCAGCCTGTTATGCAAAAATGCTGCCTTGCTGCCATCCTCTCATATTGAATAAATAAATTTTTTATAAAAATAGGGTTTTTTTCTGAAAATATATGTTAATCATTATAATTATCTTTGCACAAGTTCTATGCCAAATAATAAAACAGTAGCCTTCCATACCTTAGGCTGCAAGCTTAATTTTTCAGAAACATCCAGCCTTAGCCGCAGCCTGGAGGCCGATGGCTTTGTAAAAAAAGAATTTGAGGAAGATGCCGACATATATGTAATAAACACCTGCTCGGTAACCGAAAATGCTGATAAGGAATGCAGGCATATAGTACGGAAGATACGCAGAAGGGCCCCGGAATCGCTGGTGGTTATAACCGGCTGTTATGCCCAACTGAAACCTAAAGAAATTGCTGCCATAGAAGGCGTGAACCTGGTATTGGGCGCTGCCGAAAAATTTAACCTTTCTGCACACCTGCAAGACCTGAGCCGGGGCGACAGCGCCAAAATATGCAGCTGCGATATTGAGGAACTAAGCGGTTTTCACAGCTCATTCTCAACAAACGACCGCACACGCGCCTTTCTTAAAGTGCAGGATGGCTGCGACTATAATTGCTCTTTTTGCACCATTCCGTTGGCTCGGGGGCATAGCCGAAGCGATAGCATAGAGGGTGTATTGGCCAATGTGCGCCAATTAGCCCAAAAAGGGATAAAAGAGATAGTACTAACAGGCATTAACCTGGGCGATTTTGGCAAAGGCAATGACGGGGGCGCAGTAAAAGAAAATACTTTTTACGATCTGATACAGGAACTGGACAAAATGGAAGGTATAGAGCGGTTCCGCATATCATCCATTGAACCTAATTTACTTAGCAACGAGATCATTGAATTTGTGGCAGGATCGAAAAAATTCATGCCCCATTTTCATATACCCCTACAGAGCGGCAGCGACAAAATATTGGGCGCCATGCGCCGTCGTTACAAAACAGAGCTTTATACAGAGCGTGTTGCCAGGATAAAAGCACTGATGCCCCACTGCTGCATAGGTGTGGACGTAATCGTTGGCTTTCCCTCAGAAAGCGAGGATGATTTTATGGACACCTGCAATTTCCTGCACCAGCTTGATATTTCTTATCTCCACGTTTTCACCTATTCCGAGCGCAGCAATACACATGCCCTGGATATTAAGCCCATAGTGCCTGTTGGGCTTCGGCATGAAAGGAATAAGGTATTGCGCAACCTGTCTTACCAGAAAATGCAATATTTCACGGAGCAGCACAGGGGCCAAAAACGTATGGTATTGTTCGAAAATGCGGGCAACAACAATATGATGGAAGGCTATACTGACAACTACATAAAAATACAAGTGCCGAAACACGAAGCGTGGCAAAATCAATTAGTGGAATGGACGATATGATTTGCTGCTTTTTTATCAATTCTATTCAATATCTTTGCCATCCTCAAAAATAAATTTTTTGATTCCGTAGCTCAGTTGGTAGAGCAGCTGACTCTTAATCAGCGGGTCCAGGGTTCGAGCCCCTGCGGGATCACAGAAAAGGTTTCAAACAGCATAGGTTTGGAACCTTTTTTATTTGCAGACATCCCTACTTAATCAAAAAAGGATAATTAGCTGATGGCTTCCGCTTTCAGACCTTTATCCACATCAGAAACAAGCTCTAAGCGCTCCTGCCTTTTTGTTATTGATTTATTAAGACACTTAATACTAAGAATCTATTTGAAATATTTACTACTTTTATCCCCTGATTGGATTAGAGATCCTTATTAAGTAAGCCATTTTAAGCTTGCTTTACTACATACAGAGAGAAAAGGGAGACATTAATAAGAATAAAAACTTTTTATGAAACGTCTCTTCGTTTATTACTTTTTGCCCTGCCTGTTATTTTGTTCTTTTAAGAACAATTTACAAGCCCAGACATTATCTGTTTCGCTTTCCTCTACAGGCAACTGTACGGGCAGTGTTTTAACAGCTAACAGCAACCTCAATCCCGCACAAATAGTGTGGATGCAAGGCGGCATCCCCGTTCAAACAACCAATGCGGTGTTTACATCCAACGGTGTAACGGTAGCGGGCGGCAACGGCGCCGGGCTGGGCGCCAACCAATTATATAATCCCTTTGGTGTTTTTGTGGATCCCAGCGGCAATGTATATGTATCCGATCATGATAATAACAGGGTCCAAAAATGGACACCCGGCGCTACAAGCGGCACCACGGTTGCAGGCAATGGCACATGGGGTTATGCAGCCAATGAACTCGCCTTACCTAACGGCGTGTATGTGGATGATACCGGCAATGTATACGTAGCAGACTATAATAATTACAGGGTGCAGAAATGGGCCCCTGGTGCAAGCAGCGGCACTTCAATCGCAGCCGGTTTTGCTAATGGCTATGGCCCCGCCCTTAACCAGATATCCAATCCTTATGGTGTATCTGTGGATGCTTCAGGCAACGTTTATGTAGGCGACTATGTGAATGACCGCATTATGAAATTTACCCCCGGAGTTGCGAATGGCGTAGTAGTTGCCGGCAACAATGGCCCCGGTACAGCAGCTAATCAACTGGATGGCCCCCAGGGTTTCTTTGTTGATGGAAGCGGAAATGTATATGTAGCAGACCTGAATAATAACCGTATACAGAAATGGACCCCGGGTGCAAGTTCCGGCACCACAGTTGCAGGCGGTAATGGCCAGGGCAATGCTGCCAACCAATTGTGGCAGCCTACAGGCGTATTTGTAGATGGCTCAGGCAATATATATATAGCCGACCAGAAAAATAACCGTATCCAGTTATGGGGCGCCGGCGCCACTACAGGTATTACCATTGCAGGCGACAGCAGCGGCACTCCGGGATCAAGCGCAAATTTTTTGCACTACCCTACGGGCGTATATGTTGACAACAACGGAAATATCTACGTGTCAGACCACGACAATGACCGCGTTCAGAAATTTACACCAAGCAATAATATCATTAATACCTACACACCTACTGTTCCCGGCACTTATACAGCTACTGTATATTCTTTCAACGGCCAGAACGCAACTACCTCTCCTATTGTGATCGGCGCTTCCCCAACCGTTACCTACGGCAGCAACCCTTCGGTATGTGTAGGTGCCACCCTGGCTGATCTGTCTTATACATCTACAAACAGTCCTATTACTTATAGTGTTAACTACAGCCTCGCTGCTCTGGCTGCAGGTTTTTCAAATGTTTCAAATGGCACCTTGCCATCTTCTCCTGTTGCCCTGAATGTTCCGACGGGCATTGCCCCTGGCACCTACAATGGTATCATCACATTGGCTGCAAGCGGAGGCTGTACAACAGCTGCCCAAAATTTCTCCATAACCGTTAATTCAACCACGGTTCCGGCATTAAGCGTTTCATCTAATGTGTCTGACACCGTTTGCGCAGGCAGCCAGGTTACCTTCACAGCCACTGCCACCAATGGCGGCACTGCCCCCATATACCAGTGGTATATCAATGGCAATCCTGTTTGGATAGATAGTTCTAACTACAGCACCACCACACTCAACAATGGCGATGTGGTTTCCTGTGTACTGACAAGTAACGCTATCTGCCTCACATCCAGCACAGCTTCAAGCAATTCTATAAATTATACAGTTAATCCTTTGCCTTCCGTTAATGCAGTGTCAGATCAGGCCACATGTAATGGCGCTTTCACTTCGCTGATACAATTTTCAGGTTCTTCCGTAGCAGGTACAAGTTACGTGTGGACAAACAACAATACCTCTATAGGCATCCCATCGTTCGGGGTAGGCGATATCAATCCTTTTGTGGCCATCAACCCCAGCAGCACATCGGTCCTGATAGATACTGTAACCGTTACACCTATTGCCAATGGTTGTAATGGCGCACAGGAATCTTTCAAAATAACAGTATATCCCCCACCTGCATTGTCGAGTTCGACGACGCCTCCTGCTGTATGCAGCGGCACATTGTTCAGCTACGTACCTGCAAGTGCCACACCGGGCGCATCGTTTAGCTGGAGCCGTGCAACTACTGCGGGTATCAGCAATCCGCCTGCCAGCGGCACTGGCGATCCGAACGAGGTATTGATGAATGTTTCCAGCTCTCCTATATCTGTGGAATATGTAGATACGGTACGTGCCAATGGCTGCATCAACCTGCAGTATGTAACTGTTTCGGTTAACCCTGCACCACCAACACCTGTCATAGACAACAAGCCAGCAGGTTCCATAGTATGTTCAAATAATGCACCTTTGAATTTCGGCACATCTGTTCTTCCTCCATCGGGCGGCTTTTATACCTGGAACGCTACCAACGCTACCATATGGGGCCTCGGCAGCGGCAACCAGAATGTATTGGTTAGTTTCCCCAATACAGGCACCAGTGTTATAACACTTACGAGTTATTATGGCGGCACCTTATGCCAGAGTTCTGTTACCGACACGCTTACTGTAAATGGAGCTGTAGTAACGAATGCAGGTGTTATCTATCACAGCGCCAGCAGCCAGTTCGT